>Ga0326728_10004116_pt1 | contig 43731 bp, 38 predicted proteins | sample MB3enrmetagenome_FD_207602 | JGI IMG/M metagenome (GOLD analysis project Ga0326728, IMG submission 207602) | Lab enriched peat soil microbial communities from McLean, Ithaca, NY, United States - MB31MN | ecosystem: Environmental > Terrestrial > Soil > Wetlands > Peat | place: USA: New York...
AAAAGAATCCCTACTGGATTCAAGGGAGAAGTGTTGTTCAGAATAGTGACATTCTCTAATGGGTTGTTTTTAAGGCAGATTAAATTTTTTCGTTTTCCCTCTTGACAGGGGCAATATAGGATGTCCCCAGGGACATCTAAAAAGAAAAATTGCCTATTTAGATATTAAGTAGTTTTTTGGCGTTCAATCCAAGGAGCATCTCAATTTCACTCTCGGTGAATTTTGCATCATCCGGAGCTTTAGTCGCCAGTTCTTTTATGGCAGCGACAAAACTCTTTTCAGATATTATTCCCCACGAAAAAGGGCTGTCTGTGCCGAATAAAACCCTCTCGGGTCCGAAAGCATCCACGGCCTCTCGAATAATCCGGGCAAATTGTGGATAGTCTCTTTTGGCCATATCCTGCGACATGGATATCTCCGTATAGAGGTTAGGGCGCTGCCACCCAAATGAACAGAGCTGTTGTCTGTATCCATAAGCCATATGAGCTGCTATGATATTCACTTCTGGAAATCTCAGCAGCATTTTATCAAGATAGATGGGATCGCAATATCTGCTGGATGTGGGAACAACACTCGGGCCGGTATGTGTTATCACTGGAATCCGATAATCCGCGATTGCCTCAATTAGATTCAGTGTTTCAGCTTCTTCCGGATTGAATCCCGCGCTTGGGTGCAGCTTTAGTCCTTTTGCTCCCCACTCCTCAACGCATTTTTTGACGAACGCCATTGCGCCGGGCCTTCTGGGATCGATATGCGCAAAGGGAATGATCTTATCCGGATGTTTTTTCGCAGTATTAAAAAGAATCTTATTCTGTTCCTCGATTAAAACCTCAGGTTCTCCTGTTAACAGTCCGGTGTCAAACAGGAAAACAACTGTCTTATCAATCCCGGCTTTTTCCATTTGTTCAAGATGTTTTTCTCCAGTTGTATCGAGGTACTTGGGGAATATTTTGGTTTGAACAGATTCAACGGAAAATGGCAAGCCCCTCCTGGATACGATAAGATATATCATCCGGGCATAGCCCTTCCAAAACTTTTCAGAATACCATTCTTTTGCCACCAAGTGGCGGTGAATATCAATAATCATTCCACTGCCTCCATTCCGTTATGCTTAACCATTACCAGACTTTTCTTTCGTCCCCTCCACCATCATCAGATCAGCCTTCTCCTTCCCTTTTCCAATGACATAATAGAAATAAAAGAAATTTATAGCCCCGGTAAGAGCTAAACATGAAAACATAATCGGATAACTGGTCCCTTGAAGGATAATCCCCATGATCATTGGACCTATACCAGCTCCCAGGTCGGCAAGTGCTGTAAAAGTGCCCATGGCCGGACCCCGGGCAGAACTTGCAGTTTCAATGGCATAAATTAGCACGGAAGGATAGAGAAGAGCCCATCCCGTTCCCAAGATCACCGCGACGAGGATAAACATTGGCAGAGTGGTGGAGAAGGTAAGAATAACCAGTGAAATAAATATGGCGGTCAGGCAAGGGATGATCACTCTCTTTCTGTCATAGATATCTAATATCTTTCCACCTAAGATACGACCCAGGACAAGGGTAAGAGCTAAAAAGATGAAGAAGATTCCAGGATTCGAGACCCCGTGCCTCAAGGCATGAAGAGGGAAGAAAGCAATTAAAGTCCCCCAGATAATGTTGAGCATGAAGGCTATTAAAGAAGGCGGAAGTGCTTCACGACTGAGAATTGTTTTGAGCTTAAAGGACGGAGGTTCTGATGGAATGACTTCCCTCTTCCCCAATTTTAGGGTGATCAATAGAGAGCAAAAAGATAGGCCCGCACAGACCCAGAAAAGGACAAAGAACTTAAAGTGGTTGATAATGAGCATTCCGAAGTATGGCCCCAAGGCATAGGCCATATTAAAGGATAAGTAAAAGTAACTGATAAGCTGGCCGCGATGCCTTTCAGGGGTGATATTGGCTACCAGCGTGAAAATGGCGGTCGAAAAGAGGGCGAGTCCAATCCCGTGAATGACTCTCACGATGAAAAGAGGCCAAAATGGAGGTGCTAAGAGATAGCCAATGGATGAGAAGACATAGAGAACGGTCCCGGGAATCATGACGTTTCTTTCGGGGATCGTTAAGAGGGCCCTTCCCACGACGGGACGGAGGATCAATGAGGAGACACTGAAAATTCCGATTAGAAAACCAATCTCCGCTTCCTTAGTTCCAAATCTTGAAAGATAGATAGGAATGGTTGGAATAAGAAGGCAGAATACAAGCGTAAAAGCAAAGTGAGCGAAGAAACAAAGGATAAAATCACGAGTTAATATCTTCTGGGTTGGCATATCTTGAATGGATATATCTTAATCTTACAATTCCTCCTTTGTAAAGGTATTGGAACTTTTCCTTAAATTCAATCCCAAGAAAGTAATTCGATTTTTATCAATAATTTATTGAAAATCTTATTCCCATGAACCTGTATACCTTTATGTCTTTCCACCCGAAGGTGAACATGTAGCTTTCTATTATTGATTTCCATTTGTACTGTTGTATGGTTGAACAAAAATTTAAGATTAGTGTTTCAGGAAGGAGTATTGGGGCGGGAGTTTGGTCGGAAAACAAACCGCACTTACTTAACAGACTTAACTACTCCCCGTTGGACTAGCCCATCTGTGAAAGGATTGCGGCCGGATTTCACAATTAAAACCGCCTGCGCACTTCACCTGCAAATCGTTGCTCAACGATGACATCTTGAGTTGCAGATTACGGGTTGAAATCACGCATCCCAGGTGAAGATATGGAAATCAAATCCTCGCTTTTTTGAGGTGTCGGAAACAGAGGGTTCATAGCAGAAATTGAGCGTTCTAAGATGTCTTAACTCACAGTCATAGATATGGTAACGCCGCGTCTAATGCCTCAACAGCAACACTTGCAGCAATTGCAAAAAGGAAGAGAACCTTGCATTTTATGCAAAAAAGAATTCTATTTTGAAATGAACCTTCACTCAACGATTTTCTAGAAATTTTTCCCGTGCATTCTAAAATTGCCTTGGACACTTTCTCCTTAATGTGATATCGATATACGAAATTGATCCGGACATATACTGAAAAAGAGAATTTATCGTCTCTCTGAGGGAATCGAGTGGACCGCATAGCAAAAAATGAGACCATTCAGATCGATCGACTTAAATTAGGACCCTTCGACACGAACAGCTACATATTGACTTGTCCCCTAACTGGAGACAGTGTGTTGGTGGATGTTCCCGCAGAAGCCTCCAAAATCTTCAAGGCGTTGGAAGAGACTAACCCTAAATACATATTAATAACCCATAACCATATGGATCACCTTGGCGCACTAAGTGAGATAAAGTCCAAGCTGAGGATTCCCATTGGGGCTCATCGCTTGGACGCGAAAGGTCTGCCACTTCGACCGGAAATTCTCCTTGAAGACGGTGAAAAAGTGCCTTTCGGAAAGACAAGCTTGAAAGTCCTTCACACGCCCGGTCACACCCTTGGCAGTTTGTGCTTTTTATTCGGGAACCGTCTTATTGCAGGAGACACGATCTTCCCAGGTGGCCCGGGGAAAACGAGGTCACCAGCTGATTTAAAGCTAATCATCGAATCCATAACCAGCAAGATCTTTGTCTTGCCTGATGATACTGCGATATACCCTGGCCACGGCAATTCTACTCTACTGGGAAAAGAAAAGAAGGAATTTTCTGTCTTTTCTTCCCGCCCGCATGATCCTAACCTGTTCGGGGATGTGCTTTGGCTTTCATCCTAACCATTTGCTGAATGGCCTACCATAATATCTCTACCCGGTGGAAGCCTTCTGCCAGCGCATACGCTTCTCCCTGTGCTAATGAGCTATGTCGTTCCCTCAGCCGTCCTTCCAGTTCCTGGAACGGGATGTGCCCTACCTGACTCTTGTGACACTGCAGCGCGCTCAGCTTCACACCAAAGGTTTCGGTGATATCGGAACGGTAATTGACATCCTCAGTTCCCCAGAGCAATACCTCTTTGACCTTATGAGGATCGAGCCCTTCTTTCGTCAAATCCGGATAGGAAAAGACATCCCTGGCATAGGGGAAGATGGCATCCAAGGTAACTTGTCCGGTCATTCTATGATCCCGGTGCCAAATATAGCGTCGGTAAGGATCAGCAGTAACAACGGTCTCAGGCCGATACATCCTGATGAGGCGGACGATCTCTTTACGGAACTCAGGGGTATTTTCCAAGCCCTGATCGGGATGGCGGAGGAAAATGACCTCCCTCACGCCCAGCAAGTTGGCTGCAGCGATCTGTTCCTCCTCCCGAGTTTTGGCTAGCTCTTCTGGCTTTACGCGGGCATCGCTCGTGCCTTTGTCTCCATTGGTGCACACTACATATACAACTTCCTTCCCTTGGTTGACCCAGCGAACGACAGTTCCGGCAACTCCATATTCTGCATCATCTGGATGAGGAGTAACCACCATCACCTGAGCTAGCTCCTTTTTCATGGGTCTATCTCCTTTGTGTGAAATTGTAAAAATTGTATAATATCAAGACGGTTGTTACAATTACTCTCGGATTTTTCAGTCGAAAATGAGGAATTTCACTTATACCATTCGAAATTATGATTCTAAAGATTTTGAGAAATTAGCCCAACTGCTGACTGAAGTTCAGGAATTAGGGCGACCCTACTGCTTATTTTCTTCGTTAGACTTATTCGAAAGCCTGAGTCAGTCCGATCCTTCTTCTAAGGATAACCAGTTTATCGCAGAGAGGTCAGGGGAAATTGCCGGCTATGCAGACGTGAGGCCGGAGTTAAACATCGGACGGGCTGTTTTGAGGTGGTTGGTCCATCCTAGTCATCGCAGAGGAGAGTTAACCGGAAGGCTCGTCAATTGCGCTGTCGAGCGTACGAGAGCGTTGGGTATCACAACCCTCCATGCAAACATCTTTCAAGATAGCGTCACGGCTAAACGGTTTCTCACCCGCATGGGTTTTACATTCGTCCGCCGGTTTCTCGAGCTCAGGTTGGATCTCGCCGAGATGGTTTTGCCCGAAATCAGTAAGATTGCCTCCCGATGTCGCTCCTTACAGCCCGACGAAGAAGGAAGACTGACGCAACTTCAAAACCGTTCCTTCGCTGGCACTTGGGGATTCAATCCCAACACGATCGAAGAGATCACCTATCGAGTCAATCTTCCCAACTCCTCTCCGGACGACATTTTTTTGATCTTCGATTCAGATAAACCCGTCGGTTATTGTTGGACGAGGATTGAGTTTTGGAAGAAGAAAGCCCCGGGCGAAGGGACCGGCCGCATTTATATGCTGGGCGTGAATCCAGAATACCGCGGGAGAGGCTTGGGCAGGCAACTTCTTCTTGCCGGGCTCTCCTATTTGAAGAGCAAGAGTCTTCGAGTTGCTGTGTTGACGGTGGATCGTGAGAATAAAGCGGCCCGTGCTCTTTACAGGTCGGTTGGATTTGAGCTCTGGAAAACCAGCCTGTGGTACGAAAAGAGACTGGATTAAGCCTGTACGGTTTGTCTGTCGATGAGCCTTGTCAAACCCGGAACTCTTCTGCTCCTTTGCATGCCTTAGTAGAGAAATCCCATAGAATGCTGCGATATTCTTCAAGGATGGCTTCGGAGATATTTGACCAGCTGTACTTAGCTACGGACGCCCGAACCGAGTGAACAAAATCTGGATTCCCATTTGGCGTTGAAAGCAACCGTGATATCTTATCTGCAAGACTACCAGGGTCATTGTCTGTCACGACATATCCTGTCTCACCATACCGGATAACACTTTCTGCACAGCCAACCTTCGTGGCTACAACGGGTGTTCCGCAAGCGAGGGATTCCAAAACCACCAGTCCAAAGCTTTCATAATAAGATGGAACCACACATAAATCGGCAGCACTGTAAAAGAAGGGTAACGTTTCCTGCTTTACCGAGCCAAGAAAAATGACTGACTCGTCGATCCTTAAGGTCCGTGAAAGGTTCTTTAACCTTTGCATTTCTGCCTGGCTATGATCGTCGCCACCGATCACAACAAACTTGATTCCCTGCTTCCCTTCCAAATAGGTCATAGCTTTCAACATGCTGTCTATGCCCTTAAGTGGAATAATCCTTCCTACAAAGACGATGATGCTTTCGCCATTCAAACCAAGATGGCATCGTGCAGTTTCTCTCTGGATGGGTCGGAACAGATCCAAATTCACGCCGCAAGGAATAATGCTGATCGCCTCAGGGGCAGCATCGTAATAGGTAATGAGATCCTCTTTCCCTTTCTCCGTAGAAGCAATAATGCGGTGGCAATCTTTGACTAGCTTCCTTTCGGCGCTGATACGAAGCTCGGGTTCACCCTCACCGATACCGACTGCGTTCTTGACTGCCCCCAGGGTATGGAACCCGATGAGATGCGGAATGTCCCACAACTCCTGCAGTCTTTCCCCAACCAAGCCCGAAAGCCAATAATGGCTATGAATCAGATCATACCGAAGTCCACTCTCTCTCCTGAAATTTTCGATGTCGCGGGTGAAATCGGCGAGATGATAATAGAGTTCCAGCTTGTGCGTTTCTTCCTCTCCTGCCTTGAAATGGATCAGTCGTGTATTCTCCCCTAATTCTACTACCTGATCGTGTATGGGCTCATGGGTGCGTGTATACACATCGACGAGATGGCCCCGTCTCCCAAGTTCACGGCCAAGCTCCCGGATATAGACGCTCATCCCTCCTGTATTTTCCTCGCCCACCTTACCCAAGGGACAACTGTGAATGCTCAGCATCGCGATCTTCAATTCACTGCTCCCATTCGAACCCCGCTTTTTCCGGTCCCACACCTTACACCTTGTCCTACAGCCTAGTTTCCGCTCATTTAAAAGATATCTCGCATCTGTAGAGACTAATTTCCTTGCCTCCCAAGCGATATTTGTACTCTTCGGCTCCCTTCAAGAAGTCAAATTTACTCCTCCCTCTTTCGACACTGTCTTTGAGACACAAGACCTTCGAAATTAATCCTACGCTTAAGAAGCTATGTTTAGGATCGTAACCATTATTGTAAAGGAAAACCGAGTTGTTGTAATCAAAATACATGACCACAGCTGCGGGTGATGCGTTGAGTTCCAGGATGCCGAACCTCAAAAGCCCCGACCTGGCCGTAGCCTTTACGAGCGACCGAAAGAAGGATTCCATCTGATTCGTTAAGAAAATCGCCTTGTCCTCCCTACTTTGCCGGAACAACCTCAGAAAGAGATCCATGGAATCCAAGAGAGAGTCATTATCTTCAACCACGCGGTAATTGACGTCACCTGCTTCTCCCAATCGTCTCAATTTGCGATTTACTTCATGCCGCTGTTTTTGGGTCAATGTATTTAAGTATTCCTGCCAAGTAGGAGGCAAATCCAGCTCCAGAGAAACATCTTCCACTTTACGAGAGACATCATAATTCCGGTTCTTTGCAATACTTACAAGATAAGTGAGCACACTTGAATTAGGCCTCAATGGCCCTAAGTTCAACCGTCTGATGCCCCTCCCCTGGAGGTCATCAAGCAAAATATTGAAAAAACCAACCTCTTTCCCCGGAACAATAATAAAGTCTAGGTAGTCACAAAGATCGGTGCTGCCGATGAAAGAGGCCTCTGTTCCCCGTAATAAAAGTGGAGCGATGCCAGCGATCGTCCCGTCTTTTCTGATAGCGCCCAAATATAGCTCGGCCTCGGATCCGAAATCATGCCACCAAATTTCGAGCCACGGCGGCAATACAAAAATACAGTTCCACATCAAAAGAGACTCGAATTGGAGCCAATAGGAAGTTAGGCTGTCGAAACTCTCCAAAGTAACCGTGTCATCTGATTTTGACATGAATGATATTCAGCACCTTCTCTTTATGCCAAATCATCGATGACCATCTGGCTCTGTTCATCAGTTTCCAATGCGTGAGGGATATATTTTCTCGTCCACTGAATCGCTTCTTCGCTCGATAAACCGAGAACCCGCTTTGCAAGATAAGCCACAAACAGCCCCGTCCTTCCTAATCCAGCATGGCAGTGGATTAAGATATTATTTCCGACTAGTGCATGCTCGACCGTCTTCTTGATCGCTTCTTCAAGATCTTCTTTCGAAGGCACCTTAAAATCGGGAATGGGTAGATGAAGTACCTGGAATCCCTGGTTCAAATAGAGAGATTTCAAATTTAGTCCAGTCCTCACCACACACTCTTCCTCTTCAGCAAGAACAACAATCAGGGCGCCCTTTTCTCTCCTGAATTGAAAAAGAGAATCTCCTTGAGGATGATAAGCCGAAAAAGGCATCGGGCTCCGGAAGATGGAACCACGTAAATGAAATGGTAGTTCCGTTAAAAGCATTGGCTCCTCCCAGCAAACCCCACTCTTGAGCTTGTCTTGCCTTGAAGACTAGTGGTGTTATTTACAGCCTCTTTTCCTGAGAGCTTCTTTCATACCATAATCGATAATCCTATCCTTGTAAATAGCAGGGTTTTCGCATTTCGATCAAATCTCCTTTTGAACCAATCCCTCCGATGTCAATGGCCCTCGATGCCTCACACGGAACCGTTGAAGGGGTAAAAGCGCTGACACTGCAGGCGATGAAAGCTGGTGCCACAAAGGAAGAAATCGTGGAGACTTCGAGGGTAGCCCAGTACGTTAGTGGCGAAGGATGCGTTTATACTGCTGCCCATGCGTATAAGGATCTCTTTTAGCTTTTCACATTATCGATCAGATTAAAGACAATAACATGCTTTCTGTTGGTAATATTTACTGAGGCCAATGAAAAAATGGCCATTCGACGAGCATTGGGGATCATTGCGGTATTGATTAGTGGAAGAAACAAACATTTTTGGGTTATCTATCCAAAATTCACACGGTTACACTACTTATCTCCGGTTACTCCACTTGAGAGCTGACACCTATTTCCGGAGACTTTGTGCCAGACCGCGAATATAGTCCATCTGCCCGATATGGGAGTTGATTTCTCCGAGTAGGAGAGCTATGACCTCGGCACAGGTTATCTTACCAAGCCTCGGATGATCAATTGTCTTGTTCAGCTCATTCTGTGGCAGATCTTTGAGGAAGTCGACGGTTGCGGCACGCACTGCCTGGTTATACTGCATCAGGTCTTCCTGCTTTGGCGTCTGGAATTCCCCTACCTGGTCACTGGTGAATCCACCACCGGTTGCCGCAGGGTCGCTCGGCAGGTTAGGGAGCAACTGGCGCCACTTCGCCTGCTCCCAGACCTGAGGTTTCTGTTGAATAAGCGTGTGAATGAACCTGTCCTCGGCCCGTGTAACATGCCAGAGGATAAAACCAATCGAGTTAGCCTGCGGACCTGGCCGCCACTTCAGTTCGTCAGGTCTCACATCTTTCAGAGCATTAGCGAGCAACACTGACGTGCGTTCAAGGGCCTTCAGAACGAATTCCTTTACCTCCATACATTCCCTCCTTGACTGGATTTCAATTCAATCTAACCCTTCATCTTGTGGTCTGTCAATGAAATGATAAGGAGATCTTTCATATAATGAAAAAAGCCCTTCCCAGTACGATTTAATTAAGGAACATGCCCTTTTTTAAAATTGCAAACTTTCTTGACAATTTCCTCACTTTTTATTGTAGGGTCGAGGAATGGCAAGTTATCTTAGGTATTCCTTTGGTTGTATCTGCCGTTTCCAGTACGTGCCCGTTTAGGCTTACCATAGCACTTCTCCGTTCCCTGCCACATGAAACTGTATATAGCTTGCCAATTCCTGCACTTTGTCAAAACTAAAGATATCTGGTTGAAATCTGCATTGAAAGTAGAGAGGGGCGCTTTATTGACTTCAGGAACAAGTATTTGGGCGGGAGTTTGGTCGGAGAGCAAACCGCACTTTCGGCACATGAATGAATTGAATTAGTCAGTTAGGCTCGTTTTTTCGGCTTCATCTGTTTTTCACAGCAGATGATATCGCAGGTATCCACACACCCGCAAACTTCATCCACTGTTACAGCAAGTCCACAAACGCCGCATTCGTAAACATCGCCCTTCTTTACAACCTTTTTCGCAACCTTTTTTACTGCCTTCTTTTGAACCATGGCTTCCTCCTTTCTCACTGCGAACCCTCGCTCGCAAGGCGAACACAACTTGGTTTCAATCCAATGCTATCTTTTACTCTCTGAAAACACTTGACCATTGCTGAAATTTGATCCCATTTCATCGAATCCTTGGCAATAAAACAATCTGCTCCGCATCGAGCGACGGCTTCCCGATATTCTGCCAAGGCATAACCCGTAAGCATGGCAATCGTCGCGTCTTTATATTTAGCTTTTATTTTGCTGGTCAGCTTAAGCCCACTCTCCCCTGGCAAGCTGATGTCCATAAAGACAAGGTCAATGGGATAAGAAGCAAGCCCTTTAAATGCTTCTTCTCCGTTTGCCGCTTCGATAACTTCCATTGAAGGAAATTCAGATAACAAATGACCTTTGAACATTTCTCGGAAAGAAGGGTTATCTTCAACAGTCATTGTTCTCAGCATGTCACCGTACACTTTTAAAAATGTGTTCAATTATTATACATTTTCATTCAGGAGTATCTTGGAAGTCGATAAGGTGAATTATGTATTTAGAGATAAAAAACGATGTATTTTCTGGCGACCTATTGGTTATCGTTTGAAATGTTGCATTGTGGGAAGATTTTCGGCAATCACACTTTCAGCAAGAAAGAAACAAAAAAGGCAGAGCCGAATTGACCCTGCCTTGGTTTCAGAAAATGGAAGACTACTAACCTATTTTTTCTCTTCCAAAAATCAAGATAATTCTCTCTGCGGTGTTTGCCACCCTTAAAGCCCAAGCTTTCCCAATTCTTTGTTTGAGCCAATAATAGAGGGATAGGTTTTTGTTAATCAGGAAATTCCTCATTCATATCTCCGCTGAATAATGAATACGAATTACTTCCTAACTTTCTGAGACGAAACCTAAAACAAATAGTGTAGACCATTTCTGTTCTTACCCTATTCAAAGAAATTTGAGCAGGAATTTACGTTTTTAATTTCCTCCTGAGTCCGATGAGGCTAAACAGACCAGAGCCCAGGCGGTCATTAGTACAAAAAATCGGTCTTTTGTCAAGCAAAAAATAAACTTTTGAAAATTATCTTTTTAAAAGATCTGTCGATTTATATTTAGTTCAATATTCGTGCCATATAGAGTCAAGTTCTGTAAGACCACGACAAATCGGAACATTTCAAAAATCTTAGTTTTACACAGAAAAAAAAGCGGAAGAGTTTTTCACAAAAGTCCCGAATTATTCCTTAAAGAAGTGTGAAAAACTTTTCCCACTACTTATTGATTTCGATTTGAAACATTGTATTAAAACAGAAATATTTAAAAAATCGATTACGGGAAGGAATATTTGGGCGGAAGTTTGGTCGGAGAGCAAACCGCACTTACATAACAAACTTAACTATGTCCCCTCGGATGTCCCCCATCTGTGAAAGGATTGCGGCCGGATTTCACGGCTAAAACCGACGGCGCAGTTCACCTACCAATCTCCAACAGCAAGATGGCTTGGAACCTGACGATTATGGATAGAAATATGCATAAAAATAAGCAGGGCCATTTCTGACCCTGCCTCTGCTTTCTTCCGATTTTAATTTCGTTTGATTGTTTTTTGGTTGAGCTTTGGCTTTCTCCCTCAATTGCTTAGCCATCCACGTATTAAAGGATTACTTGGAAGGCAGGGTATAGGTGAAAGTCCAATCGATGTAATACTGAACACCAGCAGCTGGCGAGGGTGCGAGGCGCTTACCAATGTAGGATCCGCCCCCCTGGATTCCTTCGAACCGGCCAGTTCCTTTGATGAATTCAAGCGGGCCCTCCCATCTACTGGTCTTCCCGTCTAAGTTAGGTGTTACGGTGCATTGATACTTCATCCATAAGGTGGACCCGTCCTCATAGGTGACAAGCTCATATCCATAAGACTTGCCGCTTCCTTTGATTAAGTCAAGACTGTCCTTCCACGAGATGGTGGCAACATTGCCATCATCACAGGACAGTATCCCTACGGCCTCCGCCACGCCTATGATGTTACCGGGCACGTCGCCGACCTCAACGGTCTGCATCTTGGGGATATTACCGGTCTCCCGGCATTTCACTGTGTAGGTCTTTGCCCCTGCCTGTGTGACAGAACCAAGGAGCCAGGCTGCGATTATCAAAATACCAAAGAGAATCCAAATATAAGTGGACTTTTTTGTAGCCATGGTCGTTGCCTCCTTTTTAGCTTTGAAGATTTAGTTTTTTAATAAAAACAATTCGAGAAAAGGATAAACAAAAAATGCTCCAAAGGGATTTAGCATCCCTATGGAGCCTACGTATTATATCATTCTGGAAACCCATTCCATTGTGCACTCCAAAGAATTAGAGGTTAGGTGTGAGGCTAATTAGGGACAGATGGGAATCAATGATTGGAAAATACTCTTAAATTGGTTGACTGTCAAGGGAAAAGTCTCCTTGGAAATTTCATCCCTATTGCTGATTTTGGTTTGAAATGTTCCATAGAAGCGAAAAGTCAGGGATTGAAGAGGCAGGAGTATTTGGGCGGGAGTTTGGTCGGAAAGCAAACCGCACTTGCTTAACAAACTTAACTACGAGTCCTCGGACGTCCCCCATCTGTGAAAGAATTGCGGCCGGATTTCACAACTAAAACCGCCTGCGCAGTTCCCCTACAAGTCGATAAAAAAAGGGCATGGTGAGGTTTGGAAATTATGGGTTGAAAGTGAGCGTGACATCCGTTCAGGGTCCCTGGAACGAGAAGTTTGGCGGCTGGCTGCGAGAGGAGGGGGTACGTTTAGCTTCATCCAGCTGACTCCTCTCCAGCTGCGATTCGTAAACGATCTTGAACTCATAAATCGTAATCGTCTCGTTTGACTCCAGTTTGCGCCCGATTTGCTCTTCTACGCGGCTCGCCGCCATCGGATCACCCTCGTGTTGCTTCAGAAGGTCCTCCGCGCGTTCCTGTCTCTTGTAGGTTACCTTTATTAAGGTCTTCTTCCCGTCCCTATCTTCGGTCTTGTCGACCCCAATGACGTCGCCGGGATTCAGGAACTGATATCTGTCATCGCAGTCGTAAATGGTGTACATCGAGCGGTTCCCGCTCTTGAAAAGAGTAAAAGTCCGGTCATTAGGCTGAATAGTTTTATCCCGGTAAACGACCCCGACTTTCGGCTTGGAGAAATTCGCTGGAAACTTCTTTACTCTCTTTAGCCCCTTCACGGGTTCCTGATGATACTCACTAATACTAAGATACTCAAAGAAGCCGTCAAACGGACCTCGGTTACTTCGGAAGTCAACATAGATGTGAGGAAACTGATATAGTGAGTCACCCTCGCTATCAATTACGACGATTGAGTCGAACCGCACGAATCCGTCCACAACAAACGTCGTTTGGTTCGATCTCTGAAAGAACTCCCAGAAATCCTCGACACGTTGACGAAGATCATAATTCTCCTGTCTCTCTTCGTCGTCGACCTGACGATTCACGAGATTTACCGCATCCGAAAAGTCCCATTCCTTCTTGATAGGGTCGCGGAACGCATAGTACTTTGCGACCTGTACGATCAATCCCGACGGGTGCATCTCAACGGCTGGATACTCCTTCCAGCGCGGATGCTTTTTGAAGTCCTTATATTCCGCCTTATACGGGTAATGCACATCGTTCGTGTCTCGCAGCAATACAGGCCGATTCTGCGGACGCTCTCCAAGAAGCTTCAGGAGCTTGTTTTTCGCACTTACGACGGCGCGTATTTGTGTCGCCCGCGACCTACGTTTACTTAGTAAAGAGATTCCAAAGAAGGTGAAGAGGATATGATCGTTCTTTGGCAAGTGCAGCATGTCCTCCAACGCGGCACGGCCCCACAAATAGAACTCCATCACCCCGCGTTTTCTCAATTCCTCTCTGAATTTGTCGTAGGAGGCTTTCGAGAAGTTGGCGGGAGCGGCGAGGACGTAACCGTAAGGCGGGATCTTGGGATCGACTCCGTCGGAAACGATGGAAGCGACTCTCGCCGGGCCAATTTCTTTCTCTCGTTTAGATTGAAACATCCAAACACGCCCCTCCATGGGATGAGGCGTCTCTTCGCCCGAATCATACTCCTCGCTTTCAGCGGTCGCATCGTCGATACGCTCGTATGCTCGGATATCGAAGCCGTCGTCACTGCCCCCTCGGCCGGTCGCTTCGATGCTTTGCCAATCCTTGAAATCATAAACCAACTCCCGCACCAAGTCCTCGAACCTGTGGGGATCGAGGTCCTCGAAATGAATTGGGCCAAGGGTTTTCGTTATGTTTGATCGGGCCATGGTCGAATGAATTATTCTTTGAGGGTAAAGTGAGTCCCCATTCCCACTTTTCGGTTATAATATCTTAGATGGCTCTGATTGCATGGGCAATAAGAGCATTCGTTGTGTTGTGTGCCCCCCAAGCCTTAATGCAACTTCTGCGTTCTGTGCCAGTGAAATGTCGAGAAGCGTAGAGGATCGCTGCGCGAACGTATGCCGAGGACTCGCCTTCGTAACTAAGCCGCACGGTTCGACGCTGCTGAGGTGTCCCGTATTTCGCAGCAAATATTGCGGCCAAGGCCCGAACTTCCTGTCCGACTTTAGACTCAGAAAGCATTCGTAATGCTGCATTGACAGTGTCTTTGTCGATGAATTCCGCCTTCATCAATGCGCCAAGTAGGTACATACGCTGGTAATCGGAAACCATTTCCGTGCTCTCCAAAAGGTCCCCAAGGCGTTTCTTTAAGGTCGCATCCTCAGGCACAAACCGAGACAAGTAAGCCAGGTAAAGCCTTGCCAGATGTGGACGTTCAACAATCCCATTCACAGCCCGTTCGACGGCGATATCCGACCCTGATTCCATAAGAAACGGGAGGCAAAACTTCTCTATTTTATCTGCTTGCCCTTCGTAAATTTTAATAGATTCATACAATCGGCGAACGGCAGCATTCTTCAATTGTTTGTCTTTGTCTTCTTCCTCTTCTTCTTGCTCTTCTTCTTGCTCTTCCCGCTCAAGTTCCCAGTTCACTACAAAACCATACCCCCAAGAAACCTCCTCCCCCTCCCGCTGCTCTTCCTCAATTCGACCGAGTGTGGCCGTGAAGAGCTGATCTAGCTCCGTTTCTTCCCGGATGAGTTGATCGGCGCTTCTAATGCCGCTCTTGAATTCGTTCAAGTGCAGGCCCTCGCGGCGAAGTTGGTCGATGAGGTGAATTAAGCCGCGTATGGCCTCAGGGAAGGATTCAAACCGCAAGTATAGGTCGTCGACGAAGCGGGCAGAGGGTATTTCATGAATCTCGCAATAGGCGTCAATGTCAGAAAGATAAAAATTACCCAGGAGATCGGATGGAAACGGGCCTTGGATGATCCCGAAAGAGTCCCGCTCTTGGAAGGCCAGGAGCATCTCCTCAAGCAGACGCACCACCTCAGTCCGACACCCCGAAGCTATCAGGAGGCTGACTAAATGATGCTGGGGGATGCGTTCAAAGTAGTTTGCTATATCCGCTTTGACGAAGCATCCGCCCTGGCTGGCGAGTACGCGTAGTGATTTCTGAAGGCGATCCCAACAAAGATGTTCTTGTTCGAACATATACCCTTCTTTTCCTGGCTCAACAATAACGTTGCTGAAATTTCGAGAACGGTCCAGGTGCCCCTCCACAGTCGGCGCCACAATGTCAGCAAGTGCCTGGTAGACCAGACGATCGATTGGAGTTAGTATGCTACCCGGCCGCGTGAAACCACGCGGCTTCGGCACAGCCACCGTAAGCGCAAGTTCTGGGCAGTATCTGCCCGAATTGAGCAGTTCGCTGGTTCTGGCCCAAATTTCCTCAGCGGCCTTTAGAAATATTGCATTGTAGTGGGGTGCCAAGATAAAGTCAGATTGTACGTTGCGACAGATCCTTGCAACCGCAGTATCTACATCGATAGAATCAAGAATAGTGCGATCAAGTCCGGGCATCAGATTTCTCTATTTGAACCGAACATCAATGATATTATTTCGGATCCTCATAACCATTAAAAAGAGCTGGCTGGCGATCAAGGAAAAACTTATGGACCAATAATTATGATTTGTAAATATACATCATATTCACATTTTTGGGAAGCGCAACTTCAGGTGAGTTTATTGTGCGGGGATTCCAATGCTCTTCCAAGGTTGATCTTAATGCCGACTTCTTCGTTTCAGTAATTCGAAATCACGAGCTCGGTTGTCTGCTTCGGAGAGCGTAAGATTGTTTGCTTTCACCGCGGAGTCACAGAGGACGCAGAGAAAAGCTAATTTGTTTGTCGGGAGATGCCGACAAACAAAAACCTTCCAGCTCTGCTGGAGAGATTTTTTGCCCAAGGCCAGAGGGTTATAGAGAATCGGCATCTCCCGATTCTCTATAAAGAATACCTTGCTTAGTGAACTCTGTGTCTCTAATGAGTCCTGTTCTTGCAGGACGAATGGGCGGTGAAAATGCAATTCTAATTTGTAAACTATTTCATGCTCCTGGTAATAATTCTGCCCGAAATTGCCTCCTTTGTCCTCTCCCACTTTGGGGGAGAGAATGAAGGTGGGGGGATTGAATCGCACCGTTGCTTCGGGTTAAAAGAAAGGCATGACCAGATATGGATGCAAAAAGGTTTTGAGGTTTCTAATCTACACCCTCCTCTTTTCCTGCTGGACCATTGAACCAGTACAGCCCCAAGAAATACCAACGAAAGAACAGATTTTCGGTAAATTCTCTGGACGGGTCCCGCAAGAATGGGGAGAGCACGTCAAGGGAGTAAAAACCAGATTGAACACGGACCAGAAAGTTCTGGCATTGACCTTCGATGCGTGCGGCGGCCCGAAGGGAAGTGGATATGATGCTAAATTAATCGATTTCTTGACAGGCGAGGCGACTCCCGCCACGCTTTTCATCAGTGGAAAGTGGATGGAGGCGAATCCCGAAATTTTCCAAACATTGTCGAGTAATCCTCTATTCGAAATTGAAAATCACGGTTTGACACATAGGCCATGTTCAGCGACCGGCCGTTCAGTTTACGGGATAAAAGGGACAAAAAGTGTGGGAGAAATTTATGATGAGATAGAAGGGAATGCTCTAAAAATTCTTAACCTGACGGGCCGGAGGCCAAAGTATTTTCGGCCCGGAGCAGCCTACAGCGATGAAATTTGCGTAGAGATAGCCAATGCCATAGGGTATGAGGTGGTAAGCTTTAGCGTTCGTGGAGACGCAGGTGCCACTTACCCAAAGAGACAGGTGGAAGAGGCCCTGCTCCACTCCGCTTCTGGCTCCATCATTCTCATGCACATGAATCACCCCGAAGGAGCAACGGCAAAAGGAGTGATAGCAGCTATCCCCGAACTTAGGAATCGTGGTTTTAGATTTGTTAAGTTATCAGAATTCGAACTGAGATAATCCTTTCTTTGGTCTCTTATTCAAATGATCGATCAGTTCCATCTATGAACTCCCACTGAGGGGTCGAATTTCTTCCCTGGAATTCTGATGCAGCCTGTTCTACCCCCCCACCCTGCCCTCCCCCTCAAGGGGGGAGGGTTAGGGAGAGGGTGAGGCCCTTCAAAATAAAGCATTTGTTGCAATAGAATACAGGGTTTACCCCATTTACCCCCTATCGTGAAAAGGGTAAATTTCTTCTGTCACAATCACCGACCATCTCGACATTCTCTGAGGTTTTTAGCTGAGGATATCAAATTGAAGAAAGCGATTGTTGCGATTCTGAGAACAACACCTCAAAGGGTTTACGAAGATATCCTTAGGCTGATGGAGATGGCCAGGGTAAGAGAGGCGTTGAAGAGCCAGGCAACCACTATTCTGAAAGACAATATTTCATGGCACTTTCCCTTTCTCTCCGCCAACACCACTCCCTGGCAGCTGGAAGGCGTCATTCGGGGTCTCAAAGCAGCCGGGTTTTCCGACCTCGTAGCCGTCCACAATAATACGGTGGTCACCGATCCCTTCAAGGGCGAACGTTTAAACAAGTTGGAACCGATTTATCGGCGACACGGTATCCCGGAAAAATACAACTTTTTATCCGACCAGATCACTTGGGAGGTCTACCGTCCTAAAACAAGAATGAAAGTACTGGACCAGATTTTCCCAAAAGGTATAAAAGTGCCGAGCTTCTTTCGCGGGAAAAACATCGTCCACCTCCCCACCGCCAAATGCCACATCTATACGACGATTACAGGATCCATGAAAAATGCCTTTGGTGGGCTCCTCACCACTCGTCGCCATTACACGCACAGCGCCATCCACGAGACGCTGGTCGATCTGTTGGCGATTCAGAAGGAGATCCATCCCGGGATGTTCACGGTCATGGATGCGACCTTCTGCGGTAACGGGCCCGGACCTCGCACCATGATCCCCGTAGAGAAAGGCTTGATGCTTGCAAGCTCCGATTCGGTTGCAATCGATGCCGTAGCAGCTAAGATCATGGGCTTCGAACCCATGAAGATCGACTATATACGGCTTGCTCACGAAGGCGGGCTCGGTGTTGGGAAGATTGAAGAAATCGAGGTGCTGGGAGAAGACATCTCAGACATGAACTTTCACTTCTCGGTGGGAGACAATCTGGCAAGCCGTGTCGGAGACCTCCTCTGGTTCGGTCCGTTAAGGAGATTTCAAAAGCTCTTTTTCCGTACCCCCTTCGTCTATCTCTTCATCCTCGGCTCTTACATCTATCATGACTGGCTATGGTGGCCTTTGGTGGGCAAACGTCTCATGAACGTTTTAGAAGCCAATAGCGAATGGGGTGAATTCTTTGCGAGCTATCCCCTGGAGGTGAAAGGATAAGGGTTGTGTCTAAGCAAGTCCATCCTCTCGAGACAAGCGGATTGGCGAACCAGCAGGCGACCTCCCCTCCCCTGGTGGTTGACCTTGACGGCACTTTGATCAAAACAGACTCGCTGGCAGAATCCTTTTTCGCGCTGATGAGGCAAAACCCTCTCTATGTCTTTCTTCTCCCTTTCTGGCTTCTCAGGGGAAAGGCCTTTTTTAAACGGCAAATCAGCCAGCGCGTCATCCTTGATGCAAGCCTTTTACCCTACCGGCATGAACTTCTCGATTATCTGAAGATCCAACGTGCTCAAGGACGTCAACTGGTTTTGGCAACGGGGACTGAAGAGCGAATTGCCAAACAGGTAGCCGATTACCTGCAAATCTTTGACAGGATACTTGCCAGCAACGGAACCATCAATCTTTCAGGTCAAAACAAACGGAATTGCCTGATCGCTGAGTTTGGCGAGAAATATTTCGATTATGCCGGAAATAGCCGGCGGGATCTCGCCGTCTGGTCATCCGCGCGCAAGGCCATTTTGGTCAATCCCACAGGGAGTTTATTTCGCACCACTGCCGGTGTCACAGAGATCGAACAGGTCTTCCGTAGCCCAAAAAGAAAACTAAGACTTTGTCTGGAGGCTTTACGTTTCCATCAGTGGCTAAAAAATCTCCTGGTCTTTGTCCCTTTGGTGATGGCCCACCGTTTCTTTGAACTTGACTTGCTCGGAAAGACCTTTCTGGCTTTTTTGGCCTTTGGATTGTGTGCCTCCAGTGTTTATCTTGTCAATGACCTTTTGGATCTTCCGTCCGATCGGCATCATCCCCGAAAGAGGCAGCGACCTTTTGCCGCAGGCGAACTTTCGCTTCTCTGGGGCTTGGGATTGTCCCCTTTCCTGCTCGGCCTCAGCCTTGTTGTGAGCCTGCTCTTGCCCTTGCCTTTCCTTGGAACGCTGGCCATCTATTATGTTTTAAACCTGACCTATTCTTTTTACCTAAAGCGGATCGTCCTCTTGGATGTAATTGTCCTTGCCGGCCTTTATACCCTGCGGGTCATGGCTGGATCGGCCTCTATCTCTATCTGGCCGTCCTCCTGGCTCGTAGCCTTCTCGACTTTTATTTTTCTGAGCCTCGCTCTTGTGAAACGTTATGCTGAACTGGTAACCATGGAGGTTGAAAGCGGGGTAGTACAAGTTCGAGGCTACCAAATCGTGGATAAGGAACTCCTTGCGTCATTAGGAAGCGGCAGCGGGTACGTGGCCGTCCTCGTGCTTGCCATCTACATTTCCAGCGGTGTCGCAGAAATCCACTACACCCGGCATTACCTTGTCTGGCTCTTATGCCCTTTGCTTCTGTACTGGATCAGCTATGTTTGGTTGATTGCTCACCGGGGCCGAATGCACGATGATCCGTTGGTATTCACCATTCGGGATCGGGTCAGTCGCATCGTCCTATTACTGGCGGCTGTCGTCTTGCTTCTCGCAAAGTAAAAGACTCCCCCCAGCTGTTGTTCACCCCATCCCCCTGAAAAGGGCGGGCGAGGATGTCGGGAAAGTTTTACAGCGGCACCCCTTAACGTTTACTGCTTACAATGAAAAACTTAGCAGCTATTGACCATAGACAGGCTTTTGTTAGCTTTACCCTCTCAAAGAACCGCATTTGTGAAACTTTGGAGATATCTTCGCCCGTCCGCCTCTCCGAATTTTTTCACTGCTTCGGGGTGGTCAATAGGGAGTCCTATTCAAGATAATGAAATTGATATTCCAAGAGAAGGAAAATGAATAATCACCAGAAAAAGAACAGGATGCGGTTATTTCATCTTGGCCTCTTATCTGTTGTGATGGCACTCGTCTGGAGCATATGGACACCTTCTTCCAGTGCAGATGACCAAGGAGAACCTCACCCCAGAAGCCAGCACGATGTATCTCACGTTTCTAAAACAATTATCGACCTGCAGCCCTTTCGCGAGACGAGTTCGATCAAAATTAAAGGGGCAGGGAGTGAAGAAGGTCTTGCCACCCTTATCAATCTAAACCCCGGTATCAATGCATGGTATCTACTCCGGCTCAGCTCGTCAGGTGGCTCGGAGGAAGATTATCACTTAGAGAATGCTCATCCCCGGACTCAAAGGTTCTTGCTGGACAACAACGATCCCGACGGTCTTGCTATTGTTGAGAGGGAAAATAAATATACCTGCAACCTCTGGGGAGCAAAGTCCGTCCGTAGTCTGACAAGTGCCAAGAGGATGGGTGCCGCTTATGTCCCTCTTTGCGGGGGAAGACTGTACCTGCGCAACCGGGTGAAAGGACATCGAACAGAAATAGAAAAAGTGACCGATGTCCTGCGGGACGAGGTACCCGGTGGGGAGAAAATTGTGGGGTTTGTGCGCGACACATTTTTTAAGTATCTCTACGAACAAAAGGCTGAAGAGAAAGTTGAGTCGAAGCCCGTGGATGGTCTGCCTCAGAGGGAAATGGAAAATGCGCCTACGCCGGCCTTGTTAGACCCAAAGAAAACCAATCAAAGCGTCAGGCCGAATGACCTCGGCATCGAGATTCAAGAATCCAGTTCAAACGGAATGCTCCTCGGGTCTTGGAATGCCGTCAAAGGAAATCCAGGTATCTACGTCAGTGTGATCGTGCCCGAGGGGATTGCTCCGGAGATTTTGCACAGCTTCACGAAAGTGGTGACCAGTCTGGACAGCGTCGAATCAGGAGGGCTTGCGTATCTTGTGGCTTTCGATCTAGATCAACTCGGCCTGAAGTATGCCCTTGGAACGGACCATCCAAGAGTCGGATGGTCTGATCATATCCTCAGCCAAATGATGGATAAATCTCTTCCTGGGCCCGATGGTATTGGCAGCATTGTTCCCTTAGTTTCGACTGGTCTCATCAATCCGATGGACGAAAGCAGAACCGTAGCTACCTTCACTGGAGGATTCAAGCGCATTCATGGAGCCTTCAGCTATGGGGAGTTGGCCCTCAAGAATCACGGCAGCCATTACGGCTTCCTCGAAAATGGCGTCATATTCAGTAAGCTTCAACCCGGACTCGCTACGGTTTATGTGCTCGACGACGGGTGGGTGGATATGAAAACCTGGACCGAACGAGACAATCATCTCCTTCCAAGAATTCGGTATGCCCGCCAGAGCGGCGTCCCGATCATCGTCGAGTTTGATCAGTCCACCTGGATGTCCATTCCGGGTCCACTTGTGGCCCGATGGGGAGAGGGAAATTGGTCAGGCTCCGCAAACAAGAAGCTGCGGACGATGCGCGCAGGTCTCGCCTTCCAAGAATCTAAGGGGAGGCGATTTCTTCTCTACGCCTTCTTCTGGAGCGCGACGCCGTCAGCTATGGCGCGCGTCTTTCAGGCTTACCAATGCCGTTACGCCATGCTTCTGGATATGAACGCCCTGGAGCACACCTACCTGGCCATCTATAAAAAGGAAGGTTCAAACCTTTATGTCCAACATCTGATCCGGGGAATGAGTGAAGTTGATATGTCTATGAAAGGGAAATATATTCCACGCTTTCTCGGGTATTCAGATGACAGAGATTTTTTCTATCTGACACGAAAGGAGAGACCATGAGAAAATTTCGAGATGGGGCAATAAGCATTCTCGTACTTTTGTGTCCCCTCGTTTTTCTTTTATCCTCCCCTGCCGCCCAGTCCCTCAAAGAGAATAATGAAGTCTTATTCGAAGAGCTCCAACGCATCCATGGCCTGTCCGAAAGGCAGATGGATTCAATTCGCACCATCTTTCGCGAATCCGGTTACATCGGCCAGGGAAACCCGGCCATCACCCGACACCCGATGACCCCGCAGGGGTGCCAAGAAAAGTTGGACCGAGCGGCCGTCCGATATGAGAATAGTGAATTTGAGAAGATTTGCAAGGCGAAGTACATGGCGCCGCTCTATGATCCAGCCCGTGAAAAGGCGACAGATGCCAAGGCCTGTATCGATCAATTCGAGTTCCCCGATATCCCCTGCGTATACCCGGTTGTTTGGGTGCGTGCCCGCGAAGCGGCGCTCGTCTGTCGGGACATGGGCAAGCGACTCTGCGACGCCCATGAATGGGAAGGGGCCTGTGCGGGTACCCTCGAACCGCCCGATTACCGTTTCGACCTCGCCAAAGGCGTTTCCCCCAATGTAGCGATCGCAAGAATGCGGGAGGCTCACAACGAAAAGTATGGCGCACATAAGGTTTGGGCTTACGGGGATCATTATGATAAAGGGATATGTGCTTCTTCAAGTTTCAAGACCCCCGGCTGTAACGGAGGAAGCTGGACGGGGTGCGGATCGAATACGTTTCCTTCCGGGAGTTTTCCCGATTGCCACAGCGCCTTGGGAGTCTACGATCAGCATGGAAACGCAGCGGAACACATGAACCTTCCTCTTAACGAGAGCCAGATGGCGAGTCGGGGCAGCCAGGAGCTGGGATATACGGAGATGAAAGGAAGCTGGTTCATTTTTGATACGATCTATGCCCATCCCGATTGGTGCCGTTGGCGAGCGCCCTTTTGGCACGGCAGCAGGGTCATGGATCCGCACAGCCATGAGAACTATCATCTTGGCTTCCGCTGCTGTAAAACAATCAAGGAAGATTAAAGGAAATCGTTAGGCTTCAAAAGGATGTTGAAACGGGTTGGGTTGGATAGGGATAATGAATGCCCATCAACTGTAACACTTTTCGGATCGGTCCTTCGTCGCTCAATATCGTCGCAAGCTTTGGATCTTCTAAAACGTCATAGATAGACCGGGGTTCACCGTCGATCAAGACCACGTTGCTGATCAGACGAATACCATGGCTATAATCTGCATAATTTGCACCGTGGACGATGGTGAGGGGCTGAATCGGAATCCCCGAGAGGCGATGCCAGCCGTAGATGGCGATTCTCCCAATGGTTTCACCCAGCCGATTGGTCAGCACAACATCCTTCTTGTGGCCCGAGATCAACGCGCCCAACGGGCAGCCCAAGGCAAGGCGTTGTTCTTTGATCATTCGATTATGCTCCGAGAAGTAAGCCACGGATCTCATCCGGGAGCCCGGAGGCATCGGGTCAGGCGCAAGGTGGAAATCGGATTGTTCGAAAATCGCATCCACTATTTTTTTCGTCGGCAGGATGAAACCCAATCGGACCGCTATTTCAGTTGCCGTATACCAGCTCATCGGCATCAATAGGAAGTCGCGATCTGAACCGATGGCCAGGTAGTCCGGCATCACAAAGATCGTTGCGGTCACTGTTTTTCCTTCCCCAAACGTTTGAACCAGCTGGACAGGTTTCAACCTTCTCAAAAAATCAGGAAGGTTGCCTTTGATAATTTGGCTCAGGATGGTCTGCTCTCTGACGGATTTGTCCATGGCGGAGACGGATTTAGCAAATTCTGATCCGCTTATCGAGAAAGACGACCTGGGGGAGATTTTCTTGATGAGAAAGGCCTGAATATCAGTCCAGTCCGTGCCAAAAGCGTTGATGGACTGTAAGCACAGGACAAGAACGAGCGAAAATTTTAGTATTTTTTTTCTCATGCCTCCCACCCAGGAATCGATATTCAAGTCTTCTCTTAATACAACCCGTCCAGATAGTCAATGGGGATTTTCTCTCTTGGGCTAGGGCATTAAGTGCAAGCACTTCTGCTTCGTCCACTCGATCGGAAGATATAATCCGCGCCTCAGTGAGGCAATACCCTGTTATCATCATTCCCCTTGAGTCCCTCAGGAGAATAGCCTATATTTGATACTATGACACAAAAGAAGGGCACTGTGGTGATGGAGTTTCATATCTCCCGGAAGGCAAGGGATGACTACCAATTTGACGTTTCCCTGTTCTCCCTTAGCGGAAATGTCATTCTTCCCAACTTCCATGCGGCAAGATTATTTGCCCAGAGGATGAATGAAAAAAGGGATTTGATCCTCTTCCCCGACAAGGCTGTCAGGGCCGGTCAGATCAATGCCATGGGGTTGATCGACGAAATTCTTCATTACGTCGTGGGCCTGTATCGCATCGAAAAGAATGCACAGGTGGTGCAGCAGGCCCTGAATTGGCTGGATGAGAACCTGGGCAAGCAAAAAGTGGATGAGGCTCTTCGGAAATTTGCCGATGAATTTCCAACGGTGGCTGTCTATCGCCATGAAGTGGATCTCCATACGTATTTGGAAGGAGAGACAGCGGGGACCCCTCACCGCTTGATCGTACTGGAAGAAATGCTGATGCTCTGGCTGGCCAACACGAATCCGGCCTTTACTCCCTTTATGGAGTTGTTCGATGACACTACGCTGGAAAAAGATACGTCTTACCTCCAAATCATCGAAGCCCTCCGTTCCTTCTTTGACCATCAGCCCTTGTTCGGCCCAGATCATCAGAACCTGGTGGACATGCTTCGAAGTCCTGCGCTCGCCGCTCCCCACTCACTTTCGGGACAGCTGAAATACATCCGGGAAAAATGGGGCTATTTGTTGGGTCCCTATCTCTTACGGCTTCTCAGCAGCCTCGACTTGATCAAAGAGGAAGAAATCGCGGAATGGCGGAGAATGGCCTTTTGGGGCCGTGCTCCTGCGGAGGTCTATGAATTTTTTGGGATGGAGGAGGAGCCGGAACGCTTTAGTTTTGACCTCGACTGGATGCCGAGGCTGGTTCTTATCGCAAAGAATGCTTATGTGTGGCTTCATCAACTCTCCAGAAAGTACCGGCGCTCCATCTACCGGCTCGATCAAATTCCTGATGAGGAACTGAACCTCTTAGCCCGTTGGGGCTTCACCGGTCTGTGGCTGATCGGCGTGTGGGAGAGAAGCCTCGCCTCCAAAAGAATCAAAGAGCGGATGGGCGATCCCGATGCAGTGGCTTCGGCTTATTCCCTGTTCGACTACGAGATCGCAGGCGACCTCGGAGGCGAAGAAGCCTTTCAGAATTTAAAAGACCGGGCGTGGAGCCGGGGCATTCGCATGGCAAGCGATATGGTACCCAATCACGTCGGGATTGATTCCAGGTGGACGATCGAACATCCAGAGTGGTTCATTTCTCTGGATTACAGCCCTTTCCCCGCTTATCGTTTCGGCGGGCCGGATCTCTCGTGGCACGGGGAGGTTGGGATTTATCTCGAAGACCACTATTTCGACCGGAGCGACGCAGCCGTGGTCTTCAAAAGGGTGGAACGGAGAAACGGGAGCGAAAAATTCATCTATCATGGCAATGACGGAACCCGAATGCCCTGGAATGATACAGCCCAGCTGAACTATCTGAACCCCGACGTAAGAGAGGCGGTTATTCAAACGATCCTTAGCGTTGCCCGAAAATTTCCTATCATCCGTTTCGATGCGGCCATGACCCTGACGAAGCGACATTATCAACGGTTGTGGTTTCCGGAACCGGGCACGGGCGGCGCCATTCCTTCTCGAGCGGAACACGGCATGCCGAAAGAACAATTCAACCGTTTCATGCCTGAAGAATTCTGGCGTCAGGTGGTGGACCGCGTCGCTCAGGAAGCGCCTGACACGTTACTGCTGGCCGAGGCGTTTTGGCTGCTGGAGGGATACTTTGTCCGGACCTTAGGGATGCATCGCGTTTACAACAGCGCCTTCATGAATATGCTGAAGGATGAAGAAAACGCCAAATACCGCTCCGTGATGAAAAATACTCTCGAATTTAATCCCGAGGTCCTCAAACGATTTGTCAATTTTATGAGTAACCCTGATGAAGAGACCGCTGTTACTCAATTTGGCAAGGGAGACAAATATTTCGGCGTTTGCACCATGATGGTGACCCTGCCCGGGCTCCCCATGTTCGCTCACGGCCAGATCGAAGGATTCAACGAAAAATATGGAATGGAATACCGGTATGCCAAATGGGATGAACAGCCGGACCAGGAACTGATCCGTCGGCATGAACGAGAGATTTTTCCGCTGATGAAGCGCCGCCATCACTTTTCAGACGTGCAAAATTTCCTGCTCTATGATTTTTTTGCTCCGGAAGGCTATGTCAATGAGAACGTATTTGCTTACTCCAATCGAAGCGGGGATGAGCGATCTTTAATCATCTACCACAACAAATATGAGTCCACCCAGGGATGGGTCCGGTCCTCCGTCGCCTATTCGATCAAAGCTGGTGAGGGGGATGTTCGTACACTGATTCAGAAAAATTTGGGAGAAGGCCTTGGGTTGAATGACGATCCATCCTATTTCTGCATTTTCAAGGATAATGCAAACGGTCTGGAATACATTCGCAAGAGTGAGGAATTGTGCAAAAGGGGATTGTATGTGGAGCTGGGTGCTTACAAGTATCACGTCTTCATCGATTTTAGAGAAGCTCGGGATAATCAATGGCACCACTATTCCCAAATAGCCAACGACCTCAACGGTCGCGGCATACCGAGTATCGAAGACGCATTGAAAGAGATGTTGCTCAAACCTCTACACGACGCATTCAAGGGGTTGGTCAATGTGGACACGTTCCGCCGCTTGATGGAGGCACGCGTCACACAACCACAGGCCCAGCTCGATCAAAAACTGATGGAAGAGATAGAGAAGAAAATGTATCGCCTCCTTCAAGAGGCAAAGAAGCGAAGCGGGGGGAAAGAAGATGAGACGGCGATTGTCCAAGAGATTCGGCGTAAACTGGAAGCTATCCTGTACTTGCCCATCCTTACCAGTCGCTATCCTTACCTTCAACCAAAAGGAGTCAAAGCCGCGGCAGAGTACCTGCACAAGAAGCTGACAGGCTCAACAGCCACCTGGGCAACCCTGTTCGCATGGCTGTTTGTCCATGCTCTTGGGAAGGTCATCAATCAAAGGGACTTTGCAGGGCAGAGTCACGCCTGGATTGAGGAGTGGGGATTCAGGAAACCAATCCTTGCTGTTCTAAGGGACTTGGGAATGGAAGAAGCCGCCGCATGGAATTCATTGACAGCTATCAAATGGCTTACGAGTCATCAAAAATGGTTTGAGTCGAAGCCGTCCGGTCAGGAGCAACCTTACGCGATATTTGAAGGATTGTTGAGGGATAACGATGTCCGACAATTTTTGCAGGTGAACCAGTGCAACGATATCTGGTGGTTCAACAAAGAGGCATTTGGGGAACTGCTGTGGTGGCTGATGATGGTGGCCGCACTGACCATCGGCTCCGACCCTCTCCGCCCTGTCCATGCCGTGATTGAAGAGTTGCAAGGATGTTACACCATCATTCAAACATGGCAAAAGGCGAAAGAAAAATCCGAATATCAGGTCGAAAAACTCCTTTTGGCCCTGCAAGAATAGAAATTCGGGGTTACCATAGGTTTACGGATATACGTCTAACAAAACACTTCCTTCCTGAAAGCGTGATTTTTGAGTTTTGCCCTTATATACGCTCTTTCAAATGGTAATCGATAATTCTTGTTGAAGTTTTTATTCAAAATTAGTAGACTCTTATCAAATCGTAGGGGTTTAAACCAACCTCCCAACTAATCTATGGAGGACACTATGACTACGCAGGAAGTTAGGCGCAACCGATTGTGTCCAGAATACCGCCACGCTTCACTCCGGATACAATCTTAATCGTTTTACGCGCCATTAGGAGAATTTGAGTAAAGAGAAAGGCCTATATGAAAATTGTGGCAATAAATGGAAGTCATCGAGGCGATAAAGGTTTTACACATTTCTTGATTGACAAGGTAGCCACCGGTGCTACTCAAGAGGGAGCCTCATTCGAAACTATTGTCCTATCAAAGCATAAAATTAACTACTGCATCGGATGCCAAGTGTGTCACACTGAAAAAAGTTACTTGAAATGCATTTATGAAGACAAAGATGACGTTAAGCACATTTTTGATAAGATGAAATGGGCAGACATCATAATATACGCTACGCCGGTTTACCTTTTTAACATGTCTGGTATGCTTAAGGTCTTTTTGGATCGAATTCATTCAACGGGAGATTCAGGCAAACTACAAATGTCAAAGAGTGGTCTTTTTTTTCATCACATCGATTATGAACTTTGTTCCAAACCGTTTGCCTTACTCGTGTGCTGTGACAATACGGAAGATGAGACCCCTAAGAATGTGATTTCTTACTTTAGAACCTACGCTAAATTCATGGATGCACCAATGGTGGGAGCGCTTGTACGGAAAACAGGTAAGCTTATTGGACATGGTAAATCTCCGGAGAAGGGAAAAAAATATCCTAAGATTTTTGATGTATATGAGGCATTTCAGCAAGCAGGAAAAGACCTAGCGACAATAGGCAAGATTCATCCAAGAACCCAAAACCGCGCAAATCAGAGCATTATAAACATACCTCCTATGCTAAATATATTGATAAAGTTCCGTCCGTTTAAAAAACGAGCGATCGAAAAGGCTAAAACAATGTTGATGGAAGAGGTAACGTCGCCTAACAACGGCACAAACGAAGGACTCAAAACCTGAAGGGTCCGGTTGTGCCACACACATTTATGCTCGCTTTCAACTCGTAATCATTAAGTCTTATCATACCCTATTTTTGTTGACTTATAGGTGAGGTTCGCAAATTTACAGCGTTGACTTAGAGAGAAAACCAAATTTGAGCTTCCTTGCATCGCAATTTAATAAAGTCCTGCCCAAGTCAGAGTCCAATCGCCGAAGCGTTGGTCCATCGCTTTAAGAAGATTGTCTTTCTTCTCTCTTTTCTCAAAAAGGTCCAATTGGCACCATTCCTTTTTCAATTGAGATACCCCTACTCCAAGGAGACGAATCGGCTTCGGATGGGAGATCGATTCAAAGATCTCAAAGGCCTGCTGGAAGATTTCGTTGCCGCTCATCATCCATTTGGAAAGGGTCTTTTGTTTTGAGAAGGTAAAAAAATCTGCGTAACGTACAGTAATGGCAATCCTCTTCCCGTAAAATCGTTCTCTCCTCATCCTTCTGGAGACCCTCTCGGAAAGTTGAAGCAAAACTTTTCTCAGGAGTTTGGGATCAGAAGTGTCCGCTTCAAGGGTAACGCTATGGCTGATCGACTTCGCATCTTCTTCCTCATCAAAGGGAACGACCGGTCCATCATCTATTCCCAATCCCATCTCATGTAGCCTCTCACCGATCACCCCGAACCTTTTGGATAAAACCGAGACCGGAAATCTTCCCAACTGACTGCAGGTGGCGATGCCTATCGAATTTAATTCCTCTGTGAGTTTTGGGCCAATTCCATACAGTTTGGAAACCGGGAGATCCTTCATGATTCCCTGAACATCCCCTTTCTGAATTACCACTAAGCCATCAGGTTTTTTCAGACCACTTCCCAACTTCGCGAGGAGCTTATTCGGAGCCACTCCAATGGAACAGGTCAATTCCTCTTTCTCGCGGATTTGATCTTTGATCGATTGAGCAATGTGGAGAGAGGACTGAAATAATACCAGGGATTGGGTGATATCGAGATAGGCCTCGTCAATGGAGGCAACTTCCACTAAGGGCGTATATTTCTTCAGGATTGAGAAGATTCGGGATGCGGTTTCTGTATATTTCGAATGGTTTCCTTTCACAAGGATCAATGGAGGGCAACGCCTTTTGGCTTCCTGGATGGACATCCCCGCCCGAATCCCGTAAGACCTTGCCTCATAGGTGGCTGAGGTAACCACGCTTCGAGAAAGAGAACCACAAACCGCCGCAGGTTTTCCTCGAAGCGAGGGATGATCCCTCTGCTCCACCGAGATAAAAAAGGCATCCATGTCGATGTGGAGAATGATGCGGTCGTCCATGAATCTTAATGAAGGGATCCAGGGGCCAAGGGTTCAAGGGGTCAAGTGAAATTTACTAGAACCCTCGAACCCTGGAATCCTGGAACCCTTTAATTACAGTTTTCTAAATATCCCTATCACCTTTCCCACGATGGTTACCTTTTTTCCTCCTTTTTTGACGACGATAGGCTCCATCTTGGGGTTGGCTGGTTCAAACCGAATCAAATCCCTCTTTTGAAAAACCCTCTTGATCGTAGCCTCATCTTCGATTAAGGCCACGACGACCTCCCCGTTCTCTGCGTTGGGCTGGGGCTTCACCAGAGCAAAATCGCCGTCCTGGATATGAGCATCGATCATGCTGTCCCCCTGGACCCGAAGGAGGAAGACATCTCCTGATGAAGCAAAACTCCGATCGAGGTTGATGTAACCCTCGATATTCTCGATAGCGAGAATGGGTTCACCTGCTCGCACTCTTCCTACAATGGGGACTGGAAGTATTTGGGCAAGACGGGCAGATGGGTGGCCTAAAATTTCAATTGCCCTCGATCCTCCCGGCACTTTATGGATGTAACCCTTTCTTTCCAGGATATTTAAGGTTTTTTGGGGAGCCTTAGGCCCTTGCAACCCGAAGTGAGAAGCAATCTCACGTAGCGTCGGCGGAAAACCTTTTTCTCCAAGGTAATCCTTCAAAAAATTAAATACTCTCTGTTGGGTTTGTGTCAGCTCTTCCCTCTTTTCCATTTTTCCCTTTCTGTTTCGAAGTCTTAATTCCTCCTTTTGAGCCTTGAGGTTCGTAGTTTGGATTTCCCCCTTCTCCCCTTTACGCGAGAAAAAACAGAAGAGAGTGAACGTCTACATATGTAGACCATTTATAGCTTCAAACATTTTTAATGTCAAGAAAAATTTTTTCCTGTAAAATTGTCGAGTACCCGCGAAAAAGGAGGCGTCTTGAAAGCGGATCAAAAAAGATGGGACAAGAGATTCGGGAGGAAAGAATTCGCCCTTGGAAAAGAACCCAACCCTTTTCTAAAAAAACATATCCATCTCCTTCCAAGAGGAAAAGCTCTTGATATCGCCACAGGGGAAGGAAGGAACGCAGTCTTTCTGGCTCAAAATGGGTTTGAAGTGGATGCGGTCGATATCTCTGAGAACGGTCTGAAGAAAGCCCGAAAATTGGCTCGCGCAAAAGAAGTCAAGATTAACACATTTCTCGTTGATCTCGATCAGTATCACATAGCAAAAGAACGGTACGACCTCATCGCCAATTTCTATTTTCTCAAACGTCGTCTCATCCCAAGAATCAGAAATGGGCTTAAGAAAGGTGGAATAGTAGTGTTCGAGACTTACCTCCTTGAACATAGAGCCCTCGCCACGGGAGGGCCGACACAAGCCAAATATTTTTTGAAACCCAATGAACCTCTCAGGCTCTTTAGAAACTTTCGAATTCTATACTATCGCGAGGGAATTTTTAAAGAGGGCCGAAAAAGGAAGGCAGCGGCAAGCCTCATCGCTCAAAAAATCTAAATAAAGGTTCGAGGATTCGGGAATTCAAGGATTCAGGGATTCGAGGGTTCAGGTCTTTATCTTTTATTTCTTACGTTGACGCTTTGACCCCTTGAATCCTATTTATTGGCATAGAAAGTTTCTTGGGTACGGTTGAAGTAGCCGAATTGGAGGAAAGGAAATTCCCTTTTTAGGATATCAATCATCTTAGAGATGCCTATCCCCTCACCTCTTCCCATGGACTTGAGATAGAGATCCGGATCGATGTTGAGGTTTCGCATCTGGACAAGATCGAGATTCGTATCCTTGATCAGTTCTATCAATCCTTCCACTTCTGCCTCTCTGTCCGTGAACCCTGGGAAGACGAGAAGATTAATCGAAGTATAGATCCCTTTTCCCTTGGCTGTAACCAAGGAACCTATCACTTCGTCGAATGAATATCCCTTTGGTCTGTGATAGCGTTTGTAATATTTTGAATGGGGACTGTTGAGCGTGATACGAACACTATCCAGCCCGGCCTCGCAAAGCTTCGCCAGCCGTTTCGGAAGACTACCATTGGTGTTAAGGTTAATCGTCCCTCGATCGGTCTTTTCTCGAAGCTTAAGGATCGAATTTTCCAAAAGCCTCCATTGGATCAGCGGCTCTCCTTCACAACCCTGACCAAAACTGACAATCGGGTCCTCTCCTTTTTCAAGATGGGGCAAGGCAACGCCCAGAACCTCATTTGCCGTGGGAATAAAATCGATCCTCTCTTGTGATGCCGGACAACATTTAGAGGGTTGTAGGGAAATGCAGCCTAAACAATCTGCATTGCATGAAGGGGAAGTAGGCAACGGACATTCCCATCTTCGAAAGAAAACATTTTTTGCCGCAAAGCAGTGATATTCCAACGCACACCTGGAAAGTTGTTGAAGGAGGCGATTCTTAGGATTTTTGCTTAGAGAAGCATGGACCTTTCTTTTTAAAAGGCCGTCATTCTTAAAATATTTTGGATGCCAATGGGGGTTTGGATCAATGAGTAATCCTGTCGCCCAGAATCTTCCGTCTTTCCAGCCCACAGCGCTGTAGGCCCAGAGCGGAAGGATGGGCGCTCTGTGGCCCCGTTGGGTAGCAGGAAGGAATGTCCGGATATATCCCGGTGGCAGGAATGCGGCGACCGCGGTACACTTCGCCTCTTTATTCCCTAATCTCGTTTTTCGCAAAGAGACAAAAGATCTGTCTTCTTCATCCCAGCCGATCGGTATCCTTTCGGGTAAAGTAAAGAGCTGACTCCCTTTAGGAAGAGGCATTAATTCTGATGGAGCGGGGAGGAGGAATCGATCTCCGGATCGACCTGAAAGCTTAAGAGAAGGATGGTCAAAGATATTTCCTTCAGGATCTGATAAGACGAGCCGAGGATATTCAAAACTCATTGTATGAATTTCTTCAATGATGATGGCAACGATAGACTTCCTGCCAAGAAAAGTAGGAGCCTTCGCTATGCGCCGTGCGCTAAGCGCTCAGCGTTCCTTTTTACGTGGGATACTTCCTCTCTCCTTTAGACTTCATCAAGCAGTGCTTGACATTCTTTCTTTTCAAGGCTGCCTTCAAACGATTCGTTTTTTTGCGTCTCTTCATGGTCTCCTCCACCTTTCATTTCCTCGAATGTAGAGAGTGGCGATTTGGAGGGTGGTTTTTAAATCCACGGACCGCTCACCGCCTTCCACTTTCGATCCTTATTTGACCAGCCAGATTCCTGAGACAATCAGCGCAGTACCGATGACCCTCTGGAAAGTGACTCCTTCTTTGAGAACCAGAATACTCAGAAAGGCGGTTACCAGGGGGTAACAGGCTGCGATGGGAACGATCTTTGAAGTTGCCCCCATCTTCAAGGCGCCGTAATAAGTCCACATTCCCAGAAGACCTGCGATCACGCCGCTGGCGCCAAAGAGGAAAATACTCTTTCCATCCAGCTCAATTAACTCCCTGCCTTTGCCCATCAGAAAGGTGAGCAAGAAAAGGCCTGCGGCGACAATGGCACTTCGGACGGTGACGCCGATCAGGGGGTCTACTTTTGCCAAGCCCATTTTCTCAAGAATTGGGGTCGATCCCCATAACAAAGTCGTGGCGATCAATAAAAAGACGACCAACCCTTCACCTCCCCGATAAAGACCCGTTTCGAACGGCCTTGATATTCTGTACGATGGAGTAAGGGAGCTTCATGTCTCCTCTTCCCACCCCGATGTCCAATTCGCTTTTTTCTATTCCGTGATAATCTGTCCCTCCTGTTGACAGGAGGCCGTATTTCTCGGCAAGGGATTTATACTGGACTATTTCCGCCGGAGAGTGTTCAGGATAATAGACCTCAATCCCTTTGAGCCTCTCATCGACTAACTGAAGAACCAGTTTTTCCAGCTCTGAGTATCCGCTCGTTCCAAGGGTATTCGGATGAGCGAGTACGGCAATCCCCCTTGCTTCGTTGATAAAATGCAAAGCTTCTTTCGATGTAAATCTGAGCTTGTCCACATAGGCCGGGGCCCCCTTTTTCAGAAACCGATCGAAAGCTTCTTGAAAATTTCTGACAACCTTCTTTTCTAAAAGGACATTGGCAAAATGGGGTCTCCCGACCTGTCCTCCTCCGGAGGCTCTCAACACCTCTTCGAAGGTTATATCGATTCCTAACTGATTCAATTTTTCGGTGATCTTCGAATTTCTTTCTGCCCTTGCCTTCTGGAGATATTTCAACCGCTCCGTGAGAAGGGGATGGTGGATATCAAGAAAAAATCCTAAGATATGCATGGAACCGGGCGAATGCTCTGCACTGATTTCAATCCCCGGGATTACCTCAAAACCGATTCTCTCCCCTTCCGACAATGCCTCCTCACATCCCTCGACTGTATCGTGATCGGTAATGGCAATCGCCTGAAGTCCCTTCGCCTTGGCATATCTGACGATCTCCGATGGGCTCAGCACTCCGTCAGAGGCGGTCGTATGGAGGTGAAGATCCACATATCCCATAGGAATCCTTTCAGCCACGTTTTTAGAAAGACGAAAGGAAGGAATAAAGACTCAGATTTAAATTCTATAATAGATGCCCTACTCAAAGTCAACCCTTCAACTTTACGACAGAAGGCCTGGGATGAATTCCGGAGACATTCATGAAATTTTCTCTTCCCTAATTTTCGAGATTGGTGTATATTACAATCGCAAATTGATAACAGGGGCACTCCAGGCTATCTGAATAATCTGTGTCTCAAGGGTTACGTCAGTCAGATTCTCTATGCTGCTAAGCTTATGGAAAGATATTTATCATTCCATTGCCTTTGAAAGGGGCTATATACAATGAGAAACATTCCCTTGTCTCTTATGATCTTCAGCCCTCGCACTATGGGTGAGTTTGCAATGGAGCGATCCCAAATGACCGCCGTTGCTGTGAACGCCTTCAACGGCATGTTTGTTATGACGGCGGTATCAATGACGATGTTGCCGCTTTTTACTGGTTTACTGGTGGCCGTTTTAGGCATTCTGTTTGGACCGCTCATCAGCTTTATAGTCTCTTCGATTTATTCACGGATGGAGTGGACGGTTGGCAAAAGGCTTGGAGGCAATGCCACCTTGGACGATCTCTACCGTATCTTCGCATGGTCCTTCCTCCCACTGGCGTTTGCATGCTTGCTTTATGGATTCATTCTGTTTGTATTCATTAAGCCTGAATCCCCTACAATTTTTGTAGAATTGGCCCCACCACTTCCAGTTGCCATGTGGTCTATATGGAGTTACTGCTCAAATGTCATCGCCGTGCAACGTTTCACCCCAATAAAAGGGACCATAAACCTTGTTCTTACATTCCTCTTATTCCTCGTCTTTATTGCAGGTGGCGTTGGATTTTTCTCGCTCCTCACCAATTATGGTAAAAACGTATTTTTTCCATAAAGAAACCTTCTTCTGGCTTTGAAATAGGGGGAAGCAATGCGGGCATCTACGGTAAAAATAACAAAGATCATCGTCATTATCTTTTACATAGCACTCTTCACTGGACTTGCTCTGTACGATGAAAAACCAAACGATGAAATGGTAAAGGAGATGACGCGCCCTCTTCCAGAGGTCATCGAACCTGACAATGCTTATATTGCCTTCATCGGCTTTGCGTCGCCAAAGGGGATAACCCCTTACGACTACGGGGCAGAAAAAATGAGGAAGCTGAAAGACGCGCTTCTGACTGAAAAGGTTACTGGAAAGATGACTAACCCCTTTGACCACAAGAAAAATGAACTTTCTTACAAAGGTGAAATTGTCTCTTTCTATAATCCAAAGATGACCAAAATATTAGATTACGCTGCTAAACATCCAAATGAAATTGCCCACCTTGTCCAAGAAAATGAAGAACTGCTTCGACGGTACGAGATGCTCTATAGATATTCCCACTATACTGAACCCCTGGACTGTGGATTTTTCTATCCATTTGCGGAATTCAACCTGTTTTTTTGGAGAGTACAGAGAACTAAACTTCTTCAGCTGGCGCTCAGGGCAAACCGAGGTGATGTAGCTGAGGCACTAGCATGGGTGAGGAAGGATGCGGAGTTCTGGCGATTCATTGCTCGAAATTCCACAACCTTTATGTCAAAAGCCCGTTCTTTCTCCGCTTTGAGTAACGACCTTCTTTTTGTATCAGAGTTGGGAGTATATCAATCGTTGAATAGAAAAGAAATGGAGATGCTCCAGAATATCTTGAGGCCTTTCGATCACGGTGAGGTCGCCATGGCCGAGGTACTCCTGGGAGAAGCTCGTTTAACACAAACGGCATTGGGATTATGGAACCCTCAAAAAAAGAGAACTTTTGAACTTGATAATTTTTTTCTGAAACAAAATGCCACCAAAAATCGGATGTACGCCATTTACCAGGAAAAAATCCGTCTTGCTGAATTGCCGCCTCAGGAGTTTGCTATTGAGTTTAGGAATCCTCAAACAAGCAAATACCGCAGCCTTCGTGGTATTGGGATTCCTTTTTTGTATAACCCTGTGGGTGAGATTCTTGTAAAAATAGGGGGACCTTTATATGGTATGCTTATTCCAGCGCACAATATGGAAGGACTTCGAAGGCTTGCATGGCTAAAGGTCTTGGCAGGTATTGAAAAAGTTCCTTTAGAGAAGATGCAACAATTCCTTGATGATCACGCACGAGATCTCGGGAACCCTTATACCGGCGGCTCAATGATGTGGAATCCCGCAAAAGGTAGCATCTACTTCAATGATTTAAATACTAGAAAGAAGCCAGTGGAGATTTTTTTGTAAGGGAAACTCAAAAAAAACCTGATAACCTTTTGTATCATGAATCAGATGTTCGGGGAGCTATCTCCACAGATACCTCAGACGTTACCCGTTCTTCGAATAAGCAACCTTCAGCCTTTCAAACCTATATCAAAGTGGATAGTATTGGTCGAAGGAGAGCCAAAATTCTTCCTGCAATCGCCTTATTGAAAAGTGAAAATTCTCACTAAAAGATGAGAATCGAATTTTTCAAAAAGGGAAATTTTCCTGGGCAGAAATCGAGTATCAAATTAGATTAAAATAGTCAGTATTTTGCTGTCGGGGTAACGAGTTTATTTTAATTTTTTCATACCTTGAGGCCGTTTTTCAACGCCAGTGAATTAATTATTTTTTTCACATAAAAGTGTGGAATTAATCCTATATGAATATAGGAATATTAACCTTGCAATATATAACTAATTGAAAATCATAAAGAATTTACAAAAAAATAATGCTTGACAAAACGTTATGACTTGAATATATTATAGTAAGAGAATGAATAAATCAGTTAAGAAGAGGGATGTTGAATGTAGAGAGGGCCATTCTTCCGGCGAGGGTTTTTTGATTAGAGCAAAAATGAATAAATCCGCCCTTTCCATGGACTAAGAATGGAGAGGGTTTTTTGTTCCAACAAGAAAGGGGTAATATACCTGTGAAAAACAACAAGACAACAAATAAAAAAGGAGAGGATTTGACCCTTGAGCCTGTTCAATCCTCAACCCTTTTTGCTGAATCGCCGACCTCCATTCCACCCATCCAATCCGCATCCTACGCGGAGGGTGAATTAGAAGAGACAATAGAGGATTTTGATCTTCAGCCGGACGAAGCAGAGTTGGTGGCCGAGGGAGGTGAAGAGGTGTCAGCCGAGCCCGTTCCGCACGAAGAAATTATTTTTCAACCTCAGGATATCACGTGGGAATATTTAAAGGGTCTCGAAAAGATATCGCTTCTTACACCGGAGAAAGAGGTTGAACTGGCTAAAAGAATTAAGGAAGGCGAGCGTCAAGTCAAGATTCTCGAGACGAAGACCAGTCGCCTGAAAGCCCAATTGTATCCCCCCTCAGCCCCCAAGAACGGGGGTAGACGTATCCATCCCAACGCACGGCAGGGTTACAAATTCAAGGGCAAAAATGGTAAGAATGGGAAAAAGTCAAAACCTACTCCTTCAGAAATAAGGGGGAAAAATCTTCTTTACAAGGAGACGTTGAACCAATATCAGCGGGCGCTTCTCAATCTCCAACGGGCAAAGAATGAACTGATCCAGGCCAATCTGCGGTTGGTAGTCAGTATCGCAAAACGTTATGCCAATCGGGGACTTTCTTTTCTCGATTTGATCCAGGAGGGAAATCTCGGCCTGATCCAGGCCATGGTGAAGTTCGATTATACCAAAGGCTTTAAATTCAGCACCTACGCTTCCTGGTGGATCAGGGCAGCCATTTTGAGGGCTTTTGCAGAGAAATCGAGGACAATTCGAATTCCCAATTATCTTTTTGAGATCAAAGGAAAATTGATGAAGTCCTTCAAGGATCTGGTAAAAAAGTTAGGGCGGGAACCCACCTCCCAGGAATTATCTAAGGAGAGCGGAATTCCTCTACACGATGTGGAGAAAATTCTCAATCTGATTGAGGAACCGATCTCCCTCGATATGTCTATCGGGGAAGAGGATAGTACGCTTGAAGATCTGATTCCGGATGAAAAGGGTCTCTCTCCCAGTGACTCCCTGCTGGAAAAAGATCTGACCCATCAGATCCAGAAGCTCTTATCCGGCCTCTCGCCGAGAGAAGAGAAGATTCTCCGGCTCCGTTTCGGCATCGGAGAAGACGGGGAGTGCACTCTTGAGGAAATTGGCAGGCAGTTCGGTCTCAGTCGGGAGAGAATTCGGCAGATTGAAGCGAAGGCCCTTGACCGATTGAGGGATCCGAAACGCTATAAAGAAATTAAAGAGTATTTTGAATGATCCTTTAAAAAAAGAAAATAAGGAAGGGGCGCCCATGATTTGACGTGGAGCGCCCCTTTTTTCTTCTCATTAGAGATACTCATCCCTCCATCTGGATGGCCTCTACCGGACAATTTTCAGCAGCCTCTTTACAGGACTCCAGCACATCCGCAGGAACCTCATCCACTTTGAGACGAGCCTTGTCATCATTCATCTCAAAAACTTCTGGACAAGTCTCCGCACAAAGCCCGCATCCGATGCAAGTTTCCTGGTCTATGATTGCTTTCATTGACGATTCTCCTTTCCGATTCCGCCGTCTATTTTATTATTCCTAATCAGTTTTCTTAAATCAAGTCGCCCGTTTTGAATTTCCAACATCTTGTATTCGACGTTGCCACTTTATAACCTCGGCCAATAATGGAGTCAATTGGATTCTTCTCTCAAAAAATGAAATCCCCGCCAACTGTTCATGTTGGGCATGCTGGTGTCCTTAGCCATCTCCTCTCATTCAAACCTTAATTTCTCCCTTTTCCTATAAAATAATCTCAGATTACTAACCTCTATAATAATTTGTTTCCTACCATTATGTGATTCGTGCATGGCCGTATTTTGCACAATTTTCTTAATTACATATTCCTCGCCGTCTAAAATGCTCTTCAGTATCTCGCCCATTATTGGTTTCATAGGAATTCGCCCCTTTTCCTTTTAGTCCTTTAACATCCATTGAAAAATTCAACTGTGGTTTAAGACTACTAAAGATGATCTTAGAGGTAAATGGGGTAGATATTGTATTTTATAAATAAAAAGAGGGCATTTTTAAAATAACTGTTCTTTTCCCAGCCTTTTCAAAATTTCGTTTGCAGCCAATATTCCACTGATTGAAGCTTACATCAGTCCCCGTGTAATCCCTGCTCCGTCACCGATCAGAAAGAGATTCTTTATATCCGCTTCTAAAACTGGGGAGATTTTCATCCGGTTGGTATAGAACTTTACCTCTACCCCATAAAGGAGAGTGTGTCTGGAAAAAATGCCAGGCGTCAATCGATCCAGCGCTTCGAGCATTTCAATGATGCTTTTTAAATGTCTATAGGGAAGGACAAAACTGAGGTCCCCTGGAGTGGCCGAGCTCAGGGTCGGTTGGGTAATGCATCGATTGATCCGATCAGGTGTGGATCGCCTACCATCGAGCAGATCACCCAATCTCTGAATGATGACGCCGTTCCCAAGGAGGTTGGCAAGCCTCGCAATATACTTCCCATAACCAATGGGGTCGTTGAACGGTTCTGTAAAGGTGTTGGAAACAAGGATGGCGAAGTTGGTATTCTCTGTTCTTTTCTTAGCATAACTATGGCCATTGACTGTGATGATCTCGTCAATCGTTTCCGTAACCACCTCTCCGAAGGGGTTCATGCAAAAAGTCCGAACCTTATCGTCGAATGTCTTGGAATAGTAGATAAATTTCGCCTCGTACGCAATGTCTGTAAGCTTTTGAAGAATGGAGGTAGGGGCCTCCACACGAACTCCAATATCCACCGGGCTTGGTACGGAAGGGATTCCCAAGCGTTGCACTTCGTTTTTGATCCACTCTGCTCCCACACGGCCCGGGCCACAAATCACATACTCAGCGTTCACTTGGGTGCCATTCTCAAGCAATATTCCCATGGCCTTTCCGCCATCAACAAGGACCTCTTTTGCAGGGGTATTAAAAAAGATGTCTGCTTTCTTCTCCAGAACGTCTCGAATATTTTTCAAGAGAGGCACACAATTTTCCGTCCCCAGATGTCTGATTTCCATGGGGATGAATTCTAACCCTGCTAATTTCGCCTCCTGGTATAGGGCTTCGGTTTTATCAGAAGACTGCCCGAAGACTTCTTTCGGAGCACCAAATGAAAGGTAGATCTCGTCGGCCTTTCTGAGGAGGTTCATCAATTCTGCCTGGGGGATAAAGTCGCCTAAGAATCCGCCTACCTTTGGTGACAGAGTGAGCTTGCCGTCACTGAAGGCGCCTGCTCCTCCCCACCCGCACAGCAGTTCCATGCCTCGGCCTCTCTTCCTCTCGTGGATGTCCTTTCCTCTCTCAAAGATGGCCAAATCTCCTACGCCAACTTTCGATAAGGCGAAAGCGGCAAAAATGGCTGATGGTCCGGCTCCCACAATTACCACTTGGTATCGTTTTCTCATGTTTTCCCTTTGCCTATTCTCTCCTCGTTTTAGTTATTGTCCTTTTCAACCACCGCTTTTTAAAAACTTAAAGCTTTCCGATATGATCCTCAATTAAATCAACGGCTTCAGGAAGGAAGAGTTGAGATGGGGTTGTTTATTCCCCACAAGTCACTGCCGACTGCGCTATTCAGGAAACAGGGATTACGGGTTGAAAATGAGCATAGCGTCAGAGGTCAGTGGTGGTTGCCAGTCATCCACTGAAGTGTTAAGCACGCTGCGCTTGGAATACTCTGACCTCAACTTCGATTCGGTCATTGAGCTTGTCTTTCTCCACCTCGAGATCGTACCTCGCTTGAAGATTTAACCAAAACCTTTCTGAAAGCTTGAAATAGCGAGACAATCTGAGAGCGGTATCGGGGGCGATGGAACGCTTGCCGTGGACAATTTCATTTATACGACGCGCTGGAACGTTGATGTCTTTGGCCAATTTATACTGAGTGATCCCCAGCGGTTTCAAGAATTCTTCCGTAAGAATTTCACCCGGGTGGATAGGGGCAATCATTTTTTTTCTCAAAGTGGCGACCTCCTTAATGATAATCCACGATTTCTACTTCATGAGCATCCCCTACCGACCAGCGAAAACATATACGCCACTGGTCATTGATACGAATGCCGTGTTGCCCTTGGCGATTACCTGCAAGATCCGAACTTCACGTTATTTTTCCAGCAAAGGACATTTTAAACAACATTAATTATATAGGATCGAGTTGTTTTCAGAATGAATTATTTACTGGGGCAAGACACAACAGCTCTTCCGGTTTCCGTTTGTAATATACACCCTTTCGTAAAATTAAGGAAGTAAATGTTCCAGGGAGGACTCTTGCCGGGGATCATAGTAGGATTATCGGTCTCCCACCCACAGTAAGGGCGATCAAGATAGAAGAACCTACTCGGCCTGTCGAAGCAGACAATCAAATCCTCGTAGCGTTCGTTTTCGTTACTCCTCCGAAACCAAGTGTTGCGGTCAAGCCTATTTGCGAGTCTTTTGCCGGAGCATTCTCAGAAGATCCTCGGGGGCTTTGTTCGTCAGAATCTCTCTGAATTGGCTGCGATAATTCTGTACCAGGCTGACCCCCTCAATCACCACATCGTAGACCTTCCATTCTTCGTTACCCAAGATCATTCTATAGTGAATCGGAATCGACTTCGATGACCTAACGATCTCACTCTGGACTTCAGCGGTTTTATCCAAGAGGTTAGTGACTTTGCCAAAAAGGACTTTCTCGTCTTTATAGGCCATGATCCTGTCTATGTAAACGCCGCCCAGAAGTTTCCCGAAGAGACGTGTAAACTCCTCCTGTTGATCAGGGGCGAACTGTTTCCAATGCTGGGCTAATGTCCGTTTCGAAAGCTCCGTGTAATCAAAGACACCATCGATGATCGTCCAAATCTTCTTTTCTCTAATCCCCTTGGCGGATTCGCCCTTGAGAGCCGGATCCCGTAACACCTCCAGCGCTCGATTGACCTGTGTTTGAATGGTCTCTTGAGGGGAGGCTGCAAACACAGAAACCGGCCAGAGCATAAGAACGGCAAGAGAAAAGATCAACAGAGTGAGCGATTTTCTCATGGCTATTTCTTCTCCTTTCCATCTTTTCCGATGTCGCCGAAGGCATATTTCCCGATGAGGTCGGACAGATCGGGGGGCGATTCCGTCTGTATGATAACCCCGCCTGGGTTCAGGATCGGACCCGATCCTCCTGCGTCGAGACTAATGTACCGGTCCCCGATGAGGCCCGATGTCTTGATGGAAGCAATCGCATCCCCATACACTTTGATGCCTTCTTTTATTTTGAGCTCGGCTATGACCACTTGCTTTTCTTGATCGAGACTGAAACCCGTGACCTCTCCAATTTGGATCCCCAACATCTCCACGGGGTTGCCTGCCCTCAATCCGGATACCGAATTGAAGCGGGCGTAGAGAGGATAAGAATCGTGAGCGAAGAGTTTCACCCTTCCGAGTTTTACGGTCATATATCCCACGCATATTAGCCCGATGAGTACAAAGATTCCGGCCGCCGTCTCATAACGATACTTCTTCATTCCATTTACCTCCGCATCTCACAGTAAACCCTGGCGATCTCCCTCTGGTTCGCCTCGGCCTTCTTAAAAACGAGATCGATCCCTTCACTCCCCGCTTTGCTCTCGGCTAAACCCGCGAAGATAGCGAAAGGGAAGCAGATGTCCTGAAAAATATTTGCCTCCGCCTGGATCGTGCGCAATCCTTCCTCCCGAAGATCCAGGGCAAATTTTTCCACTATTCGTTCCGCCTCGCTGAGGTTTGAAAAGGGAAGAAACGTGCTAAATTGATTCTTGCTCTGACGCGCAGAAAACCCTCCGACGGC
>Ga0326728_10004118_pt1 | contig 43715 bp, 44 predicted proteins | sample MB3enrmetagenome_FD_207602 | JGI IMG/M metagenome (GOLD analysis project Ga0326728, IMG submission 207602) | Lab enriched peat soil microbial communities from McLean, Ithaca, NY, United States - MB31MN | ecosystem: Environmental > Terrestrial > Soil > Wetlands > Peat | place: USA: New York...
CTGCCGGTGAACGGCAGCACGATCTATGCGCGGCTGATCACTAACTTCAACGGAGTCTACGCATACACCGAAACGACCTACGTGGCAAAGTAGTTCATCCCACAGCATCACGCCTTGCGCATCGAGCAGGGCGTGATGCCTGGCTCCTGCACCGGACCTCCCGCCTTGTCGACAGAATCAGATCCGATTCTGATCGTTGCTCTGCGGCGATCATGGGCCGCTTGTCTTGGCGACCGTTTTAGATGCGAAGGTAATAGCTACCTTCCGGATGCATTTCTACCGTTTCGATGGAACGCCTTTTACCTACGCCTCTGAGAACGCCTGTGATTTCGCCCTTGCCTTCGATTGTGGCTATGGCGATGACTTCCCCATTGGCCATCTGCTTACCTTTGCTGTTGTCGCCGTCAAGGATTTTGTATTGCAGCCCGGGATTGATCTTGACCAGAACCTTGTTCGCCAGCATCCGGCTGTTCTCGGCAATGGCGGCATCCAAATAGCGTCAGCCGGCTTTTGTCCACGCTGAGGACGTGTGTTACTGCATTTCCTTCCTTCATTGCCTACTCCTCTATAAGAATTAGACCAAGAAATCGATTCGTTGATCTTACAACTGTCGTACGAAAGTGCTACAAACCATTTGTTTTATAAATTTATTGCAGATAATTACACTCCCATGGCGCACAATCAATATATGTATCAAGACCAAATCTGCGGAGCCTTACTGTCCACTTATCATCGCTCACTGTTCGCTGAAAACAGCATTTATTCGCCTTCGTCGCATCCGCAAATCGCTCATAAACCGTGGGTTAGCTCCACAGAATGTGCAAAAATGCAACTATTATTTTACCAATTTTCGCCTTTTGGACTAAAAACCATAATTCAGTAACTATCAAATAATCAATAACATAGCTAATCAACAAGGGCGAACAAATGACAAACAAAGGGCGAAACCCAGGCGCGGGAATTCTCGCCGGCAGGGCAGGCGACCCGCTCTCGCATTTGGGATCTGGGAACCTAGCAGTAATTGGCTGCTGCGCCGCCGCCTGCAAATCCGTATGCCCAAAATCCTTGTCCTTCCACAGCACTGGCTCGCGCTTCTCCCGCGCCAGAGCATAGGGAAAGCAGTCGCCAAGGTTCAGTTTTTACAGTATTTTTACTGACGATGGCTGCTGTAATTCATAGTATTCGCCTTTTGAATCCCCGCCCTCATGACCTAATCTAGAGCCATGAGTGACTCTAGTCCGGAAGCGCCTCTGGAAATACCGGCATCGCAAAACGGCCTCTTCGATCTATTGGTGGTGGGCGCCGGACCCACCGGCTTGGCCTGCGCCATCCAAGCGCAAAAGGCTGGCCTGCGCTCAGTAATGGTGGACAAGGGCTGCGTCTGCAACTCGCTCTTCCACTATCCCGCGCACATGACCTTCTTCACTACTCCCGAGCTGCTGGAGATCGGCGGCATTCCCTTTCCCAGCACTCACACCAAGCCCAACCGCAACGAGGCGCTCCAGTACTACCGGCGCGTGGCGGAACTCTATAAGCTGGACGTTCGCCAATACCATCGCGTGGAGCGGGTCGCAGGCCGCGACGGCGCATTCACCGTGCACATCGTCGACCGCTTTGGCCGCGCCGGCGAGCTTCACTCCCGCAAGCTGGTCATCGCCACCGGCTACTACGACCTGCCCAACTACCTCAACATTCCCGGCGAGAACCTGAGCAAGGTCCATCACTACTACTTCGATCCGCACCCGTACTTCGACACCGATGTGCTGGTCGTCGGCGGCAAAAACTCGGCCGCCATCGCCGCGCTCGAGCTGTGGCGCGGCGGAGCGCGGGTCACCCTCGTCCATCGCAATTCCGGCATCAGCCCTCAGGTGAAGTACTGGATCAGGCCCGACATCGAAAAACGCATCCAGGATGCGCAAATTGATGCCTACTTCTCCTCCGAGCTGGTCGAGATCACGCCGGACTCCGTCGTCATCGAGACGCCCGAGGGCCGCAAAACCATCAAAAACGACTTCGTCTTCGCCATGACCGGCTACCATCCTGACTTCCAGCTCCTGGAATCCATCGGCATTCGTTTTCAAGGAGAGGAACGCCGTCCTATCTGCAACCCCGAGACACTGGAAAGCAATGTCCCCGGCATCTATCTGGCCGGGGTCATCGTAGCCGGCTCCCGCACCAGCGAAATCTTTATCGAAAACGGCCGCCACCACGGTGAGCAAATCGCCGCCGCCCTCGTCGCCAAATAGGAAAAACAATATCGCGCAGATGCACAATCCGGCACATCCCGGAAAAATTCTTGCATATTACCTTCAGGATCGGTACGTAACAGAGGTCGCGCGGCACTTGGAATTTACACAGCCCGCGTTGTCGCGTGTCTTGAATGGTAAAGTGGGAATCTCAGCGGACATGGCGCTGCGCATCTCGGATGCCTTCGGCACTGAGCCGGAACTCTGGCTTCGTCTTCAGGCTCAGCGCGATCTTTGGATTGCCTCCCGCAAGAGGCGCGCAAAAGTGAAGCCGCTTTCTGTGAGAACGGCGGCGTAGGACTGGCCGTCCAGGCGGGTGGCGCTTGCGCGCTATTGGGTTTGTGGTTTCCCACCCATGAATTAAAGATCGGTTCATGGATGGGGTACCCGGCTCACTGATCGAAGCGCATCCATCCATTTGGCAATTCTGAAGCACGGCAAATAAACAGCGGGATTCTCTCTTTGCGGCACATGGATTTCACGTTCTCTAAGAGCGACTCCTCCGCTTCTGAATATGCATCCGGATTCGTAATCACAATCCAAAGGCCATTCTGCTGAACCCCAGTATTCTGTTTGCGAATGAATGAAAGCAATTCATCAACTGTCTGGAGAACAGGCCGTGGAGACACAGCCTTCAATCTTGGAGAAGAGTCAATCTTAAAACCCCAGGGTATTCCTCCAATTTCCGCAACCCGTTTGGGAAGCATGTGAACCGAAATTCCCTGGGAGCGTTCCTGTGCATCGGCTATGGATGCAATCAGTATGATACTGACAGCAAGGGTCATGAGAACGGCAGTAAAGCGATTCATAATCAATTCCTCACACCTGCATCACTTCCGCTTCCTTCCTGTGAGAGAGCTCTTCCATGCGGCGGATCTCCTCGTCGGTCATCTTCTGCACCTCTTCCAGCGCCCGTTTCTCCTCGTCCTCGCTGATCTTCTTTTCCTTGGCCATCTTCTTGAGGGCTTCGTTGCCGTCGCGGCGAACGTTGCGAACCGCTGTTCGATGCTCCTCGAGAACCTTGTTGAGGTGCTTCACCACCTCGCGGCGCCGCTCCTCGGTCATGGGCGGAACGGGCACGCGCAGCACCTTGCCGTCGGAGATGGGATTGAAGCCCAGATCGGCGACGCGGATGGCCTTTTCGACCTCCTTGAGGATGGTGGGGTCGTAGGGAGAGATCACGATCAGTTGCGGCTCGGGCGCGGAGAGCTGCGCCAGCTGGTTGATGGGCATGTTGGTGCCGTAACAGTCCACCTTGACCTGGTCGAGCATGTGTACGCTGGCCCGCCCGGTGCGGGTGGCGGCCAGGCTGGCCTGGAAGGTGGCCACGGATTGGTCCATACGGTGGCGGAGGCTGGCGTTGAGTTCCTTGAGCGCCGGAATTCCGGCCATGATCGAGACTGCCATAGGGTTCGTCCTCGCTTACATCTACAACAATATATTAGCGAATCGGGGCGGGGAAAAGGGGATAACTTACAAGTGACGCAGCCGGGATTCCCGATTCCATTACGCCGGCATCGTCATCCCGGTCGATGCTGCCTGTTCATGGGCGTGATAGCTCGACCGCACCAGTGGGCCGCTCTCCACATGTTGGAAGCCCATCTTCAGCGCTTCGGCCTTCAGCTCGGCAAACTCGCGCGGGGTGTAAAGGCGGGCCATGGGCAGGTGGTCGCGCGAAGGGCGTAGATATTGGCCGATGGTGAGGATGTCGCAGCCGGCTACGGCCAGGTCGCGGAAGACCTCGAGCAATTCTGCGGTTTCCTCGCCCAATCCCACCATAACGCCCGACTTGGTTAGGCCTTCGGGCCGTAAAATCTTGGCAAATCTCAACAACTCAAGAGAGCGCTCATAGCGCGCGCCCGAGCGGACCGCGCGATAAAGGCGCGGCACCGATTCGATGTTGTGGTTGAGCACCTCGGGGCGGGCCTCGATGACCATCCGGATCGCCTCTTCATTGCCCTGAAAATCGGGAATGAGCACCTCCACGCGGCATCCAGGTGCCTGGCGGCGAATCTCCGCAATCACCTGGGCGAAGGCGCGCGCGCCGCCGAGCAGATCGTCGTCACGGTTGACGCTGGTGACAACTGCGTGGAGCAGCCCTAACTTGGCTACTGCCTCCGCGACCCTTCGCGGCTCGTCAAAATCAATCGGCTCGGGACGGCCCTTGGGCACGGCGCAGAAGCCGCAGCGGCGCGTGCACAGGTTGCCCAGCATCATGAAGGTGGCAGTCTTGTGGTGCCAGCACTCGCCAATATTGGGGCAGTGGGCGCTCTCGCATACGGTGTTGAGCTGGAGCGAGCGGGCCAGTTGTTTGAGTTCGTGATAATTTTCGCCCACCGGGGCGCGCGCCTTGAGCCACGAGGGCTTGGGCGCGGGCGTTGCGCGAATGGGCGTGATCTGGATCAGTTCCGTCACATCTACATTGTAGCGGGAGCGGGGAAGGCCTCATGCCGCTCACGTTACCGCAGCTTTGCCCGCACCTCGCCACGAATTAAATAGAGGAAGAAAACCAGGTTGAGCAGCCCCTGGACTAGTGCGGGAGGCTCGTGCTGGAAGCCAAAAATCCACAAATCGTAGACAGCGATCAGAAAGACCGCACCGAGAGCCATGGCCCAGGCCCAGCGCAACAGCAGCAGCAGTCCTGCGGCGGCCGCAATAAACCCGGCGGCAAAGACGAGAAAGATCGGCGGATAGTAGTGTCCGCCCACCACGCCCATGATGATCACGCCGGAGAGCAGCAGCAGGTAGAGGCTGATGGCTGCCAGGCCGGGCAGAGGCAGCCGTCCCTCAGTTCTAATCTTGTTGTGATTATCAGCTTCGTTGCTCATGATTCAGGGCTTACTCCTCGGCGGCGATGGCTTCGGCGATTTGATCGATGGCCTGCACTTCTGCGTTGCTGCCGGGCCGGTGGCCGTTGACCAGGATGGAAAAAACAATGGTCTTGCCGCTGGCCGCGGTCAGGTAGCCGGAGAGTGCGTTGGCCTCGTTATGTGTGCCGGTTTTGGCCCACAGGCGGCCGCGCAAAGGCGAGCTGTTGAAGCGGTCTGAGAGCGTGCCGTCCACGCCGGCCACGGGCAGGGTATCGCGCCAGGCTGCGCCCCAGGACATGCGCGAGACAAAAACCAGCAGTTGCGTCAGGGCGCGGGGAGCGATGCGGTCGTCGGCGCTCATGCCCGAACCGTCATACAAGAAAAAATCGTTGTCGTCCACGCCGGCAATGTGAAGAAACTGACGAACGGTGCGCGTGCCCTCGGCAAAGCTGCCGTCCGTGCCGTAAAGTTTGCCCAGTAGCCGCAGCAGCAACTCGGCGTGCAGGTTCTGGCTGACCTTGTTGATGACCGTCACGTCCTGGCAGACGGGCACGGAAACGCGCGAGGCGAGCACATAGCGGCCTTCAGTCGGCGCGGCCACTGTGGATAGAGTGGAACGTGTGAGCGTGAGCGGCTGGGCGCGCTCCTCGGCGAAATCCATGGTTGCGCTCGGAAGCCGGTGGCGCGAAACGGCGCTTCCCCAAACCGTGATGTTGCGGCTGAGGAGCGCTTCCCGGAAAACCGCGGCGGTGTACTGCGCGGGATCCTCAATAGCCAGGCTGGCATGGTAGCCGCCGGCCGGCACGGTGCCCCACGCGCGAACCAACCGGCTGCCGGGTCGCCTTTCTATGCCGGTATGTGTAGCCGGTTGTGCCATCGCTCCGGGTATGGCGGGCGTCATGGCGTTGTTCAGAACGTAGTAGTCCAGACTCGGATTCCACTGAGCCGTAACAGCCTGCTGATTGGTTCCGTCAATTGATCTCTGTGCTTGCGCGTCTCCGCTCTTCGCCACCGGGCCGGCGGTCAGCGTCAGTTGCACCGTGTTCTCGTTGAAGGTGAGCGCCGACACCGGCGCGCCGTAATCCCATTGCAGATCGTCCCAACCCCAATCCTCGCCGTAAGGCTCGTCAGCAAAGAAGCTGTCGTCGCCCACCACGTTGCCTTCAACGACGTGTACGCCGGCCTTCTCCACCTGCTGCGCCAGCAACTCGAGCGGTTGCAGGCCGCTGGGCAAATTCGCAGTCGCGGCGGCAGCGGAAGGGGCTGCGGGGGGTGCAGGGGAAGGCGTTGAAGCTCCAGGCACAGGCGCGTGATAGGGATAGATTCGGGCGCTCAGCGTGGGATCGCCCGCGCCAAGCAGAATCAGGTTGCCGTGCAGCACGCCGTCCGCGTCGATCTCGCCACCGGCCACCACGTTGGTAGTCCAGGTAAGGGTTTCCACGGGCAGCAGCGCATAGGCGGCTGCGGTGGTCACCATCTTGTTGTTCGAGGCCGGGATAAACAGGCGGCCCTCATTCAATCCGTAAAGAGGCTGGCCGTCCAGCGTGGTTACGCTGATGCCGAACTGCGCGTGGCTCAGTGCCGGATCGGCCAGAATGGCGTTGATGCGGTCAGCCAAAGACCCCGTGGACACAGCCGCCTGCGCCGTGGGTTGCGCCTGGGGCTGGGCCATCAGCAAAGTGGAAGATAATATAACGAAGGCCAGAGAAATCGCCGGAAATTTTCGAAAAAGCGTCATGGACGGAGTTTAACAGGAAGGAAAGAGCCTGCGGCGTACCATTTATAAGTAAATGTTGTTATCAAAGCCGTTTCGTGCGGAGGATGAGCGATTCTTGCTTCCGATTGAGGACTGGTAAGGGGAATGACCGCTTCAGCTCGCATAATCACGCAATGGCAACTGCGCAGCCGCACGCTGGAACTGGGCCGGCAAACGCTGGTGATGGGCGTCGTCAACATCACGCCGGACTCCTTCAGCGACGGCGGACGGTTTCTTGCTCCCGAAGCCGCCATCGCCCACGCCTTGCAATTGCTGGACGAAGGAGCCGACTTTCTGGATCTGGGCGCGGAGAGCACGCGGCCGGGATCGCGGGCCGGCGGAGCGGCCGGCTCCGTGTGGGCGCCGGCGGTCAGCGCCGCTGAAGAGCAGGAGCGGCTGCTGCCGGTCTTGGAAGGAATTCTGCGCGCGCGCCCCAACGCTATCATTTCGGTGGACACCTACAAAGCGGCTACGGCTCGTGCGGCTCTGCAAGCGGGCGCGGAGATTGTCAACGACGTGAGCGGCTTAACGTGGGATGCGGAGATGGCCGCGGTTTGTGCGGAGGTGAGCTGTGGTGTTGTGCTGATGCACACGCGGGGAAGGCCCGAAGTGTGGCAGGCGCAGCCGCCGCTCGCGCCGGATGAACTGCTCGCCACGGTGCGCGATGGTTTGGCGGCGAGCCTGAAAAACGCCGTCGCGGCAGGTATTCCGCTGGAGAGTATTGTGCTCGATCCCGGCTACGGCTTCGGCAAGCGCTTCGAGGAGAATTATCTCCTGCTCGCGCGGCAATCGGAGCTGTTGGCGCTGGGCAGGCCGTTGCTGGCCGGAGTTTCGCGCAAATCGTTCCTGGGGCGTACGCTGGCGCCGCTCTATGGCGGAAAGGACGCGCCGGTCGAGGCTCGCGAGGCAGCCGGCCTCGCGGCTATGACGGCCGCCATCCTGCATGGAGCGTCCATCATCCGGGTTCATGCAGTGCGGCAGGCGGTGGAAGCGGCGCGCATCGCCGACGCGGTGCTATAGCGAAACCAGAGTAGCAGTGCCCCGAAAGCAGCTCAGTCAAATGGTTTCCGTCCTGCGATTCCTGTATTCCGGCTTAAACGTCCGCATGGAAATGGTCCAATCAGTACAGACACGGGCCTTCGAAAGCTGTTAGGCTTATGTAGCGAAGTTGAGAAACGGCATCGATAAAGGCCGGTCAGGCTTCCTTCCAGGCGCTCGGAAAGCCGCGTACTCCATGCCCGCCCACGAAATTCTGCAGGAAGCCAAAAAACTCCGCAAAGTAAGCGACAGTCTCGATCTGCTGGCGACGCAACATGCTCCCTTGGCGGAAGCGCTCACTGTTCTCTCGGGAAACGTGCGCAACTCGGCCACGCTGCTGGAGGTACTTGTGGAGCTGAGGCTGGGGCCGGAGCACGGATTGAAATCAGAAAGTAACTGACGAACTTGTCGTTTCATGGGGGTTAGCCGTGAAAACAAAGAGCCGGCTGGAGATGGATCGAGAGATTCTCTACAGCGTGATAAAAGAGATGAAGAAGCCGCGGCTGGCAGCTTCGGTGCGCGATAGTCGCGATGCAGAGGCCGCGAAGGCTGCCATAAAGCGCGCCGCACATGCCGCTAAAGCGTGAAGCGCAGGCATTTCCTGTCGCAAGGATGGGAGCTGGCAATCAATATGTGCTATTTATTGCTTTTCAGACGCCAGGTAAGCCACCACGCCGCCGAGCAGCGCCAGCGTGGCAGTGGAGGGAATCAGCACCGCGAGACTCCAGCCGGGATTGAGATGCGCGGACTGGCCTAACTGCTGACCTAGCTGATCAAGATGAAGCTTGTACGACTCTGGGAGTTGTTCCAGCCAGGTGAGCCACCCCACGCCATGCCGCGCCTGGTACGCCAGAAAAACTACAACCAGAACAAGATTGGTCGCCAGAGCAAATATCTGTGCGCCCAGAATCGGTTTGCCGATGCGCTCCACTGCGGCATTCCGGCGGCGCAGTTGCGCGCGCCACCAGAGCGCGCCGGGCGAAACGACAGGCGCCGCGCTGGCCGCCTCGGCTCGCGCTCTCTGAAAGCTCTCCGCCACCAGAACAAAATCACCGCACAAACGGCAAGTGTTTACATGCGCGCGCAGCTCGGGTGCGCAGGCTGACGGCCACTGGCCGCGCCTCAGAACTTCTGCCACTTCGTTTTCATGTGCGCAAGCTCTCGCTATCATGGCTGCCTCCGGGGGGTTGAACTCTGCTCTCGGAGCAGGCTGGCGATCTTGCGCCGCGCCCGAAAGAGCAGTAGGCGAATGCTTGCCGAGGCCAGTCCGGTGATCTCGGCGATCTCCCGGTGGGTGTAGCCCTCCGCATGAGCCAGCCACAACAGTTGCCGCTCGCGGGGCTTCATGCGAGCCAGCGCCGGGCCAATCAAACCCTCGGATAAAGAGCTGGGATTCGAGGCCATCAGCTCATCGGGAAGCTCCTCGATGGAAACTTGCCGACGACGCCGCCAGTAGTCGCGCAGCAGGTTGGTGGCGATGCTGAAGAGATAGCGCCGGCCGGCGACCTCGCCTTCTTCAGGCCGTGATGCGCAGAGGAAGCGGACAAAGCTTTCTTGCATCAGGTCGTCGGCCAGAGTGGGATCTCCCGAGACCCGCGCCAGGTAGGCCCACAGGGGCCGCGCCGATCGTTCGTAGAAGCCGGCAAACGCGTCGCTATCCATGGGCGGATCTTCCACCCGCGGCGCGTCGCCGGCTAATACCTTCGGTAGAACGGATTCCCTGTGCATCGGCAAAGGCTCTTTCATCGGAATGGCCAGCCCTCAGGCTCACTACTGTTCTCGTGAGTCGACGGGGGCTTTGGGTTTCTCCGGCATCAGGCCGAGACGGCCAGCCAGAACCCAGGTGATTCCTGCGGAGATGATAAACCCCAGACCGGGCATCAGAGTGAGCGTTCCGTAGACCAGCATATGAGTAGTGAGGTTTGGGTTGACGGAACGAAGAAGGTAGAAGCCCACGCCCAGCAGCACCAGCACGATGCCGATTTGCAGCGGCGTGAGCACCCGCGCAATGGCGTTGGGGATGCGCTTCTCCGGTTCAAAGCCCACCGGGATCGGAGCAGCCTCCAGGAATCGCCTGCCGGCATCGGTTTCCATATAGGCCGCCAGCTCCTGGCTTGTGCTGAATTTGTCAATCAGCTTTCCGTGGACCTCGCTTTGCAGCTTGAAGATGCGGCTCCAGCGGCGATTCTCTAGGAAGGAGCGTATCAGCCAAATAAGTGCGCCGAGAAAACAGGCAAAGCCCAGAATGGGCGGCATATCGCTGATAAATTCCTCCGAGGCCGGCCGGCTGTGTAATTGGCGGTTCATTTCCGGCCAAACCGCCCGCTCGAGCGCCTCATCAGGGGTCAAGTCGGAGTCATTCATATGCGTAAAGAGGTAGAACTCCGGATTGCGAACGATCTCCGGGTGATTGGCCAAAAACTGCCCTAACTGCGGATTGTTTCTGCTCACGTATTCCTGGTTGGCCAGCAGCGAAGGGTCGTGTTCGATCACTGTTGTGAGTTTGGGGCTGAGGCGAAGCAGCTTGATCAACTCAACCTGAGTTGTGGCGAGATCCTTCTCCGTGGGCGTATTTGCATTGGTTGGCTGTGCCTGGATTGCGGGCTTGGCGGGCGCTGCGGGCCGGGTTTGCGCGGTGGCTAGAGCGGCAAGCAACAGCGCTGGCGCGGCGATTGTGCCTAAAACCCAAGGCAGGATGCGATTTCGATGTTTCATGTGATTTTCCTCTCGCGTGAAGCGCGCTCACAGGCGTCTTCTGCCAATACAACGAATGAGAGGGGTAGTTGGTTAACAGGAATATCTGCTGAGGGTTTATCATCATAACGGGCGCGTCCAAAGGGACCGCGCCTTCATTGTGCAGCCCGGTCTTCGTATGCGCACCCCAAACTGGCCGCCGGGCTGCGGCATCTCAAACAAAAGACGTACTTCAGCATCTGGCTTCAGGACGAGGACGACATGCGAGCAAAGACGGCGGTAGTATTGGGCGCCCAGTGGGGCGACGAGGGCAAGGGAAAGATCGTAGACGTGCTCAGCGAGCGCTTCTCCGCGGTGGCGCGCTATGCTGGCGGACATAATGCCGGTCACACGGTCATCATCGGCGATCAGAAGTTCGTGCTGCAATTGATTCCCTGCGGAGTGCTGCGGTCGGGCTGCCGCAGTGTCATCGGCAACGGCGTGGTGCTGGACCCCATTGCCTTCCTGAAAGAAATTGCCAAGTTGCGCGAGTTGGGTGTGGCCGTCGATGAGCGCCTTTTTGTGTCGAACCGGGCACAGGTGATTCTGCCCTATCACCGGATGATGGAGCTGGCCGCCGAAAACGCGCCGGGACGCAAGAAGATCGGAACCACCAGTAGGGGCATCGGGCCGGCTTACGAGGACAAGATGGGGCGACGCGGGTTGCGCGTGGTGGACCTGCTCAGGCCGGAGTTGCTCAAACTCCACATCGAAGCGGCCTGCGAGGAGAAAAACGCCATTGCCTGGGCGCTCTTCGGCAACGAGATTGAAGCTCTCGACTCGGAGCATATGTATGAGGAGTACGCCGCGGCGGCCGAGCAGGTGCGCCCGTTTGTCGCCGATACTGCTCGCTTGCTGAACAAAATCCTCGCTGAGGGCGGCAGCGTCATGTTCGAGGGCGCGCAGGGGACCATGCTCGACATCGATCATGGTACCTATCCATTCGTCACCTCCTCTTCGGCGACGGCGGGCGGCGCCGCTACCGGAACCGGCGTGGGGCCATCGAAGATCGGCACGGTGATCGGCGTGACCAAGGCCTACGTGACGCGCGTGGGCGAGGGGCCGCTCCCAACGGAAATTCTGGATGCGGTGGGTGACCACCTGCGGGAGCGAGGCAACGAATATGGCGCGGTGACCGGGCGGTCGCGCCGCTGCGGATGGCTGGACATTCCGCTGCTGCGCTACTCCAACCAGGTCAATGGCGCCGAGTGGCTGGTCATCACCAAGCTCGACGTACTAGACGAACTCGACGAGATTCCCGTCTGCGTGGGCTACCAGATCGAGGGCCGGGTGACGGACGAGATTCCCGCCGATGTCTACGGAACGGAGCAGATCAAGCCCGTCTACACCAAAATGAAGGGATGGCGCTGCTCGACCGTGGGGATCCGAGACTTCGAAAAATTGCCCCCGGCGGCAAGAGAATATTTGCGCTTTCAGGAACGGGAATCCGGTGCCCAAATCGGAATGGTATCGACCGGACCGGATCGGGACCAGACAATTCTTCTGCCGGATTTTGCTGCGGCTCTGGATTCCATTCACGCATAATCTTGAGATGTGTCCTGGGCTCGTCACAGAATTGATTACTGCGCGCGCCGGAGGTGTCTGATCTCATGATCAGCTTTGCCGTACGATTGAAATTTGCCCCGGAAGACCGGGATGAAGTTGCTGAAACTCTCCGCCTGCTGGCCGAGGCCTCGCGTCAGGAGCCGGGATGCGTCAGCTACATTCCCCACCATTTGGAGGACGATCCGGACACGGTGTTGATCTATGAACAGTACCGGGATGCCAAGGCGCTGGGGGCGCATCGCGAGTCGGCGCACTTCAAAAATCATGCCGTGGGTGGGCTCTACCAGAAGATGCGCGAGCGTAGTATTGAGAATCTCGTGGCTTTGGTCTGAGCTTCCCTCCCGGTCCAAACGGGGAATCTGAAAAATGTAGCCCGATTTGCAAAGAATTGATTAAATAGAAATGCGTTTCTTAATGAAAATTGATTGACCGCCGTGGCCTTGCGGGACTAATATCCGTACGAATATGCATATGGCAACGCGCAACCCCTTTACGCTTATCCTCCACCAGAGGCTGTACGCTCTGGTTCTTCTTCTGGCGTTGGCCGCTTGCGCGCCGGCGCTTTTTGCCATGCAGCAACATGCCGGTGTGCCGCAGCATCCCGGTTTGCCCAGGGGTGAGAAGCACGAAGGCCGGCGCGATATCGACCAGATGGAAGAGGCGTGGCGCAAGGCCGTGCTGTCGGGGGATGTCGCCGTCATGGACGGCCTGCTGGCCGACGACTATATCGGCATTACTCCTAACGGAATGCTGCAAACCAAAGATGAGGCCCTGACCTGGCTGCGCAACCAGCGTAGGCATATCACGGACCTCGAACTTTCCGACACCAAGGTGCGCTTCTACGGATCCACGGCGCTGGTCACTTCCTTTGCACATGTCACTGGCGTCAACGCCGAGGGTGATGCTATCGGGGACTTTCGCTACACGCGGGTTTACGTGCGTAATGCGCAGGGCCAGTGGAAGATCGTCAGCTTTGAGGCCAGCCACATTCGCCAGCCCGGCGCGCATAGGTAACGGCGCCGGACGGCATTTCCTTGCCGCCAGCCGTGCTCACTTACAATAGACCGATGCCGGAACTGCCTGAGGTGGAGACCATCGCCCGCGGTGTGAACGAGCGCCTGCGCGGTGACCGTATCGTCGATGTATGGTTCAGCCGCCATCCACAGCCTTTCAAAACGCCCGTCGCGCGCCAGGCCAATGGATTACGGGGACGCTCGATTCTGGCGGTTCATCGTACCGGAAAGCACATCGTCTGCGAGCTGGGTCCTGCGGACGGCAGCTTTTTGGGCATTGCATGCAGCAGCCCTTTAAATGAGTGTGAAGACCGATCAGTCGCCCAATGGGTTGTCCATCTCGGCATGACCGGCAGATTGCTGGTCACCACTCCGGATGCTCCGCTTGCCCCTCACACTCATGCGCGGCTCGCCATGGCCAGCGGCCGCGAGTTGCGCTTTGTGGACCCGAGGCGCTTTGGGCGTCTGGAGTATCGCGACCTGAGCCGTTCTCCCGGCTTTCGCGCTCCCGGCGTCGACCCCTTGTGGGTAACGGCGGAGGAATTTACACGGCTTTTCCGCGGCCGCAAACTGGCTATCAAAGCAGCCTTGCTGAATCAGAAACTGCTCTCCGGCGTGGGCAATATCTACGCCGACGAGAGCCTGTTTTACGCCGGCATCCGCCCGCGCCGCCCGGCTGGGCGCTTAACCAGGGCAGAGCTTGATAGGCTGCGTAAGGCTCTTGTCAAGGTGCTCAAGCACGCCATCCGGCTGGGCGGCTCATCGGTGAGCGATTACGTTGACGCCAATGGCGTGAGCGGCTTTTTCCAACTGGAACACTGCGTTTACCTGCGCACCGGGCTTCCATGCCGCCGTTGCCAGACACCGGTTCGCCGAATCCTGCTGGCCGGACGTGGGACGCATTACTGTCCACACTGCCAAAAGTGAGCCTCCCTCTATGGTTTTTAGGAGAAAACCCTGCATAAACTTCCATATTCGAGAATCTTAATAGTCAATAGCATTGCTAAGTCGTTGAATTTAAATGAAATTATATTATTTGAAGAATGGCACTAGGATTGCATTAAGATTAGCGCCAGTGATGTACGGCGCTGGATGAATACTGACCAGCCCAATTAGAGCAGAAGCCCGGCACGAGCATCCGCCAACGAAGCGGACCTGAAGAAGGAAAACCGGTTCGGGCAATCTGAATAGATGCGGCGAAACACAAAGCCGTCGATTAACTGGGAGGCCAGTGACAGCGCAAGACGTGAAACGCCACTCTGATCAGAGTGGCGTTTCCTGCATTTGGAGCTTTTTTTCGCACAGGGCTACGGTCGCCGCCGCGGCCGCCAGCCGGAAAAACTCCGGCGTCACTTGCCAGCCTTGAGACTTGCCTGTAGTATGAGAGTTGCCTATGAAGCGGCTGACGCGAGCCACCCGAAAGGGAAGTGCTAGCTCGCCGCAAGCAAGGGTATTTCGCCGGGCGGGGCATTGGATGCCATTCTGCTTGCGGCGATCGTTTTCATAGGAAAGGAAACACCTGAGAGGGGCGCTGGCCGCGCCATCACATTTCTGTCAACAGGATGGAGCTGTTATCTCAGGCTCTACTGTGCGCGGTAGGTAAACAACATTTTACAGAAGTCATATGAAGCGCAGAGGCTGATCTGCCGAGTGGGGCCCCGGAAAGCGGTCTATGCGTTCCGGTGTGGTTAAGAGGGGTCCTCGTCGTTAGATTGGAAGTAGGACGGCTGTTGAATGCAACATCAGCCGGCATCTGTGCAAATGCACGGCGTCTGGCGGAACGGTCAATTGCCCGAAGTCAGGCTTTAGAGTTTTTTCGAGAGTCAGCCGCGGTTTTCGCCGTTCACCTCGTGTTTCCCGCCTGGAATCAGGCGGCTGGAATGCCGGCTCTACAGGCTGAAACAGTAATTGAACTGCACAGTTAACAATGCCACAGGAAGCAAACGAATGACGACAGAATTGACGCAGCCCCAAGCTGAAATGGGGCCGGCTCCGGACAATGGCCAGGGGCAGACGCAGGGGCATCGCCGCCGCCGCCGCCGCCGCAAAAACAAGAGCCGCCAGGCTGGCGCCGTCCCCGCGCTACAGGCGCTCCATCCTCAGGCAGAGCCTGCCTCGCAGCCTCAGCAGCCGCCCGCAAAGCAGAAGCCGGCACACGCCCGCCAGGGCGGTCATCAGCACCAGGGACGGAAGAAGAAGAAGTTCTTCCAGAAGGGCTCGGCCCCGCCGGCACAGCCCGGCAACAGCATCTCTTCCCCGTCCCAGGGCAAGCGCAAGACGAAGCAAAAAGGGCCCAGGGAGTTTGTCGGTCCCATGGACCATAGCTATCGGCTGGTGAACGGCAACGTAGCTGACGGCCCGCCCTCCACAATCCCCACCGCGGGCAACGGCTTCAACGGCAGCTATTACCCCGACGTCTACGATCCTCAGCCCGTGGCCGCTCTCCGCGAGAATGCGCCTGTGCGCATCTTCTGCTTCATTGAAGACTTGTTCTTCCTGGCCAAGATTCAGGAGACCGCCCGCAAGCTGGGAATCAAAGTGGAGTTTGTCAAGGGGGCCGACAAGGATGCGGTGGCCCGGTTGATCGATTTGCCGGAAGCCGAGCGTCCCCGCCTGCTGGTCTTCGACCTGAACAATCTCAACGCCAAGCCCATCTCGCTGATTCCCAAATTCAAGGCCAAGATGAAGAAAGCGACCTCCATCGTCGGCTTTCTCAACCACCTGCAGGGCGAACTCAAGGCCAGGGCCATTGAGGCAGGCTGCGACACGGTCATGCCACGCTCGGCTTTTTCTCAAACCCTGCCCAACCTGCTGCGCCGCTACGGGATCGAAGAGGAAGAAGAGTACACGCCCCAGCCGATGTGAAAAATACAGGGACTAGGGACTAGGGAATAAGTGTGTGAGAAAATGGGCGATTCTTTAAAGATCTCGTAGTCTGGCAGCGGGCTATTGAAATGAGTTTGGCAATCTATAAACTCATTTCTTCTTTTCCTGCCTCAGAACAATTTGGCCTGACAGGTCAGTTGCGGCGAGCCTCCGTTTCAGTGCCAAGCAATATCGCCGAGGGCTATGGCAAATCCTCTACAGGCGAGTATCTGTCGTTTCTCGGACATGCAAGAGGCTCAAATGGAGAGGTACAGACGCAACTCATTATTGCGCGGGGTTTGGGCTTTGGTTCGCCGGAATCCCTGCTCGAAGCCGAATCGCTATCTAACGAAGTCGGCCGAATGCTAGTTGTGATGATGAACCGATTGAAGAGCTGAACGCAGCTGTTCTATTCCCTATTCCCTATTCCCTGTCTTTTTACCCCGGAGGCCACGTGAGCGGGCGTCCGCCCAGCAGGTGCACGTGGAGATGCTCAACCGTCTGTCCGCCATCCTCGCCGGTGTTGACCACTAGGCGGTAGCCCTTTTCCAGGCCCTTTTCGCGGGCCACCTCGGAGGCGGCCCACAGCAGGTGACCTAACAGCGAGCTATCCGACTGATCGGTGTCGTCCATCGAGGTGATGTGTTCGCGCGGCGTCACCAGTACATGAACCGGCGCCTGCGGGTGAAGGTCGGCGAAGGCGTAGCACAGCTCGTCCTCGTAGACCGCCGTAGAAGGAATGCTTCCATCAACGATCTTGCAAAAAATGCAACTCATAGCGACACCAGTGTACCGCAGACTGTTTCGTTGCGCTGGAACTTCCCTCCATGGGATAGCGCTGCGGCTTCCAGCGGGTTGTCCTGCGCCTCAAGCCGTTATCGGCTTGCGTTAACAACACTTTATCGCGCGGAGGATCTTCCTGGGGTGTATAACTATGTTCGCGGGCCGGCCGGGACACAATTCCCGCGTTTGCGGCCACTTTTTTCAGGCATAGTGCGCTTCGGCTCGCAGGGAGGACGCATGTCGTCACGTACCATATTCTTGAGCAGGCTGATCGGCCTCTACTGCCTTTTGTTTGTGCCAGCCGTGGTCATTCACCGGCAAGCCACGCTGGATTCGCTGGCAGGAATTCTTCACAACCCGTCTTTGATTCTGGTTCTGGGTATTATCACGCTGGGTGTTGGGCTGGCCATGGTTCTCGCCCACAATTTCTGGTCGGGTGGCGCGCTTCCTGTGGTTGTGACACTCGTCAGCTGGTTAGCGCTGATCAAGGGCCTGTTTTTCCTGTATATGGTGCCCCTGGGAGGAGCGGAATGCCTCTTGAGTATGCTCCGCCATCCACTGCACTTCTACCTGTGCATGACCCCATCGCTCGTGTTAGGCATCTACCTGACCTACGGCGGATTTACGTCGAAATCAACTTCGTAAACCGGTTGGCGCCCTGTCCCCGCCTCACGGCTCATTCAGTATCAGCGCGATGCGCCCCGCAATCAATTCGCGGGGCGCATCGCCGGGGCTCACGTCGATCAGGTCGACGAGATTTGAGCACGGTCAGGAAACACTCTAAATGGGATGTGGAGTAGTGTTGTTGGCGTTGGCGACGTTATCGGGCGTATCCGTGAAGGATTTGCCCGTTCCGTAAGCAGACTTCTGGTACTTGGTGCCGGCCTTGCGGATCGCATCCTTCCAGCCATCATCCCATGTAATCAGCGCATCGCCGTCTACGTAGGCCCACTTGCCATGTTCGTGGCCTGTCGATCGCCAGGCATCGCCATTTTCCTCTAGTGTGATAAAGAAGTTGAATCCGTTGCCGTCGCCAACCTCCCATTTCCCCAGAAAGCTGCCTCGTGAGGGCAACCGGGTGCTGATGGGGGCGCTCTCGCCGGCTGCGGTCCCGGAAAACTCGACCTTCTCAATATCGCAGAGATTAAAGCTCTGACGATGATGATCCTTGAAGACGATCACGATCATGCCCGAGCCGCATTTGGGAGCCGGGGGTGTCGTGGCAAAACCACCGGGAACCGCGAGGCAAATCATTGTAGCCAGGCCGGCAACGCTTACGATCAAACGCATGGGATTCTCCTTTACAATTAGAGCAAAATCAGAGTAAACGTGCCCTTGTTGAGATCTTTGAAGGTGGCTTTTTCTTGAGGAAAAAGCCACTTGATGGTGTTGCTTCCAGGTATAGCTACTCTGATTTTGCTGTACCGGCGCAACGGTGATCCAACTCAGGCGCGCCAATCTCATCTACGCAGCCCACGTCTCAATTGTTCCCGGGAAATTCATCTGTCTCACCAGAAAAGAGAGAAATCTGTACTCCCAGGCAGTTTTCAGGCGGTTCGTTTCCCCGGCGCCTCACGGCTCGTTCAGAATCAGCGCGATGCGCCCCGCAATCAATTCGCTGGGCGGCTCGCCGGGGCTTACGTCGATCAAATCCACGGGAAATGCGATGTTGTGCGGCCGCAGCACCAGCCGGTTGGCCAAAAAATCCACATACCGCAGCATCAGGTGAGAACCGTGCCGCACCGCGTACAAATTCGGCCGGTTCGGACGGTACGGCATCAGCGAGTTGTAGTGCCGGTCAATCAGCGCGATGGCCTCCGGAAGCACCAGCGGATCCATCGCCAGGGCGTCTGCTGCAGAAATGCGCACCGCTACAAATCGCTGCCAGGCGCTGCGCGGCTTCGATACTCGCGCCCGCAGTGTCTGTATTAGCCCGGACGGCAGGTGCAAAATGGATAGCGCGGCCGATGGACGGATGAACGGCTCAAACAACGCCGCTGCATGGCTGACCACAGGAACCGCGCTGCTCTCCATACCTTCCGGCAATATCTCTCTATGTGGGATTGCAGGCAATAGATCACTGGCCGTCAGGTGCTGCGCCGCCAGAATCCTGTCCATCGCCTCCAGAGAGAGTTGGCGCCTGTTGTGCAGAAAATTCGATAGATGCGATTGTCCAAACCCCGTCTGGCGAGCCAATAACGAGACGCTGACCGTCCCCCTCTGTATCCTCCGCAGCAATTCCAGGCGGAGACGCTCATGCATCTGCGTAAAATTCATCTGTGGAAATTCCGCCACCAGCAATACAGGGGGAGATCCCTCATTTTCTACAGGCAAAGCTGAAGGACCGGATGGCCTTCATTTTGAGCGCTTCGTAACAAATATGAAAGTGCGAATGCAGAAAAGCACTGGGGAGCATTGACGCAGGAGTGCCATCTCTCTAAATTAGCTTTACTTAATCCGGTACTGGCCTGTGGGAATCTATGGAGATACTCTTCATTGACGTCAGGCTGAATCGGGCGATTTGTTGTCCCCTTCAGCGGATCATGAACATTTGCCGCGAAATCCTTGTGATTCCGGTTCTCTCCTCCCACCCCAAAACGCTCCGCTCAGAAGCGTCGAGGGACATCCAGTCACCGAAATTCCAGAATCTGCGCGCCATAAGCATGACAAATAAAAAGAAAATCCGGACGGCAATCCCCCATCAGGGCGCAAGAACCCTGAGTAGCTATGCCCGGTTTTTCCTGCCCCGCGGAAACAAGATGTTAAATCAAATCCGTCGGGAGAAAACAGAAATACGGAGAATACGTCATGGATTTGCGCGTGCAATTGAAAATTTGCGAGGGGTGCGGTTGTCTTTGGTACCGCGCCCAGACCCAGGGGAGTGTGTACTGTAGGCAATGTGAAGCCAAACTGAAGGACTTTCCAACTCCGGAAAGTCGCAAACGGCGCGGACGGCCCGGGCGTAGAACGCTGGTCAGGGTTTGGGCCGTAGCGGATGCAACCGGAGGTGCCCTATGAGCGCCGCCCTTCAGTTGCCTCAGGTTTGGGATGGTTGCACTCCACAGAACGCGGCATACGTACAGCGGAGGTTGTGGAAACAAAGGCCGGCAGTGCCGGTCGAAAAGCCAGCTGTAAAAGCTCCGGCCGCCGGGCCGGTGGTCAGCCTGGGCTTCTACCGCAAGCACACTGAAAGCCTCTTAAGGCGTTACCTCTATGCTTCCATGCAGGTGGGCAGGGCGCCCAACATCCTGGGCGATCCCATCGCCCGGGGATGGTGCTCCAGCCGTCCGATTCGTACCTTCGAGGATGCCATCATCTTCGTCCTCGACGTGGAAAGGTGTCTCAACCAGCTTGGTTCTCTCGAACGCATGATGCTCAGTCGCATTGTGCTCCAGGAGTACACGCAGGCTGAAACAGCCTCCATGTTGGGGATGGGTGTTCGCACCATCTCCTACAAGTTTCCCGAAGCCCTGGACAAGCTGACGGAAAAACTCCTCGAAACCGGCCTCCTGATGCTGCCGTTCTAGCTCAGCCAGGCGGGATGCCTCTTGGGCGGGGAATGTGCGCTGCGCGTTCCCCGCTCAGTCAGGTATTTTCATTTTGCTCGAGCATGTTTGAAAAATACGCCTTGTGTCAGGGCACGACTTCGTTGAAGCACTGGTTATCAGTGCAGTTGTTTTTCGAGTTGGTGCATGGTGTGAATCTTGGGAGATGAAAAGGGCTAGTGGGTATGTGATTGAATCGCATTTCCTGCGCGATTCAATCGTATATTTTGCACAGGAAAAATCTGCCTTACCGTCGCCAGTTGCTCCTGTTTTAGTGCTTTTCCTCCCCGCTTCCGGAATCGAACCTGTTTCCAAAAAATGGGAATTTCCACATCCTGTCTGCATAATCCGCGCGTTTTCAGGTTGAGCGCCTGCCGCATTCAGCCTAGCGTCCAGATAGGGGAGCTTCCCCAGCTCCATGAGTTGTAACAAAGTCTGCATAAAGGAGACACGGAATTGCCTGATCTCATCATCTTTGCCCTGGGCGTGTTGAGCGGTATCTTCACAGTACTTATCATCTGGGCCTACATCGAAAAACGGAGGGAAGACGAAACATGGGCCGAGACAAGATATTTCATTGACAAAGACATAATCAGCCAATGGTTCTTCAACGCCGTTTGGCGGAAAATACGCGCCAGGCTCCGCTCAACACAAGAAATTTTTGTGGCGCAATCCCATGGGAGCGAATCAATCCCCCACGGTGATTATGCAGAGTAGCAAAGCGAGTTTTCCCAAAGAGCTGACCGGCCATCTTACCGAGGTTGCGCTCGGCAGTCAGCGCATGTCGGAAGAGAACTCTTGCCATCCGCCTGGACGTTATGAACGCGAGTCCGCACGGGACTGGGCGTACTGAGTATCGACACCGGATTTCCGTTGAAGGCGATGAGCGAGTTTGAGATGGTCCTTCGCCGTCATACTCCGTCGGCTCGCTAACCATCGCTCACCACGCGCAATTACGCAATCAAGTGCCCGCATTTACGCGCAACTACGCGCAAAAATCGCTGAAATTACGCGCAATGACGCATATTTTGCCCAAAAAGTGTACGCGCATGTACGCGTATCGCTTAATTAGGCACTCGTCAGGAACGCATTTTTTCACCCCGCCTGTCCCAGTACTTGTTCGTAATACCGCACGTATTGCGGCACCACCAGCGAGGAGCAGAAACGCTTCCGCGCCATCGCCCGCCCCGCCTCGCGCATCGCTTCCATCCGCGTCCTGTCCTTTAGCAAGCTCACCGCTCCGGCAGCCATATCTTCCACATTCCCAACGGGATACAACAACCCGGTCACCCCTTCCTCGATTAGCTCCGTCACGCCGCCCACGCGTGTCGCAATCGAGGGAACCTGGCACGCCATGGCCTCCAGTGCCGCCAGTCCAAACGACTCCAGCTCGCTCGGCATCACCATCAGATCGGCCAGCGGCAGCAGCTCGTTCACACGCTCCTGCTTGCCCATAAAGTGAACCTTTTCATTGATATGCAGGTCGTGCGCCAGCCATTCCGCCGCCGACCGCTCCGGCCCGTCGCCTACCAGAACCAGTTGCGCCGGAAGCTCCCGCGCCACCAGCGCAAAGACCTTCACCACGTCCACCACTCGCTTAACCGGCCTGAAATTAGAGAGATGCATCAGGATCGCCTCACCCGGAGCAGCCAGCTTCCTGCGCGCCTCCGCACGAGCCGCCTCATCCTTGATGGGCGTGTACTCGTCGCAGTTCACAAAGTTCGTCACCACCTCAATGGGCCGCGTGATGCCGAAGTGTTTGACCGTTTCCTCCTTTAGATAGTTGGAGATGCACGTTACCCCGTCGCTCTCCTGTATGGCGTAGCGGGTGATGGGCAAATAGCTGCGGTCCAGGCCCACGAGTGTAATATCAGTGCCGTGCAGCGTGGTCACAAAGGGTAGCCTGCGACCCCGCGCGGCCAGCATCTGCCGCGCCAGCAACGCGCTCACCGAGTGAGGAATAGCGTAGTGCACGTGCAGCAGGTCAAGTTCGTAGTATTCAGCAACTTCCGCCATTCGCGAAGCCAGCGCCAGATCGTAGGGCGGGAACTCGAAAAGCGGGTAGCTGGAGACTGGAACCTCGTGATAAAGGATGCCATTGTCCCGTCCGCTGAGCCGAAATGGCTGCGAATACGAGATGAAATGCACCTCGTGGCCTCGCGCCGCCAACTCGATGCCCAGCTCCGTGGCCACTACGCCCGAGCCGCCGTAAGTGGGATAACACGTAATGCCGATGCGCATAAACCCTTCCTAAGTTTTTATTAGCCTATGACTTGGACGTGCGCGAGGTCTGGGAAGATGCAGAATGCAGATCCGCGAAAGAAATCCTCTCTATACCCGGGAATTGCCGCATCGATAGAAGCGCCTCCCGCTCCGTTTCCCGCGAGGCCCGCAGGCGGGTCCGCACCTGGTCAAGGTCTTGGTCATTGTAGCCGGGATGCGTCACCAACTCCCACGTTCCAGCAGGCAGACTCCGGAGCAGGGAACTAAGTGTCGTTGAATCAACGATTCCCGTTGCCAGCACGCCGAGGGCGCCGTCCGTGGTCGTGAAGCCCTCTTCCGCCACAATACGCCGGAAGGTAGGCTCCAGCAGCCGCAACACTCCGACCTGCACCCGCCGCAGCCATGGCGCGCCATGCGTAGCCCGTCGGCTCCATGCCGGCTCGAAGGGATTGCGTACCGCGCGAATCCCCGCCGCCCGCGCCGCGCGCAGCACCGGTCTGAGCACGCCAGGAAACATATGCGCGTGCTTGTGCGTGTCGATGTGAGTCAACCGCACTCCCCGTTCTTGCAGAAACGCAATCTGAGCCGCGGTTTCCGCCTCGATCTCGGTGGAATGGACGCGCCCGGTGAGCAAATCTTTGATGAACTCACCCAGCGTCGGATAGAAGCGGTTCGTGCGCGGATCCACGAGTGTGGGAAGGTTTTGCGCGTGCAACACCGGTTCGCCGTCCACCAGCACCACGTGGCAACCTACTCCCAGCTTCGGCGTCGCGCGCGCCAGTTCAATCGCCTCATCGGTGGCCGCGGCCCTGGCCATCAGCGAGGCGCTGGTCAGCACTCCGGCCCGGTGCAGCTCGGCGATGGCGCGGTTGACCCCGGAGGTCAGACCGAAATCGTCGGCATTGAGGATGAGACGGCCCACGGTGTGAGTGTATCAACAGGGGTTCGTTCACAACCGGTTCGCCGCACAAGTCCGCACTCGCGGAGAAACGCCGCTGCCGGAAAGCAAGCGCGCTGCTATGATGAGAGCAGGCCGCAATGGTCTTTCCCTCACCGCGTGGGCGGTTAGCTCAGTTGGTTAGAGCGCCTGCCTTACAAGCAGGAAGTCGGGGGTTCGAGTCCCTCACTGCCCACCACGCGCTTCCTATTTCACTCCATCGCCGAGAAATATTGCTTTGCCGCGGCAATCGTCGTCGCCAACTCCTCTTTGCCGTGCGCCGTGCTCAAAAAAGCCGCTTCAAATTGCGAGGGCGGCAGCCATACGCCTCCGGGTCTCCCATTCAGCATCGCCCGGTGAAAGCGTCCGAAGGCGGCCGTGTCGCTCTGCGCGGCTTGCGCATAGTTGGTGACGGGTCCGGGAGTAAAGAACCAGGTCCACATGGAGCCTACTCGGTTAAGGGTGAGCGCAACCCCGGCACGCGCGGCTTCAGCGGCTACGCCCTCGGCAACGGCCTTGGCGGTAGCTTCGAGCTGCGGGTAAATACGAGTGGCGTGCTCCTGCAGATAGCTGACCGTGGCAATGCCGGCAGCCATGGCCAGCGGATTGCCGCTGAGCGTTCCGGCTTGATAAACCGGCCCGAGCGGAGCCAGCAGGTCCATGAAGGCGCGCTTCCCGCCGAAGACGCCCACGGGCAGGCCGCCGCCGACGATCTTGCCCAGCGTGACCACGTCCGCATCCACGCCATAAAGCTCCAACGCTCCGCCCAGCGCCACGCGGAAGCCGGTCATGACCTCATCGGCAATGAGCAGCGTCCCTTCGCGTGCAGTGAGAGCGCGCAGACCAGCCAGGTAGCCCGGGGCGGGCGCAATGCAGCCGGCGTTGCCGACGACCAGCTCCAGAATAACCGCGGCGATTGCCCCCGGATGCGCGGCAAAAGCGGCTTCTACGGCGGCCAGGTCGTTGTAGGGCAGGGCGAGCGTGAGCTGGGCAATCTCCTCCGGCACGCCGGCCGAGCCGGGAATCCCAAAGGTCGCTACGCCCGATCCGGCTTTGACCAGCAGCCCGTCGGCGTGTCCGTGATAGCAGCCCTCGAACTTGACGATGATCTTGCGGCCGGTGGCGGCGCGGGCCAGCCGGATGGCGCTCATCGTCGCCTCGGTGCCGGAACTGACAAAGCGCAGCTTCTCGATAGCCGGATAGCACGCTGTGATGCGCTCGGCCAGATCCGCCTCAGCCGCTGTGGACGCGCCGAAGCTGGCTGAGTTGCGCGCCGCGCGTTCAATCGCTTCCACCACCGGCGGAAAGGCGTGGCCCAGGATCATTGGTCCCCAGGAGCCGAAGTAGTCGATGTACCGGTTGCCGTCGGCATCGGTGAGCCACGCGCCCTCGCCGCGCTCTACAAACGGAGGCGCGCCTCCCACCGCGCGAAAAGCCCGCACCGGCGAGTTCACGCCACCGGGAAAGAAGCGCTCGGCGCGCTGCTGGAGAGCCTGAGAGCGGGGGCGGCTAAGAGATGAAATCCGGGAACTCATGGTGGATTCAGTATAGAAGGCGGCGCGCTATGGCTGGAGATCGCGCGTCTTCGAAGTCTCCGCGTTCGTCCAGCTCTCGCCCTCGCGCAGAATAACAACCTCAGTCTTCAATCCTGCATCGCGCACACGCTTGCGGAAACCCTCCGGAGAATCACCCGTCCGCAATAACGGGGACCGTGGCAGGATTCCCAGATGTATGGGAATGACGGTCCGGGGACGAAGCGCCTCCACGGCTCGCACCGCGCTCTTTTCTCCCATGGTCATGGGAATGCGAAAAGTTGTTACCGGCATCAACGCCAACTCAAGGTTGAACTTTGCGCCAATCTCTTTCATGAATCCGCCAAGATAAGTGTCTCCAGCAAAATAGATGGACTTCCCCTCTGCCTCGATTACGAATCCTCCGGGCAGGCCAATATGCAGCGCAGGCGTCGCTGTAACAGCAACCGGACCAAACTGCCGTTTCTCCCATCTTCCCAGGCCAACCACATTCTTTGCTCCTTTGGCGCGCGTGATCCATGCCGCCGAGCGCGGCGCAACCACGGTAAGATCAGCCGCAAGAGCGCGAAAGTAGCGGGAATCCGTGTGGTCCCAGTGATTATGAGAGACCAGAACCAGATCGACGCCCTCAATCTCCGTCTCGGTCTTGAACGGTGGCGCAAGCCTCTTGTAGGCCGGATTGCCCCATGTTCCAAAGTAGGGGTCGGTGAGAATCTTCTTTCCTGCAACTTCGATCAGGACAGTGCTGTGGCCAATCATCGTAACTTTCATGGATCCTCCAAGTTTTACGGTGCAACAACGCAATCGAGTTACTCAATCTTCATTCTGCGCCGGTCAAAACGCTCCGGTGATTTACGCAACGCTCCCGGAATTCTCTGTTGCCAACATCGGCAGATCGACACTGCGACGCGCCGGTAAAAGCACCCAGCGTAGATCAATCACTATGTGTATGAGGATCGGTAGCAGAAGAGAACCGCTTTGCACAAAGAGAAACGTGAAGAGGACACCGGCTATCGCCGTCACAATCATTCCGGTTGCGCCCTGATAGAAATGGGCCAATCCAAAGCAGGCTGCAGCGGCTAGAACCAGCGTCGTTCCCTTCAGTCCCACGACGTTATGCAATGTGCAGAGCAGCCACCCGCGAAATACAACTTCTTCGCAAACGCCCGCGCTGATTGCCACCGCTGCAAAAAGTAACCTTTCGCGAGGACCAGACGGGAACAGGGCGGAAAAATCCGGCAAGAGCCGGCGCCACCAAGACTTCTTTTGATCGCTATTCGCGCGCCGATTCTTCCAGACACGAATCAAGATAGCGAATACCGTGGCAAACAATATACCGCTATAGAATCCCCAAGATATCCCCCGTACGTAATCTCCAGATGAGCCTCCGTCGCGCAATATAGACTGAAATATACTGGCGTGATTCAACGCCAAATATTCTGGATTGAATTTGCTGAAGTCAAATTGCAGCGCAAAAAGTGCAAGCGTGACGCTGGTAAACTCAAACACAAAAATGCGCAAGTAATAACGGGTCCGAGCGTTCGTGTAACCTTTCTCAATGGCGCTCTTGAGCTGGCGATAGTCATGGCTGCCACGAGCGACTCTCCGGACAATATAAGCCGCCAAAATCAGATCGAACAAAAAGGTAAGGGCAGTGAGCATTTGCATTCTCTCCTTTATGCGTGTTGGAAATAACAAAAATGGCAACCCCTCCGCAAACGGCAGGGTTGTTCAATCGTGACGAGGTTGCATAGCGCGTTTGGCCCAGATGCGAGCGAGCTGAAAGATCACCGAAACGTCGATGGACGCGCCTATGCCTGCGCAAACACCCCGGCACAGGTCGTCAGGCGCGGCCGTCAGATGAAGCAGCGACAAGAGTGAACTCGGCCAGCCGTAGGCGCTGGCCAGATCGATTTGAGCAACCACCAGCAGGACAATGAGAATCGGCAGAGATGTTTTCAGACTGCAAGTGTCAAGCAATGACATAGGAATTCCTTTCAGGTGCGGGAAGCGCATCTGCCGGAGCGGCGCGCGGACCAGTAAAGCAGGCTGATGGCCAGGCCGATAAGCAGAAAGCGCAGGCCGTCGAAGAGGGCTGGGTGGCGATGGCCAAAGCCGTTAGCGAAGTGCGTCGTGAGCATCATACTGGACAAGAGACAGAGATTGCCGGTGGCAAGAATGCGGCGGGACTTGGGATCGAGTTGACGACGGTGAAACAGGCACATGGGAAACTCCTCCAGAAGATTTAGTTTTTGAAGCTATACCAGAACATGAGGGCAATCTTTGCCCCGCCCATCGCGTAGATCACCGCAATCAAATCCCAGGGGACGCGGTGCTCGACAAGCAGGTGATATTCGAGCAGGGCAAAGACAGTGAGTGTACCGATGATGGCCGCGGCGCTGGTCGAGCGGCGTTGATGCTCGCGGAATCGCTCGTCGGCGACGTGGTCGAGCATGAGAATCCGGCTGAGAATCGGATGGATCATGGTTTCTTCTCCAGTTGAAAGATTTCGTCGGTGGAACAGGTGAAGATTTGCGCGAACTTGAGCGCCAGTTCAAGGCTGGGCACATAGCGGTTGCGCTCAATGGAGTTGATGCTCTGGCGGGAGACGCCCGCAGCCAGCGCCAGTTGCTCCTGAGTCCAATCGCGGGCGATGCGGAGTTCCTTGACGTGATTTAAGATTATGGACGCCATGTAAAGTCAGCTTTCCAAATCAGAATAGCCAAACAGGAAAATATTGTCAAGCCGACTTTCCATTGTCTTCCTTAACTCTTTCGATTCACTATCCGGCTTGAGCCGAATGTGCAATATTTTCTATCTCAATGCTGCTAAAATTGATATTCTCGGCAAGCCGCGCCGAATGAGAAATCCATCCTTAGAAAGTCTTTACCGTGTCTGACGAATTGGCTCCCAAATCCGCAATCCACTCCGACATTGGAGTGGACTTCCTCACTGGCAATCACATCCAGGAACGCATAGCCTACCTGGGGCAGAAGACCTTTAATCGCAATGTGTTAAGCGCGACCGGCAGCTTCAGCGCGCTCTTCCGCCTGGACCTCCAGCGCTGGAAGAATCCCATCCTGGTGAGTTCAACCAACGGGGTGGGCGCCAAGCTGAAGGTCGCCTTCGAGCTGGGGATGCACCGCACGATAGGCGCGGACCTGGTGAACCACTGCGTCAACGACATCGCCGTGCAGGGCGCCACGCCCTTGTTTTTCATGGACTACCTGGCTGGGAGCAAGCTGCTCCCGGAGGTGGCAGAGAGTGTAGTCAGCGGCTTGGCCGATGCCTGCAAGGCCTGCGGCTGTGTCCTGATTGGCGGCGAAACGGCGCAGATTCCGGGTATTCATGACGACGGGGAGTACGACCTGGCGGGCTTTATCGTGGGTGCGGTAGATCGCGACAAGATGGTGACCGGCGTGGGGGTCAAGGCGGGCGACGTGCTTGTCGGGTTGCCCTCCACCGGCTTGCACACCAATGGTTATGCCTTAGCCCATAAGCTGCTTTTTGAGGTGGCCGGATACAAGCCGTCGCAGTACGTGACCGCCATCAAGGAAAAGGCCGGTGCGGCGCTGATGAAGACCCATCGCAGCTACCTTTCCGTGATTCAAAAGCTGGTGACGGGTGGGCTGACCACGGGCATGGCGCATATCACCGGCGGCGGCATCACGCAAAACCTGCCCCGCATCCTGCCCAAGAACACCGGCGCGCAAATCGAGATCGGCTCCTGGCCGGTGATGCCGATCTTTGAGCATTTGCGCGACCTGGGCCAAATTTCCCAGGAAGAGATGATGCGCACCTTCAACATGGGTCTCGGGATTATTGTGGCTATCCCGGCGGCCAAATTCACGCGGGCCAAGAACCTGCTGGATCGGGCCGAAGAAAAATTTTACGTCGTGGGCCGCGTAGTCAAGGGCGAGCGCCGGGTGCAGTACACCTAAATGCTGGCTTTCCAGGCACTTCTCCTCAACCCCTGTTGATTCGGTGTCCCAGTCTGCTTTGTCAAGTAGCGGATCGCCCTTCCAGCCTTGTAAACCTATGTGCCATAAGTAATTGAAGTTTTTTCGATCTTTGCCGAATAAATAGTTAAGAGTGCCTAGTCTATTAGGTAGCCAGACATGAGACGGAAGTGCCGTGCCCGGAGAATGTGTTCGCCCTCCCCCAGCGGATGGGTTCCGGGGCATGGGACCGTCTCAAGTCTGACACACAGCGGCTCTCCGCCGCGGGCATGAGCCGCAACCACGGTAGCGCTCGAATTCGGGGAGATGCAACAAATCGAGACCAGCAGCTGGCCCGCAAGGGCGCGTAGCGCTGGTCTCGATTTTTTTTTGCGCGGATGCAGGTTGTCCTCTTCCGCTACTGTCAAATCACACGGTAACCAAGGCGGCTGTGGCCGCCTTTTTCTTTGCGAGGAGCTATCCGCATGAATCCCATTTCGAATATCTGGAATCACCCCAAGACCTCGGCAGCCGGTGTGCTGATCGCGGTCGTCACCATTGCCAGCGTGCTTTCGCAGCAGGGCATCACGTTGGGCAATGCCGGCAACGGCAGCGTGGTTGTGCTGGTCAGCGGCGTGGCTACCGCATTGCTGGGTTTGCTGGCGCGCGATCCCGTCAGTTCTGGATCATCCTCGGGCAACCCCACCACCAAATTCGGCGCGTGGGCGCTCATTGCCCTGCTGTTGCAATTGCCGTTCGTCAGCGGCTGCTCGGGAACCAGCGTGGCGCAGGACATCGTGAACTGGACGCCAATGCTCGAAAGCGCGGTAGCCACGGTGGACTCAACCGCTGCCTTATTGGATCCCGCGGACGCGCCCATCTTTGTTGCAGCTACCACCGGTTTCGATGCCGCTTCCAATCTGCTCGTGGCCCAGGCCAAGGCGTACTTGGCCAATCCATCGGCCAGTGTGCTGGCGCAACTGCAGGCCGCTGTCGTGGCCTTCCAGCAGCAGGTGAACGCTTCGCTGCTCCAGGTGGCCAAAATCACCAACCCCAACAGCCGGCAGCACGTCCTGAATGCGATCAACGCCGTGGCGACTGTGGTGAGCGCGATGCTGGCGCTGGTCTCCTCCATCTCCAGCAAAACGGCCGTGGCGCAAATGGCTGCGCAATCGCCACTCAAGCTGGCCGCTGTTCGGCCCTATTTGGATGAAGGCAAGGCTGCCGCAATGGTTGCCAGCCATTATGGCGAGCCGGTCGAGTGGGCTCGCGTCCAGGTGGCGCAGGTGGAATTGAGCGCCGCGCAGGCCGGATTCTAATCAATCGGTGAACGGATGGCGATCTCAGCGCGGCCAGGGAGCAGAAAAACTCTCTGGCCGCGTTCCACAAGCGGAATTGGTCCCTCAGTGTGTGATCCGAATCACGGAGCAATCGGCCCTATACTCGATAGCCTTGGATAGACGGCGCAGGCGTCAAAGCGCCCACACAACCAAGGAGTTTCATCATGGCTTACGTGATTACCGATGCGTGCATCAAGGATTTTGTCTGTGCGGCCGAGTGCGCCACTGCCGCCATCATGCCCGCTTCAGCCGGCGATCCAGCCGCAGCTGGCGTCTCCCAGTTATTCATCAACCCCGATGAATGTATCGATTGTGGAAACTGCGCATCGATCTGCGCCCAGAATGCGATCTTTCCCATCGACGATCTGCCGGCGGATAAAGCGCATTTCGCCGCAAAGAACAAAGCCTATTTCAACTAGAGGACTTCTGAGCAACCGGATGAATTGAATAGGACGGCTTCCGTGTCCGCATAAGAGTTCGTTTGTCTGCTCATGGGATCTAAGCCTGCTGGCAAGCCTGCGCTTCGCGCCGCCTCGCTCATCTGAGAGAATAGTAGGAGTGATTCGAGCGCACCAATCTCGCCTCCGGCGGTCGGCGCCGGCCATTCTCGCGGCCCTGGCTTTAACGTGCGCGCCGGCTCTCCACGCGCAGGGGCCGATTCCCACTTCCGCCGCCAACCCCTTCTTCGGCAGCGTAACCGCGCGCCCTGTCAGCGATGAGACCCTCAAGCTCTCGCTCGATGAGGCCATCACGCTCGGCCTCAGGAACAATCTCGGCCTGAAGGAAGCTGAAAACCACGAAAAATCGATTCAAGGGCGGAAAAATGAGGTGTTGCAGTACTTTCTGCCCACGGTAATGCTGACTGGCGACCTCGGCGTCCACCAGCAAAACCTGGCGGCCATGGGCTTCGGCCCCGGCGTCATCAAGGAGTTTTTGCCGCTCTTTCCCGGTGGAGTTCTGCCTCCTGGGTTTTCTGAGATCACCCGCGACGACCTGACCGAAGGCAAGATTCAATTTGGCCAGATGCTCTTCTCCGGCCCGGTCATCTCGGCCTGGAAGGCGGCCGGCGCGGCCGAGAGTGCTGCTCATTTTGAGAAGATGTCGGCCCGCGAAGAGGTGGTTCAGCAGGTGGCCTCGGCTTATCTGCACGCCATTGCCGCCTCCAGCGAGGTGGACAACGCCCGTGCGCAGGCCGCTACCGGCGAGCTTCTGTTGCATCACGTTCACGAGGCTCACTTGGCTGGCGTCGTGGCCAATCTCGATGAACTGCGGGCGCGGGTCCAGTTGCAGGCCGAGCAGCAGGCGATCATCGCCGCCCAGAACGCTCTGGAAAAAGACCTCATACTGCTCAAGCGCGAGATCGGCATCGACCCCGGCCAGAAGATCGCGCTCACCGACCCGGCCCCTTACAGCGATCTGGCCTTGCAGACCCCGCAAGAACTCTGCGCCGTAGCCTACAAAAATCGCCAGGATTACCAGACCCTGCAAAATCAGGTGGTCGAAATCAAAGCCGTCCACGCCGCCTATCGCAGCCAGCGGCTGCCCAGCCTCAGCTTCGGCGGCTACTACGGCGTCAGCCAGGTGGGCGGCGCCGGCTCGCACGGCAACTTTGTCGCCCAGGGAACGCTCAGCTTTCCGCTCTTTCGCGAAGCCAAGCTGCGTGGCGATACGGAAGTAGCCCAGGCCCAACTGGACGCCGTCAACGTCCAGCTCGCCGACCTGCGCGGCAAAATCGAGCAGCAGGTCCGCGCTGCCCTACTTGACGTCAACGCCACGGCTCAACTCGTCGAAGTCGCCCGCTCCAACGTTGATCTTGCCACCCGCTCTCTCGCCGACGAGACCGACCGCGTCAACTCGGGCGTGGACGACAATCTTCCTCTGGTCGCCGCGCAAGCCACCCTGGCCTCGGCTCAGAGTAACCTGGTCGAGAGCCTCTACCGCTACAACCTCTCCAAACTGGCTCTGGCCCGCGCCGCCGGCCTCATCGAATCGCAGTACCGGATCTATCTGGGCAAATCGGCCCGGTAGCGCTCAAAATGGGTTCTCGCCCAATTACTAACCCGCTCCACATTCTGTTCACTGGTTCTGTGGCGTAATGTAAGAGCAGAGGCTGTGGATGCGCGCGGGCAGGCAACTCCAGATCAAGTACTACGTGGAACCGGATTCAGCGTCCCTGGCGCGCCACACGGCACAGTACTTTGTTGAAATGGCTGGCGAAGCTGTCGAGGCGCATGGCCGCGTGCGCATCGCCATCAGCGGCGGGACCACGCCCAAAGCCGCCTTTGAACTGCTTGCTGATCCCGCGCAGCCTTGGTTCAATCGTATGCCTTGGCCGGAACTCGACCTCTATTGGGTGGATGAGCGCTGTGTCCCGCCTGACCACGATGACAGCAACTACCGCATGACCCGTGAGGCGCTGCTTGACCGCGTGCCTCTGCGCCCGGAGCAGATTCACCGCATTGAAGGCGAGCTCGAACCCGAAGTATCTGCGGCGCGCTACGAAGCAGAACTGCGCAATAGTTTCCGGCTGGAGGGCGCCGAGTACCCACGCTTCGACCTGGTGGCGCTGGGAATGGGCAGCGACGGCCACACCGCCTCGCTCTTTCCGCGCACCGAAGCGCTCCACCAGATGAGCAGCCTCGTCACTGCCAACTATGTGCTGCAAAAAGAATCCTGGCGCATCACCCTCACTTGGCCGGTCATCAACCACGCCCGTTCGGTCTTCTTCCTTGTCTCCGGCGAAGACAAGGCCGCTGTCTTGAGCGAAGTCCTGACCGGGCCGCTCGATCCCGAACGCTTGCCCAGTCAGTTGATTTGGCCCTCCAGCGGTATACTGATCTTTATATTGGATAAAGCAGCAGCCGCGCATCTGCCCGCAACCGGCGGGCAAGGCTGCGGAGTTTTCGAGAGGGAACAATGATTCTGGCGGGCGATGTTGGCGGCACCAAGGTTCACTTGGCGCTGTATGACTTTATCAATGGAAAGCTGGAACCCTCCCGCGAGGAGCGCTTTGCGGCCAAAAACTACTCTGGCCTGGAAGAGATTGTCAAAGAGTTTCTCGGTGCATCCAAGGTCACCGCGGCCTGTTTCGGCGTGCCCGGACCGGTACGCGACGGCCGCCTGCGCCTCACAAATCTTCCCTGGACCCTCGACAGCCGTGAGCTCTCCGCCAGCCTCGGCATTACCTACGTCTTCCTCATCAACGATCTCGAGGCCAACGGCTACGGCGTGGACGAGCTCTCCGCCGATCAGATTTACACGCTCAGTGAGGGCGACCCCAGCCAGATCGGAAATCGCGCGTTGATCGCCGCCGGAACTGGTCTGGGCGAGGGGCTTCTCATATGGAATGGCCGCAGCCACGTGCCCTACCCCTCCGAGGGAGGTCACGCCGACTACGCCCCGCGCAACGAGGACGAGATCGACCTGCTCCGCTTTCTCAAGCAGAAGTACAACGGCCGCACCAGCCAGGAGCGCGTGGTCAGCGGCATAGGCCTGAGCAACATCTACGAGTTTCTGCGTGAAGTCCGCGGCATCGACGAGCCGGCCTGGCTCGCCAAGCGCATGGCCGCCGAAGACCCCAACGCCGTCATCACTGAGCTGGCCATGACCGCCAAAAGCGAAATCTGCGAACATGCTCTGGATATGTTTGTCTCCGCTTATGGCGCAGAGACTGGCAACCTGGCCCTCAAAATCCTCTCCGTCGGCGGCGTCTACGTCGGCGGCGGCATCGCCCCGCGCATCCTCGACAAGCTCAAAGACGGAACCTTCATGAAGGCCTTTAGCGACAAGGGACGCCTCAGCCAGTTGCTCATCAATATGCCGGTGCGCATCATCCTCGAACCCCGCGCCGCATTGCTCGGCGCAGCAGCCTACGCCGAAGCCCGCGCCGCCGAAATCAGCGGCATCTCTCCACGCGCCGCCTCGCTCAAGTTCTAGTACCGTGAGCGCTTGAATTTTAAGGTCAGGAATACAGCCGGACTAATGTAGCGCCGGCCTCCAGGCCGGCTGTTGTACGGGCGTCCTCGCCCGCGCATGTTCAAGCATAATTACTTTATCGCATGGTCTAAGTATTAGGTGGTTTCCGTCAGCGCTTCAGTGCGCTTGCTCATCTGCGCGGTGCGCTCCAGCTTATCCCAGTTGAAGGGCTTGCCGTCGATAGCGCGCTTCATGGTCTTGAATAAAACTATGGAGAAAAGCTGGCGGTAGGCGAAGCGTTGCAGCCAGATGTGAAAGAGCAGCCAGCCGTCTCCCTTGTTGGCCGGGTGGCGGCGCTCCAGCGAGAAGGCCACCGACGAGGTGATGAAGTCGATCACCATGAAGCCGAGGAAGTAAACCAGCAGCTTGTAGAAGTCGGCGGGCGAGGCGGAGAGGGGATGATAGTAGCGGTCGATGAAGTAGTGAACTACGCCGGCCACGAACATGAAGTCGATGAAGGGAGAGACCAGCGGCAGCAGCATCTGGAAGATGAGAATGTTGGGAAGCGCGAAAAATCCCATGGCCTTGTTGCGGACAAAGGCGGCGCGATGTTTCCACACCGCCTGTAAAATTCCAAACGACCAGCGGAAGCGTTGGCGCATCAGTCCGCCAGCGTCGATGGGAGCCTCGGTGAAGGCCAGTGCGCGATCCTCGTAGACGACCTTGCGTTGTTGCTCGAGCAGGTTCATGGTGAGGTCGGCGTCCTCGGCCACCGTATTGATGGGGTATCCGCCAGCGGCTTTGACGGGCGCGGTGCGCCATGCGCCGATGGCGCCGGGAACAACGGTGACGACGTTGAATAAATCAAGAGCCCGGCGCTCGAAGTTCTGGCTGGTGATGTATTCCAGCGCCTGCCAACTGGTCCATAGGTTGACGCGATTGCCGACCTTGGCGTTGCCGGCGACGGCGCCCACGCGCTCGTCCTCGAAGTGCGGAATGAGTTTGCTGATGGCATCGGATGCGATCACGGTATCGGCGTCGATGCCGACATAAAATTCCTCACTCAGTCGGTCGAGTGCGAAGTTCAGCGCGGCGGCCTTGCCTCCGTTGGGTTTGGTGAGCACCTCAACGCGGCCGTCGGCAATCTCTGCGGCATAAGCCTTACGCGCCACATCGTAAGTGCGGTCGCTGGAGCCGTCGTCAATCACGATAATGCGCAGGTTGGCGTAGTCGGAGTTGAGCACCGAGCGGACGGTGCGCACGATGACCTTCTCCTCGTTGTAGGCGGGGATGAGAACGGCGACGCGTGGCTTGAATCCAGGCGAGGCTGCGGCGTGAGGGCGGCGCATGCGCTCGATGACGGCGAAGATGCCCACCAGCAGCAGGCGCGCGCTCATCAGGATATCGCCGATGTAGAAGACCAGCAGGATGAACTCGCCAACCACGGCCAGGCTGGAGAAGGCGATGGAGTCAGGCAGAGCTTTCACGCGATCCCAGAACCCGATTCTGGGCATTACCTCGGCGGTGGTTTTGCCCAGCAACGCGGAGACGGGTACGATAGTGTAGCCGTGCGCGCGCAGCGTGTCGATGAGCACGGGCAACGCGGCCACGGTGGCCGAGCGTTCGCCTCCGCCGTCGTGCAGCAGAATGATGGAGCCGCGAAACTGCGGCTTATCCTTCATCAGTTCGATCCGGTTCAGGATGATCTGGGTAATCTCGGCGGGAGACTTGCGCGGGTTCTCGTCCCAGTCGCGCGTGTCCAGCTTGCTGCCGATGATGGTGTATCCGTCCCTCTGGATGAGCACGATGGGAGCGGCCTGGTCGTCGGTGTCCGGGTCCTCGTCGATGTCGTAAGGCGGCCGGAAGTAGAGCGGCTGAATTCCCAGCTTGCTGGCGAAGAGGCGCTCGGTGAACTTGAGTTCAAGCTCGAGTTGGCGATTGGAGATTTCGCTGATGTCCGGATGGGTCCACGTGTGGTTGCCGATCTCATGGCCCTCGCGAACGACGCGCTTCAGCAGGCTGATATGTTGCTGCGCCTCGTCGCCGATGATCATGAAGGTGCCCTTCACGCCCTTGTCGCGGAGAATATCGAGAATTTTCGGCGTCCACTTGGGATCGGGCCCGTCATCGAATGAAAGCGCAACCTGGTTGGGATGGTAGCCATACTCCTCGATGGTGTAGGGGCGCGGATAGGCGTCCATGTTCTCATCGACGATAAGCTTCTTGCCTGCGTCGGGCTCGCCGGGGTCTGCCGTAACGCTGCGCTTGCCCTGCTGGGGCAGGCCGGTGACGCGGATAATGTCGCCTTCGCCCTCATCATCGACATCGTGGCCGGGCTGAACCTGGCCGAGGGCATCAAGCGATTCCGGGTTGGTGGGCTTATCCCAAACCTTCCACAGCGAGCGATCCTCCTCGCCCAAGCGCCACAGGGCAAAGGTCTGCAGGCCGAGCTGGCGGGCGGCGCGCATCTGGTTGAGTAGCGTCACGCCATCCAGAAACCACACTACGTGGCGCTGGTGCAAGTCTTCGTCGTCATATTCAAAGTGGGGATTGAGCGTGTCGGAATCGAAGTCCAGTCCGGATTCAGAGTCGCTGGCGCGCAGCCATGCCTCGGAGACCGAGATGTCCTCCGAACTCAGAACCTCCGCGGGCTTGGAGTGTTTTCTCTTCTTGGGATTGGGAATGGGGAGCGTCCAGTCGTAGCCGTAGTTGCCCAGGGCGCAGATAATCTTCTCTCTGGGAACAGTCTTGAGCACTCGTGTCAGGTTGTTAACGAACCAATCCTGGCTTGCAACCGGTCCGGGCTCGGCCGTGTGCTGGTCGTAGTTCATCAGCACTATGCCGTCGGAGTTGGCGGCTGCCATCCTCAGGCTCTGCTCATCGGTCGAGGCCGCCATGTTCACATACAAGCGCAGATTCCGCGGATGCAGGTCGGCGTACAGTTCCCGGATAAAGCTCATATAAGCCGGATAGGCACTGGCGGGCGCGTCTTCAATGTCCAGCGAAAGCCCGCGATAAACCGGATAGGCCGTGAAAAAGCGCAGCAACTGCTGGCGCAGCGCGGCCCGCTTGTTCGCATCGATTAACTCGGCGGCGATGCCGGGTTCAAAGGTTTGCGTACTCGCGTTGTAGTTGGTCAGGTGGGGAAATATTTCCGTGTCAACCTTGGCCCCCGCGATCACCCGCTTGACCTTGTTCATATCGTCGGGGTCATGCACCGTGGCGCCGTCCACAACCGCATATTCGTGCATGTTGTCGCTGGCCATCGCCATCAGCGCGCCCGACGAGGCGTCAATGTGCAGCCACTCGGGGAAAAGCAGATCGATCTGGTGAACGTGCTCTTTCAACGAGGAGTAGCTCGATGGGTCGTCCTGCACGTAGAACGCGGCGCGCAATCCCTCGCCGCTGTTGAAGGGAATCTCGGAAGGCTTGCGCGTAGTCTTGCGGCGCGCGGGGCGCTCCTCTTTTGCGCCGCGAGGCGCAATGGGCCGCTCCGGCAAAGCCCTGTAGTTGTGCCTGGGAGTGGGCAGCAGCAGCTCGGGCAACTGCTGATAGCGCAGCACGTTCAAAATAAAAACCGCCAGCACCAGCGTGAAAATCGCGGCTGTCGCGTCGAGAATGCGGCGCAGCCGTCTCCAGCGCTTTCGTTCCGGGTCGAGAAATATCTGTCTTTCCGGCATGAGAGGCCTGGTTTACCCTTACCGCGAAAAATCCTGCGTTCGTGCCGCGGCCGGTTGGTGCGCCCGATGCTTTACTGGGTCACTGTGGCGGTTTTGCTGTTTGTCTTCAAGGTGAAAGCGCCGGCCGGCAAAGGCTGATTGACCTTGATGTTGAAGTAGACGCAGACCTTGTATTCGCCCGAGCTGAAGTTGAGAACCTGCTTCAGGCTCACGCCGCTTTCCGGGTCCACCCACATCGTAACTTTAGTCAGGTTCTTGCGGATCGCGGGATCCCTCGGAATCAGCTCCAGTTTTTCAGTCGTGGTTCCGTCGAGCGTCTCCGCGCCCAGGTATTTGATCTCCCACTTCTGCTCCAGGTCCTTTCCGCTGGCCCCAAAGCCGAGCATGAACCAGCTTTCATACTGGCTGGCTTTGGTGAGCGTCGTTACCTGGTTAATCAACGGTTCAAAGAGCTTGACCGCTCCGCCGGAGTAGACGTACTCCTTGGGAACCGGCTTGCCGTTGATCTCGCGGATGTGCGCGGCCATCTGGAAGCTGCCCGCCTTGCGCTCGTAGTAGACCGTGCCCTTCTGCACCACCTTGTCGGGCACCGGGTCGGTTTCGACCGAATCGAACTGGAAATCAGCGGAGGTGGAGCGGAAGTTTTTCGCTGCTTCGTCCAGACGACGCAGCACCGCGTCCTTCTCCTTCTCATTGGCGGCGGCAGGCGCGGCCATCGCGGGGCTCAGAGTCAGCAGAAGCAGCGCGATCAAAACAGGGAAAAGAAATTTACTTGCCTTGTGCATGAATTTCCTTATTCACATTCATTTACTGTTGACGGTCCACTGTTCACTGTCCATTGCCTTTAGTGATGCGCCCAGATCTTCCAGGCGACATTGCCCTGGGCATCTCTTACCGTCTCCCAACGCTCAACAAAAACATCGTCTCCCTCCACCGGCTCGATGGCCTTGCGCAGGGTCCGCTTCACCACCTGGTTGGATGCATTGCTATTCGGGTCGAGGTTCACGTCCGAGGCTTGCACGGTGAGAATCACTCCATGGCTGCCATCGACAGTCACCAGGATGGGATGCAGCGGGCCGGTGGCGATGGAAGGCTTGTCTCCGTAGTTCCACAAATGTGGCGTGATAAAGATGAACAGCAGAATCAGCGTCACCATCACATCGTAGTGGAAACAGCCGCGCGGGTAGGTCCAGTAAAAATAGCTTTTGAGAATTTTGCTCATCATTTCCTTACCGTGTAATGCGTTCGAGGCCGCCCATGTAGGGTTGCAATGCTTCCGGAATCAGCACCGAGCCGTCGGCCTGCTGATAGTTTTCGACAATGGCCAGCCAGGTTCGCCCCACGGCCAGCCCGCTGCCGTTCAATGTGTGCACAAATTCCGGCTTGCCCTTGGGGCCGCTGGGCCGGTAGCGAATGTTGGCTCGCCGCGCCTGGAAGGCCTCGAAGTTGGAGCAGGAGGAGATCTCCCGGTAAAGCTGCTGACCCGGAAGCCAGACCTCGAGATCGTAAGTCTTGGCGGAGGAGAAGCCGGTGTCGCCGGTGCAGAGCAGAACGCGGCGATAGGGCAGCTTCAGAGCCTCCAGAATTTCTTCGGCGTCGCGAGTCAATTTTTCGTGCTCGGCGTCGGAGTCCTCGGGAAGCGTGAACTTGACCAGCTCAACCTTTTGGAATTGGTGTTGACGGATGATGCCGCGCGTGTCCTTGCCCGCCGCTCCGGCCTCAGCGCGGAAGCAGGGCGTGTAAGCCGTCAGCGAGATGGGCAGCCGCGCCTCGTCGAGAATCTCATCGCGATAAAGGTTGGTGACGGGAACCTCGGCGGTGGGAATCAGCCAGTGGTCGTTGTCGCGGAACTCGCCCTTTGCAACTGCTTCGGAGTCGGCGTCGGAGCAGCGGAACAAATCCTCGGCAAACTTGGGCAACTGGCCGGTGCCGAAGAGCGATTTGGAATTGACCATGAAGGGCGGCAGAACTTCCGTGTAGCCGTGCTTGCTGGTGTGCAGATCGAGCATGAAGCTGATCAGCGCCCGCTCCAACCGCGCTCCCGCGCCCATATAGACGGCAAAGCGCGCGCCGCTGATCTTGGCCGCGCGTTCCAGGTCGAGAATCCCCAGCGATTCGCCCAGCTCCCAGTGCGGCTTGGGAGTAAAACCGAATTTTGGAATTTCGCCCCACGTCTTGACGGTTTTATTGTCGGCCTCGGATGTGCCAATCGGCACTTCGTCGCGGGTGAGGTTCGGAATTCCAGCGAGCACCTGACGCATTTGATCGTCGAGCTTTGCAGCTTGTTTTTCTAGAGCATCGAGCGTGTCTTTGAGAGTGCGGATCTCGCTCATCAGAGCAGCAACATCTGGTCGAGCCTCAAACTCCTCAGAGATTTTGACAGTCCGCGCAATCTTTTCGTGTGCGGGTAGGTTGCTCATTTCTCTAGCTGGCGGAGAAACAGCTCGTCTCAGTGCGCCGACTTGCTGGCTAAGCTCGTTACAACGAGCCTTCCGGCGTTCGGCCGATGTGATGGCCTCGCGACGGATATGATCAAGCGTACTGAAATCGCCCAGCAGCGCAGCCGGGTCCGCCCCGCGCGCACGCAGTTTCTTCTCAACGACATCCAGGTTTGCACGGACAAAACCGAGATCGAGCATGACAATTCCATTTTAATCGACTGGCTTGAACGACGGTCCCAGCGGAGGCCCGTATTGACTGTTGAATGGGTGTGGATTCCCCGAGCCCGCCCTCGCCGGCTCGTTGCCATACACATGGTAGTAAATGGTGAATGTACACGTTCTCCGGCATCGTTGCCTGTTGATACATCAGTAACCCCACCCCCACCCATACTTTGGGCGCAAAATCCTAGTTTTCATGAGGTTACAGGATGGGTTGCGCTGCAAAATCCTCATAACAAAGAAGTTGCCTGCAAAATCCTCCTGGATAAGGAGTTACGCGCCGTTTTCGGCTTCTAGTGACCGCATCGCGCCGGGATGATTGCCTCTAAGGATGATTGTCCAACAAAAAGGGGAAATTATCTGCAAAAACAGTGAACAAAAATCAGGGAACAGAGAACTGGGAGCAGCGAATTAAAGCGGTTCCACAATTCACATGCCCGTTTTTCATCATGAAGGCTTCATCGCAATATTGACTCGCACCCTTTTGATTGCACAGATTTGTTTTTGATTGTGTAACAACAGCTCTGCTACAATTCATCCCATTCCAACAAGAGAGGGTTCAGATGTCCGGTGATTCAGGTTCCTTTTTCGGCCTGGGCGGCGTGCCGTTGAATGAAGAGATCGTCGAGTCCAGCATTTGGTCCTTCCGCGCGCGGATTGGACGGGAAGATTTCTGGCGTAGGTCGATCGTGATTGGCGCTTTGGCCTTTGCAGCCAGTTTCATCATCGGCTTGCTGGTGAACGCCAACACTGCCACAGAAGAAAGCGCACAACACCTTACAGCCTTGCTCACGATGCCCCTCAACATCGCATTTGGATTGTTCCTGCTCGCCACGCATGTGAAGCGCTGGCACGATCTCAATTATTCAGGATGGATTTCTCTGATCAATTTCGTGCCGCAGGCCGCATACCTGCTCTCCAAGGCGCTTCCCCATCATCTTCTATATAATCTTGGCCTACACAAGCCTGAGCGTGACGCCATCGAGATCGCAACCATCGTGCTCTCACTTTTCGTACTCATTTTTTTAGGCTTTATTAAGGGAACCAAGGGCCCCAACAGCTTCGGCGCCGACCCCGTTTAAGATGGGCGAAACTGACTACTGACCACTATTCACTTTTTCACTTTTTAACTTGTTCACTGCTTTACGGATGCTGCTCCACGGCAATATTCACGCTGGCGGTGTTGCCGGTAACGGCCAATCCCAGCAGGTCCGTGGCTACGCCTGAAATCGATGCGGGTGCGAAGTTGACTGTGCCGTCAATGGCGGAGCTGGCCGTGGCGGCCTGCGTGGCCAGCAGCGTGCCCTGCGCGCAGGGGCCGTGCAGCCCGCAAGGAGGCGTCCACGCGTAAAGCGCCTGATAGAGCGTGACCGTGGCGCCGGCCATGGGGTTGCTGTCCATGTCGTAGACGCGCAGGGTGATCTGGCTGGGGGTTCCGCTGACCGCCAGGCTCTGCGTTGTGCCGGAGACGGCAAAGAGTGTGGCGTACTCCGGGCGCGAGCCGAAGGCGGTGAAGGTGATGCACTGCGAGGTTCCGTTGAGGCAGGCCGTGGCGGTGACGGTCTGGCCCTCGGTGAGCGGACCCACGGTGAGCGCCTTGGCGGCGATGCCGCTGGAGTTGGTGATCATCGCGCCGCTCTGGAAGGTGATTCCGCTACCGGTCGTCTGCCAGGAGACGAACTGGCCGCTGAGAGGATTGCCGTTACTGAGCACCAAGGCCTGCGTGGTCCAGGTGAAGGTGGCTCCGGCGGCCAGCGAGAGCATGGGCGAGAGCGAGGCCAGCGTGGGCGGCGTTCCGCCATAGAACTCGGTCTTGAGAAGAGTGCCGTTGGTGAGCGAGGCGTTGACAATCGACCATGCGCTGCTGGTGGCCGTCACATTCATGGTGGCGCGTCCGTCGCCACTGGCGGTCACCGTGCAGGTCGTCGAGCCGCAGCCCAGCGTGGCGCTTCCGCTGGTGACGGTGTAAATGACCGAGACGCCGCCGGCGGGGTTGAGGTTGGAGTCCAGCGCCTGGACGGTGAAGGGCACGGGAACGCCGATGGGGATCGAGCTTGTGGGCGCGGTAAGCAGGGTGAGCGAGTCGCCCGAGCCCGCGTCGTAACTGATGCCGCCGGTGATGATTGCCGAGGCGTAGTAGTTGGGCAGGTCGTCCACCTCCACGTTGACTGAGCCGGTGACCCCGCTGGCCGCCGCGGGCGCGACGGCGGTGATTTCGTTGGGCGTAATGCTGGTAATCAGGGCCTGCTGGCCGCCCACCTGCACCGTATCGGTGGAGCGAAAGCCCATGCCGTGAATTACGATGGCTCCGCCCGAGGCGGGCAGGTGCTGCGGATAGACCGTGTCGGTGTAGAGCACCCAGCCCTGATAGGCGTAGTCGGGGCGTCCGTCACCGCGCTCGTCGGCAATGCCCAGGCGAACAATGTCGTCGCCCCCGGCGGCGACCTGCAGCCAGCTCTCGCCGGTAGCCAGGCCGTTGATTGCGGCACCATAACCTACGGCCTTGGATCCCACCGCATCGAAGGCGTCCCACACGCCCAGCGAGGGCATAGCCTTGGCGTCCGTTGGCGCGCCGGTCTCGTCCACGGCCAGCGTGACCACGGTGAAAGAGCACCCGCCGCGAACGGGGAATATAAACCAGTCGGTCTGGCCCACCTGGCTGAGCCGCCCGGTCCACAGGCCGCTAGCCGGAAGAGGGCGCGGCTGGGCCTGGCTTCCGATGGCGTCGTCGTTGTCGCCCGTAGACGAGTTGGCCACGTTGACGGTAAGGGTCTGCGCGCTGCCCGCCTGCATCGATGGAACCGAGATGGCCGTGAGCGTTCCTGATGGCTCCGGCGAACCGTCGAGATACGGACCCACGGAGTTATTCCGAATGTAACTGGCGCGGATCGTCTCGAAGGTGACCTGATAATTGGCGGTGCTCACTCCCGGCGGCAAAGGTATTCCGCTCAGGTCGAAGAAGCCTTGCGTGGAGGCGTCGTTCGATCCCCACATGGTTAGCAAATTGCTGTTGGCGTCTGTCCATCCGGTCACCGGGTTGCCGTGGTTGCCGTTATTGAGGACGCCGGAGACTGCGGTCACCGTGTACTGATAGAGCGGGTTGCCGTTGGAGTCCAGCGGCCGGGCGACCACGTT
>Ga0326728_10004120_pt1 | contig 43709 bp, 31 predicted proteins | sample MB3enrmetagenome_FD_207602 | JGI IMG/M metagenome (GOLD analysis project Ga0326728, IMG submission 207602) | Lab enriched peat soil microbial communities from McLean, Ithaca, NY, United States - MB31MN | ecosystem: Environmental > Terrestrial > Soil > Wetlands > Peat | place: USA: New York...
CGACATGAAAAGCGGCATGAAAAATCCGATCAAAAAAAATACTTTTGGGACAGTCTCCGCCGAGCCGTCCGCGGGTGGTTCTTGCCGGAACAGTCGCCTCGGCGAGGCGACCCTACCCTTCCCCGGCCCGCCGTTACTGACGCATTACTGGCCTGAATGTTCAGGACTTGATGTTCCGGTGAATTGATGCCATGATTCAATCATGACCGCGGAACAGATAAGCAGAGCGCACCGTCAGGCGCCGTTTAAGCCCTTTACATTGTTCCTTTCGGATCAAAGGCGGTTTGAGATTCGCCATCCTGACTTCCTGTGGGTCATCCCAGGCGGGCGATTGGTGGGCGTGGCTGACGACGCTGGAGCAGTTGAACTCATTGATCTCCTTCACATCACCGCACTGAGGTTAAGCGGCACGGAGGGCATTTCCGCCTGATTCATCGCCTCTGACTAACACAATGTCCCGCATCAATATCCTCTCCACGCTTTTCACGGCCTGCCTGCTGGCCGCCGCCGGGCCATCCGCCACCGCCAATCCCGGCGAGTCGCCCGGCCAGCCGGCCGACATCGCCCCCAGCGCCTACCTTTACCGCGCTGACCGCGCCCCCGGCCAAAACCCGCCCGAAGCCTGGATTCTCCTCATGCAGCGCGCTGACATGTCCTTCATCCAACCGGTGGATGTCCACGCGCCCGCCGTCCAACAGGCGCTGTGCGGCCTGCTCTGGGAGGAGGTGCGCCGCCTGGATCATCTGGACCTCTGCTGGCCGCCGGGCGCCACCCGCCAGCCCTCGCCGGAGCAATTGGAGGTGGCATACTTCGACGGCGTGGATGACGCCGCCCACACTTGGTGGAATCCCCGCGCCATCAGGCAAGCCGCCACGCCGGAGGTCAGCGCCGACGGCCGCGTCTATTCCTACAAGATCCCGGTGGACACCTGGGGTGTAGTTGTCTCCGCGCGCGGCGCCAATGCGGCCGCCGCCTTTGCCGTGCCGGAGTTGCGCGCCTTCGCGCCCGACAAATGGAAACAAATGGACGTGCAAATCGAGTGGGGTTACGATGAGGCCCGCGCCAGACTCGATTACACCGGCCGGCTGGACACCTACGACGGCCGGTTGTCCGCTGTCGCGCCGCTGGATGGCGACACCGCCACCAAGATGACCGGCGCGCAGAGTTGGCGCTCCTCCGCCACCCGCGCTTCCAGGCGCGGCCTTCGTTTCCATCTGCTCTACATCGGTTCCGCCCCCTGCCGAAAAACATGGCCCTACCACTCGCCGGAGGAGGACATCGCCCGCACCATCGTCACGCTCTGGACCAAGTCCGGCAGCTTTTCCTTCCGCGCGGCGGATTTGGAAAACGGCCCGATTCTGGCCCCTGAATTCGGCTTCTTTGTGCGGGCCGCCGCTCTGCCAAAGGAATCCTCCGCCCCATCCTCCGCCGCGGCCTCCGCCCGCCAGTATTTGACAGAGCTGGCCGGCAAACATCTCCTCACCATCCGCCAACGCACCGCGCTGCACACCGAGCAAACCTGGGAGGGGGCGGTCACGGCCATGATGCGCGGGACCAACCTTCCTTCCTTTCCCCAGCCGCCCTTCCTTCCGGCCATGAGGATCGAAGTTCCCTCCGGGCAGTTGACCGCCCAATGGAACCTCGGCGCCTGGCACCTGCTGCGCCACGCCGTCAAGGACGCGGACGGCCATTATCATTTCAACGATTTCCCCTTCGGCATCCTCGCTTCCGAAACCTACATGATCCTCCGCTCCCTCGACCTCATGGGAATGCACCAAGAAGCGGCCGACGGCCTCGATCAATGGCTCAAGCTGCCCCTCCAGCCCCATTCCTCCGCCGGCACCCACGAACTCTCCAAACCGGACCGGCCCCTGGGCCTCTTTTCGGACGGCCAGGGCGCGTTGACCCATGCCGTCGGCCCCGACGGCGCCGGCGGGCACATGGACGCCGTCCATGCCATGGGGCCTGGCGCCATCATGTTCGCCCTGGCCGAACACTATCGCCTCACCGGCGACACCAACTGGCTCGCCGCCAACGCGCCGAGGATGAAGGCCAACGCCGAGTGGATTCTCCGTCAGCGCCTTCTGACCGAACACATCATCCCGAACGGCGAACGGCTCTGGAACAAAGGTCTTCTCCCGGCCCATGTCGTGACCCCGGACAGCTTCTGCATGCACGTGGATTTTTACGAATCGGAAGCCTATTACTGGCTGGCGGTCAATTCCATGGCCGAAATGCTCGCGCCCATTGATCCCGCCGCCGGCGCCAAAATGGCCCAACAGGCCCGCGCCTACCGCAACGACATCCAGGCCTCGGTGGATCGTTCCATCACCCTCACCCCCGTCGTCGCCACCCGCGACGGCATGTATCATTCCTTCATTCCCTTCGCTCCCTACGTGCGCGGCTTTGCCTCCGGCGCCTGGGGTTGGCGCCGCTGTCAGGGCCACGTCGGCGCCCTCTACTGGGACACCGTCCAGTCCGCCGATCCATTGATCAGCCCGGCCCGCCTTCTCTCCACCACCGATCCCCGCGTCCAGGGCCACTTGGATGTCCTGGAAGATCGTCTCCTGCTGGAGAACGGCCATCTGGCGGAACGAAGCCCCGGCTTCGACCCGGACAAAGACTGGTTTTCATGCGCCAGTTGGCAATACCAATGCGGCTTGGAACGCCACGCCAACATTTACATCCAGGCCGGCGACGCCCCCGGCTTCATCCGCTCCATGCTCAATCAATACGCCGTGGATATTCTGCCTGCCGACGGTTACCAGTTTCGCGAGCACACCACGTTGGGACCGCACGACAAAGTGTTCGAGGACGCCTGCTTCCTGGAGCGCCTGCGCATGATGCTCGTCCAGGAAGACGGCGACACCCTCTGGCTGGCCCGCGCCACCCCGCGCGTCTGGCTGGAGAACGGAAAAAGAATCGCCATCCAAAACGCGCCCACGCACTTCGGCGACGTGAGCTACGAGATCACTTCCGCCGTCAACGAATACCGCATCACGGCCACGGTTAATCTTCCCTCCCGCCATCCGCCCCGCGAGGTCCGCCTCACGTTGCGCCATCCCGATTCATCCCCCATCCTCGCCGTCACCGTTGACGGCAAAAAATGGACCAATTACGACCCCATCGCCGGAGTGGTCACCCTGCCCGCCCTCCAGGCCGTCGCCCGCGTCGAAGCGAGATACTCCTCCAACAGCCGGTAGAAAGAGGCGCAAGTTCGGAGTCCCCGCTTCAGCCGGCCCTCTCCCCGCCTGGCACGGCTGGTAGGGCGAGGCTCCCGTCGAACCGAGACTCGATTTCTTGGGAAAAAGTCCCCGCTTCAGCCGGCCCTCTCCCCGCCTGGCACGGCTGGTAGGGCGAGGCTCCCGCCGAGCCGAAACTCGATTTCTTGGGAAAAAGTCCCCGCTTCAGCCGGTCCTCTCCCCGCCTGGCACGGCTGGTAGGCCGAGGCTCCCGCCGAGCCGAAACTCGATTTCTTGGGAAAAAGTCCCCGCTTCAGCCGGCCCTCTCCCCGCCTGGCACGGCTGGTAGGGCGAGGCTCCCGCCGAGCCGAAACTCGATTTCTTGGGAAAAAGTCCCCGCTTCAGCCGGCCCTCTCCCCGCTTGGTGGCGGTCGGGGAGAAAATGTTTCCCACCCTCTCATCCTGCCCTTCATCCGCAAAACAGATTCCAGCGCCGTCGGCGCGGTATATTTGTAGATCATCCGCCAAACAAAATCTCCAAGCTCCGTAGGAGCGGCCTATTCCGGCAATGTCGCTTCTGATCGTGCAGGCGTGCAGGCGTCAGTCCTCACTATGCAGGCGTGCAGGCGTGCAGGCGTCAGCGTGCAGGCGTCAGTCCTCACTATTGGCACTTTTTGCGGTCAAGCCAGAAAAGCCGCCGAAGGATGGTTTTGTCCAATTGTTGATAAGCGCGTGGGGTCTGAACCGTTGCCCATTGCCCTCCGCTTCCCCCGCCATTTCTGTTTTCTGCTTTCTGCTTTCTGCTTTCTGCTTTCTGCTTTCTGCTTTTTCCGCCGGTCACTGGATAACCCGCACAACGCCGGCACCTTGCAAATTCCGCCGCTCAAAATGTATCGTCTTCCATCCGTGAAACCCGTGAAATCCGTGGTAAAAATCCCCTGAAAAGCGTGCCACCAACAGAAGTGAAAACCGCAAAATACGGCATGCGGGCATTGGCGGAAATTCTTCCCCCCTCTACCTCCCCGTATTCCGTGTCGTCTGCAATCAATTCAGGTGAAAAATAAATGTAAAAATAAATGTTGCATTCCCACGAAACAGTGGTAGCGTGCAACGTGTGCAGGCGTCAGTCCTCACTATTGGCACTTTTTGCGGTCAAGCCAGAAAAGCCGCCGAAGGATGGTTTTGTCCAATTGTTGATAAGCGCGTGGGGTCTGAACCGTTGCCCATTGCCCTCCGCTTCCCCCGCCATTTCTGTTTTCTGCTTTCTGCTTTCTGCTTTCTGCTTTCTGCTTTCTGCTTTTTCCGCCGGTCACTGGATAACCCGCACAACGCCGGCACCTTGCAAATTCCGCCGCTCAAAATGTATCGTCTTCCATCCGTGAAACCCGTGAAATCCGTGGTAAAAATCCCCTGAAAAGCGTGCCACCAACAGAAGTGAAAACCGCAAAATACGGCATGCGGGCATTGGCGGAAATTCTTCCCCCCTCTACCTCCCCGTATTCCGTGTCGTCTGCAATCAATTCAGGTGAAAAATAAATGTAAAAATAAATGTTGCATTCCCACGAAACAGTGGTAGCGTGCAACGTGTGTGGCGCTCACGCGCCTGTTCTTTGACATTTTGCAGACCTCGCGGAAGGGATTTTCCCGGAGCCTGCGACCGGGAAACGGCGGCGGGATGTTGGCGGCGCGGGCCGCATCGCTCTTGCGCGATTCGGCGCAAAATCGCCATCTGCGCTCCGCCTCCAACATCTTGCCGCCACCGGAAGCGCCATCTTGAAGGCCACTGAAAATTTATAAATGGCCATTGAGCGGCTGGGAAGGCGGAATTCAATGGCCAATGACCAATTTTCAATGACCAATTCTCAATCAACGCTGGCAGGTTCTCATGCGTTCCGAAACGGCCTTGCTCCATACGTCATTAGCGCCTATTAGCACCCATTAGCACCTATTAGCACCTAAAACACCGTGTGGATGGCAAAAAAGAGCCTCTCTGCCCTCTGCATTCTGCACTTTGCATTCTGCACTCCTTGTGCCGCCACAAAAACCATCCCCATGATGCAAGAGAAAGACGGAATTAGCACCCAATCGCACCAAATCGCACCAAATCGCACCTAAAAAAATTTTGCGCATGGCAAAAAAGAGCCGGTTCGGGCCATTCGGACCCCCTCCCAGCCATTGCAAATCTCAGATCCACAAGTGGCTGGGGAACTTCTTTTGCAGCGCCGGTTTGAGTTTTGGATAGGCGTTCGTTCTGAACGAAGGCCAGTTGCACGTCCACTCCAGCCGCTTCCCATCCGGCGCGCAGAGCCAGACCTTGACCGGCAGCCGCCCCTCGCAGATATGCGGGTGCTCTTTGACGCCGAAACTTTCGTGCAGCTTGACTTGCAACTCCGGCGGGTTCGGCGCGCCGTCGTCATCGCGCGCCTCCTCCGGATAGAGCAATTTCAGTTTCCGTCCCTCGTGCCAGGGGATGGTTTGGGGGGCCAGCTCGTCCAGCCATTCCAGGCGCTCCCGGCCGTAATAATCCGCGAAAAAGTCGCGCAAGGGCGTGGCTTGGGCCTCCTTGGCCAGCGTCAGGCCGCGGAACGCGCGGGCCAGAAAGGCGGTGACAAACGGTTTGTCGGCCGGCGGCAGCTCCAATTCCGGCATCACGGCGGCCACCAGGTTGATGCGGGCGATGGTTTGTTTTAAGTCGTGCGTGAACAGCGGCAGCTCGAAATAGGGCCTGCCCGCCGCTTCGGCCAGGCAGCGGCCCGCGGCGGCCGCGTCCACCTCCCGCTGGTGTTCGTGGTGAATCATTAAATCGTGGAAGCGGACCAGCTTGACCGCGCTGACCCGTTTGTGAACGGGATCAAAAAGATGCTCGATCCGCGCCGTGACCTGGTCGGGAAACAACTCCTCGATCCATTCCCGCCGCACCGCCGTCGCCAGCCCAAGGAGCGTCACGTTGCCGCTCCTCCCGGGCACTTCGCGGATGCTGGCGGCGACAAACAACGGCGCGTTCTGCACCACGCTCTCGCGCATCAGCGTGCCCTCGCGTCCGCCCACCACCTCGCATTCCAGCGTCCCCTGGTCGCGCCGCCGGCAAAGCTGGTCCACGAACCCGGCGGCAATGCAGCGCGGCAGCGCTTCCTCGTTCTGCGGCGCGGCCTCCGCCGGCAGGCGGACGGTTTGCAGGATTTGCTCGAACGTTTGTTCTACTTGACGCGCAATCTGCGCGTGAACGCCGTAACGGCGGCATCGCTCCGCGCTGTAGCCGTTGTTCCGGGCGAATTGATGCGCCCGCATCAACGTGTAAAAATCCGACTCCGCGCTCGCCTCGAAAAGTTCCCGCGCCTCGGCGATGTGTTTGTCGTCCCGGCCCAGCCGGGCCAGCAGGTCCCGCCCGCTGACCAGCGCCGCGCACAGGGCGGCGGCCGGGACGCAATTATGTTTGACAGCCTCCACCAACATCCGCGAATAGCGCGGGTGCATCGGCAGGCGCAGCATCTCCCGCCCAATCGGCGTGATGTCCGGCCCGGCGCCTTGGCCGGCGGGCCGTAGCGCGCCCAGCGTGCGCAACAATTCCTCCGCCCGCTCGACGGCTTGCGGGTCCGGCCGGTCCAGCCAATCGAAACGCGCCGCGTCGCGGATGCCCATGGAATGCAGCAGCAAAACGACTTCCGCCAGATCGCTGCGCTGAATTTCCGGCGTGTTGCGCTCGGGGCGGTTCAAGTGCGCGCTTTCAGTCCAAAGCCGGCGGCAAACGCCAGGCGCCGTCCGCCCCGCCCGCCCCGCCCGCTGCTCCGCCGACGCCCGGCTGATCGGCTCGATGAACAGCGTGCCGATGCCCCGTTCGGCGTCGTAGCGGGCGACGCGCGCCAGCCCGCTGTCAATCACGTGCATAATGCCCTCGATGGTGACGGAGGTTTCCGCCACGTTGGTCGCCACGACAACCTTGCGCAGGCGGTTGGGGGCGAAAGCCAGGTCCTGTTCCTCCGGCGGCAATTCCCCGTGCAAGGGGATCAGCGCCAGCGGCTCGCCGCAGCCCGCCCCCCGGCAGGCCCCGATGGTGGCGTTGATTTCCCCCATGCCAGGCATGAAAACCAAAATGTCGCCGGACTCCCCGGAGTTGACGATGCCCGCCACACACTCCGCCGCTTGTTCGGAAACGGGCCGCTCGTCCATCAGCGGAATGTGCCGGATCTCCACCGGAAAGGCCTTGCCCTCCGCCGTCAAGACCGGGCAATCGTCCAGATACCGCGCCACCGGCTCCACTTCCAGGGTGGCGGACATGACGGCTATCCGCAAGTCTGGGCGGCCGGTTTGCTGCAATCGCTTCACCAGAGCCAACGCCACGTCGCTCAACAGATTCCGTTCGTGAAATTCATCGAACAGGACGGCCCCGATGTCTTGCAGCGTCGGATCGTCCTGCAACCAGCGCAGTAGGATGCCTTCGGTGACGAAGCAGATGCGCGTGCCAAGGCTGGTCCGGTCCTCGAACCGTATCTGGTAGCCGACCTCCCCGCCCAGCCGGCAGCGGCGTTCCCAAGCCACCCGCGCGGCCACCGTGCGGGCCGCCACGCGCCGCGGTTGCAAGACGACAATGCGCCCGCCGCCCATTCCGGCATCCAGGAGCATTTGGGGAATTTGCGTCGTCTTGCCCGATCCGGTTGGCGCGACCAGCACGAGCCGATTGCCTTCGCGCAACGTCTGCACGATTTGGCTGTGAACCTGCCAGATCGGAAGTGTCGTTTGCACGCCGCGCGGGGAAAACAGGACGCGCCTTTAGCGCAGCAACCACAGCGCCGCCAAGACCGCCGCGGACAATCCGAGCATCAGCCCGGAAGGCATGAACTTCCGCCCTTTGGCGAACCGGACGCCAAAGACAACCAGCAAAAGCCCCACCAGGATGTCAGCGATGTAAAAAGGCCTGATGACGCCCGTGGCGCACAAGGCCAGCAAAACGGCAAAAACAGCCGAGGTCACCAGCGAGATCATGCTCTTGGCCTTGATAAACCCCATCAACCCGCCGGCCAAAAGCAGCACGATATAAACCCACAAAACAATGACAGGTGTCGTCACGTCAAATTCCAATCCCCGCATGATTAACCCGCCCGCACCTTCCAGTCCAGGGTTTTATGATTTCACCTTCCTTTGTTGCGCCACTGACCCAATCGGATTTGGTCGTCGTCTTGCACTCCCTTGTACCACGGCCTTTGCCAGTAAGGCGTTGTCCATGCTGCGATAATTCCCCCCGCCAGACCGCACACCACCAGCCAAATGATAGGCCCGTGGACATGGTTATGGGCGAAGGCCCTCAAAATAAAACGATACGTGACAAGCAAACACACCAGGCAACCCAAAATGGCGCCGCCGATAAAACGAAATGCGACTGTGACCAGAAAGTCTGCCCACTTGCTCTTCTTCATGACGACTGTCGGTTGTGCTGAACGATGCCGTACTGGAATCCAAGGAAAATCCGGCCCGGTTTCTGAACAATCAGCACGACATCGCCGCCAGCGCCCGGCGCTTGGTAAGAAAGGGACATGACATTTTGGGCTTGCTCACCAAGGTTGCAACATCGCCGGCGGTTACGGCATGGGCAGGACCGTGCGGTAAAAACGGTGCGAGCTGCCGGAGTACGGCGGCGTAATGGTTTGCTCGTCCTGCACGTTCGTGATGGTGGTGGTCCAGCCGGGCCCACTCAGAGTGTCGCAGTATTGCAGGGTATAGTACATGTAAGGTTCGCCGTAGAGGAGCAGGCACGGTGAATTGCTCTGGCTGGACAACTCCAGCGCCGGGGGCGGCGAATTCGCCGGCGGCGTCCACGCGTCGCTCAACAGATCGAGCAGGCGCAAGGTATGGCCCACCAGGCGCGGGATTTCCGGCTGGCCGGTCGCTTGCAGGTTGGTCAGGCACGTATTGAGTTCGGCGCAAAAGCACTGGAAACGGAGCCTGGCCTCGTCCCCCAGCAGTTGGAGCGGCGCGTTGGGTGTGGCTTGGAACTGCGCATTTTGGGTTTGGAGGAAGGCGGTGGCAGCACTGGTGTCCATCAACGACTGGCTGCCATAGAGGAAACCATGCAGGACACCGTCGCGCTCCAGGGTGTAGGGCATGCCCAGTTGCAGCACCGCCGCCAGCAGCGCCTTGGCGCCGGAAAGTGACATGGCATTGCTGTTCAAAGGACCAGCGAGGCCCATTTGATAGATTGTGTTCGTGTTGCAGCTATAGAACAAAGCTCCCAGGCCAGCAGGAATCTCCGCCTCAACAAACGATAAACCCCCGCTGGCGGCGGACCCGCTGGCAAGGGTGGCCGTCAGGAAGAGGCTGTAGCCTTTGCCAGCCGCGATGGCCACCACGTTGCTCAAGCCGGCGGGGATGGTGGTCTCGCCGTACTCGTTGTCTCCCCAGCCGACGACCGTGCCGTCGGCCTTGAGCGCCAGACTGTGGTATGAGCCCGCCGCAATCGCCACTACGTTGCTCAAGCCGGCGGGGATGGTGGCCTGGCCGAACTCGTTGTCTCCCCAGCCGACGACCGTGCCGTCGGCCTTGAGCGCCAGACTGTGAACATCGCCTGCCGCAATGGCCACCACCCCGGACAGCACTTGGCCGCCGATGACTACTGGACCGGAATTGTCGAAAGGGCTAGTGGTTGTCGGCACTCCTGTGGCTTCGCCACAATAGTTGAATCCCCAGCCGACGACCGTGCCGTCGGCCTGGAGCGCCAGACTGTCGCCGTCGCCCGCCGCAATCGCTACCACTCTGCTCAAGCCGGAAGGACTGGTGGTCTCGCCGTCGGCATCGTATCCCCAGCCGACGACCGTGCCGTCGGCCTGGAGCGCCAAGCTGTGCCAGGCGCCCGCCGCAATGGCCACCACGTTGCTCAAGCCAAAGGGAATGTTGGTCTGGCCGTAGGTGTTGTCTCCCCAGCCGACGACCGTGCCGTTGGTCGTAAGCACCAGACTGTAGTCGCCGTAGTAGTCGCCGCCCGCCGCAATGGCCACTACGTTGCTCAAGCCGGCGGGGATGTTGGTCTGGCCGCATGAGTTGTCTCCCCAGTCAACGACCGTGCCCTCGGCCGTGAGCGCCAGACTATCCTCATAGCCCGCTGCAATGGCCACCGCGTTGCTCAAGCCGGAGGGGGTGGAGCTAGGGGCGGTTATTCCCCAGCCCACGATCGTGCCGTCGGCCTTGAGTGCCAGACTGTAGTCAGTTCCCGCCGCAATGGCCACCACGTTGCTCAAGCCGGAAGGAATGGTGGTCGCGCCATTGTAGTTTTCTCCCCAGCCGACGACCGTGCCATCGGCCGTGAGTGCCAGACTGTCATCATAGCCCGCCGCAATGGCCACCACGCTGGTCAAGCCGGGGGGAATGGTCGTCTCGCCGTACTCGTCGTCTCCCCAGCCGACGACCGTGCCGTCGGCCGTGAGCGCCAGACTGTGGTATTCGCCCGCCGCAATGGCCACCACGTTGCTCAAGCCGGCGGGGATGTTGGTCTGGCCGTAGCTGTTGTCTCCCCAGGCGACGACCGTGCCCTCGGCCGTGAGCGCCAGACTGTAGAACCAGCCCGCCGCAATCGCCACTACGTTGCTCAAGCCGGTGGGAGGAGCGGCCTCGCCGTAGTCGTTTTCTCCCCAGCCAACGACCGTGCCGTCGGCCGTGAGCGCCAGACAGTCATCATAGCCCGCTGCAATGGCCACCGCGTTGCTCAAGCCGGCGGGAATGGTGCCCGTCTCGCCCCAGCCGTTGTCTCCCCAGGCGACGACCGTGCCGTCGGCCTGGAGCGCCAGACTATCCTCATAGCCCGCCGCAATGGCCACCACGTTGCTCAAGCCGGTGGGGACGTTGGTCTCGCCGAGGTCGTTATCTCCCTCGTCGGGCACCCCCCACTCTCCCCCTCCCGCCCCCCAGCCCAGGACCGTGCCCTCGGCCGTGAGCGCCAGATTGAAGAGATCGCCCGCTGCAATCGCCCCGCGCCAGGTCACTGCCGGCGGCACCAGGCACTGGCGCTCGTGGATTCGTCCCCAAGCCACCACGGTCCCGTCGCCTTTCAGCGCCAGACTGTGGTCAGCGCCCGCCGCAATGGCCACCACGTTGCTCAAGCCAAAGGGAATGTTGGTCTGGCCGTAGGTGTTGTCTCCCCAGCCGACGACCGTGCCGTCGGCCTGGAGCGCCAGACTGTGGTAATCGCCCGCCGCAATGGCCGCCACGTTGCTCAAGCCGGGCGGCCAGTCACACTGGCCGCGGTCGTCCAAACCCCAGGCGACGACGGTGCCATTGGACTGGAGCGCCAAGCTGTGCCAGGCGCCCGCCGCAATGGCCATCACGTTGCTCAAGCCGGAGGGAATGGTGGCCTGGCCGAATCCGGCCCAGCCAGGCACCCAGGTCGGGCCGGCGAGAGCGCCGTTGCAGGCGCTGCCAGTAGCGACCGCGCTATTTGTGGCCGTGGCGCCTGTGCCGTCATCAAGCTTCCAGTAGGCGATCAGGTTAGGCTCCGTGCCCGTCAACCGGTGCATCATGTCGGCCTGTATCTGCGCCTGGCTGCGGGCCACATTCCAGATGCGCACATCGTCCAGCAGACCGCTATAATATTCGTTTGCAGATCCTCCATGGTAGTATCCCAGGGTGAGAGGTTGCGACGTGGTCGTTGGCCCTGGAGTGCCCGTCCAAGGCAGTGAGGCTGTGAGGGTGCCATCCACGAAAATCCGGCCGCCGTTGACGTCCACCACGAACGCCACCTGGTGCCATCTGCCATCGGCCACCAACCCCCCATCCATCCCTTGCTGGCCCCCGTTATAGATGTAAGCGGACGGGGATTGAAAATACCAGGCATGAATGTGCCCAGAATAAAGGAACAGTTGATAGCCATTACCCGAATCGCTCACAAATTTGTTGATGATGCCACTGCCGTAACCATTGTTGGTTTGCGTGGTCTTGATCCAAGCCGAGATGGTCAGCGGATAGAGGTTGAGCACGCTCTGGTTGGCCACGGTGACCACATTACTCGCGCCATTGAATGAAAGCGCATATCCAGCACTTCCGGGGCTGCCGGCTCCCCAGCCCACGACCGTGCCGTCGGCCTGGAGCGCCAGACTGTGGTCGGCGCCCGCCGCAATGGCCACCACATTGCTCAAGCCGGCGGGGATGTTGGTCTGGCCGAAGCTGTTGTCTCCCCAGCCGGCGACCGTGCCGTTGGACCGGAGCGCCAGACTGTGTACCGCCCCCGCCGCAATGGCCGCCACGTTGCTCAAGCCGGGCGGAATGTTGGTCTGGCCATAAGTGTTGTCTCCCCAACCCTCAATCGTCCCATTGGTCTCCAGCGCCAGGCTGTGCTCACCTCCGGCAGCGAGAGCGACGACGTTGCTCAAACTGGCCGGAATGGTGCTCTGGCCATAGTCGTTGGCTCCCCAGCCCACGACCGTGCCGTCGGTCATGAGCGCCAGGCTGTCGTACGCGCCCGCCGCAATGTTCGTGGCAGGCTCTCTGGGGATGATGATGGACGGCATTGACGGTGGTGCGCCCAGCACTGCCGTGGCAGTGGCCGTGACGCGAGGAGCGGCCAGGTCCCATTGGCGCCAGGCGCCGAGGGCCAAATTGTTGTCGGAGGCATACTGATACTCGGCGTTCGAGACCTGGCCGTTAAAGGAAACCAGGTTGCTCGCGTAGTAACCCTCCAGCGCGTTGTAGAGCGGCCAGTTGATGTTGGTGGTGCCGGGGATGAAGGTCAGGCTGCCGCAGAAATTGGTCAGGTTTTGTCCCCGGCTGATGATGTCCGATACCCGCCGCTGGGAGGCGTCTTTGCGGAACCACATCGGATTCTCCGCGGACAGTTGCAGATAGGCGAAGGCGGCAATGAACCATTCCTGGGGATTGGCCAGCGGCTCGGTTCCCCACGTGCTCAGGCCCAGAGTGCTTAAAAATTGTTGAATGTAGTTCAAGCTGCCGTCCAACCCGTAAGTGGCCAGTTGTGTCTCAGCGCCAGAGCCGGTAAAATCGAAGCCGGAGTTTGTGGGAGAAACGCTGCTGTCGGCCGCAAACTCGGTGGCATAAGTGTAGAAGAGATCTTCCGGCCCGAGCGGGGAGGCTTCGTATGCGCTCTCACTGAGGGGAGAACGACCGGGAAATTGGGCCAGGTAGAGCAGATCCCCGTCAATATCCTCGTCCATGTTTTGGTGCTGCTGGTCGATGAAACCGGCAAAATCTTCGGCTTCGATCCGATCCAGGCCGGCCTGCACGGTCACCAGAGTGCCGCGGATGGCATCCACGCTGCCTTGAAGTGTGGCGATTTGTTGGCCCTGGGCGCCCAGCGTCATTTGAATCTGGCTGAAATTGGAGTTGAGGGTGCTGTAAATGGTGGTCAGCGACTGGTCCACCCGGTCAAAGCGGTAGTTCATGTTGGCGCTTAAATCCCCCACCATGGTCTGGACGTTGCTGATTTGCGTCGCCAGCTCGTCTTCGGGGGTTTGCTGGCCGCCAAATTCGTTGAAGAGATCGAGACAGCCCCCCAATATCGAGTCCGCACCATTTGCCTCGCCCAAACCACAGCCGAGGATCCCGATGCCGATCTCGAGGTCGGCGCTCACCCCGGTTACTAGTTTAGAGGTTACTGATTCTGAGCCCACGGGCAGGAGCCGGGACTGGACCAGGACGGCAGCGGTGGCACAAGCAATCTGGGCTGGCTGGCCTTGTTGCACTGCGGCTTGGAACTGCACGTTGGACTCAACGGCTGCCTGGTTGGCCAGGTAGGCCAAGTAGTCCGGCTGGCTTTGGTTGATCTGCGCCAGCACCGCCAGGTTGGTATTGATGATCTTCCAGAAGGTCTGCATCTCGCTGGTGAAGAGGTTCATCACCTGGTTGCTGGAGACCGTCAGGCTGCCGTCCCCGCTCGCCGCGCTGAGCGCCAGCAGCGTCTGCATGGTCAGGTTGCCGTGCAGGGGCGAGTTGGTGTTGCCAATGATCGCCGCCGCCGTGTCGGCCAGCGAGACCTGCGTTTCCGGCCACAGCAGGCTCTCCATGGCGCTGGCGAAGCCTGGGTTGCCCTGGGCGCGCGCCACGCAATTGTCCACCAAGGCCTGGCACTTGATCGCCAGGCCTTCGGACGAGGTCAGGCGCTGGTCGGACGAGTTGATCAGGTCTAAAACGGTGTCGTTCGTAAAGTAGTCGTACTCGGCCAGGTTGAGCATGAAGTTGTTCAGCATCGTCAGGTTGACCGGAATGAAATTGGTGCGCGCGGGCAACTGGCGCAGGCACTCCAGGTACTCGGAGAGGATTTCGTCCGGATACCCGTTGGTGCGGATGTAATAGGGCGCGGTGGCGCGGTAGAGCTGGAGGGCATTGCTCGACAGGCCGGCCAGGGCGGCCGGGTCGGCATTGGGGTTCCGCCGCTGCAGTTCCAGCAGGACCTGAAGGCTGGCGCCCAGCTCGGGCTTCAAGGACAGTTGGGTGTACAGGCTAGCGGAATACACCATGCTCTGAAATTGGGCCGCGCTGATGGTGACATTCTGGGCCGGCGCGCCAGGGGCGGTGACGAACAGGGCGATAGCCGCCAGGAGGGCCGTGCCGTGTGCGGTGAATGATGAATGACGAATGACGATTGTTGATTGGGGTTTACTTTTCATAGAGGCAGTTTTTAGATTGCAAACTTGGAGAGTGCAGACGAAAGCAGGTGGCAGGGCATGCTGGCGGGGTTGCTCCATTTTGTCCTCACTGGAAAAAGCTCAAGTTCGCCGCCAGGAAACCGCCGGGCGCAGATTGTGGAAATCAGTGGGGTGAACGTTCTCGACCGTTCACCCTTTCCACGACACAATTGGAACTGGCAGTACATGCCGGTTTACCGGGCGATTCCTGCACGCGGGTCGTTGGCTGAAACAGAAGCGAGTCAGCGGCTCGGGGCTGATACAATCCACTAATAGCCGCAGCGTCAGACATTAGCAAGAAGAATCTTGGCCAATGTTCAATGGCCCGATCTCGGCAACCGGCCAGCCGCCCCCCCCATCGGGCAATCTGGCGCGTCGTGGCGGCTGAAGGCGCCCCGATGGAGAAGCACAAGGACTGGAGGGCTAATTGTGGTGTTTTCGCCCTTGCAATAGCCCCCGATCCATTCTCAACCGCCCAGCTTGCATCCGGTTTTCGCCGCCGCTGACAATAAGGCGAAAGTTTGTCCGCAAAATGGGCACTCGATGTCCCTTCAAAACTTCCCCTGTCAAAATACCGTGCAATCATTATTGCTTGCCAGCCGGCTCGAACTTTGGTTCAAGTGAGGTCAATGTCATGGCATGAACGATGCTCCCAGCAGGCGTGGGTCTTTGCATGAAAAAGGTCGAGCCATCTGTGCCTTCCAGCGCAGCCTCCACTCCGAAGCAGTCCTTGCGCGTGCTTCTGGTCGAGGATTCGGAGGTGGACGCGCTCCTCTTGGCGCGGTACCTGGAAAGCAACGGCTACGCGCCGCATCACCTGCGCGTCTGGTCGAAGGAGGCGATGGAGGCCGCCCTCGACCGGGAAACTTGGGAGCTTATCCTGTGCGATTATCAGCTTCCCGGCTTCGGTGTCCTGCCCGCCCTGGACCTGCTCAAACGCAAGCGCCTGGACGTCCCCTTTATTATTGTCTCCGGCGCCATCGGCGAGGAAGTGGCCGTGGACCTGATGAAGGCGGGCGCGCACGACTTTATTTTCAAGGGCCGCTTGAGCCGGCTCATCCCGGTCATCGCGCGCGAACTGCGCGAAGCCACGGCCAGGCGCGAACGCGCGCTGGCGCTGGAGAAACTTTCCTACCTCGCCGCCATCGTGGATTCCGCCGAGGAAGCCATCATCGGCCAGACCATGGAAGGTCGCATCACCACCTGGAACGCCGGCGCGGCCCGCCTCTACGGCTACTCCCCGGCCGAGGCCATCGGCCAGCCCGCGACGATCATCGTCCCGCCCTCCCTTGAGCAGGAAGCCAGCGCCCTCCTGCAAAAGCTCCAACGCACCCAGTGCGTCGAACATGTCGAAACGGCCCGCATGCGCAAGGACGGCGCGCTCGTCCACGTCTCCTTGACTCTCTCGGCCATCCGCGACGCGGAGGGCCGCATCATCGGCGCCTCTTCCATCGCCTACGACATCACGGAACGGAAAAAGATCGAGGCCGAACGGACCAAACTCATCGCCCATTTGAACGAGACTCTCTCCAAGGTCAAGACCTTGAGCGGCCTTTTGCCCATCTGCGCCCACTGCAAGAAGATTCGGGACGACCAGGGCTACTGGCAGAAACTGGAGACCTTTGTCCGCCAGCATTCCGACGCGGAATTCTCTCACTCCATCTGCCCCGATTGCATGCGCCTGCTCTATCCGGAATTCGCCGCCGACATCGTCCCCGGCGGGCCCGCGCCGGAAGGTTGAGGGGGCGGTCGAGTTTGCATCAGTAGTCTCTCAACCAGTATCGAAATGCGTCGAACAATATAATCAAAGGAACTGGCGTCAACAATCCAGCCGCAACGCGCTGCCACGGAGCACCTCGCCAAAACACTCGCGCTATCAAAATCAATGTAAGAACGGCTGCGGCTCCGCCAATCAATGCCAACTCAAATTCAAGTCCGCTAGTCCAACTGGTCTCACCTCCGCCTGTTGACTCAAAGACTGGCTTTAGCATCGCCAGATTGATGAACAAACCGATGAGGAGTCGAAGCGAACAATCTCGATGAACTTTGTCCATAAGCTTTAAGCCGCTGATTTTTATTATGCGACGGCCGGTTCGTTTATTGAAACACAAAAATCCAGTCCCTCCGGGCGGCGCCCGTCCGATCCATCTGCATTTTCAAACCGGCGCCATCACGAACGGCGCCGCTGAGCCGTATCCATTCAATAAGACAGGAAGGTTTCAACGCAAAGGCGCGAAGACACAAGGACACAGCGCGGCAAAGATCCTCTCAAAAAAGCAGAACTTTCCAGGAGAGCAGTGCAAAGAGGATATTGCCCATGCCAGTCCGACTCACCATACAGTGAGCTTTGATCAGCGTGTCAATTTCGCCTCCTGACCTTGCAGTGCAATCCACAAGAATTGCGCATTTCTGGCAAAATTTTTCCTTCTCCGTTTGCTCCGTTTGCTCCCGTGACATTTCCCATTGGGCCCGTAGCGTGCCAGCCTCTGCCGCAATTGCAAATTGAAGATTTTCAATTTCCAATTCTCAATTCAGACGTGGATTCTGTGGTTACGCTGTTTTGGCTGCGGCTTGCCGCGCTGCGCCTTTGCATCTCTGCGTCTTTGCGTTAAGCCCCACTGCATCGTTACGGCTAAAGCGGGGAATCAGTACCGGTAGTGCTCCGCCTTGTACGGGCCGTCCGGGGAGACGCCCAGGTACTCGGCTTGTTTGGCCGTCAATTGCGTCAGCTTTACCCCGATCTTTTCCAGGTGCAGCCGCGCCACTTCCTCGTCCAGCTTCTTGGGCAGCCGATAGACGCCCGCCTTGTAATGGTCCTTGTTTTTCCATAGCTCCAGTTGCGCCAGCACCTGGTTGGAAAACGAGTTGGACATCACGAAGCTCGGATGCCCCGTGGCGCAACCCAGGTTCACCAGCCGGCCCTCGGCCAAAAGGTATATGCTCCGCCCGCTCGCAAACGTGTACTTGTCCACTTGCGGCTTGATGTTGAGCTTCTTGACTCCCGCATGCCCCTCCAGTCGGCTGACCTGTATCTCGTTGTCGAAATGCCCGATGTTGCAAACGATGGCCTGGTCTTTCATCCTCTCCAGGTGTTCCAGCGTGATGACATCGCAATTGCCCGTGCAAGTGACATATATATCCGCCCGCCCCAGCGTCTCTTCAACCGTCGTGACCTCGAACCCTTCCATCGCCGCCTGCAAGGCGTTGATCGGATCAATCTCCGTCACGATGACCCGCGCCCCAAATCCGCGCAACGAATGCGCCGACCCTTTGCCCACGTCGCCGTAACCGCACACCACCGCCACTTTCCCCGCCACCATCACGTCCGTCGCCCGCTTGATGCCGTCGGCCAATGACTCCCGGCAGCCGTATAGATTGTCGAATTTGGATTTCGTGACCGAGTCGTTGACGTTGATCGCCGGCACCAGCAGTTTCCCAGCTTCCTTCATCTGGTAAAGACGATGCACCCCGGTGGTCGTCTCCTCGCTGACCCCCTTCCAATCCTTGACCACCGCGTGCCAGAAGCGCGGCCGCTCTTTGACCACGCGCTTGAGCAGGTTCTTGATGACCTCCTCCTCGTGCGACGCGCCAGGGGAGTTGACCCACCCGTCCCCGTTTTCCAATTCATACCCCTTGTGAATGAGCAACGTGGCGTCGCCCCCGTCATCCACCACCATCTGCGGCCCCAGTCCGTTGGGAAAGGCCAGCGCGCGGAAGGCGCAATCCCAGTACTCTTCCAGCGACTCGCCCTTCCAGGCAAAAACCGGAACCCCCGTCTTGGCGATGGCCGCGGCCGCATGGTCCTGCGTGGAAAAAATGTTGCAACTGGCCCAGCGCACCGACGCGCCCAGCGCCCCCAGGCTCTCGATCAGCACGGCCGTCTCCACCGTCATGTGCAGCGAACCGGTGATGCGCACGCCCTGGAAGGGCTTGGCCGCCGCGTATTTGCGCCTGATGGCCATCAGGCCCGGCATTTCCCGCTCCGCAATGTCAATGGCCTTGCGCCCGTATTCCGCCAGCCCCAGGTCCTTGACTTTGAAATCCCCGGCGCTGTTGGCGTTTCTGGCCGAGGCCGCCCGCAGCGGCCGGGCCCGGCCCGGGAGGGCGAGACTCCCTTGGCGCGCCACAGCCGTTGGCGACGCCGGGTGTCGAGCCGTGATCTTTGCCGAGGCCGCCCGCAGGGGCCGGGCGCGGACGGAAGGCGAAAATTTTTCAGACATAAGGTATCTTGTTAATTCCAATGAGCGTACAAGACGAGACTAAGGCGCGCTGGATTCCGGGTGGCTGGCGAGGCGCAAGCGAGGCGCATATCCGCAGCGATCTGCAACGAGCGAGCAACGAAGCCAGCAGCCTGGAAGACAAGCGAATTAGTCTCATCTTGAACGGGATTTGGAATAAAGTCAGGGGTTTGCATCGTTTTAATTGACGGCCCTTTTCAACGCCGCCGTCTTGTCGGTTTTCTCCCAGGTGATGCTCCGCAGGTCGTCCACCTTCCCAAAGTGCCCGTAGTTGGTCGTCAGCGAGTAGATGGGCCGCAGCAGATTCAGTTCCTTGACAATCGCCGCCGGTTTGAAACTGAAAATCTCCCGCACCGCTCGCTCGATCTTCTCGTCGTCCACCTGCCCCGTGCCGAACGTGTCCACGCACACCGAGACCGGCTCGGGATAGCCGATGGCATAAGCGAATTGGATCTCCGCCCGCGTCGCCAGCCCGGCGGCCACGATATTCTTCGCCACGTAGCGGCCCATGTAGGCCGCGCTCCGGTCCACCTTCGACGGGTCCTTCCCGCTGAACGCCCCGCCCCCGTGCCGCCCCATGCCCCCGTAGCTGTCAACTATGATCTTGCGCCCCGTCAGCCCCGTGTCCCCCTCGGGACCGCCGATGACAAACCGCCCGGTCGGATTGATCAAATACCGCGTCTTCCTGTCCAGCATCGCGGCCGGCAGCACCTTTTGCACGATCTCACGGATGACGAAGTCCCGGATTTCCTTGTGCTTGACTTCCCCCGTGTGCTGCGTCGAAACCACCACGTTGGCGATCCGCACCGGCCGCCCGTTTTCATACTGCACCGATACCTGCGTCTTGGCATCCGGCCGCAGCCAGGCCACCTGCCCGGCCTTGCGCACCCGGCTCAACTCCCGCCCCAGGTGGTGCGCGAACATGATCGGCGCCGGCATCAATTCGGCCGTCTCGTCGCACGCAAACCCGAACATCAACCCCTGGTCCCCCGCCCCCTGCTCCGCCGTCTCCTTGCCCTCCGCCGCCCGCGCATCCACACCCTGCGCGATGTCCGGGCTTTGCCGCGTCATCATGTTCGTGATGAACACCTTGTCCGCGTGAAACATATCGTCCTCGTTGACGTAGCCGATGCCCGCTATCGTCCGCCGCACGATTTCATTGATGTGGATCTGCGCCTTGCTCGTGATTTCACCCCCCACGATGACTATGTTGCTCTTGGCGTACGTTTCGCAAGCCACGCGGCTGTGCGGGTCCCCCGCCAGCAGCGCGTCCAGCACCGCGTCCGATATGCTGTCGCACACCTTGTCGGGGTGCCCCTCCCCGACCGATTCGGAGGAAAAGATGAAGTTCCTGTTCATTTTCTGTTCATTTTTAAAATTGACTAAATCTCATATTCTCGTATCTTGATGGGAAGATATAACAACTTTGAAAATGCGTCAACACCTATTCGTCTCGCGTCAATCTTCGGTGGTAGGGACGCCGCGCCGCGGCGTCCGCTCGGCGCAACGCGCCGACCCCGCCTTTCCAGCCCCCCACAACTCCGACGCATTACCCCTATTCTTATGCCCGCCACTTTGAAAGCCTTGCGCGCCCTCTCCGACCCCACCCGCCTGCGCATCGTCGCCCTGCTCGAACGCAACGAACTCTCCGTCAACGAACTCCAGGAAATCACACGCATGGGTCAATCCCGCATCTCCACCCATCTGGGGTTGTTGCAGGAAGCCTCCCTCCTGGAATCCCGCCGCGAGGGCAAGCGCACCTTCTACCGCATCGTGGCCGACGCCGCTCCGGCCGTCCGCGAATTCATCCAACTGGCCGTGCGCGGCGCCAGGGAACTCCCCGAACACCCCGCCGACCAGGTCAATCTGAAACGCATTCTCCTCCGCCGCACCCAGCAGGCCCAGCTTTACTTCAACCAGGTCGCCGGCCGTTTTGATCGCAGTTACGGCCCCGGCCGCTCCTGGCAGGCCTTCGGCCAATTGCTCTTGCGTCTCCTGCCCCCGCTGGTCATCGCCGATCTCGGCTCCGGCGAGGGATTATTGAGCGAATTGCTCGCCCGCCGCGCCAAAGCCGTCATCGCCGTTGACAATTCCGAGCGCATGGTTGCCTTCGGCGCCAGCAAAGCCCGCAAAAACAAAATCAAAAACCTCGAATTCCGCCTCGGCGACCTCGAAAACCCTCCCATCGAGCCTGCCAGTGTGGATTTGGTCATCCTCAGCCAGTCCCTCCATCACGCCGCCCATCCCAATCTGAGCATTGTCAGTGCCCACAAAATCCTCCGCCCCGGCGGCCAGATCATGATCCTCGACCTGCTCCAGCACAATTTCGACCAGGCCCGCGAGCTGTACGGCGACCGTTGGCTCGGCTTCGCCGAAAGCGACCTCCAAGCCTGGCTGGAGGAAGCCGGCTTCAAGAAAATCGAAGTCACCGTCGTCGCCCGCGAAGAGCAGCCCCCTCATTTCCAAACCCTCCTCGCCGCCGCCGAAAAGTAGTTCCTGTAACCTCTCTTAATCTTAATCTTAATCCTAATCCTAATCCTAACCTTAATCCTGGCCCCCCCACCGCTCGCGAATCATTCCGGGAACCACCCGCGCCCGCGCGTGTCCCAGCCAGCGCCCCCGCCGGCTGCTTTCCCGCCGACTGCTTTCCCCTTTTCCCATCTTCTTCAATCGGACATTCCTTCCCCCGCCAAGCCCCGCCATTTTGCCCCCCGAAAACGTCGTATCGTATCCACCCCCACCTAATGGAGTTGCAAATCCGCCTCGGAATGGCCAAAGTGGCCTGTGCCCGATTGGCGTTTTGCTCCCTGCCGTGTGGCAGGAAGACCGGCCGGGCCAATCCAGGTGGGATGCGTATGGAAAAGATTCAGAGGGTTCAAGCATGACGCCCGAACAACAAGCGCGCCAAAACATTGACGCACAACTGCCCAATCTGCTTGACGAGTTGAACCAAGTCCTTGCCGCCTGATACACTTTGAATATGGACATCAAAGAAGTCATCCAGACGATCAACCAGATGCAAGCCGACGGCGTCATTGAGGGCTACGCCATCGGCGGCGCGGTCGGCGCGACTTTTTATCTGGAACCCGTCGCCACGTTGGACGTGGCCATTTTCGTGGCTTTCAAGCCGGAACCGGGGCGTTTGATCGTCAGTCCGCGGCCCATTTTCGATTACCTAAAGGCCCGGGGCTGCGCGATGAAGGGCGAATACAGCATCATTGGGGGCTGGCCCGTTCAGTTTCTTTCGCCGGGAACTCCGTTGGTTGAAGAAGCGTTGCGGGAATCTGTCAGCAAAGACGTGGAGGGAACACTGGCGCGAGTCTTTTCCGCGGAGCACCTGGCCGCCATTGCCCTCCAGACCGGGCGCGCCAAGGACAAAGCGCGCCTGCTCCAATTCATCGAGGCGGGCGCGCTCGACGCCGCGCGCTTTCAAGCCATCCTGGCCCGGCATGGCCTCCTAGAGGGGTGGCAAAAGTTTGAACGACAGTTTCTGCGCGACACGCCATGAGCTTTGACCTGCAAAAAATTCTCGAAAGCAAACGCGCCCTGCGCCGCGACTTGGCGGCGCGGCCCGTGGCGGAAAAGCTGCGCCTGCTCGATGCCCTGCGCGAACGCGAACTCGCCATTCGTCGAAATGCGGTCCCACCGGATACAAACCATCTTCGCGAAGAACCCGCGCCTTACCGGGCCAAATCACGATGAACCGCACCCTTTTCCTTGTCCGCCGTCTTGTTTGACGTCTTGTCCGCCATAGCTTTAGCGACGGCGGAAGCCAGCCGCCCAGAAGACAAGCGAATTAGTCTCATCTTGAACGGGATTTGGAATTAGGTTCACCTGCGGTTCTTTTCTGCGCGCCGCCACTCCCGGTAGGCGGCAGGGGAGATTTCCGACGGCTTGATCTCGCTCCGCCCGCCTCAGAACACGTTGGTGTAGCTGACCGGGATGCCGCACGCCGCCAAATTATGGTTTTTCCCGCGCCAGTTTGGCTTTCAGCTTGTCAATGTCTCTTTGCAGAGCCTCCTTGGCGTGGGCGACCTGGACCAATTCCTCCATGTCGGCCAACTGCTCTTTGAGGTCCCCCTGCGCCTGGTCGGCCCGGACCATTTCGCCCAGCGTTTCCTCGTAGGCATGGGGGTCCGGCTGCTTGCCGGCGGCCTCCTGCCGGCGCCAGTTTTCGCGCGCGAGCATAAAGATGTTGTGGGCCACGCGCGGGTCCTTTCTGTTGTAAAGATAGACCCGGCCCAGATCCAAGGGAATCTCGTAGCTGTCCGGGTTGGCCCGAAAGCCCCGGCGCAGGAATCGTTCGGCCTCCTCCGGCTTGTGCAGGGTGGTCCGCAGAAAGTAGGCGGCCGTCAGGAAGGTCCTGATCTCGTGCGGGTCCATGTCGGCCGAAAGCTCCAGCCAGGGGAGGATTTCCCGCACGGCCCCCGGATCCTCCTTCCCGCTGGAGCCGCCCTCGTTCAGATGAGTGTGCTGGGTGGGATAGAAGTGCCGGCCGAACCGGTCAATCCAATCCTTGGGCGGTCCCAGAAAGGACCACTCCTGCTCATGTTCCTTGGCTCCTTTGGGCTTGTCGTGCGCCTCTTCCTCCAGATCCAGTTGCCCCCCGGGCTTCTTGGCGTCGAAAATGGTGGGATAAAAGCCGCTGTGAAAATAGGCGTCGGCCATGGCGAAAAACTCGCGCGCGAACAGGCGCCGGCTGTCGCCCATCAACGCCGCCAGCACTCCGGCCGTGGCATCCTGCCGCTGGGCGCGGATTTTCTGAAATTGCGGATCCAGCACCGTCGCCAGCGTAAAGCAGCAGACCAGAAGAAACACGACGCAGTAGCGCATCATAACGTCATCATCTTGCGGCGAAACACCAGCCAGGTGCAGGCCAGGAGCATCGCGCTGTAGAGCAGGCCGTACACCGTCGCTCCGGCGCAGGCCAGCCACTCAATCTGGCCCCAGTCGTGAACAAGCAAGTCCCGCACGTCGAACCATTCCAGGTGGGGAATGAGGTAATAAATGGCATAGACCGCCGCCCCGCGGAAGCCGTGCATTTCTATCGCCACTCCGTTCAGATGCCCCCCGGCAAAGAGTATGCCCACCACGACAATAAAAGAAATGGTGACGTTGGACGAAACGGCCGTGAAAACGACCGAACCGAGCAAAACCAGGGCGATGACAATGCCCAGGCAAATCCAATGCAGCCAGATGGCCTGAAAGTAAGCCACCAGCGGCCAGGCGTGTTCGCGCGAGGCCGAGAGGAACCCAAAGAAGAAATAGAACACCACCAGGCACAGCCCGCACGCCAGCCAGCAACCGACAAATTTGCCCAGGATGAACTCCCCGCGCCCGACCGGCTTGGCCATCAAGGGAAAAATCGTCCGGCTCTCCCGCTCCGCCGGAATCTGGCGCGCGGTGGTGGTGATGGCAATGACCAGCGAGGAGAGCCAAATGAGCAGCAGACAGGCCTCCTTGAGGTAGCGCGCGATGCGCTCCTCGTGAAAGAAGTTGACCGACCCCAGCAGCAGCGTGATGACCACCAGCAGCGCGAAGAGCACGTAGAAATCCTTGCGCCGATACAGTTCCTTGATGACCACCCCCGCCAGGGCCAGCACATTGTTGGGGTCAGGATTGCGGTTGGTAGCCGACGATTCTAAGGAATACGTTTTCAAGATCGCATTGGTACTGTTGGACCAGGTCGCTGACCCGGCCTTCGACTCTCAATTTGCCCTCGTGCAGAATGGCCACGCGGTCGCAAATCGTTTCCACTTCGCCCAATTCGTGGGACGAAAAGAAAACGGTTTTGCCCTCCTCTTTGAGCCGCTGGATGATCTGCCGCACCTTCATTCGCCCCAGCGGGTCCAGCCCGCCGGTCGGCTCGTCCAGGATGAGCAAATCGGGGTCGTTGATCAGGGCCTGGGCCAGGCCCACCCGCTGTTGCATGCCTTTGGAATAGGTCTTGATGAGCCGCCGGCGCGCCCCCTCCAGGTCCACCAATTTGAGCACCGCCTCAATCCGCCGCTCCCGCTCCGGCCGCGGGATGCGGAAAATGCGCGCGTAGAAGCGCAGCAGTTCCTCGGTGTTCAGAAATTTGTAGTAATAGGTCATCTCCGGCAGGTAACCGATCCGTTGGCGGGCAATGGGCTGGCGGACATCCACTCCGAAGATGGAAGCCGAACCGCCGGTGGCGCCGACGAAACCGAGCAGAACATTCATGGTGGTCGTCTTGCCGGCGCCATTAGGCCCCAAAAAGCCGAAGACCTCGCCGGAAAAGACCGCCAAATTCAGGCCGTCCACGGCGACCTTGCTATGCTGCCCCAGTTCCCGGCTGGGATAGACAACCCGCAGGTCATGGATTTCCACCACTGCGTTCACGACCGTTTACGATAAGGCGGGAAAAACTTTTGGCTAGGTTTTTTCTCCGCCCTGTTTCACGATGCCTGCCTCAATGGATTCGGACGCCCGCATTTTCGTCGCCGGCCATCGCGGCCTGGCCGGCAGCGCCATCTGGCGCGAACTGCGCCGCCAAGCCTTTAGCCATCTCATCGGCCAAACCCGCGCGGAGCTGGATTTGCTGGACGGCGCGGCCGTCAAGAACTTTTTCGACCGCCACAAGCCGGAGTATGTGTTCGTCGCCGCCGCGCGGGTCGGGGGCATCCTGGCCAACGACAGCTTTCCGGCGGATTTCCTTTTTGAGAATCTCCAGATTCAGAACAACCTCCTGCACCAGGCGCATCTGGCCGGGGTGCGGAAGCTGCTGTTTTTGGGCAGCTCCTGCATTTATCCCAGACTGGCGCCCCAACCGATCACCGAAGAGGCCCTGCTGACCGGCCCGCTGGAGCCGACCAACGAATGGTACGCGGTGGCCAAAATCGCCGGCCTGAAATTGTGCCAGGCCCTGCGCCGCCAGCATGGCTGCGACTTCATCTGCGCCATGCCCGCCAGTCTCTACGGAGCGAACGACAATTACGACCTGCAAGGCGGGCACGTTCTGCCCGCCCTCATTCGCAAGTTCCATGAGGCCAAAATCGCCGGCGCGCCCGCCGTCACCTGCTGGGGCACCGGCGCCCCGCGGCGCGAGTTCCTGCACGCCGACGACCTGGCCGCGGCGTGCGTGTTTCTCATGCGCCACTACAGCGACGAGCGGATCATCAACGTCGGCGCCGGCCAGGACCTTGAGATCAAATCGTTGGCGGAGTTGGTGCGGCGCATTGTCGGTTTCAAGGGCCAAATTCTGTGGGACACAACCAAGCCCGACGGCACGCCGCGCAAGCTGATGGACAGTTCGCGCCTCTTCGCCCTGGGCTGGCAGCCGAAGATTGATCTGGAAACGGGCATTGCCCTGGCCTACCGGGATTTCCTCAAAATGCCGGCGGCGGCGCCGGGCGCGGCGCGATAATCGGCCTCGACCTGCCGCAGCCGATCCGGCAGAGTCTCCGTCAACGATGGCTGCCGATGCCGCATTGCGGGAGGAAGCCGCGGTGGACAAGTCACCTTGCATCGCCGCCGATCTCCTGCCGCCCGTGGTCAAGCCCAAAACCAGCGCCCTGCGCCTTTTGGGCGAGATTCTTTCCCACGGCGGGCCGGGCTACTTGCAATTCGCCATCACCAACATCTGCAACGCCCAATGCGACTTCTGCGGATTCGCCGTGGACCGGTTCGATCCCCGCCAGCGCCGCAGCGTTACGCTGGAGCAGGCACAGGATGTCATTGATATTTGCCTCAAGAATCACATCGGCTACGTCCTCTTCGTGGGCGGCGAACCGCTGGCGCATAAGCACCTGCGCGAAATGACCCGCTACGCGGCCCGGAGCGGCCTCCACGCCATGGTCTGCACCAACGGCTCTCTCTGGACCGAAGAGAACATGCGCGGCCTGGTCTCCGACGGCTTGAGCAGCGTCATCATGTCCATTGATTCCCACGACGCGGCGCGGCACGAAAAGAACCGCGGGCTGCCGGAGGTTTGCCGCAAGATCAAGCGGGCCAACCAAGTTTTCGCCCAACTGGGCGTGCAAACCACCGCCAGCGTCACTGCCAGCCGGCTGATTGACGATTACGCCAAATTGCCCGAGTTCCTCCGCGGGCTGGGATTCACCAGTTGCACCTTCAGCTACCCGCTGACCCGCCTGGCCTCCAGCTACCTGAGTTTCAGCGAGTCCCGGCTGGTCAGCTATAAGACTGGGGAACTGATCGGCGTCTTTGAACAAATCAAGCAAATGAAGGCCCAGGGCGGATTGCCCGTCATCAACCCGCGCGCGTCCCTGACCGAGATGCAGCGCCACCTGCGCCGGGAGCCGGAGCGTTTCGGCTGCCTGGGGGGGCACAAGTATTTTTACCTCGACTGGAACCTCAATCTCTACCGCTGCCACGCGTGGGACAAACCGATGTGCTCGATCTATGAATTTGACGAATCGAAGCTCATCCGGGACGGCTGCACCCGGTGCATGATTGACTGCTACCGGGACCCGAGCGTCCTGCAATTTGCGGCCGTCAGCGCCAGCGAGGCCTTTCACCACCTCAAGAAAGGGAAGCTGGCCGCGGCGGCGAGAAATATATTTGACCGCCGCAACCTGGTTTCCCTCCGCGCGGTTTGGGAGAACCGGCACTGGATCCGGAAGGTCTGATGAGAAGCAGGTCATTGTCCCACCGCTACGATTGGGTCGGCAGCGCGTCCGAACATTGAACGCAGTGTCGTGAAGAATTTCGGCAGCCGTCCGGCGGCGTCGGCCGACAAGAACCGACGCGCAATTTCTTCGCGCGTATATTCGTGGTGGAGACTCAGAATGGATTTCGAAACTTCATCCCACCAAGCCGCACGGGACCGCCGCAACCGAGCACAATCAAGTCCAAGTTCTTGAATCGTCTGCATTGCGGTCTGTTGGGACAGACGGTGAGCCATGCATACTTGATTATCGGCGTGCATTCTGCCCTCAAAGTCCACGAAGAAGACCGATCGCTGGCGCGGCAGGTCGCTCGGACGATAGATCACGCCCTCAGGGCAAAGTTCTCCTTTCTTCGCGCCGCAACTGAGGTTTTCCCGAACTGGTTCCAGATAGCGATTGCCAGCGGTCATCTCCGTAGTTAGGTGACCCTGAGAAGTTCCGCCCAGGCAGCAAGCTTGCAAGTTGTCGAAATTGAGCGCCCAGTTTGTTGGCCCTGCGGTATCAGACTGCGGGTGCCAATGGTCGATTTCACGGTCGGATTCGATTAAATTGATTTCGCAAAAGGCGCACAGGCCGCGTTGGTGTCCCGTCAAACTGTCGCGCGTCCTGTTGTAAAGAATTCCCTGTTGAGCATCTCGGAATTCATCCCAGCTCGCGTTTGGGTGGGCGGAAACCCAGGCGACAAATTCCGCGGGTGGCGTTGCGAAAGGGATATGTCTCATGAAAAAAGCTCTTGGCGACGCATCTCCGCATCAGCGCGTTCCAGTTGGGGATCCTCGCGATTGGTTAATCGGTCGAGGTCCGCGCGCAAGTGTATCGCCTTTTCAGATCGCCCTTGGCGCTGTGCAACCAAAGTTAAATACTCCTGCAGCATTGCCGATACATTTCCATGCACGTTGGTATCCAATTGCGATCCTGCGTCACGCCTGGGCCGGGGGTTGACCCCCATAACATCTTCCAAAACTCGCGAGCTTTCAGCGCCGAGCGAAGACGTTGGGACCTGCAGGACATGATGACCATCGTGAAAATCAATTCGCCTGATGTGTTGCGGTGGTACAGTCGTCAACACTTGGGGACTGTGCGTCGTAAGAATAAATTGCGTGCCGGGAAAAACTTCCAACAATCCGGGGATGACCCGCTGCTGCCAGTCTGGATGCAGATGAAGATCGACCTCATCAATCAGGCAGATTCCCTCGCCAGCCAAGGGATCGGTCAGGTGCGGATTTGCCAGGGCCATTCTCCGCGCAAAATCCATCACCAGCGCCAGCATTCCCTGGTAGCCGTGGCTAAGGCGGCTTACTGGAAGTTCGACGAGGTCCTGCGTTGGACTCCGGAATCTGGCGACGAGGCGGTCCTCGGCCGGGTGAAACGCCAAACTCTCGACCTTTGGAAGCAGTCGCTTGACCGCGTGCCGAACGATTTCAAACGCATGTGTTGCCGGAGAACCGGGGTTAACTACCGCCTCGTGCTGGGTTCGATTGAACCAAGAAACCGCCTCCGCAAAGCTGACGCCTGCCCGATGCGCCTTAACATAGGCTGAAAAGCGCTCATAGTACGGATCAACCTCGGCCTTCGGACCCGCCGCATCCTTGGCGGCCCGGTCCGCCTCATAAAAAGCGAACACCGGTATCTCGAAAACCTGTTGCTGCCGATGGCATTCGATCAAATCGTCAAGATATCCATGCAACTGTTTGCGGCCGAATCGGCGGCGATCCGCCGTTTTTCGAAAAGTCTGCATTTCCTGACGCGTGACAGGCGAATGGTCGCGAAGCAATTCCAAATCCCAACGAAGTTCCGGGTTTGAAGTCTCAAGAAAAATCTCCACGAACGGCATCGGTGCGCCGTCTGGCCCACGGCGAAGATCATGCTCTTGCAGTCGAATGGCGTAAAGCCTCCGTAGTCGTTCCATGATTGGCCCCAGCCCGATGTTAATGGCCTCAACCAGCGCGGTTTTGCCGGTCGCATTGATCCCAATGAACACGGTTAATCGCGAATCAATTTCCATCTCCAGCGAACTGAAGCATCGGAAGTTGGTCAGACGCAATCGTTGAAGTTTCATAAGGTCAGTCCGTTCGTTGGTCGGTCACTTCGCCGGAAGGGTCGGTTTCCTTGAGCGCGGTGACGCGGCCGTTGTCAAGTATAAACTCATACGCGTGGTCCGAAAATTCACGCTGGTGGAAGGTCAGCCCCTTGTACGGCTCAAATTTCATGTCCGGCTCGGCCGGCGTCAGGCGGTAGAGGGCGCCGTCGCGGAATACCACCTTGAACTTCGCCCCGTCGGGCGCCTGGTAGGCGCCCGCCAGCGAGCGGAGCGTCGGCTCGTCGGGGACCTGGGGTTTGCGCACGAAAACCGCTTCCCGCTCGTCCAGGGACATCGTCGCCTTGTCCACGTCGCCCTGCGGATTGGTGGAGAAGTTGACCGACCACTTGCCGTTCAACTCGTCATCGGGCGTGTCGAAGCGGTCGTAATGGAAATGCTCCAGCGGGAGTTGGACTTTGTGAAAGTCGAACTGGAGCCGCTCCCCGGCCAGTCCGATCTTGAGGAGGCCGTAGGCGGGATTTTCATAATCGCCCGCGTAGGCCGCCAGCGCGTGGGACGGTTTGGCGCCGGGCACGCGCCCGAGGCCGGCCTTGCCGCGCGCTTGCCGGCCGGCTTGCTTATCCTTGAGATAAATCTCCAGGCGGCGCTGGCTCCAGGGCGTCTGGTCCAGGCCCAAGAGACGCTCGAAGACATTGTAGGTCAGCGTGCTTCTGAGGGAGTCGCAATGCTCGCCGATGACCAGGACGATGACGCCAACGTGATCGTGCGGCAGGCAGGAAATCTGCGAATAAAAGCCCTCCAGGGAGCCGTTGTGATAAGCCATCAGATGGCCCCGGTAAGAGGCCGTCTCGCGCCCCATGCCATAAATGATGTTTTGCAGTTCCCAGAAGCCGTGGCTTTCGCCCTCCTTGCTGGTCACCGGCATGGCTGGCTCGAGGGTCGCGTTGAGAACCTCCGCCGGCAGGACCTGGCGGTCCAGATACTTCCCCTCATTCATCAACGCGCCCAGCCAGTGCGACAGGTCCTCCAGATCGGAAATCAACCCGCCGGCCGGCGCGATGCCCGCCCCTTGCTCGTAATAGGGCGTCCGGTATAGCTCCCGCGAATCGCGCTTTTCGTGATACGGCACGCCGAAATCCGCCGCGTTGGTCATGTCGGCGATGGTGAAGACCGTGGCGTTCATGTCCAACGGCCGCAAAATGCGCCCCCGCACGAAGTCACTCCAAGTCTGGCCGGATTTGATTTCAATGATGTGGCCGGCCGAGATGAACATCATGTTGTTGTAAATGAAGAAATGCCGGAGCGGTTCCGTCGGTTCCATGTAACGCACCCGCTGGAAAAGCTCGGCGGGAGTCAAATCCGATTTGAACCAGATCTCGTCATGGCGGGTGACGCCGGTGCGATGGGCCAGCATGTCCCGCAAGGTGACGTTGTTATTCAACTGGTCGTTGTAGAAGATCATCGAAGGGACGGCCTCGCGCACCGGTTTGTCCCACGTCAGCTTTCCCTCCTGCACCAGCAGCCCCGCCGCGACCGCGGTGAACAATTTTGTGTTGGACGCAATGGGGCACAGCGTTTTGGGCGTGAAGGGCAGCTTCTTGTCGTAATCCCGGTAACCGTAGCCCTTGGCGAAGACCAGCTTGTCTTTGACCACAATGCCCACACCGACGCCCGGCGCGTTCCAATCCTTGAGTATTTGCGCCATGTAATCATCGAATCCCTTGAGCCGGGCCTCAACGTCCAGGTCTTGCGCCGCCAGCCGGCTGCCCGACAGCCAGGCAGCCAGGAGCAACCCCGGCAGGGCGAGCCGGGTCCAGTCGCGTGTTTGTTTCGAATGCATAGTGTTGGAAGGTCGAATTATTTGTTGAAGCGGAAATTGACCACGTCGTAGTCTTGCATGACGTAAGTCTTGAGTTCCAGGCGGACTTTGCCGGCGCGTTTGGCCTGGGTCTCCCCGCCCGCCGCCACCAGATCGGCAAAGCTGATGATTTCCGCGCGGATGAACCCCTTCTGCATGTCGGTGTGGACGCTGCCCGCCGCCTCCCAGGCCGTCGTGCCGGCGCGGATGGGCCAGGCGCGGTTCTCCTTGCCGCCGAGGGTCAGGAAGCAGATGTAGCCGCTCTCGGCCAGCGCGCGCACCAGCAGGGCGTCCGGCGCCGCCAAATCCCCCTCCCCGGCCACCACCACGGGGCGATTGGTGATAAAACTATGCGCGGAAATGGCCGCCAACTCCTCCGCCGACAATCCCAGCTTGGCGACCGGCGTCTCGCTGACCAGCCCATCGGCCATTTTTTGCAGCACTTTCTTCTCCGCCTCGCCCGGATCGCGTCCGAGGCGCGTCTCGACAAAATCGAGGTCCTTCATCAGCAAATCGCTCAAGGCGGCGCGGGTGGTGAGAATGGCGTCGCAGACGGGCAGTTCCTTTTCGTCGGCCACGACCACTTGGGCGAAAACCTTTTTCTGCGCTTCAACCAGTTTATCGGCCTGGTCCAGGCGGGGGTCCTTGATGTTGTGGTTGCCCGTCGGGATGCCGGTGACGCCAAAGAGGCAAATTTTCATGGGAAGTGGTTAGGGTGCCGCCCGCGCAAGGTCAAGCCGGAAAACGATGCAACAAACATTCATTGGTTGTACTGATTTGTACTGGCTTGTACTAACTTGTACTGGCTTGTACTGGGATGGGTGGAATCGCGGGCGGGCGGGTTAATTCCGGGTTGATCGAACCATCGTAGCCGTCGCCAATGCCGAGAAGCTCCTTGACCCTTTGTCTTTTTTGCTCCGGCGTCCATTTGGGCATTTTTTTCTGCTTTTCCGGTTTGGGGTGCTTGTCCCGCTCAATGTCCAGGCGTTCGGCATAAAGCTCGCTCCTTCTGAGAGCCAGCAGACTGGTGCGCAACTCGCGCCACATTTGGACCTTTTCGATCCCCTCCGGCATGGATTCAAGGCGCTGCATGCCAATGGCCAGGTTGGCCGCCAGGATGAGCGCGATGCGCCCTGTCAGGCGATCCTTGGCCACCGCTTGCAAGGCCGCGGTGCCGTCGAGGATGGACTTGACGTGGTCGGCCATGCGGTCCCCCACTTCCCAAGCGGGATAGCCGCCCGTTTTCCATTGGGAGAGGTTGGTCTTGGTAATGGGGTTTCCTTTGAATTGAGCCTTGAGGACGGCCTGGACTTTGGGCAGGCCATTGAGCCATTCGACCAACTGCCGGCCCGGCTGGCCATCGAGCAGGCGCTGATTGAGTTCCTCGCGGATGGCCGCGGGCAGGCGGGCAATTTTTCCGTTTCGTGTCATGGATTGTTTCTGGTTGGGTCGTTCAATTTCTCCGGGTTTTGTTTCCGCCCGATCCGCCGCGTGAGCGGGGAGCCGGGGGGAAAGCGGCCGGAGGCCCGTGAGGGCCGGCTTGGGCCGGCCCACGAGCTCCGCACAGCTTTCCGCGATGGGCGCACGAGCGCTGCATGGAAGGATAATACCACACTTTTGTGGTAATGCAACTAAAAAAGTGATCAGCAACGATACAAGTGGGCCTGATTCAACCATACGGCGCCATTAGGCGCGCCTCAAAGTGGAGATCATTTAAACGCATCGCTCCGAGCGACCGCGCCCAGTCTGATCCCCAAATCCGCGCCGCTGATGAACAGTTGTTTTTGCGGTGAATTGCAATTCTGTCAGGCGGAGCGATTGATCAGCAGCGGCTTGCATAAGCCCGCCGGGGTGTTAAATTAGGGCAGGCATAAGATGTGTAGAGGAAATGGATTCAGCAAACTAACTCAAGATGAAACCCGTGCCAGCGGACAAAAGGTTGAATGAGGCGCGGCGGTTGTTGCAGGAGCATAACTTTGCCCAAGCGCTGCCGGCCTACGAAAAGCTGACGAAACACCTCGGCAACAAGGCCTTGATCTGGTATGAATACGGTAGCGCGGCTTGCGGCGTGGGATTGCATGATCTAGCCGAGAAGGCTTGGGGCAAAGTTCTTGAGTTGGAGCCGGGCAACAGCGAGCTTCTTCGCAAGGTGGGCCTCCAGTATGAAGGACTCCACCGGCGTCAGAAGGCGAGGGCCGCTTTTGAGCAGGCGGTGAAGGCCAACTCGCGCGACAGCCATTCCCACCTGGCGCTGGCGGAACTGCTGGAGAGAAGTCACCGGGTGGCCGAGGCGCGCGAGGCTCTGGCGGCCAGCCTGGCCTTGGATCCCCGAAACGAGCGGGCGCGGTGTTTCGCGGCTTTGCTGGACTGGCGTGAAAACAAAATAGAGGAAGCAGAACGGGGGCTGCGCGATTTAATGGCCTCGGGACCAAGGAATCCAGATGTCCAGTATGGCTGCCGTTACCAATTGGCCCAACTGCTGGACCGCACGGATCGGTTCGATGAAGCGATGGAAACTTTGGCCGAGGCCAAGAGACTGCTGCGCGGTTTGGCGGATGTTCCTGCCATGTTGAAGCAGTACGACCAGTTTGCGGCGAAATACCGGCACACCACCGAGGCCCTTCCGGCCAACATTCTGCGCACTTGGTCCAAGGAATTCCCGGAAAAGAGCCGGGCGGCGATTCCGCGGCTGGCCTTCCTGGGTGGACATCCCCGCAGTGGGACCACACTTTTGGAACAGCTCATGGGCGCCCATCCCGAGGTGGGGGCGCTGGATGAACCGAAGGCCTTTACGAGTATTGTGGTGCGCTTGTTCAATGACTCCGCGCAACTCTCTCCTGCGCGGCTCAACGTGATCCGCCGATCCTACGTGGAGGCCCTGCAAAAGGAGTTGGGGGACGGGACGGAACACAAGCTGATTTTGGACAAGAACCCGACGGACACGATGAAGCTTTGCATCTGGTTGCGGGTTTTCCCCGAATTGCGGGTCCTCATCGCCCTGCGCGACCCGCGCGACGTGGTCATCAGTTGTTATTTCCAGAACTTTCCTCTTAATCCGTTCACCGCGAATTACCTCTTCTTTGAACGCACTGCCACACACTACGCGAATTTGATGGCAGTATGGCTGGCCGTGCGGGAATGGGAAGGCCTCACCGGGATGGAAACCCGCTACGCAGACGTGGTCGCGGACTTGGAGAAGGAGGGGCGCCGGGTCACGGATTTCCTGGGTTTGACCTGGCACCCGGAGCAAGCGCGTTTTCATGAGAAGAGCTGCAAGAAGCATTTGTATGCGGCCACTTATCACGACGCCACGCAGCCAATCTATCAGCGCTCCCTGGCCCGCTGGCGCGCGTACGAGAAGCATCTCGCCTCAAGTCTGCCCATTTTGAAACCGTACTGCCGGGCGTTTGGGTACGAAACCTGAGCTCAGGAGAATGTTTTGCCGGCCAAGTCTTCCTCGGACAATTTGCGGCACAAAGTGGCGACGCTCACGCCCGGCATTTCTGCGGCCTTCTCTGAAACTCATTTGTTGACCTTGGAGAAGACCATGCCTTCTTTGAAGAGGGTTGGGTTGTCCTTGTTTGCGGCAATGGACTTGGCCAATTCCTTCGTCGAGGCCGCGTCCTTCTTGACGACATCGCTGTTGAGCAGACGAACGGTGAGCTTGTCGCCTGTCATCGAGTAGCTCACAAACTGGTACACGCGATTGTCGTCGGGCAGTTTGCCTTCGGCGGTTCCGAACCACTTGAGTTGGACCAGTGTCATACCGGCCGTGCGGCAAAGACAGGCTCTGGCAAACATGCCCTCCTTGGAGTCTGAGGGATAGGACACCAGATACTCGTTTTTGTCCAGCGGCAGGAGCAGAAGCTGCTCTGTCTTTCCATCCTCCGTCGTTCTCTGCCAGAGGCCCAGGACCGACTTGTCAATTTCCATCCTCGGGGTCGTGACCAGCGGCACGGTGTATTCGCATCCGGCAAGCAAACCGCAGGCGAGCATTATCAGCAATTTTTTCATATATTATCGTCTCTTTCCCGCATCGGGCAGGAGGATTGCGCAGGAACCGGGGGCAGTCAAGTTTAATCGCCTGGCTTCCGCCGTCGCTAAAGCTATGGCGGGACAAGTTGGCGGGGCAGGCAAAAAGCGCAGCGCGGCCAGCCGCAACCAAAGGGAGGCGACCACGGATTTCACGGAGAGCACGGATGAGAAGCGACGGGTCTTTCATCCGTGAAATCCGTGAAATCCGTGGTCAACAACGTCAACCTGGCCATCGAGTTGGAAACCTGCAAGCGTTGATTGGGAATTGGTCAATGAAAATTGGTCAATGGCAATTGAACTCCGGCTCCCCAACCGCTCAATGGCCATCTAAAAATTTCCGATGGCCAATGCTCAATGGCCTTCAGGAATGCACTTTCCGAGCGCCACCTCGATCATGTTTGATCCGCGCCTCGTTATCAGAACCTGTTTTCGCGCAGCCCCTTACTTGATGGTCAGGGCGATGGAGAGTTGTTTTTCCGCCGCGATGACATGTTTCAAGGGTTTGCCGGAAAGGCCGCTGCCGGCTTGCTGCAAGAGGTTTTGGGCGGCGCGCAGATGGTCGTCGGAGACTCCTTGTTTTTCGTGGTGTCTGGCATCGCCGCCCAGCTTGACCCCCAAGAGCCTGGCGGCATCTGCCACCTGCCGCATGGCCGCGATGCGGTGGCCTTTGTAGTCATGATCGGCGGCGGCCATTTCTCCGTAGGCCTGGCGCAACAAATCAACCGGAGCGGCATAAACATTGACGGCCAACCCCATGATCAGGGCCAGCAACCACGGACGGAACGATGTAATTCTCATAGTTATGCCGCTAGACGGCGCGCCCAAGCCGCCGGTTACAACCTTTCGGCCCGCCTCACCCGCGGCGCATCAAGCGCAGCGTCCGGGCCAAAGTCGGAATGCCCCGCTGGCCTCCACCCGACTGTGCCGCTTTCAACGCCGCGGCGGCGGCGGCGAAGCGGATGCGTTCGGACGCGCCCATGCCGCGGGCCAGCGCAGCGGCGTAAGCGCCGTGAAAAACATCGCCGCAACCGGTCGTGTCCACCGCCTTGACCTTGAAGGCGGGCTGATGGCGCGCTTGGGCGGGGTTCTCCGCCGTCACATAGTAACAGCCGCGCGCGCCGCAGGTCACGGCGGCCAATTGGCGCCGCGCCGTCCACAGTTTGACCGCCGCCCGGCCCGGAGCGGAAAGGCCCGTCCACTTGGCGGCGAAGGATTGCGAGAGAATCAAGTGGTCCGCCAGCGAGAAGAGGGTGGCCATGCCGGGCAGGCCGTCCACTTCGAAATCGGCCACCACCGGGATGCCGGCGGCCCGCGCGATGCGGGCGGCGCGAATCATTCCCGGAACGCTGAACCAGTCAATAAAGAGCACGCGGGCCGAGCGGATGACGTGCGCCGGCGGCCAGTCGCGGGCCGCGCCCAGGACGCCGCGCACGTCGAAAAAGACGTTGCGCGTGCCGGCGCGGCTGTCAATCATTATGACAGAATGGATGGGGCGGACGCCTTCCCGGCGGGCCAGGTGGCGGAGGTCCACCCCCTCCCGGCGCATCTGGCCGGCGGCAAAATCGGAAAGCTCGTCGCGGCCCAAAACGCCGGCGTAGGCGCCTTGGCCGCCCAGGCGGCTGGCGGTGATGGCGGCGATGGCCGACATGCCGCCGCACCGCCGCTCGGAGCGGAGCACGGGCGTTTTTTCATCGGGGCCGGGATAAGCGCCGATGTAAAGCAGATCGTCCACGGCCACCGCGCCGAGGGACAAAACGTCAAATTTGGCCGGCATAATATATATTAGAGTCCGGCCAGCCACTGGCGCATGCTTTTGGGGTCCTCCTTGAACATGAGCGAGCCGGGCACGATGTAATCGGCCCCGGCCGCCTTGAGCAAGGGCACCGTTTCGCGGCGAATGCCCCCGTCGGCCTCCAGTTCGGTCTTCCATCCGCCCTGGCTGATGAGCCGGCGCGCCTGCCGCATGGTTTCCAGCGCCGCCGGGTCCAGCGAGGCGCCCTTGATGCCCAGCGCGGTGCCCGCGACGGTCACGATGTCCAGGTCCCCCCAGTGCGGCGCCAGCAACTCCGCCGATTCATGCAGCGCCAGGCAAACGCCCGCCATTTTCCCGCGCGCCTTGACGGCCCGGATGACGGCCCCGGCGTCGGCGGCGGAGTCGAAATCAAAAATGATCACGTCGGCCCCGGCTTCCGCGAACGGCTCCACCCAGCCCAGGGGATCGGTGACCATGAGATGGACCTCGAAGGGAAGCCGGGTGTGCGGACGCAAGGCCCGCACCAAGTCCGGGAAAAAGAGCATCGTCTTGACGTAGTGGCCGTCGGCAACGTCAAGATGAAATCTTTCCGAATACGGCTCGACCCTTTTCATGTCCCGGACCAAATGGCCCAGGTCGGCCGACCAGAGGGAGGTGGAGCATTTGAGCATAAGTCAATTGGGGCGGCGGTTAAAAATGACGCCGCAGAAAGTCCTCCAGGAACCGCTGCGTTTCCTCCGCGTGCCGCTCGACGCTGTCCGCTTTGGGCGTCAGCTCCTTGAATTCGGCGCCGGGGATTTCCCGCGCCAGGGTCACGCCGTACTCCAACGGATGGATGGAGTCCCGCGCGTTGGCCAGCACCAGCGTCGGCACCGCGATGGCGCGCCATTGCCGGCGGTCCGGGCCGGGACAGTCCGGCGGAATCCTTTCCAGCCGCGCGACGGTCTCCCGCGCCCGCGGCTGAAGGAATTGCCCGGCCAGCGAGGCGGCGGTGGAGGGCGAGCCGGCCAGCGCCGACTGGTAAGCCGGCGTTTGCTTGAACAATTCCAGCCCCTTCTCCGGCCCGTGCCGCCTGAGCAAATCGGCGATGACGGCGAAGACGGCCACGTTGTCCCGGCGCGGCGCGTCCAGCCAGGCCGGACGGTGCAGGACCAGGCCCAGGGCGCGGCGCGGATGGCGCAGGACAAAATTCAAGGCCAGCGCCGCGCCCATCGAAATGCCGCCGACCACCGCTCTCTCGATTTGCAAATAGTCCATCAACGCCAGCAGGTCGTCGGCGAAGGTCTGGAAGTTGATCTTCTCCGGCGGTCCCACCGGGCGGGTTTTCCCGTGGGCCCGGCAATCAAATCCGAGCAGGCGCACGCCGCCGGGCGGACGGAACAAGCCGAACGGCTGCGTCAGGTCGGCCCCCAGGCCGTGTTGGAAGAAGAAAGGGAGGCCGGCGCCTTCGCTCTGGTAATGAAAGCGGATGCCATCGTGATCAAAGGCGGCGGCCACGGGCGCGGCAGGCGCGAGGCCGGCCTGTTCCAATTGTTGACGCAGAAAGGCGGCGGAGGCCGGGACTTCGCCCTCGGCCAGGCTGTGCAGGATGAGCGGGCCGTTGAAACCGGCGGCGCGCAGCAACCGCAGGCAGCGCGGCCAGTCGAGCATTCCCCGGCCCGCCGCCACAGTCTCAAGGGCCGGGCCGTCGCGGAAGTCCTTGGCATGGGCCAGCGCGATGTCCCGGCCCAGCAGGGCGAAGGCCTCCTCGAGAATTTCTCCCATCAACGGCCCCTGGCCGGGGCGAAACAAGTTGGCGGGGTCCATGACGATTTTGAGCCGGGGCGAGCGCATCTGGTCCAGCAGGCGGCGGGCTTTTTTGGCGGAGCTGACGACGTTGGCGGGTTCCGGTTCGACGCCCAACAGAATATTATATTGGTCAGCGATCTTCAGCGCCGCCTCCATCGAAACCAGCAGGTCCGCCCAGGCCTCGGCGCTCTCGTTCTGCGGGTGCGCCCGCCAGGGGTCCGCCGGATCGCGGGTGCCGGTGCAAAGAGTCACCAGCGGCGCGCCCAGGGCGGCGCAACTGGCGGCGATCTGCTCCAGGCGCCGCAGCCCTTCCCGCCGCCGGGCCGCGTCGGGATCAATCATGTTGAAGGTGCCGGAGACGGCGGCGACGGAAAGGCCGCTCCGCCGCAGTTGGGCGGCAATCCCGGCAAGGCTCTCCGGCGCGATTTTTTCCGGCATGGCGCCCAGGCCGGCGCGGGAGAAATTGAACTGCACGCAATCCAGGCCGCAGGCGCTGACGGCCTCCAGCGTTTCGGCCAGCGTCGGGCGGACGAAGGTTTTGGCAAAAATCCCCAGTTGCATCGCGCCAAGATTAGACGCCCCCGGTGGCATCCGCCAGAGGGATTTTCAGGCCCGTCTCGACCGACCGCGCGATGGCCGCCAGGGCGCGCACGGAGGCGACCCCGTCCTCGACGCCGGCCCCATGCTGCGGCGCGCCGCGCAGGATCGTGTCGGCGAAGCCCTCGATTTGCAGTTTGTAGGAGTAAGCGTCCTCGCCCAGCGGGCGGTGAAATTGGCGGTCTTTGGCGGAGAAGCATTCCACGTCGGCGGCCTTGTGGAACCAGGGCAGATAGACCCGGCCGCGCGCGCTGCCGTCGCGCCCGAAGATTTGAAAGCCCTCCTCCATGTCGCCGCGGATGGGAATGATCAAGTCCAGGTGGCCCAGCGCGCCGCCGGCGAAGTCCGCCTCGACAAACCAACAGTGCGCGCCGGACTCCTCGCGCCAGCGCGCCCGCACCGCGGCGATCGGCCCGCCCAGAAACCGGGCGGTGTCCACCAAATGACTGCCGTGGCCGAGCATGAAATAGCGGCGCCTGTCGGCCTTGGGGTTGCCCTCGGGCCGGCGGGCCCGCGCGCTGGCGCGGACGACGGGCTGCAAATTGTCCGTCATGGTGTAACGGTAGATCGAGTCGTAATACCAGGCCTTGAGCGCCAGGAGGGTCCCCATTTCCTCGCGCACGAACTTCGCCGCAAAAGCCACCCCCGGATCGAAACGGCGATTGTGGCCGACCTGGCAGACCACTTTCCGGGCGTTGACCTCGGCCCGCAGGGCCTCGCATTCCTCGACGCTGACGCCCAGCGGTTTTTCCACGAAAACATGTTTGCCCGCCGCCACCGCCTGGCGCGCCAACGGGACATGGTATTGGTCCGCCACGGCGATGATGACGGCCTCAACCTGCGGATCGGCCAGCATGTCGTTGAAATCGCGGTAGGTGACCTTGGGTTCGTGGACCGCCGCGGCGTGCGCCAGCAAATCCTCCGCCGCGTCGCAGACGGCGTAAAGGGTGGCGTTGCGCGCCTTGCGGCAGGCGTCAAAATGGGCGATCTGCGAGATGGGCCCGCAGCCCAGCACGCCGACGCGAAGCAGACGGGATTCCTTGTTCATGTTTTGAGCCCGGGATACCGCTGGCGCAGGGCCGCGGTCAAGGCTTTGAATTTTTTCCGCCGCGCCAGCGCGGCCAAGGCCTGCAGATGCTCGTCCATCGTAACATCGCGCAAGGCGCCGGAGCGGTGGGCCTCCAGCGCCTGCCTCATGGCCTCCGCCCCCAGTTCCGGGTCGGGCCGGCCGCGGGAGTTTTTGATGGAGTTGATGGCCGAGCCGGCCAGGAAGAGAACTTTCTCCGTCAAGCCGCGCCGTTGGGCGTCGGCCAGGTTCAAGCCGATGTTGCCCTGGTCCAGCGCCCCGGCGCGCACGATCATGGTGGGGCGGATGCCCGGAATGGGCCGCGTGAGGACCTCCTCCGAGGCTTCCCATTCCTGTCCGTAGGGCAGGAGAAAGGGTTCCCCAGGCTTGACGGGAGAGGTCTGGCGGAAATCTATTCCATCCAACCGCGCCAGCAGATCAATGACCTCGCGGTGGATGGACCGGGTGCGCGTGCCGATGCCGGCGTTGTGCCCGTAGATGGCCGGAGGATCGGCCCGATGCCGCGTCGCCTCGCGCACCATGCGCACGGCCCCCCCGGCGAACGTTTCGCTGAACATCAGGCCCGTCGCGCCGGCCTCCAGGGCGGCTTGGACGGTTTGGACGATTTCGTGGGGCGCGCCGCTGACGTGGGGCGCAAAAATCAAACCCCGTCCGCCGCGCCGTGGCCGCGCGCGCCCGATGGCCGCCACCGCGCGGCGCGTTCGTTCCGCCACCGGGCAGTAATCCAGGTTGGGATAAAGGTCCTCGTCCTCCTTGACAAAGAGGAACAGCGGGCAGGCGGCGACGCCCTCCACCAGCGCGCCGACTTCGCCCGGCGTCAGGCCGGCCGTGGGCTTGAGGATGGTGCCGAAGGCCGGTTCCGCCGGGTGGAAGCCGGTGCGTTGCCGGACGCCCAGCGGCCCGTGGGCCGGGCCGGGAAAAGTGCGGATGATTTTTTCGGGAATTTGCAGCGAGACCAGACGGGCGTCCTGGTTCCCGTAAACGTCAAAGACAATCGCCGCCGCCGCCGTGTGCAGCAGGTCGAAGGAAGTCAGATGCCCGTCGGGCTGGAGGAGCATTTTGAGCGGAAAAGCCACGTGCAACAGGCCGAGGCGCCCGGTGTGATCGAAGGCCTCCACCCCGGCCGGCCGGGCCGCGCATTGGGCCAGCAACGAGCCGCGGGGCGGATGACGCACCCCGATGGTCGCATGATAGCTGATGTCTTCGACCGCCTCCCCAAGTTTCATGGAACGGAAGGCGAAAAAGTAAGTGGCCACGACGGCGTCCTCCACCAGCGGGGCGGGCCGTTGGCGCAGGCGCTCGGCGATCAGCCGGCGCAAAAGGGCCTCGCGCGGGGCCGGATCGCGCCACAGCAGGCCCAGGTCCTTGCGGCTGGCAACATACATGGCCCGCCGATTCTAAAGCAAAGAGTTCAAAGGTCAACCTGGCAAAGTTTAGTCGGCCCTGGCTGAACCTTCGGTCTTCGCCAGCCTTCCGCCGTCGCTAATATTACTCTGTCAATTACCTGGGTGAAAAATGTTCACATTACGTGCAGCTTTTACGAGGTAAACACGCTCGCAACTTGACAGAGCAATACTAACCCAAGTTTGTCAGTCGGACTTTCCGTCTCCATCCGTGGAATCCGTGAAATCCGTGGTCCCATTCCCGGGGCTTACTCTGGCCGACCCCTCACCACCCGCTTCCATTCCAGTTTTGCTTGCCTGAAGTTCAGGAGCAAAGCCACCTCCAAACCGGTGATGTTCAGATAACCCAACATCTGCGCGGTGTGGGTCTCGTTGAAGGCAGTGACCACCTTGGGATCCGCGATGACCTTGCCGTCCACGATGAGGTCCGGCACCAGCTTGCCAATGAAATGCCCGCGGTAATGAACCGGATATTCGCGTTGCTGTTCGACGGTGTGTCCGCCCGCCGCCAATTCGATCACCAGGGCATTCTCGTACAACTTCTCGTCCAAACCCGGCTTGAGTTCATTCAGCACGGTCATGGCCGCGCCAATGATCTGTCCGGTAAGTTCTTCGTGTTTCATGGAAGGGGAGTTAACCACGGATGTCACGGATATTCCCCCCCGCCCCTTGCAAAAATAGGGCCTGCGAAACTGCATGGGCCATCGCGCCGCAATCCGCTGAAAACGCCGCGGAAGGAAATGCAAAAAATGAAAAAAACGTGCGAAACCACAAAAGTGTGGTATAGTGCCGGCGCCAGGGACTTGTTCTTTGACATTTTGCGGGCCTCGCGGAAGGGATTTCCCGCAGCCTGCGACCGGGAAGCGGCGGCGGGCTGCTGGCGGCGCGCATCAAACAGGATCGAGGCGGCGCTCCGGGAGCGCATTCTCGAAGGCCATTGGCAATTGGTCATTGGGAATTTGTCATTGGCCATTGAGCAACCGGGGAAGCGGGACGCAATTGCAAATGCCAAATTTTCAACGGCCAATTCCCAATCCACGCTTCTGCGGTCCCCATCGCAGCCCCAACGGCAAAAAAAAGCCGCGTTAGCACCTGTTAGCACCTGTTAGCACCTATTAGCACCTAAAACACTGTGTGGATGGCAAAAAAGAGCCAATTCGCGGCATCCGGCCCCCCTCCCAGCCATGGTGTCGCCACCCGATGGAGGGTCCCGTCGCCACCTTGAGGCGGATAAGAAATGGTAATGCGTCAGTGACGGAGGGTCGGGGAAGGGTAGGGTCGCCTCGCCGAGGCGACCGTTCCGGCAAGAACCACCCGCGGACGGCTCGGCGGAGACTGTCCCAAAAGTATTTTTTTTGATCGGATTTTTCATGCCGCTTTTCATGTCGCCCAATGGGGAAGCCATTCACCAAATGGTTTTATGGCGCTTCCGACGGCATGCTGCGTCTGGCGGACTTG
>Ga0326728_10004124_pt1 | contig 43691 bp, 32 predicted proteins | sample MB3enrmetagenome_FD_207602 | JGI IMG/M metagenome (GOLD analysis project Ga0326728, IMG submission 207602) | Lab enriched peat soil microbial communities from McLean, Ithaca, NY, United States - MB31MN | ecosystem: Environmental > Terrestrial > Soil > Wetlands > Peat | place: USA: New York...
AATCAGCCTTTCCAGTTGATCAACATTCTCGGCACGGTGGATTGTAGCCAGGACATATTTGCCCGCTTTGAGCCCTAATGTGTCCAGGATACCTGTCTTCTCTTCAGCTTTTGCAGCACAAAAAAGAGCCGCATCATACATGACATCTCCGACCTGTGCGATCAGGGGACGCCGGGGAAAGTCGGCTGCCGGATAGACCCTGTCAAAACCCTCCCGCTTGAGGTTTTCCACTGCGGTTTCCGTTGGAGCAAAAGGCTGATTCGCAGCATGGTCTGTCAGCACCCGGTCGATTTTTTCGGGCATCCGGCGGTTATAGGAGCGAAGACCGGCCTCCACATGCCCTACCGGGATAGGCAGTGTAACCGCTGCAAGGGCGCCTGCAAGCGTTGAATCGGTATTCTATAGACCAAAACCCAATCGGGTTTCTCCTGAACCATCACATTTTCTATTGTGTCCACCATCCGGCCGGTGCTTTGCCCGTGCGGCCCCCCCCGATTCCCAGATTGTAATCGGCCTGGGGAAGCTCAATCTCATCAAAAAAATCCAGCTCATGTTGTCGTCAAAGTGCTGGCCGGTGTGGACGAATACTTCCTCAAAGGGAACATTGGAACGGGTTTGATTATGAACTTGTATCGCCCGGCTTACACTGACCGCCTTGATAAATTGAGGCCTCGCTCCGATGACCGTTGCAATTCTCATTATTCGGTTCCCCTTTTCCTCGGCGGAAGATCTGCAAAACCCAGTCCTTTAGTTCCCCAAACGCAAATCCTCAAGTCCTTTCGTCGTAGAGAGATTAGGTAAGATATCATCTTTTGTCATTCCGCGTATGACGGTTTCTCCTCATTATTCCGGCGGGATTCGCACAGGCTACTGCAAGCTTTCCACTTGATAAAAAAGAACTGAGCCCATACGCGTGCTGGACAACCGCATGAACCCCTAACGAGGGCCCGCCATGGCCTCGGGTTTATTACGAGCAGCGATTGCCGCCAGGTAAGGATGAATTTGATCATCGAACGGGGAACGCTTGGCCGTGCGTACGCGATAGACAAGCTCGATCGATGGCCTGGCTTCCTCAATTCCGAATCCTTTGCCCGCCAAAACCAGTTCGTAAACTTTTGCATGCAAATCGCCGAACCCGTCCGTAAATTCAACTTCCCGTCCGTCCACCGTGATGGATCGGTACGTGCTCTTTTTCCCGGGTACGGCCCGGAATGGGAGATCTTCCGGATCGATGGAAAGAAACCATCGAACCTGCGCAGACTCCAGCTTCAGGAAACCGCCGATCCTGAGGCTGTCGGAATAGTAGACACGGCTCTCCGTCACGGCTCCGAACAGCCATAGGAGCATGTCGAAAAAGTGCACTCCAATGTTCATGGCCACGCCGCCTGATTTTTCCTCGATGCCTTTCCATGAAGCGCCGTACCATTTGCCCCGAGCCGTGATATACGTCAGGCAGACGTCGTGCAGCTTGGATTTATCTGAAAACCTCAGTTCGTCCCGAAGCTTGAGAAGCGCCGGATGGGTCCGCAGTTGCAGAACAGTATTGATGCGGCCGCCGGTTTCATTTTCAATCTCCTTCAGGGCATCGAGGTTCCACGGAGAAATCACGAGCGGTTTTTCGCAAATGACATTGGCTCCTGCAAGAAGTGCGAGCCGGCAATGCGAGTCGTGAAGGTAGTTGGGCGAACAGATCGAGACATACTGAACTCTGCCGTCCTCAGGGCCCCGCCGCAGTTTCTCAAGGTGCCTTTCGAAACGCTCAATCTCCGTGAAGAATCGTGTATCGAAGTCGTATTGATCCAGGATCCCGGCCGAATCATGATTGTCGACCGCCGCGATAAGCCGCCCTCCCGTATCTCGAATGGCTTTCAGGTGGCGCGGGGCGATGTAACCTCCAGCGCCGATAATCGCAAATCTATTCTGCATAATTGTCCAGGGGATAAAGAAGTTCCATGATCGTCACCTGTTGACTCCCGTTTGCTTTTTCCTTGCCGCTCTAGGGCTTAGAAGAAAAGAAGTTTATTGTAGGCCGTCGCAAAGGCGATTCATATTGAAATCTTTGCCGCCAGCCTCCTGATGATGGTGTTGCGCAGATGAAATTGTGACGCAGAAGTTCGCAGGGAACGGGCATTTTTGTATTGCCTTCAATTGTCGGCTGTGAGAGATTCGGCACTGGTCAGATGGAAGCGAAGGCTTCTTTCAAGTTTGTGGTCGGGGTTCGATAAGCAAGCTGCCATGGATTACCGGCCTTTCGGTCATCCCGGTGAGCCTGAGGCGCTTGCAGGCGCCTTGAATGCACTGTTGAACATCCCGGCTTGGTGCCGGGCCCGGCGGAGCCGGAGGCAGAATGTTATCCGGAAACCTTCGACGGGTCTCAAAAAACATTTGAGGTTTGCCATGAGGTCGTTGAACAACAGGCAGGTGGCCCGGTCGGGAGTACAGGAGGCGCTGAAGCGGGGCTTTGATACCCTGCTTGCCGGATCCGGCCTGGTTCTGTCCTCCCCCGTCTGGTTAATGGTTGCGGCTGCGATCGTTATCGAGGATGGGACGCCGGTCTTTTTTTGTCAGAGCCGATGGGGAAAAGGGGGAAAAGCGTTTTCGGCCCTCAAATTTCGCACCATGTGGAAGGGCTCCGAAAAGGAGAGGTCCGTCCAGGCAGGGCATCATGATCCCCGGATTACGAGGGTGGGCCGGTTCCTGCGCGCGTGCGCGCTGGACGAACTTCCCCAGCTGTGGAACATATTTCGGGGAGACATGAGTTTTGTCGGCCCGCGCGCGCTCCCTATCAACGAGATCCAATCGTCCGCAAGCGAAAAAGACCTCCCTGACGAGGCCATCCCGGGATTTAAGGAGAGACTTGCAGTCCGCCCTGGATTGACGGGCATTGCCCAGATTTTTGCGGACCGGGATACCACGCGGGCCCGAAAGTTTCGATATGATCTGCTCTACATACGCCGGCATGATTTCTGGCTTGACCTTCGCCTGATTGTCATATCGTTCTACATCAGCTTCCTTGGCCGATGGGAGGTTCGCGGCAGCAAGCTGAAACAGCAGCAGCCCTCCTCAACGGCTTGAGTTGGGCTTTCGACGGACACGCCCGAATCGTTTCCGTCACTCGCGGTATGGGTGAGAGGCTGAAAGCGCGGCAACAGTTTTGACCGTGCTGCGGCCACCCGAGCGCACGTGTCCCGGCTTTAGACCTGATTGGAGCGCCGTTTGAGAGACGTCATTGTCATCGGAGGTGGCCCGATAGGGCTGCACTTGGCCCGATGTCTGGCTGCAGAAGGTTTTGAGATCGAGGTTCTTGAGGAACACGAGTCCTCCGGAGAACCCGTGCACTGCACCGGCATTCTTGCTCCCGAAATATTCCAGGAATTCTCCATACCTTCCATTGCTCTCAACGAATTGAGCACAGTCAGATTCTATTCTCCCAAGGGCCGGATGGTCCACTATCGGACAAACCGTGTTGAAGCCGTCGTGGTAGATCGGGGCGCCTTTGACCGGACTTTGAAAGATTTGGCGTGCTCCGGTGGAGCGCAAATCCGGTCCGGTATCAGGGCGGAGAAGGTAGAAATAAGCGGGACCAGTGTTGAGGTGGATTGCTCCAGGGGAGGATCGCGCAAGGCGAGAGCCTGCGTGATTGCAACGGGATCCTCCTACACGCTCACACGCGGGCTTGGAATGGGCTGTCCTCCAGTGTCCCAGAATTGCGCCCACCTGGAGTTGCCGGCCGACAATCCGCGTGATGTCGAAATTCATCTGGGCAGCGACCTGGCACCCAAAGGATTTGCCTGGGCCGTCCCGGTGCGGCGGGGTGAAGACAGCTTTGTCCGGGTCGGTGTCATGTGCGACGGGAACGCTGCGCATTATTTCGAGAGATTGCTGCCCCGGTTGAAGGAATGGCGAATCCGATCCGGCTGCCCGGTGAAGCCAATGACCCGGATGTTGCCGCTGGCGCCAATCAGGAAGACTTACGCCAACCGCCTCCTGGTTGTGGGAGATGCCGCGGGCTTTGTGAAACCCACAACGGGTGGAGGAGTGTTTTACGGGATGATCAGCGCTGCCATTGCGGCCCGTGTCCTGTCGGACGCACTCCGCCGCGACAGGCTCTGCGAAGCGGACCTCTCCCTGTTTCAGGACTTGTGGAAGGAGCGTCTGATGGAGGAAATAGAGGCGCAACTGACCCTAAGGTTGCTGATGCAGAGACTAAGCGACGATGAACTGGAATCCGTTTTCGATCTCTGGATGACGGACGGTCTAATGCCGCTGATCCGGAAGACGGCCAGTTTCAACCAACACAGAAAATTGATTATAGCGATGACCCGGTATCCCGCGATGAGGAAGATACTGTTTCGTAAGGCGCTGGCCTAGGGCTCCTTATGCGTTCCAGATTGCAGGCTTTTTGCACCGTGCTCATGGAGGTCGCCTGGCTTGCAGCGGTGGCCATCATCCCTCAATTCTTCAATTCCTCTTCGGCAGAGACATTCGAACCCGAAAAAATGTTCGTGCTCAGATCGCTTGCCCTTCTTTCCAGTGCGGCGTGGCTGCTGCGGGAAATGGTCAAAGACGAGCGGGATGTGCGGAAGCGGATCCAATTTCTCCTGCGCAAGCCGATGGTCACACCTGTGCTCTCGCTTGCAGCGGTTTACCTGCTGAGCTCCATCTCATCGGTGGCGCCCGTCGTGAGCTGGTGGGGAGCGTATTACGAGGCTCAGGGGATGATTGCCTTCTTCTGCTACCTCGTTCTGTTTCTGATAGTGCTCGCAGAATTGCATAGCCCCGCCCAATTGAGGAGGCTCCAATATGTTCTCATTCTAACCAGTCTTCCCGTTGCCGGTTATGCGATCCTGCAGCATTTCGGCGGAGATCCCTTCGCCTGGGAAAATACGTTCGGCGGGCGCTCCGGCGCAAACATGGGGAATCCGATCTACCTGGGCGGCTATCTGGTCATGGTGATTCCTCCGACTCTTTGTCGGATTATCGAGGGGTGGAAAGGCCTGCGCAGTGGCGGCGATCGACGTCCCGGTTTTGTCCTCGTCGGCTGTTCGGGCATCGCTTTAGCAATGCAGTTGCTGGCGCTCCTCTATACCCAAAGCCGCGGTCCCCTGCTGGCACTCGCCGGGGCGGGGTATCTGTGCCTGTTTATCTTCTTGGTGCTGAACAGGGAACCTCGACAAAGCGGGCCTGCATTCCCGGCGGCGGCCGCCGGATTGGGCTTGATTGTCCCATTCCTGACGATCGCCGCCACGCGCGCCGTGTCAGGGTTTTTCCCAGGACATGGACTAGCGTTCCTCTCGGCCGCGACTGCATCGGTTGCCGTGTTTTATGGGCTTGCTTGGCTCACGCAGTGGGGACGAAGCTGGTTATGGTTGACCTGGCTGGCACAACCGGTGGCGCTAATGATCGCTTTTGCCGTTAATCCGGCTCACAGCGTTGAGGGGGTTCTGGGCCAGACCTCATCGTTCGGCCGCATGGCCCGATTCTCGGATGAAAGCGTCAGGTATCGACAGGCTCTGTGGGAGACCGGGGCGCGTTTTTTGCGGGCCGGTCCACACTCAAATTTGCCGGACGGCACGCACGATCCGTATTATCGTTTGCGCCCTGTCATCGGCTATGGCCCGGAATGCACCTGGCTCATTACAAATGCCTACGCATCCCCCTCACTCGTCCGCATTCGTTTCCAAGAGTCTGAGAATCGGGCTCACAATGAAACGTTTGACGACCTGATCACGATCGGATATGCAGGGACGATCGTGTACCTGTGGGTCGTTGTCACCGCATTTTATTATTCGCTGCGCTGTCTTGGGTTCGTGTTTGAAGGCCGCGGGAAACTCGTGTTTGTGCTGCTCTCCTGCGCGGGAATTATTGCGGGATTTTTCGTTCCCCGGGCGGCCGGTGTTCCTCAGCTTGTAGGGATCGGCGTTGAAGCGGGTCTGCTGGCCGGGATATTCGCATTTGTGGCATGGAACGGTTTCCGAAATACGCCCGCCAGTTTCGAAACCAGTGCCCGGAAGCTGTTCGTGCTGGGAATACTCGGCGCACTGACGGCCCATGTGATCGAAATAGGAGTGGCGGTTTCGGTCACTCCCACACGTTTCTATTTCTATCTTTACCTCGCACTGCTGGCAATTTGCTGCACGCGGGATTTGAGCGCGCAGGTGGAGCCTGCAAAGCGTCACAAAGCCAAATCCTTGCACACGGATGCGAGCCCCTTAATTCCCTTTGCGGCATTATCGGCGTTTGTCGTGTTCGTTGAGAGCTGGTGCTTTACCTTTAACGCCAAGAATGAAAGCAGTGCACCCGCGTTGTTTGTCCAAACCTGGTTTGCTTTTTTTTCGGGCGAACAGAGCGGGATTCGAATGCCCACCGCATTGTTGCTCCTTCTGCTGACCCTTTGCGCCAGCATCGGTCTGATGTACGCCGAAAAACCCAACATGCAGATTTCCAGGTCTGGTTTGCGGAGGTCGATTCTGGGATCTGCCGTTTTTCTAATCTCCGTTTGGATTAGCGTGGGAATGCTCTCGGCAATTTTCTGGACAGGGTTGGATAATCCAACACCACTCGAGAACTCTCAGCATTCGGAAGCGCGGATGACAATCTTTGTTCTCGGGCTCCTGCTCCTCGTGACCATAACGGCTCTGATCCTGCAAACTCGTGAAGAGGTCCTCCTCCGGGCCTCTGCCATTCGGAAGCGGGAGGTCGTGAGCGCGCTCCTGCTGTCGGTCTGCTGCGCTATTGGGATTTGGGTGTTGGCACTTCGTCCGGCATGGGCGGACGTTGCGGACCGCACTGCAAAGGAATATGAAGCGGCCGGAAATCCGGCAGCTGCGGCGCAGCTGTACGAAAGGGCATCACGGCTTGTATTTAATGTGGTTCCATACCGTTTTTCGCTCGGGTTCGCGCAACTTGCGGCTGCAGGTTCGGACCCGATGCGGCAGGACCAGGCGCGACTGTCGCTCCAGAAGGCAGTGGTTCTGAATCCTCTCGATCCTGTTGTCTACCGTGCCCTCGGCTCATTCCATATGGCGGTCGGCGAACGTTCTCCCGATTCGCAGGTTCGCACCGCCGAAATCACCGAGGCTATTACCTATTTTCAGAAGGCATCCAGGCTCGCGCCCAATTATCCGAAGGCTTATAACGAAACGGGGCGCTGCCTCTCTCTTTTGGGTGAATACGAAAAGGCGAAGAGCTTTTTTCAGAGATCCCTCCAGTTGAATTCAGCCTACTGGCAAACCTACAAGTATCTGGGCGAGATGCAGTACCGACAGAAAACTTTTGAAGATGCCCTTGAGAGTTTCAGCACAGCCGCCCGGCTCAACCCGGACGATATGGATGCCAAGAAAAACATGGGGGCGCTCTTTGCGCTTCTCGGCCGGACGGGCGATGCGATCCGCACGAGCCTGGAAGCGCTTAAGGCAGCACCTCATGACCCGGTGCTGCTGACCAGGCTTGCATCCTGGTATTTCGAAATTGGGGATTACAATTCCGCCGTCGATTTCGCGAAGCGGGCCTACGATGTCACTCCGAGCGCTGAAAGGGGAAGATTCGCCGATTTCAAAGAAATGCTGCAGAATCAAACGGCGCATTAGGTCGAATAGAAGCCGCTCAATACCATCGAGAGGATCGGATGCCGCGCCGAAACCTGTCCAGCGCCTCCGGCACAGGGGCATCTTGCGCGCCTTGACGATGCGCGATCACGAAATTCGAAAAAGCCGAGGATTCTCGCGTTCCGGTATTACTCCAGAATCACCATCGCGATGGCCCAGTTATCGGAATGCGAAAGGCTGATGTGCACTTTGTGCGTTCCCATCGCCTCGCTGAGCCTTTGGGCTTCGCCATGCAAGGACATCGTCGGCGCATCCTGCCTCTCGCGCTGCACCTCGACATCCAGCCAAGTCACCCCTTTGGCCCACCCTGTGCCCAGCGCCTTAAACAGAGCCTCTTTTGCCGCGAAGCGCACGGCATAGTGAGGCACAGGATCCCGGTGTCCATTGCAGAACTGCTGTTCTCCAGCCGTAAAGACCTTGTGAATAAACCGGTCCTTGAGTCTTTCGATCACCTTGCGAAAACGCACGATCTCGACCAAATCCACGCCAGTACCGATGATCATCGATACCTCCGGATGCAAGTTGACACGGGGGGGCGAAACGCCCCAATATTTCCGGTATGAGGAAGGATGGATTTCTCCTCCGAGAATTCCAGGGGGTAAGATATTACAGCTGCAAAGCCTTTGAGGATGTTCCCTTCCTTCGCCATGGCTTCTCTACCCGCAGCAGGGGATCCGCTGATACGGAATCCTCCTTCGATCTCGGCTATTCTTCACGCGATTCCATCGACCGGGTCAACGAGAATCGACGGCAATTCCTGTCGGCGCTGAAGTTCGAGGGTTCGCACCTTTCCACGCTCCGGCAGGTCCATTCCAACCGTGTGTATATCATAGAGAATAACCGAGGTGAAGGGAACCAGCCAGAAGGGGACGCGCTTGCCACCCGGGGTGAAAAGGTCGCGCTGGCCGTTCAGGTTGCCGATTGCCTGCCGATTTTAATTGCCGATCCAGTCACTCACGCGGTTGCCGCCGTTCATTCCGGCTGGAGGGGGACGCGGCTTCGGGTTTTGCTGCAAACGATTCTTCAGATGGAGAAGTCTTTTGGCAGCATTCCGTCGGACCTCCTGGTGGCCGTTGGACCCGGAATCCGGGCATGCTGTTTTGAGGTGGGGGCGGAGGTCGCGGAACTTTTCGAAAGAGAATACCCGGATTCGCACCTGGCGGAACCCGTGGCAGGTCGCCCTGGAAAGCACCGGCTGGATCTCGCCAGAGCACTCGAAGTCCAGCTTGATCTTGCAGGGATTCGGCCCGAAAATCGCCATGATCTGGGCGCCTGCACTCGCTGCACCCTCGACAGGTTTTTTTCCTATCGCGCTGAAGGCTCGCATGCCGGTCGGATGATGGCGGTTATCGGAATGAAACCCCTTGACGGCTGACGATTTACGATCGACGATCGGGAGGATGGATGGAATCTCCCCGTGCCTGTTCCCGTCCTGCCAGCATGCCGCAGGCGGCCGAGACATCATCCCCGCGCGGGCGCCGGATATTGACGGTGATGTGATGCTCGACCAGGACCTGCTGGAACCCGAGGATTCGTTCCTGGCTCGGAGTCTTGAGCGGGATCCATGGATCCGCATTGAGCGGTATCAGGTTGACCTTCTTTCGTAGTCCTTCCAGCAGGCGAACGAGCCGCAGGGCATCCTCAATCGAGTCGTTCAGGCCTTCGATCAGGACGTATTCGAAAGTGATACGCCGGCGGTGAGCGAGTGGGAAATTGCGGCAGGTTGCAAGCAAAGTCTCGATGTTCCATTTTTTGTTGATGGGGATCAGCAGATCGCGGACCGCATTCGTTGTGGCGTTGAGCGAGATCGCGAGGTTGGGAAGGACAGGCTCTTCGGCAAGCCGCCGGATTCCCGGGACTATCCCCGAAGTGGACAGCGTTACACGCCTCGGCGAAATGCACATCCCTTGTTCATCCGTCATCAGGCCTATGGACTTCATCACGTTCTCATAATTGTTCAGCGGTTCACCCATTCCCATGATCACGATATTCAGGCGCCTCGAGACAGTACCGCGATCCGACTGCAGCGCCAGGACCTGTCCGACGATTTCCCCCGGCAGGAGGTTGCGCCGCATCCGGAGTCTGCCGGTCACACAGAACAGGCAGCCCACGGCACAACCCACCTGGGTTGAAATGCAGAAAGTGTCCCTGCGCTCCTCCGGTATGAAAACGGACTCGACTCGCTGTCCCGGCCCGACATCAAACAGGTACCGGCGCGTTCCGTCCCGCGAGACAAACACCTGCTGAACCCGGGGGTTTTCGATCTTGAATTGTTCGTTGAGCTTCTCGCGAAGGCGCCTTCCGAGATCCGTGAACTCGTCCCAGGAATGGAGCAGGCGGCGATAGATGCCGGCGTAAATCTGGCGGGCACGATACCGCGGCTCGCTCATGGCTCCCATCGCGGCCTCGATTTCTTCCAGGCTTGCCCCGACCAGGTTTGTCGTATTCATGAAAAACCCCCTTTGTTGCGAGGTCATCATATGAATGTTGCTCTTGTCAGAAGCAAGAAGCCAGGAGCCGGAAGCAAGAAGCAGGAGGATTGCAGCCGGTTGCGCGGCCATTCCGGCTTCCCGCCTTCGATTGGACTTTCAGGCCAGGGCACATTGTGGTAAGTAATAGGTTCGTTGAAGATTGGATTGGTCCGATGTCGCTTATGGACGTGCAAAAAAGGGAAATGCGAAATGGCCTTGTGGTTGCTTCCGAGGCCATGCCTCACCTGCGTTCAGTTTCCTTGGGAGTCTGGGTGAAGTGCGGATCGCGTTTCGAGAGAGCCGAGAAGACCGGGATTTCTCACTTTATCGAACATCTGCTGTTCAAGGGCACCAAAACCCGTTCGGCCGCCAGGATTGCCGAAGAGATCGATTCGGTTGGCGGCCAATTGAATGCTTTCACCGAGAAAGAGTATGTCGGCTTTTACGCCAAGGTTCTGGATAAACACCTGCCTTCGGCTTTCGCGCTGGTTTCGGACATTGTCCGGAATCCGATTTTCCCGATCGGCGAAATGCGTCGCGAGCGGAATGTGATCTTCGAAGAGATCAACATGGTCGAGGATTCCCCGCAGGAGCTGATCCTGGACATGTATATGGAGAAGTTCTGGAAAGATCATCCTCTCGGGAGGCCGATTTCAGGGACGAAAAAATCCGTTGCTCAGATTGTCCGCGCGGACGTGAGGACGTTTTTCCAAAACAACTACAAGGCCAGCAACATGGTCATCGCGGTTGCGGGCAACGTCCGGCACCGGGATGTGCAAAAACTGGCCGAGCGCTATTTTTCCGACCTGGAGCCGGGGATCGCGGCCGATCCTGGGAAACCGCCCGTGATCCATGCCGGGAGGCTGATTCGGCATAAAGCGCACCTGGAGCAGACGCACATCTGTCTGGGAACCATCTCGCCGCCGGCGGCTTCCGAAGAGCGCTATTGCGCGCACCTGCTGTGCAACATCATGGGCGGAGGAATGAGTTCGCGCCTTTTCCAGAACATACGCGAGAAACGCGGTCTTGTGTACTCGATTTATTCGATGCTGAATCTCCATCGGGATGCCGGAGCACTGGTCGTCTATGCGGGCAGCGCGCCCGAGAAAGCTCCGGAAGTCTTGGAATTGACCTTGAAAGAGTTCCGGAAAATCCGGGAGCAACTCGTGTCTTCGCAGGAGCTGAAACGGGCGAAGGAGAATATCAAGGGATCGGTGATGCTGGGGCTCGAAAGCTCCAGCAGCCGGATGACCCATCTTGCACAACAGCTGATCTATTACAGCCGCTTTTACGAACTGGAAGAGATCCTGGGTTCCTTGGACCGCGTGACTGCGCGCGAAATCAGAACGCTGGCGAATAGGATTTTTGATCCTTCCTGCCTGACCCTGACGGCGTTGAGCGGTCAAAATGGCGACGAGCTGAAATCCGTCGCACTGGAAATGTGAATCATGGGGCTGAGCTTCAGATTACTTGGCAGCGGCAGCTCAGGAAATGCAACCCTGGTGAGCGATGGCGCCAGGCACATCCTGGTGGATGTGGGCCTGAGCGGACGCGAAACCGCAAGACGCTTGCGGGAGTGCGGGATCGGGCCCGAGGAGGTCTCGGCGATCGTAGTGTCCCATGAACACGGAGACCATTGCCGTGGTGTCGCCCCCTTTGCGAAGGAGCTCGACATCCCTGTATTCATGACCGCCGGGACGTTGCTCGGCTCAGGGATGAATCTGGACCCGAAAAAGCATCGGGTGATCAGTCCTGGGGAGCAATTCGAAATCTGCGGAATTTTGATCACCTGCTTTTCCGTGCCGCATGATTCCACGGATCCGCTTGGCTTCATCATTGAGAAGGATGGAATCAAACTCGGGATCGTTCTGGATTTGGGATATCTTTCAAATCTCGTTCTCGAGCGTTTGAGGGGCTGCGACGGAATCGTTCTGGAATCAAACCACGATGTCCGGATGCTCAAAGTGGGCCCTTACCCCTGGGCTTTGAAGCAACGAGTCATGAGCCGGCGCGGCCATCTCTCGAACGATTCGGTGGCGCAGTATCTCGAAAACGAATTCGACGGCAAGGCAAGCCATGTGGTCCTGGCCCACCTCAGCAAGAAAAACAACCTTCCCGAGCTCGCACTGCTCTCTGCCACAAGAGCCTTGGAGGCACGGTCGGGTCTGGTGGCATGCCAGACCAGGCTCGAATTAGCCCATCCGGATCAGATCGGCAGGACCTATCGATATTAACGTTGTCTGCAGGGGGAGCGGCCGCTCCCCCCAGCCCAGGGAGGAACAACTCCATGATCGACCGTTACATGCCCGAAGACTTTGCGGAAATCTGGTCGGAAGAAAACATGTTCCGCGCTTGGCTGCGGGTTGAACTTGAAGTCTGCCGGGTCCTTGCCGAAAAAGGCTGGATTCCCCAAGTGTCGCTGGAGACCATCGAAAAAAAAGCAAATTTTTCGGTCGAGCGTATCAAGGAAATCGAAAACGTCACGCATCACGACCTGATAGCCTTTACCACCAGCGTGGCCGAGTATGTCGGTCCGGACTCGCGGTACATACACTGGGGGCTGACTTCGACCGACGTCATCGACACCGCGCGGGGCTTTCAGCTGAAGCAGGCCAGCGACAAGATACTCGCCGCTATGGCGGAGCTTCGAACAGCCATCCGGGACCGCGCGCAGGAGCACCGAAAGACTCTGATGATGGGGCGGACCCATGGCGTTCATGCCGAACTGACGACATTCGGGCTGAAGCTGGCGGTCTGGCATGACGAGATGCGGCGCAATCTCGAAAGGATGGAGCGTGCCGCTGAGGTCGTCTCGGTCGGGAAGCTGTCGGGCGCGGTCGGGACCTTCGCTCACCTCGATCCCGATGTCGAGGCGCTTGTCTGTGAGCGCATGGGGCTGAAAGCGGCGCCCATATCCACTCAGACGTTGCAGCGAGACCGGCACGCCGAATATCTCTGCACGATTGCCATCATCGGGTGTTCGCTGGACAAATTTGCCACCGAGATCCGGCACCTGCAGAGAACCGAAGTCAGGGAAGTCGAAGAGCCTTTCGCCAGCGGGCAAAAGGGCTCGTCCGCCATGCCGCACAAGCGCAATCCGGTGAAATGTGAACAGATCTCCGGTTTGTCGCGGTTGCTGCGCGGCTATGCGCTCGTGGCGCTGGAAAATGTCGCGCTCTGGCATGAACGCGACATCTCCCATTCATCCGCGGAACGCGTCATCCTGCCGGATGCGACCTCTGTCCTCGGCTATATGCTCCGCGCCATGACCAAAATCGTCTCAAAGATGGTGGTCTACCCGGACCGGATGCTGAAAAACATCGAACTGACGCGGGGCCTCGCTTACTCGGGCCAGCTGCTACTGGATCTCACACGGAAAGGAGTCGTCCGGGAGGACGCGTACCGGTGGATTCAGCGGTGTTCCATGAAGGTGTGGGACGAAGACAAAGACTTCCTCCAAATTCTGCAAGAGGACCCGGACATCACAAAGGTGCTGACCCGGGACGAGATCCGGGCGGTTGTGAACCCGGAACTTCAGCTGCGCAACATCGACGCGATTTTTTCCCGGGTATTTGCGTAAAGCTGATTCATGGAAGGCGCCTCTCCCGGTGGCTAACCCCGGCCGTGACGCCGGGATGGGATTTCCATTTTTCAAAAAGGGTCCAACGCTGCCGGCGGGGCCGAGGTCACGGCCAGGCCAAGGCGGTTCGGGCTGAAGCTTCCGCGATCGCGAACAACCCCCCGGGTGTTTCAACGGTGCGCTCCCGCGAAACGGAATGGTGATTGCCTCCCAAGGCATCGGTTCCGGCTCGGTCCCCTTGTGCAGCCACGAGCTCTCGAATCGACGTTGCCTCGCAAACCTCACGGGCGCTTTGCATGAAGCGGTCTTGGTTTTTTGCCGGCGGAGGGGCGCCAGGACGGAAGAGGGTGCTCCTTTCCCAAGTTCTCGTAGACCGGATGGATTCGAACCTGCATAATACTCCGGTGTTTAATTTGGATTCCTTGGTCCTCTTTGCTCCGCGCCCATCGCTGCAGTGTGCTGTGCGGCTGATGCACCTGTCCACGGCCACGCCATCCTGATCCCTGAGAGGAATACGTGATTGTTTTTTCCAACGTGGTCAAACAGTATGGCCGGCAGATTGTGTTCACGGGCCTCAGCTTTCAGATCAATCCGGGAGAAAAAGCCGGGCTCGTTGGACCCAATGGTTGCGGCAAAACCACTCTTTTTCGCCTGGTCAAGGGAACGGAACAGCCCGATGAAGGGTCCGTCTCCGTTCCCGGGAAACTCAGCATCGCCTACTTCCGCCAGGAGCTGGACGAGATGTCCGGCTGGAGTGTGCTGGACGAGGCCATCGCCGGAAGCGGCGAGCTGGGAGGGTTGCATCACGAACTCGAGGCGCTGCAGCACGGAATGGCCAACCCGGGCAATGCCGATTCACTGAAGCAGTTTCTCGACCGCTATGGCCAGGTGCAGCACCGCTATGAGAGCCTGGGGGGATACGGGCTTGAAGCCCAGGCGCGGGAGGTGCTGCGTGGGCTGGGGTTTGAGGATGATCAGATTGACGGCGATGTGGAGCATCTCTCCGGAGGATGGAAGATGCGGGTTTCCATGGCCCAGGTCCTTTTGGGGAAACCGGATGTCCTTTTGATGGACGAGCCCACCAATCACCTGGACATCGAATCCATCTTGTGGCTCGAACACTTCCTGAAGAATGCTCGCTGCACAATGATTATCACTTCTCATGATCGGGACTTCATGAACCGGGTTGTGGACCGGATCGTGGAAATCGACGGAGGAGAGGTTTTTCTCTATAAAGGAGACTACGATCATTACGAGCGCGAGCGTGCGCTGCGTGAAGCCAACCGCGAAGCGGCTTACGCAAGACAGCAGGCGATGTTGGCCAAGGAGAGTCGTTTCATCGAACGCTTCAAGGCCCACGCCGCCAAGGCCGCCCAGGTTCAAAGCCGCGTGAAGGCTCTGGACAAGATCGAGAAAATCGAATTGCCCCGGACCCGTAAGGTTGTGCAATTCGATTTCCGCAATCCTCCGCGTTCCGGCCAGGATGTAGCCTCGCTGAGGGGTGTTTCCAAGCGGTTCGGCAAAAGGGTCCTGTACGCCGGGTTTGACCTCGTGATCCGCCGAGGCGAACGCTGGTGCGTAATGGGCAAGAACGGCGCGGGGAAAACCACTCTGCTCAAGATGGTTGTCGGAGCCCTCGAACCAGATGCGGGCACTGTGCGCCTCGGTGCCAGCCTGAAGGTGGGCTACTTCGCACAGCAGTCTCTGGAACTCCTGGATTTCGATTTGACGGTTATCGACCAAATGCAGAAGGACTTTCCGTTGGAATCCCTGGGCGTGTTGCGGAACTTGTTGGGTGCATTCCAGTTTTCCGGTGACGACATCGACAAGCCCATCCGCGTGCTCTCCGGCGGCGAAAAATCCAGATTAGTCCTCGCCCGGATGCTCTTCGACCCGCCGAACTTCTTGGTGCTGGACGAGCCTACCAACCATTTGGATCTGGCTACGAAGGAGATGCTGGTGCGCTCTTTGAGGGAATTTGACGGCACGATGCTCTTTGTTTCCCACGACCGGGCGTTTCTGCGCGGCCTGGCCAATCGCGTGCTCGAATTGGGCGGAGCCGGGGTGGACCATGCGGATCCCCTGATGTACCTGGGGACATACCAAGAGTATGCTCGAATTACCGGACACGAAGCTCCCGGTGTGCATGGCTGACGCCGGTCTTTGCCGTGCGGCCAAAAGCTTGCGCATGGTCGACCTGGCAGCACTAGCGCCTCGTGCCCTTCGCTTGTGCGGGCGTACTGGCCGGAGCTCTCCTTAAGATCCAGTCGCCGTCAGGGGCGGCGGGGTGTGATAATCTCGCTCTCGGTCATTGCCCGTGTTTGGCCCATGGTCTCGGCATGGAAGCGAAATGAAGAAAGATGTCATTGTCATCGGCGGCGGCGCCGCCGGAATGTTCTGTGCGATCCAGGCCGGAAAGCGGGGCCGCTCCGCGCTTGTGCTCGAACACGGGGGAAAGCTGGGCAATAAGATCCTGATCAGCGGCGGCGGCCGCTGCAACTTCACCAACCTGCATACCGGTCCGGCTGACTTTATTTGCGCTAACCCCCACTTTCACCGATCAGCGCTCGCTCGTTTCACGCCGCACGATTTTCTGGAGCTGGTCGAGCGTCACGGCATCCGGTATCACGAGAAGAAATCCGGCCAAATGTTCTGTGACCGGAGCGCGCAGGAGATCCTCTCGATGCTGAAAAGGGAAAGTGTCGACGCTCGGGTGGAATTCCGCTTCCATTGCCCAGTGCACTCGATCAAGAAGAAAGGGCGGTTTCTGGTCGAGACGGACCAGGGCAGATTTGAATGCGAATCGCTGGTCGTGGCCACGGGGGGATGTTCGTTTCCCGAGATCGGCGCAACGGATTTCGGCTATCGTATCGCACGTCAATTCGGTCTGCGCGTGACACCGATCAAGCCGGCGCTTGTTCCCCTCACGCTATCGGCCGAGGACCGCTCCGTCTTCAACCCGCTGAGCGGCATTGCGGTCGAGACGATCGTCAGTCTGGGTGATCGGCGGTTTCGCGGGAACATTCTCCTTACCCACCAGGGCCTGAGCGGTCCCGCCATTCTCCAAATCTCGTCCTATTGGAATCCACAGGAGAGAATCGGGATCGATCTTTTGCCTGATCTTGATGCGGATGATCTGCTCTGGAGAGAACGCGACAGTGCCAAGGAACTGAAAACAGTGCTCAGCCGGCACTGGCCCCAGAGATTTGCCAAGGCCTGGGTCGAGGTCTACGCGGATTCGAGGCCAATGCGGCAGTATTCCAACAGGGAACTGGGGGAAATTGCCGGGCGCTTGCATCACTGGGAGATCGTTCCCGACGGAACCGCCGGCTACACCAAGGCTGAAGTGACGGCTGGTGGCGTGGACACCGATGAGTTGAACTCGAAAACGATGGAGGCGCGCCGTGTGCCGGGTTTGTATTTTATAGGCGAGGTTGTGGATGTCACTGGCCAGCTCGGGGGGTTCAACCTGCAATGGGCTTGGTCCTCCGGCTATGCAGCAGGACAGACGGTCTGAAAGCCGATTCGGTGTCCACTTTCAAACCCTGCGCAGTTTCGCAAGCGTCATGGGATACCCTCAATGAACGGAGACCAAGGGATGGATGGCCCGAACCTCGACCCGCGCGATCAGAGTCCGGCCGATTTCCTCGAACGCGCCCGCCAGCTTTCATTGTCGCCGCGACATGCGCGTCGCTGGCTTGCCCAGGTGGTCGGAAAGGGGGAGTGCGATCTGGCGGAGTGCAGCCGCCGGGGCATTCTGCCGCGGCGTTTTCTCGAAAAGACCCGAGAGCTGCCGCGCCTGCGTCTGGAAAAGCAAATCGTCTCCAAGGCTTCGAAGTTCCAGAAGCTGGTTTTTCGTACCGCCGACGAACGGGTGGTTGAATGCGTCTTGATCCCCTTGCACCGATCCGGTGCCGTTTCAATTTGTCTTTCCTCACAGATCGGCTGTGTCATGCGCTGCCGCTTCTGCGCGACGGGAAGGATGAGGGTGCAAAGAGATTTACAGACGTGGGAGATCGTGGATCAATTCGTTCAGGCGCGCGCAATCGTTCGCCGGGAGGGAAGGCACGTCACGGGTGCTGTTTTTATGGGAATGGGAGAGCCGTTCCTGAACTATGATCGTGTGCTGGCGGCCGCCCAGATACTGAGTTTCCCTGTCGAGGCTGCGATCGGCGCCGAAGCCATTACCATCAGCACCGTGGGCCTTGTCCCGCAGATTGAGAAATTCACCTCCGAAGGTCGCCGCTTTCGCCTTTCGATCAGCCTGGGAGCCGCCACGGACGAGAAGCGAAAACTGCTGCTGCCGGTTGCTTCTCGGACGCCGGTCGCCGAAATCATGGAAGCCGCAAGACGGTATGCCAAGTCGCGGCATGCGAGAGTGATGCTGTCGTACGTCTCCATCAGCGGATTGAATGTATCAGAGGACGACGCCCGCGCGCTCGGTGACCTGATCCGAGACACTCCGGTCCGGCTCGATCTGATTGACGTCGACGACCCAACCGGCCGTTACCTTGCGCCCGCGGCCGCCGAACTGAATAGATTTCGTGATGCCTTGAGGCGCTACGTCGGACAGCCCGTGGTCAGGAGATACTCGGGCGGCTCGGATATCGGGGCGGCCTGCGGAGCGTTGGGCAGCGATCAAATTCCCTGATCAGCGCACGGGCATTGACCGCGAATGGCCGGTGCGCTCTTGCTGATCACCGCCGCCCAATCGTTTTTTGTTGACACGGACCAACGGCTGGCCTATGACCTAACGGATAAAGGACATGTGGGCATTGCCGCTTGACCTGGCGGGCTTATCCCCCCAGGGCCGGCATCACTATTCTATTCATGCACGAGCAGAGCATTGTTGAATCGCTTTTGACCCTTGCGCTCGGAAACGCCGAGAAGGCCGGAGCCCGCAAAATTGTCAGTATTCATCTGGTTGTTGGCGATTACACCGGCGTAGTGGAGGACGCTGTGAACTTTTATTTCGGTTTTCTCAGCAAAGACACCATCGCCGCCGGCGCCAAAATCAACTGCGCGCATGTCCCGGGACAATTGCGATGCCGGGACTGTGATGTTCTTTTCCCCTTGCAAAAACATGACTATCACTGCCCAAAATGCCAAGGGAGACGTGTGGAGATTGTCGGCGGGCGGGAACTCTATATCGAGAACATGGAAGTGGAGTAGATGAGCGCCAAGACATTAACCATAAAAGAGGATATCCTGGGGGCGAATCGTGAAAAGGCGGAAATAAACCGGAAATTACTGGACGGTCACCATATCGTCATGATCAACGTCATGTCATCTTCCGGGTCGGGCAAGACCAGCCTGATCATCCAGACCATCAACCGGTTGAGGGACAAGTACCGGATCGCGGTGATTGAGGGCGCTATCGCCTCTTGCATCGATGCCGACAAAATCACGCAAGAGAATATCCCGGTGGTTCAGATCAATACAGCCGGGGGGTGCCACCTTGACGCCCAAATGATTAAGAAGGCGTTGGACACGCTAGCTCTGGGCCGGATCGATCTGATCTTCATTGAAAATGTGGGTAATCTTGTCTGCACGGCTGATTTTGACCTCGGCGCGCATAAAAATGTCGTTGTCCTGAGCATTCCTGAAGGCGATGACAAACCCTATAAATACCCGGTGATGTTTGTTGAGGCGGATGTGGTTCTGGTCAATAAGATAGACGTTCTGCGGCATTTTGATTTTAAATTGGATGCCTTCCCCGGGATAATCAGCGGCATGAATCCTTCCGCCAAGGTTTTCCCGGTTTCCGCAAAGACGGGGGAAGGACTGGATCGCTGGTTTTCATGGATTGAAGAGGCGTCAACCTAAAATGGCATTTCAGGAGGGGAATCATGGCGGGCAATAGTATCTACAAGGCATTGTCGGACAAATTGGGTGTCTGGGAATCCGAGCGCTTCTTGAAAATACTGGAGGAGATGCTGACTCCCGAAGAGGCCAGGATTTGCCTGGAGTTATTTGAACCCGCCACCTGTCGGGAAGTGGCCGGCAGGCTGGACATGGATGAGAAGGAACTCTCCAAAAAACTGGATGTCCTTCTGGACAAGGGGATGCTGACCAGAGGACTGACCCAGTACGCTTTTCACACAACCTTGCTGGCGTTTCACCATGAATGCGTCGCCGATACCGCCCCTCACGCCGGTCCATATGCCCTCTCCAAGAAGGCTAAAGAGCTTTGGGCCGACTTTTTTTACAATGAGTGGTCTTACCACTTCATGGAACATATCGAAGAAATGATCAAGGTGACCGGTCGGAATCTGCCTATCTGGCCGGCCATAGGAGCGCTTGAACGCAGTCCTGGCATCAAACCGGAGGATATCCTTCCCGAGGAGGACTGGAAGCTGAGGATTGAAAACGCCAAAAGCAGAATCCTGGCGCCGTGTGGATGCCGTATTTCCTGGGGGCATGAATGTGACCTGCCGCTGATGACATGTTTCGCCTGTTTTGACAGACCAAGGGGTGAGTACTATCTCAACCAGCCCGGCCGGCTGCTGAAAGAGGTTTCTCTGGAAGAGTCCATGGCAATTGCGAGGCAGGCCGAGGAAGCCGGACTGGTGCATTGGGGGGATTGTTACTGCTGTGATTGCTGCTGTGAAAATCTCTTTCCCATAACCCGCGCCAAACGTTGGGAGCTGATGACGCCAAACCGATTTCTCGCGGTTGTGGACGAGGAAAAATGCATCGGCTGCGAGGAATGCATCGACCGATGCCCGTTCGAGGCGATCGAAATGAAACCGGGCGCGGCGCCCAAGGAACAAAAATCGACGATCGATCCCGAGAGGTGCAAGGGCTGCGGTCTCTGTATCATCACGTGCAAACCAAACGCGCTAACCTATAAGATTGTCAGGCCGCCGGAATACCTGAAACCAAAACCGCCCGAGGGGGGTCAATCGGACAAACCCGTGCATGTGATACCTGTTTGGGGGCATTATTTCCTCAAATAGGCGGACAGGCGCTCGAATCCGAACCTTGATTCCACAAGTCTATCCGAGCGGGTAAATCAGCGACCATCCGCGAATGACGAACGGCCTCTGGCTTGCCGCTAGATCGGTCGCACACCGGCCAGTTTCGGGCCGGATTCCAGGAAGCGCATGGCCGCCTCGCGGATCTCGAAAACATTGCGGGCTTTTAGACTTCCTTTGTACAGTTCGTGACCGAAAAAAAAGTTTTTGGAAAAGTAGGCTGTGAACTCTTTCATGCGGCCGAGTGCCCGCTCGGGCGGCAAATCTTCCAAGGTATAGCGATACAAACGATGCCAGACCTCCGCGTGTTGGATGTCCAGTGGGGGATGGCCTGAGAATTCGCGGAAGATCCAGGGTTTCTGGGCAACGATGCGGCCCAGCATGAGGCCAGCGAGGGGATCGAAATAGGCTTGGTTGTCCTGGAGGTCCCGCAAGGAACAGACATCCCCGTTGCCGATGATGGGCAGCTTTGTCCGGGCGGCAATCCAGGGAAATTCCCGCCAGCGCGCGCGCCGCTTGAGTTTTTCCTTCGAGAAGCGGGGATGCACGGTTACGGCGTGGACATCGCAATCCTCGAAAAGTTTCAGCCGCTCCAGGAAGGGCTCCCTCCAGCGCTCCGGGTCATCCCCAAGGCGGCATTTCACGGTGAGAGTGCCCCGGTAGCAGGCCCGGATCCGCTTCAATACCCGCCTGAGACGCTCAAAGTCCCTGAATAATGCGGCTCCGGAAGCTTGCTTCTGAATCTCAGGGGCGGGGCAGCCCAGATTCAAGTCAACGGCCATGGGATTCTGCTTCTCCAGTTTGGCAAAAGCGGCTTCGAGGTCCTCCTCGCCGGAGATGCGCAGCTGGTAGATGACGAGCCCTTCGCAATCCCGGTGCTTGGAAAACGCGGATTGAGCCGGGTTCTCGTGGAGGAATGCCGAGGCCGAGAGCATCTCCGTGGTAAGTGCCCCGTATCCTCCGAAATCCGCCAGCAGCCGCCGGAAGGCGGAGTTGGTGATCCCGGCCATGGGTGCTAGAAAGAGAGCCGGTGCGATGGTCTTGCCGTTGAGGCGGATGGATTCGAACATCCCGCCGGGATGAAGCTTGCTGCACGCCAGCGAAGAGGCATGGGCAGGAGGCGCTGGCAGCGCATTTTTGACTGGGGAGTCCGGCATAAACAAAGTGGCCCTGTACTAATTTTTGGGAACGGGAGCGATTCGGATCATAACCACGGATCATTGGCCAAAGGTGAGTCCCTCTCATGCACGTGGGGGAATCGGGGAGGTTTTTTATGATCCTTTGTGCGGCGCTCTTTGAATCCCATTGACTTGCAGCAGCTCCTCCAAAGCTTCATAGGGTTGCGCGCCCACCACCCTATCCCGATTCAAAATAAAAGTCGGAACGGCTGTGATTGATTTCTCTTTTGAAAGGGCCCAGTCCGCATCCACGGCCCTCTTCAATGCCCCGGTTGCAAGGACTCGAGCGGCCTCGTCGGCGGGCAGCTGTACGGAGGAGGCCAATTCCACCAGCACCGGGATGCTTGCTATGTTTTTGCCGTCCACGAAGTAAGCCCTGAAGACCGCCGCGTGAAACGCGTCCCCTCTATTTTTTGATTCGCTCCAAAGACCTAGCTCCTGGGCAAGACGGCTGTTGTAAAGCTTATCGCTTCCTCGGAAAGGCACGCCGAAGTCTGCCGCGGCCTTAACTAATCTGTCCCTAATTTCCTGGATATCGACTCCGCGGCCTGAAAGAAGCTGCTCCAGCGAAATTCCCTCTTCGGGTGTTTCCGGATGGAGTGGAAAAGCCCTCCACCGAACCGCGACTTCATATTCCTTCTTGAGTTTTTCAATACGCCCGGTAATGAAATAGCACCAGGGTCAGACGTAGTCGGAAAATATCTCAAGCGTTTGCATTGTCCCTGATTCCTCCTTTAACGGTTTCGAGCCTTTATGATGTTATCTCCGCCCTGTCAACAAAAGCCAACAAAAAACCTGGTCAGCAGTCATCAGCCTTAACCCCGGCTTGTCCCGGGCGCAATTTCGGGCGCGCTGCTTATGAGGAGGCTGGGCAGGTGTGAGTTGGGAAGTCTTCATGCCGAAAGCGGCGTCCGGCGCGGGCTCGAGCAACGCCGGGAGCGGGATTCGAACCCGCGCGCCCCTTCCCGGGTCCGGGATTTCAAGTCAAATCTCGTCAATCTGTCATTTTGGGACGATCAGGATTTTGATTTTTCTTCCGACCTTGCTTCGAGTCAGAAGGGTGATTGCCCGAGTGGAGAGGTTCGGCGACGATGCACACGGAGAAATCTTGTCTAAACCGTTGATAATAGGGATGATTCCTTGGCTAGGGTGGATCACTTCAATTGAATGGCGGTGGCCCGGATATGTCGGACGCCAAATCCTTGATTGTCTTGGTGTAACGCGTTTGGTCGTAGTCATTCCATCCCCCAGACCGCGCGCAGAACCTAAGCACACCGCAACAGTTGCGGGGAAGATTCCCTGGAAAAACTATGAAATGCCTTTTCATTATTTTAATATTTATTGCATATATTATACTTGGTTGTCTTGACAAATCCTGTCTAGGGCATTATCCCTTTAAGAGGGCGGAGGGCTCCGGTGATTCAAGTCAAAATGTGCTTGATCGGCCTTTATTGGGACAATCGAAAAACAAAGAACGAAAAGCGGTGGTGTATGAAAAATCCAAGGACACTTCTCCTTATAGGCTTTTTGGTCTGCCTGGGCGCTTATCTAACGCCTAACGCCAAAGCAGGTGAGTGGGATCGGGAGGCAGTCCTCACTTTCAGCCAGCCGGTTGAAATTCCTGGCAAGGTTCTGCCTGCGGGCACGTATGTATTCAGCTTCGTGGGCTCCACTGCCGACAGAAACCTTATCGAGGTACTCAGCCAGGATGAGCAAAAGGTATACGCTACCATAGAAGCGATACCTGATTATCGTGCGCATGCCACGGGGGAAAGCTCGATTGTTTTCGAGGCAAGAAAACCGGGTGTGCCTCTCGCTATCAAGGAGTGGTTTTTTCCAGACCGCAGGTATGGGCATGAATTCGTCTATCCGGAAGCGGGGATCCCGCTCGAGCTCGGGGAATCTGATGCGCCTCACGTGACGATGGAGCGTTCCGGGCAAACGACGCAGCCTGAAGAGACGGACTATTTGCGCCTGCTGCATCAGAAACAAACAGGGGCATTGGAGAGCACGGAAGCCGATGAGAGCGGAAACGGACCTAGCCAATCCGCCGGACTGAGCTATTTACAGGCGCTGCATCAGAAGCAGACAGAGGCACTAAAGCAATTCCAAATTCCTGCGCAGGATCGGACACCGGCGCAGTGGCCCGTCGTTGAGTCCCTGGCTGCGTTCGCCGTCCAGTAGGAGCGCACATTGCACGGCCTCAAAGGGAGGTTTCCTTTTGAGGCCCTCCTTGAAGCTCGCCATTCCCTTGCCTGCCTCGAGCGGGAATCTGTTGGTTTTCCCAATTGGCAGCGGGCGGAGCGTGGATGCCCTGGATCAGCGCAACGGTGACGGAGACGCTGCATGGTTATCCTGCGGACGCATCGACCCGGTCTATCGCTTTTGACGGAGCGCCCACCGGCTCGCAGTTGTCGATCACCACAGCCGCCCCAAACCTGACCGCGGTCGACCAAGGAATGTCGTCTCCGGCATCACGCGATGCGCGGATAGGCCGGGGACCTGCCCCCTTGAAATCGCCGGTTGTCGTTCACGGATGGGCTCCTTTTAGCGCGCTCCGTGTTTCAGGACCGCCGCAACCAGGGTTTCGGCTGCGCCGCTCTTGGTCAAGTAACCTACGGCGCCGGCTTCAAAAATGGCTTGAGCCCTTTCGGTCTCCTCGAACATCGATATGCCTACGATACGGATCTGCGGAAATTCCTTGTGAATGGCCTGAGTGGCTTCAATGCCGTTGAGTTTGGGCATGCTCAGGTCCATAAGAATGACATCGGGCAGGAGTTTAGCGGCCATTTCAACCGCTTCCTGGCCGTCGCCTGCGGCACCAACCACCTCAATTTCAGGTTCATCACCGAGCAGCTTGGCAATACCCTGTCTGACGACGACATGATCATCGGCCAGCATCACACGAATCCTGCGTCTTGGGTCAGAATATCCGATCCTGGGATCTGCATCCGGCAAGACAAGTGTTCCGCGAGATTGTGGCTCAATGTTCGTAATCGGAGCAACCGGCACGGATAATACAAACAGGCTTCCCTGACCTGGCGTGCTCTGAATTTGCAAGACCCCACCCATCAGTTCCAACCGCTCGCGAATGCCAAAGAGCCCAAACCCTACGCCCCCCCCGCCGGCGGCGTGCATGATCGTCGGATCAAAGCCGACCCCTGGGTCCGAGACCGTAACCTGCAGACGTCCATCAACACGCCGCAAATTGATGGCAGCTGAACTTGTATGGGCATGCTTAACGACGTTGAACAACAGTTCGCGGACCGAATCAAAGACCAGAACCTTCAGCTGTTCAGGGATCTGCCCGTCTTCCTCCATGGTCAGATCCACAAAGAGACCGTGTTTGTCAGCCATGCGCCTGGCCAGCCATTGAAGCCCCGCGTTCAGTCCGGCCTCGTGCAAAATTGGAGGGCTCAATTCAGCAGTCAGGTCTCGAGAAACGGCGATGGATTCATCGATCAGATTTTCCACTTCTTCGGTAGCTTGTTTTACCACCTCGTCTCCTCCTCTGCCGAGAACCGCCGCGCGAAATTTAGCCGCCACGAGCAACTGTTGGAGGTGGTCATGCAAAATTTTTGCCAAACGGCTCCGCTCACGTTGCTCTGCCAAGGTCAGTTCGCCGGCAAGGGCTTGAAGCTGGGCCGCGCGCTGTCCCAGGTCGGCATTGGCCTGCCGCAGTGCTTCCTCGGCCCGTTTGAGATCATCGATATCGGTGCATGTGCCGAACCACTTAAGAATATTGCCTTTCTCGTCCGAGACAGGTATGCCGCGAATCAACCACCAGCGGTACACCCCGTCAGACCGGCGGAGCCGGCATTCAAGTGCATAGGAGGCCAGGTTTGTGACTGCGTTCTGCCAGGCATCCCAGGCGCGTTGCTGGTCTTCAGGGTGAAAGGGTTTGTTCCAACCGTGGCCGTAGCTTTCCTCCAGGGTAAGTCCCGTATATTCGACCCACTGATGGTTGAAATAGGTGGTCCAGCCGTCCGACCGGGTGGTCCAGACGATTTGCGGCATAGCCTCGGCGAGCAGGCGAAACTCCCTTTCGGCGGAAGCGAGCACTTCCGCAGCCCGTTTGCCTTCTTCGCTCCGCCGCAGCGCCTCTTCGGCCTGCCTGCGCTCCGTGATGTCCGTAATGAAGGAATAGTAGTATAAAGGAACGCCCCGATCGTCTTTGATCAGGTGAACCAGAAGCTCGATCGGCACGCGCGTGCCGTCCTTCCGAAGGTATTCCTTCTCGTAGCGCGCGGGCTGCCCCGTGAGGTGAAGCCCCTCGAGTTTGGCTTGCTCCAGCGCCCTCCACTCGGGGGGCGTCAATGCGTTGGCCCAGTCCATCGCTGCAAGCTCCTTCCCGCCGTAGCCGGTAAGGCGCTCAAAGGCCGCGTTGACATAGCCCAATTTCCCATCCGGATAACCGATTCCGAAGGGTTGCTCGGATCGTCCGAGCAGATCGGACAGGAGCCGGTTCCGCTCTGCCATCTGGCGAAGTTGATCCTGCGGTCGCAACGTATCCAGAATGTGGCCGCATTGAGTGGCCAGCCATTCAGCCAGGCGAAACTGCTCCGCCGTCCACTCCTGTTTCTGAAGGCTGTAGACTGTAACGGCTCCGAAAAGTTCTCCGCCAACGCGTAGCGGGGAGGACAATGCCGACCGGAAAGGCTCTTCACCGGCGATTTGGAGAAGTTTCAGGTCCGGACGCAGCGTCGCATCGTTCAGGCAGGCTGTGCGGCCCTCCTGCAGGACCAACTCAATGAAGCTGTTCTCAATTGGCCAACGCTCCGGGGCTTGACTCAATCCCGCTTGAGCGCGGATATGCAGTTGGTCCCCCTGTCTTTCGCATACGACCGCCGCGGAGGCGGATGGACCGAAAATGTCCCTTGTGGCGGCACAGATGTCCGTGAGCACCGACCCTTCGCTGATCGGCAATCGGGTCGCCTCCAGGAGTTTCCGAAGCATGCCCTCACGGCCCGTCAACTCAGTGTTGAGCGATTGAATCTCCTCATTCTGCTGTGCTAATTCCTCGGACTGCTGTGAAAGCTCTTCGGACTGTTGGGCGAGTTCTTCATTCTTCCTGGCCAGTTCCTCAGCCTCCTGCTGTTTGGCCAAGCCGAAAGCCTCAGCCCAACGCGAGCGGCGCAGGCGTTCGGCGACTACGCATAAACTCAGGTTCGTCCCCAGGAAAAACACCAGCGCCAGCAGATCGCTGGGTGATTCAACGGCCAGCGAGCCGTACGGAGAGATGAAGTAATAATCCGCCACCAGCCCGGATAACACCGTGGTGGCGATGCCTGGACCGCCACCGGAGACCATCGCGACCAACAGCACGGCCGGATAATAAGTAATGAATAACGGCATCGGCCCCAGCTTCTGCAGCCATAGGCGCACAAGCGATGCCAATACGACCGCGGCCGCCGGGAAGGCGTAGCGGACGGCGGTCTTCTGCCAGCCGGCGGCTTCTACTGGAGGGCCGACAACCAAACCCCCCGACCGGCCGCTGTGCATCAAAATGATTGCGGCGACGGCAATCATCAGGAGTGCCAGCGGGATCGCGCCGGTGATCGTCCACTCTGTCCACCGGGCGGTGGAGGCAGCCGCCTCCTGCCGCGATCGCAGCAGCTTCTGCTCGCGCCCCTGCATCTGAGCGATCAGGTCGCGAATATCATCCATAATCTTCTTGCCGCGATCGCCGCGGATGACTGCCATGGCCGCTTCCAGTCCCGACCGGCGGCGAAGTTCGATCGCTTGTCCCAACTCATCCAACTTGGAGGCGGACAGTGTTTCGAGCCGGATCAACGCGGCTTGCTGGGCGGAATTGTCTTTGGTCAGCTCGTTCAATCTGGCCAGCCTGTTCCCGATAGAGCCGATGGCCTGATCGTAAGGCTCGAGGTAGTCATTCCGTCCGGTCAGGATGAACCCGCGCTGCCCGGTTTCAGCATCCTTGAGCACCGACAGGACGTCTCCCAGCGTTTCCAGAACCTCGTGAGTTTGCGTCACCCATTCATTATTTTTGATCAGTCGTTGAGTATTGACATAGGAGGCCATACCCAATGCGCCGACTGTAATCAGAACGATTGCAAAGCTGATAATGATTTTTGTGCCTCGGATCATCCCGATATCTCCACCGTCCCCTCTCCCTGCAATTGGTAAATGCTCCGGCTAATACACTTCAAGCCTGACGGCCCCGGCGGTCGCTCCGCTTTGCCTACGACCAACCATCCCCCGGGACGCAGTTCCTTCATCAATCCATCCCACACCTCTGAGGCAGGTTTCGGCTTGAGATAGATAGACATATTTCTCCAGAGGATGATATCCCAAGGCCCATCCTCGCTGCCGGACAGCAAGTCGCAGACGCGCCACTGGATACCCCGGCTCAAAGAATCGATCACTCGCCATTGCCCTCCGGCCTTTCGCATATACTTCCGGCGAAGCGAAGCATCCATGGAACGTACGTCGGCTTCGCTGTAGAGCCCCGCCTCAGCCTCCTCGACGGCGGCAGCCCGGCAGTCGGTGCCAACCAGGATGCTGCGATCAAGCTTTCCCGCCTCGGCAAGCAGTATTGCCAGGCTGTAGAGCTCGGCGCCGTTGGAACAACCCGCGCTCCAAACACGGATGGTTTTTTGTTGAATCGGCAGATCGGCTTCAATAATTTTTCGAAGCGCATCAAAGACCGCCGCATCGCGAAAGAATTCCGTCGCGCCGATCAGAAGCGAATCAATCGCCGTTGCGACCCGTTCGGGATTCTGCATCAGAATCCACGCCTCGGAGACCGATCCGACTTTCAGGGTTCGCAAACACGCGCCAAGGCGACGACGCATCGGGGCGGCACGGTAGGCTTCTGCGGGCAGCCCGGCCGCCTCCAGCACACAGGCGATAAAGACAGGCACAGGATCTTGATCGACCGCAGATACGGCATTGGCGCCATGACCCTGGATAAGTTTCGGACGCCTGGAATTCTTGCCCTCGAATGCAATGTGCGCCAAAGAATGACTGCTTTGTTTGGTCACAGATTACCTGCAGCACGCCCGGCATTTGCGCCGGGTGCACACCACGATCTTTTTAAATATTTGAACTAGGTCAAACATACAATGTGGCGCCGAGTCCGACAAGTGCCAAAGGCAATGCACGAGCACTCGGTTGCAGCGGGGATTCGTGCATTACAGAGCTCGAGATCAATCGTTGGGGCGTCGGCCATTTTTGTATCCGGAGACGGTGCCGCAGGCCTCCATGCACGTCCCGGCTACAGGCCGTTTTTCTATGGGGCGCGCTATGATTGTGCATCATGGCGCCACCCTGCCTATGGCCTGAAAGACTTCGAACAAGTGCGCACGGATGGGAAACGACGACGTTTGCCGCTTGCGCCCTCAAGGCTTCGATTAGACCTGATACGTGCTGCTTCAGTCCCCGCAACCATGACCGGGATCGCGGTTGTGGATCAGCCGGCCAACACCGAAGCGTCCAATGCATGCACACCGGCGTCGCAAATAAACTCCGAGGCTGTGGTGTAGGCTGACTCGTCGCCGGCCAGGTAAACGAAGAGCCCGGCAATCTCCGACGGGAAGGCGACGCGTTTGAGCGGAGTGGGCACCGCCATGGCGTTCAGGCGCTCCTCCACGCTAATGCCGGCCGCGCTGGCGGTCTCCTCCAGGCGGCGGTCGAACATTTCCGAGCGGAAAGCTCCGGGCAGCACCACATTGCTGCGGATTCTTTGCGGGCCATAGTCGATCGCCACCTGGCGCGATAATCCGAGCAGACCGGCCTTCGCCGCACAATAAGCCGCCACGTTCGGCAGGCCCCGTATGGCGCCAAGCGATGCCACGTTGATGATGGAACCGCCCCCGGCGCGAATCATGTGCGGGATAGCATACTTCAACACCAGGAAGGGACCGGTCAGGTTGGTGTCCAGCACCTGTTGCCAGAGGCTCACATCCATGTCGACGACGCTTCCCGGGACGCCCATAGCGGCATTGTTGACTACGATGTCCAGCTTGCCGCCGAAGGCAACCGTGGCCGCCACCATGCGGCGCACGTCTTCCAACCTGCTGACATCTGCGGTGCAAAAAGTGCACTGGCTGTCGGAAAAGCGCAGGGCGACTTTCTGGAGCACTTCGCGGCGGCGTCCCGCGATGCAGACCCTGGCGCCCTCGCCGATAAACGCCTCCGCAACGGCGGCGCCGATGCCCGTACCACCCCCAGTGATCAATGCAACTTTGCCCTGCAATCTCATGATTCTCTCCTGTTGGAGTCAGCCTCCCGCAAAAACTGTATCTGTATATGAGGATTGCGCTTTTTGCAAATGAATTAGTTTCCGCATCGCGGTTGAACAAGCAAAAGACAGGAAAAAAGCCGGGGAACGGATTGACAAGCGATCGGAAACTGGAATTAAATACTCGCCGAATCTGAATCGGCGTATGCGCTAGGCGCAAACCATTTCACTCTAAAGGAGCCAACCATGGCAGATCCACAAGCCGAACCCAAAGCGGTATTTTGCACCAATGTCGAATTGCCGGCGGGTGTCCACGATTTCGAAGCCGAGGATACGGCGACCAAGGCGCCGGACGCGGACCCCATCAAGCGCGTAATCTACATGGACGACAGGGTTGTCCCGGGATCGTTTTATGTCGAAGCCGTGTGGGTCGTAGGCTCCATCCCGAGGTCTCATCCCGAACACACTCATGATCACGATGAAATCGTTGGTTTTGTAGGCAGCAATATGGATGATCCGGCTGATCTGGGGGCGGAAATTGATTTCGTCGTTGATGGCGTAAAGACGACGATTACCAAAACATGCTTTATCCATGTGCCTGCCGGGGTCAAACATGGCGGGCTTTGCTTCAGAAAAATCGACAGACCGGTATTTCAGATCGCCATGTTAAGGCAGAACATTTATTCGAGTGTTCCGCCCACATAGGAACGAGACAATTGCGAGCTCATGGCGGGTTGTCGTCCTCAGGAAATGCCGCGCCCCGACACCTATGTTCAGGCTGCAGCCCGCCCGGGACAGGCTTAGCAACCACGCCGTGAACATGAGGGCTGTTTCTAACCAGCTTGCGTCCGAATCGAGGTCAACGTCCGGGAAGAACGTGCAACAAACGGTTGGAATGCTGCGCTGGGTTGTGGGGCCGGAAAGGAAACCGAGGCCGTTCTGAACCAAACGGCGTTTGAGACCTCTGGAATCGACAGAACGTTAACCAGCGACGGCTGGTATTTGCCGCGATACTCATTTCGCGGTGAAACAATGCCTATCAGCGCGCATCTAATGATTACGAAGGTTGCCTAAACGACGAGGAAGTCCATATGAGACGCCATTCATGTGCACTGATTCTCTTAGAGGTGCTTCTTCTGGGAACAGGAACGCTCGTGGGCGCGCAATCCGTGACGCCCTCCCTCCCGATGCCCGCACAGCAGCCCCAGACGCCGCCGGCGGAGCAGCAGGTCTGGTCCCCGCAGCAACTCGACAACCTAGTCGCCCCTATCGCTCTCTATCCCGATCCTCTGCTGGGTCAAATGCTGGTTGCCAGCACCTATCCGCTTGAGCTCGTGGAAGCGAGCCAGTGGTTACGGCGGAACAGGAACCTCAACGGCCGGCAGCTCATGGACGCCGCAAAGCAGCAGCCCTGGGATCCCAGCGTGCAAGCGCTGGTGGCCATTCCGGATGCGCTGGCGGAGCTGAACAAGGATATTGGCTGGACCACCGAACTTGGCGACGCGTTCCTTGCGCAACAGGCCGACGTCCTGAATGCGGTCCAACAAATGCGCGCCAGGGCCCAGGCCAATGGCAACCTTCATTCGACGCCGCAGCAGATAGTCAGCACCGAGGAGCAAGGGGGGCAGCAGGACATCATGATTCAGCCGGATGACTCTCAGGTTATCTACGTGCCCTACTACGATCCATCCTACGTCTGGGGACCTCCGGTTTATGGCTACTACCCCCCATTCCTATACCCAGGATGGGGATTTGGATTTGGTCCCGGCTGCGACCTTGGCTTGTATTTCAATAACTGGCTAGGTTGGGGCGGCTGGGGATGGGGCCCGAGCTGGTTCGGTCGCTCGGTCTTTGTCAATAATTTCTTCTTTCCTCGCTATGGATTCCATGGCGGCTTCGGGGGCGGTTTTGGAGGGAGGACGGTGTGGGTCCACGATCCTGCTCACCGCCTCGGTGTTTCGTACGGGACCCCTCAGGTAGCCGCGCAGTTCGAGCGGGCTTCCATGGCCTCTCGGACTTCGTTCCGCGCAGGAGCCGGGTCAAGCGTCGCCACAGCCCGGGACGCGAACTCCTCTGCCGGTCCTCGGACGGAACGCTCTGTTCAACAGGGCTATCGGAACACGATGCCGCAACAAGCGTATCAAGCACCGCAGCAATCCGGGAACACAGCGCCACAACAAAGCGGTCGCGTCCAACAGCAATATCGGGCAGCTCCGCAGACCTCCGCGCCCCGCTCCAGCCATAGCTCTGGTGGCGGCGGTGGCGGTCACGGTGGCGGAGGCCATCGCTAAAAGCACAGGCGTCGGCCTTTTACGAATGCAGCCGTCAACTTTTCAGGGAACGCTCAGGTTCCCACGGATACTCTTTTGTTTTCAGAGGGGGTTCTATGCGCCGGTTTACTCTAGCCCTTTTTTTATCCCTAATTTTCTGTGCGTCCGCGTTTCCGCAGGATCGCGGTGTCATTCAATGCAATCCCTCGTTAGACCGCATTCCAGCGTGGACGGCCCCGGGCAGCCCGTATCTGGTCGAGTATCTCTCTTGCGGCCAGATGGTCAGCGTCTCTGGCCTGGATCGCGGTTATGTGCGCATCCAGATCGGGGGGCACGTTGCCTACGTAGAGTCAAAATATGTCCAAATGCTGCCAGCCCGCAGGCCGTGGCGATCACCGGTTGCCTCTCGCTCGTTCGAACCGACCATTCCAGCTGCTGAGGTTTTTTTAGGGCTTTCTTACCTGAATTTCGGCACGAACGACCTGACAGATTCACGCAAGGGCGCCGCAGGCTGGGATGCTTCGGTTTCGAGTAATTTCAACCAGTGGTTTGCCCTGGAATTGGACGTCAGCGGCCACTACAAGGATTACAACTACTACACAGGCAACGTTTCCGGGCTTCCCAGCTTCATCACCGTTTCCTACTATCGGGATTACTCTTACCTTGCTGGGCCGCGCTTCAATTACGGTCCGGTATTCGTGCACGCCCTTTTCGGGGGCGACCATCTATCTGGGAGCTCCCTGGGGACTTCATCCGCTCAGACCGGGTTCGCCGGTGCCATCGGGGGCGGGATCCAATACCCGATGGGCAATCGGTTCGCCTTTCGTGCCGGTGCGGATTACGTCTTTTCGGAGCACAACATCCTCGGGGGTTCTTCGGCCACCAACAATAACTTTCGGGCATCCGCTGGGATCGTGTTCAATCTGGGGACCAGGACCATTCGATAGTCTTGCAAACTCCGGGATTGGCCGAACTCGATTCACAAACCGGGATTCCGAACAGCCGTCTGCGCTTGCTTAGGCCACAGGTCAGCAGGACTTTTCTGCGGTCTCCCGTTCGTTCCTCCACGCTTCCCGGCCCGCTGCCGGATTCTCAGGCTGCACTCCTCCCGGGACAGGCTCAGCAACCCCGCAGTGATCATGCGGAATCTGACGTCTGAAAGACGGCGCAGCCGGTAAAACTGCGGCTGGAACTGAAATCCCCGGCCCCAGACTCTTGGGCGACAGCTCACCCTCACATCAAAGTCGCCGTCGAATCGGCGGCGACTTTCAAATCAGGCCTTCGGTAAGTGGGGAATCTCCTACCGGCTTTGCTGAGCGACCACGACGCACTTTAAGCTCTTCTGGTCGCGTATAAGCAGCTTGCCGTCGGCGAGCGCTATCGGAGCCCAGTTTTCACCCTGGTCCAGCAACTCGGCGCGGGCCAGCGGTTTGAAACCGGACGGGTCAGGCTCGATTAGATACAGCATTTTGTTGCCGTCAGTGCTCAGCAGCAGGCCGTCAACGAGGATGGCACCGCCCTTATTGAAGGCCGGGTCGTCGCCTGTTTTCCACTTGATCTGGCCGTCCATGCTCATGCATACCAGTCCATCGCTTCGCTCGTTGATCGTGTACTGGGCATAGAAATGGTCTTTATACAGAATCGGCGGCTGTGTGTGGGCGCCGAAGTTGACGTTTTTAAAGAGTTCCGAAACTCCGTAGCTGCCGTCCGATTTCTTTACAACCTTTATCATGGCAGCGCCTGCACTATATCCGCCCGTAATCAGCACCCGTCCTTCACCGGCATCGACCGCATGAGGAACGGGAATGCCGCACTGCCAGTTGCCGTACGTCCACAAAACCTTTCCGCTAAGCGGGTCGAGGCCGTTGACGCTGCCGCCGCTGGCATTACGACCGAATCCCACGCCGGCCATGATCATAACCAGGTGGTCTTCCCGGCCGACCTTGACTATGGACGGGCTGACATATCCGACACCGCCGGACAGGACAGGCGATTTCCATTTAAGCTCGCCCGTCAGTTTGTCGTATGCAACCACACTCGTCTGGGAGGTTTGAGGTGCCACGATCAGCAAATTGCCATAAATCAAGGGATTCTGAGTTATTGCCCACCTGGGCAACGCGCCGCCACCGAAATCCTTCCATATGTTCTTATTCCAAACGGGCTTGTGCGTGCTTGTATTGACGCAATACAGGTCTCCCTGCTGTCCGCAGGTGTAGACATTGTTACCCTCCACAGCGGGTGTGCTTCGCGAACCGGGGTGATCGACCCGACCGGGGGCATCGTAGGCAAAGTTCCAGAGTTCCTTGCCGTTGGCAAGGTCTAAACATCTTAAATTGTCACCGACTTTGTCGTCTCTATCGAGCAGATAAACCTTTCCGCCGCTGACAGCCGGACCGCCAAAGCCAATGCCGACGGGGACCGTCCAGAGGACCTTCGGGCCTTCCTTTGGCCACGTTCGCAAAATGCCCTTCTCCGCGGATGTGCTGTCTCTTTTGGGTCCAAAGTATTGTGGCCAATCCGCAGCAAACGCGCAGGCTACGGATAATGTGACGATTGCCGTTATAAGTTTTATCTTAGCTTTCATTGGTGTGGCTCCTTTTCGGTTGAACAGAATAATGTCCTCAATAATTGCAGATTCTTCCCCAAGATAACAGCCTTCCGGCACCAATTCCCGTCATTTTGCAGATTCAGGTGCACCCACGGCGATGGCATATAGCTGGGATCGCGTCATGACGTATAGCACCCCGTTGGCAGATACAGGAGTGCTGTAGACCGAGTCTCCCATATCGGCCACGGAGAGTTTCTTCATCTCCATCCCTGCCTTGAGGACGGCAACATCTCCGTCCGCATCACCGAGGTAGACTTTACCGTCAGCCACCAGCGGAGAGCCCCAGACGGGGGACTGCAGGTCAAAAGTCCAGTAGGGTTTTCCAGTCTTGACATCCAGGCAGTGCAAAATGCCTTTGAAGTCGGAGATATAAACCAATCCTTCGAAGATCGCCGCTGTTGAAATAGACCGGTTGATTTTGTCGTATTGCCACACCCTGCCGGATTCGGTGATATCGCCCCGTTGGGCGGGGTCGATGCAATAGGTGTGTCCGGCTCCATTGCCGCTGTCGGGATCCTGCCCCACACTCATGAACACTTTACCCCCGCTGAATACGGGCGTGGAAATGCCATAGTTGCGTGTTTTGGGCCACACAGCGTCTTTGGGGTTCAAGTCGAATCTCCAGAGTTTTTCTCCAGTTCGGGCGTTAAAGCCGTAGATCCAGCCATCGCCTCCTGCGAAAAACGCCTGTTCGACTCCACCCACCAGGCCGAGAGCAGGGGAGGACCACTGGCCGTGCAGGATGCCGTCGCCCGGAGAATTGTCCTGCCACACGACCTTTCCGGTGTTTTTGTTGACGGCTATGAAACTGGGAGCTTGCGGCGCGGGGATTTTCTCGTCACTGCGGCCGTTGGAAGTTTCGACTAAGACAAGATCCTCCCAAATGACCGGCGATGAATTGGCCATGTTGCGCTGGTAGACGCCCAATTCCTTCATCATATCGAGCTTCCATATGACGTCGGCATCGGTCGGCCCTTTATGGACCTCATCCTGGAACGGACCGTCATTTTTGCCGTCCATGAATCCTTCTGTGTCCAGGCATACCAGCTCCCCGCGGTTGCTCACATAATAGACCCGCTTGCCTTCAACGGCCGGGGAGGAACAGACGCCCTGATCGGGGAAGTCGTTTTCCGATCCGGACTCCAGCTTGTCTGTCACGGCCTGCCAGAGAAATTTGCCGTCGGACTCCCGGAAGCACATGAGCACACCCTTGTCGCCTTCGATTTCGGGGTTCTTGGGATTTTCATTGTTGGTGCCCAGGAAAATCTTCCCATCGGCCACGACCGGATTTCCGTAGGAGGTGGAACCGATCTGCACCTTCCATTTTATGTTTTTCCCGGTTTTAACATCCCAGGTCTCCGGGAGGTTTTTCATGGCCGAAATCATGTTGCGCTCCGCCGTGCCGCCCCACATCGGCCAGTCTTGAGATATCAGCGGCAACGCGGCTAACCCGGAGAGAGCTAGAAATAGAAGATTGCTTTTGATGCGCATTGACCAGCTCCGTGCCATTGCAAATTTGAGGCCGGTCCCTCTTGGAAGCCACCGTGGGTGGCCGCTTTCCAATGGGGATGCCCGTTGCTTGGAATCAATCCTTTTTTGAGGTTATCTCTTTCGCGATCATGATGGCGCTCATGGCGTTAGGCCAACCCGAATAAAACGCCAGATGGGTAATCATTTCGACCAACTCATCTTTTGTGACGCCATTTTCCAGGGCCCTCGGGATGTGAAACCGCAACTGCTCCGTTCGATTCAATGCAATCAGTGCACTGACCGTTACCAAACTGCGGTCACGTTTTGAAAGACCCGGTCGTTCCCAGACGTCGCCAAACAGCACGTTGTCTGTTAATTCAACCAACTTGGGTGCGAAGTCGCCGATCATCTTCTGAACGGCGGAGGGTGCTTTGCTCATCGTTTTCGCTCCACTTCTTGGAAATGTGCCAATGGAATTCTTCAGGGGGAAGCCTCGGTTGCCGCAACCCGCCGTTTTGCATTTTCGCCCTGCTTCGGGAGGACCGCCGCCAAACACTGATCAATCAGAGCGGGCGGTCCCTCCTTCTCGGCCGGCGGCCACACGAAGCCAACCGTGCATTCATTGCCGCGCTCCGCGATTCGGATTCATCGAAGGGACGCCATATCGATGACAAACCGGTACTTCACATCGCTCTTCAACAGGCGTTCGTAAGCCTCGTTGATCTGTTGGATCTTGATAAGTTCGATGTCGGCGGTGATCCCCCTCTCGCCGCAGAAATCCAACATCTCCTGCGTCTCGCGAATTCCGCCGATGGTCGAGCCCGCCAGGTGGCGGCGCCTAACAATTAAATTAAAGGAAGCCACCCCGAGCGGCTTTGGCGGCGCTCCGACCAGGGTCATCGTGCCGTTCAGCTTCAGCAGTTGAAGATAAGCGTTCAGATCATGGTCTGCGGAAACCGTATCCAGGATAAAGTCAAAACTGCCGGCGTGCTTTTGCACCGCGGCGCTGTCCTTGGACAAAATGACCTCATCTGCGCCGAGCCGGACCGCATCGGCAGCCTTATGCTGCGATGTGGTAAACAGCGCCACGCGCGCGCCGAATGCCTTGGCCAATTTGAGCCCCATGTGGCCCAATCCGCCCAACCCCACGATCCCGACCTTCTGTCCTTTCCCCACGTTCCGATAGCGCAGCGGCGAGTATGTTGTAATGCCCGCGCAGAGCAGAGGTGCGGCGCCGGCCGGGTCAAGCCCGTTGGGAACGCGCAGCACAAATGCTTCATCGACCACGACGCTCTCCGAATAGCCGCCATAGGTGACGCCGCCAAGAAATTTATCCGCGCCGTTGTAGGTCAGCGTGCAGAAATTGTCGCAATACTGTTCCTCGCCGGCGAGACAGCTGGGGCACCTGCGGCAGGAATCGACCATGCAACCGACTGCGGCGATGTCCCCTTCCCTGAATTTCTTTACCGCGCTGCCCACCTTCACCACGCGCCCGACAATCTCGTGGCCAGGGACGCAGGGGTAGACAGTCGCCACGAAGGCGCTCCATTCGTTGCGCACGGTATGCAAATCCGAATGGCAGACGCCGCAATACATGATCTCGATCTGCACATCCTCCGGCCCGGGAGTGCGCCGATGGACTGTAAGCGGGCCCAGTTCCGAAGTCGCGCTCCGGGCCGCAAATGCCTTTGAGGGAAATGTTCCTGCGTTCGCTTCTGTTTTGGTCATGTTGTTCTCCAAATGTAAATCTAAGTATACCGGGCACTCCCGCCATATTCACTAGCGGAACAAGCCGAATCTATGGAGGGAACAATGAACTCGAGCTCGGCAAAGGGCTCCGTCCTTTCCGGTCATCGGCTGCTCAACCATCAAGGAGTTTTGACGACGCACGGCCGCACATCGGCTCATCCTTCGTCGAGGCTGTCGGCACCAAGCGTCTTCGGGAGTTATCGGGATACCAGGACGACCACGCTTCGTCCCTGAACGCGGAAACTCTGGCCCTCGACCGCCCTTTCATTTCCCGGACCCGAAATATCCTGGGGGGACGGTTGTGCTGTGTCCACAGCCAGGCACCACCGGCGTCCCGCCGCGGCCGGAATCTCGAAGTCCAGTCCTTCCGAATCCATGTTCAGCATGACGTGGATATCGGCTTCCGTGCCGAAGCCGGCCAGAGTAAAGGCCAGGGCCCGAGCGTTGGGATCATCCCAGCCCGGGCACAAAAGCCGACAGCCATGCCAACTGACATCCGGCAGGCCGCGCTCATTCACCTTGCCGTCGAAAAAGCGGGACCGGTGAACCGCCGGGTGGCGGCGGCGGAAGTCGATCATCAGCTTCCAGAACCTGAACAGATCGCGGTGCTTCTCCACCAATCGCCAGTCGCACCAACTTGTCTCGTTATCCTGGCAGTAGGCGTTGTTATTGCCTTTCTGCGTCCGACGGACCTCGTCGCCAGACAGGACCATGGGCACGCCTTGGGCAAGCAGCAGGATGGCTGCAAAGTTGCGGATTTGGCGGCTGCGGAGGGCCTCCACGGCCGGGTCATCGGATTCCCCTTCCACGCCAAAGTTCCAGCTCAAATTGTCGTTGATACCATCCCGGTTGTCTTCTCCGTTAGCCTGGTTGTGTTTGAAGTTGTAGGAGACCAGGTCGTTGAGAGTGAAACCGTCGTGGCAAGTCACAAAGTTAATGCTGTTGATGGGCAGATGGCCGCTGGCCTGGTAGATGTCCGCGCTCCCGGCGATGCGCGAAGCTACGGCCCCAACCAACCCCGGGTCGCCCCGCGCAAAGCGGCGGATGTCGTCCCGAAAACGGCCATTCCATTCCGCCCAGCGGTAGCCCGGGAAATAGCCGATCTGGTAAAGCCCAGCCGCATCCCACGCTTCGGCAATGATCTTGGCATCCAGTAGGGACTCGGACAACTCGATGCTCCAAACTACCGGCGGATGGGCCAAAGGGACGCCGTCCTCGCCACGCGAGAGGATCGACCCTTCATCGAAACGGAAGCCGTCCACGTGCATCTGCTCGACCCAGAACTCCAGGCACTCCAGGATGAACTTCTGCATAATCGGGTGGTTGCAGTTTAGCGTGTTGCCGCAGCCGGAATAGTCCGTGTAGTACTGCCGGTCCGATGGCACGAGGTGGTAGGCGATCTCGTTACAGAAACCTTTGAAGTTTATCGTCGGCCCGAGGTGGTTTCCCTCGTTGGTGTGGTTGAAAACCGTGTCGAGGATGACCGCGATCCCAGCGCTATGCAAGGCTTTCACCATGTCCCGAAACTCGCGGACGTGGGCTCCCTGCTCGGGTGAGACGCAGTAGCTGGATTCGGGAGCAAAGAAGCTGACCGTGCTGTAGCCCCAGTAATCGGTTAGCGGGCCGCTGCCATCAGGCTTCATCCGCAGCACGTCCTTGCTGTCGAACTCCATCACCGGGAGCAGCTCCACGGCGGTGATTCCAAGCTCCTTCAGGTAGGGGATTTTCTCGACGATCCCGTGAAAGGTGCCTGGATGTTTAACTCCCGACGAGGGATGCCGGGTGAAGCCGCCGACGTGCATCTCGTAGATAACCAGCTCATTCATCGCCTGGTTGAGAGGCCGATCGCCTTCCCAGTCGTAGTCCGACGTGTCGATGACTACACTGCGCATCGAGCTGGCCAGGTTATCGTTCGGGCCGCAAGCATCGGCCCGGTTCCAGAGTGTGTCCGTGTTCCCGCAGGCGTACGGGTCAAGAAGGACTTTGTTGGGGTTGTAGCGGAAACCCTGACCGTGGAGGTCCGTGGGGCCATCGACCCGGTAGGCATAGTGAGCGCCCGCCCGCAGTCCCCTGACGTGCACGTGCCAGAAGAAGAAGGTTTTGTTGACTGTCGGGTCAAGCTTGACGATCTGGGCCGGCTCCCGGTCGTCGTGCCCATCGAAGAGCAAAAGCTCGACGGAGGTGGCATTGCGCGAAAAGACGGAAAAGTTGACCCCGTTGACATCTGGGACCGCACCTAGCGGGTGTGGGCGGCCGGGGGCAGTTTCGTATCGAGGTGCACTCATACCGGTTCTTCGGGCCGAAACGCCATCCAAAGGATGGATCGCTGTGCGAACAACGGCGCGTCGCTTCTGATTATCCTTGCTGGAGGGCTGGCCCGCAAGGGTTTTTGGCGCGCCGGCATCCATCGGGGTCGATCTCGACGGCCTCTCCGAGCGGTCCAGCCTCAAGGGGACCGAGGAATCGGGCTTCTCCTCTGCTGCGGGAACTGCAGCCTCGCGTAATGCCTTTTCACCTGACTCACGAACGCCTCGAGAACCATCGCGCGCGATGGTTCTTCGCCGCCCGAGTAAACCGCTGTGACGATGGGGATGTCGTGATGATCATGTCGGATTTTCTCGATGATCGCCGCCGACGCGTTCCCAACCATGCAATTGAAACAGACGGCATTGATGATCCCGTCGGCGCCACGTTGCGCGAAGTCAACGATCTTTACCGTGTTGAGGAACAGGAGTTCGTGCGCCTCGTTGGGCATATAGGGAGCGGCGAGCTTCTTCATCTCGAGGTACCCGGGCTCCTCGAGGCGCGAGATCCGCGGCGAAGCCACGCGATGAATCCTCCAGACGTCGACGAGGCGCTTTATGGCCACCGAACCGCTGACCAGGAGGTCCTGCATTCTTCCCCTTGATGCGCTCTCGAAAAGCCGCCGCGAGATGCCGAAGTCCAGCAGATCGATCTGGCCCATGGAGGGCCACACCTCCAACCCACGGTCTTCGAGCCAGCGATAGAGGTCGTTGTTGGCAGCCGGATTCACTTTGGTATAAAGGTCGCCCGCGATCCCGACCACCGGCCGACGGCCATTGCGCTCGACGGGTATGGGCGAAAGTGCCCGCAGCGACTCATCCAGGGCCTCCACGATGTCGCCGCCTCCGATCGCCGTTTCGATGCGGCGCAGGTTCCGCCGGTGGACCGCGTTGGCTGTCCCGCGCACTTTTTCGTATGGCCGTATTTCGCAGACCGCCTTCACGCACAGTTCGATGGCCAACAGGCCCATGTAGAAGCGCTCAATGGCATCGCTGCCGAAGGCGTTTGCCAGTTCCTGCCCGGTCGGGGCGCTGACCTTGACGGCATGGATCCCGAGCTCACGCAAAAGCACCTGCATGCCGGCGCCATACTGGTGGAGCAGGCACGGAATCGCGGTGCCCGGGAAATAGAAAACAATCTCCTTTCCGGATTCACGCGCGGCGACATCGACGAGGTCTCCGACGAGCATCGAGTAGGCATGGCATTCCTTCCCCAGCGTGTACTTCTCGCCCAGGATGCGGATCCTGTCGTCGGGGAGGGGGAGCACTTCGGCATGGTAACCCTTGTACTTCCATATGCCGCTAAAGGCATACGCGTGGTCGGCGAAGTAAGGGATACGCACGTCCGCCGGGGACGCGGGGAAATAGGCAACCGGGACATTGGCGACAGTGCGGGGGCTTGGTTGCGCCCGGGTCCGACTCCCGCCTTCGAGGCGGTCGATGAACGCCTCGAGCCTCGTGATCAGCCCGGCCTCGCCGCGATGCTCATCGAATTCGAGGATGAGATACGGCCGGCCGCGGAGCGTGTCCTCGATCTGCTTAAAGGTAAAGGCATCGGGGCCGCAGCCGAAGTTCGAGATGATGATCGGATGAATCCCCGGGATCTCTGCAATGGCAACGGCAGCACGGTGGATGTCGGCTGAAAACCGCCACGGAAGGCCCGAAGCGCCGGTAGGCAGGTCGAGCGGCAGGTACGCGAGCGGAACGGCAAACACACCCATCCGGCGGAGCCGCTCGAAGAGGTTCAGATTCATGAAGGCATCGAAGGTATTGTACGGTTTGCCAAGGATGGCGAACACGTGCCGGTACTTGCCGGCTTTCAGCAGCTCTCCCGCGTAAATCCTCAGCGATTGATCGAAATGGTCTTGCGCGGCGCGCGCGGCCTGATAGGCTTTGCGAATCCGGTTCCTGGAGGCGCCGAGACGCCCACGCCATGCCTCGAATCCCTCCACGAACGACTCTTCGTCAACGAAGCTCACGGTCGGGGTGACGAATCTGTCGTGGTTCTTTGCGCCGATCATGTAAGGGACGGCCATAGCGTACGGGCAGGAATAGGACTGGGAGGGGACGTCGCCGGGGAGGATGACCACCGACGGGACAAAGACCAGGTCGACACCGGTCTCGAGAAGCGTGTGGATGTGCCCCGCCGTGAGCTTGATCGGGAGGCAGACACCGACGGCTAGGTTTTTCAGCCCGAGTGCAAGCGTCCGCTGGCCGGTATTGTCAGAGAGCACCGGCTGCAGATCGAGATCGCGAAAGAAAACTGCCCAGAAGGGGAGGTGAGCCATGAGCGTCGAGGCGCGAGGGATGCCGATGGTTCGACGGCCCCTGGCAGGGGTATCGAAATACTTTTGGCAACGCGCCAGGAACTCATCCGTGAGGTTGGGCAGGGCCGGTTCGTGCCGGTCGTCGGAACCCAGCGAAGTGAAGCGTTCGCAGACGTCGCCGAAATAACACCGCGCCGTGGGGGTCTCGATGACGTTCACCTCGCAGTTGTTCGAGCAATGGCTGCACTCGAACGACCACAACCGGGGTTGCGGTCCCGGGTCGAGCCCTTTGAAATGAGACTTCTCGCTCTTGCCTTCCTTCGCCTCATCACGCGCGGCAAGCGCAGCGCCGATCGCGCCGGAGATCCTGTTGTAGGGGTGCACCCGCACCGGTGCGCCGGCAAGCCTCTCAAACGCCGCGACGACGGCATCGTTGCTGGCGACGCCGCCCTGGAAAACGATCGCGCTGCCGAGCGGGCGGTTCCCCACCACCTTATTGAGATAGTTCTTCACGACTGCATACGAAAGCCCCGCGCAGATCGAGCTGGCAGGAATGCCGTGGCGGATGGCGTTGACGACTTCAGTTTCCATGAAAACCGTGCAACGCGAGCCGAGATCGAGGGGTGCCTCGGACGCGAACGCCAGCGGCGCAAATTCGCTGTATATGTCGATGCCGAGTTCGCGTGCCTGCTCCTCGAGGAACGAGCCGGTTCCTGCGGCACAGATCTTGTTCATGACGAAATCGGCTATCCCGGTGTCCCGGACTGCAATGAACTTTGAATCCTGACCTCCGATCTCAATGATCGACTCGACGCCGGGAATGAAGTGCCGCGTCCCGAGCATCTGGCAGGTGATCTCGTTTTTCACGACGTCGGCGCCGAGCAACCGGGCGGCGAGATGCCGCCCGCTCCCCGTTGCGCCGCACCCGAGGATGTTAAGCCCATTGGGGAAGCGCTTGCGCAGGATCTCGAGGCCCTCGCGCAATACGTCGACCGGACGGCCTCGGGT
>Ga0326728_10004125_pt1 | contig 43682 bp, 46 predicted proteins | sample MB3enrmetagenome_FD_207602 | JGI IMG/M metagenome (GOLD analysis project Ga0326728, IMG submission 207602) | Lab enriched peat soil microbial communities from McLean, Ithaca, NY, United States - MB31MN | ecosystem: Environmental > Terrestrial > Soil > Wetlands > Peat | place: USA: New York...
GACGTCGACGCGTGAGCCGAGCACGACCATCCCGAGACGGTCCCCCTTCTTCCCGGCGGAGCCGACCCGGACGAACGAGACCAGGCGGCGGGCCACGACCCCGGTGATCTGGACGACCTCAACGGCCCCGAGGGCGCTCGAGAGGCGGTAGCGTCGCTGGACGTTGCGGTCGGCGTCCGGTCGGTAGGCGGCCCGAAAGCCGCTCCCGCCTGCCTCGATCTCGGTGACGCGTCCGTCCACCGGGAACCGGTTCACGTGGACGTTGGTGACGTTCATGAAGACCGAGATGCGCCAGAGGTCCCCCTCCCGGTCGACCGCACGGACGCGGCCGTCCGCGGCGGAGACGACCCCCTCACCGGGGATCCGCTCGGGGTCCCGAAAGAAGACGGCGAAGAACCCCCACACGATGGTGCCCGCGCCGAGCCCTAGGGCCCAGGGGAGCGAAAGGGCGACGGCCCCGACCGCGGGCAGCGCAGCGAGGAAGAGGAGCGCCGCGGCCGCCGCGCCCAGGTAGCGACCCGCGCCCGGCGCGAACACGCGGTCAACCGGTGAGGACGATCTCGATGTTGACGCCGTCGGGCACCTGGATCCGCATCACCTGGCGCAGGGCTCGCTCGTCGGCGTCGATGTCGATCAGCCGCTTGTGGATCCGCATCTCCCAGTGGTCGATCGTGCTGGTGCCCCCGCCGTCCGGGCCCTTGCGCACGGGCACCTTGAGCTTCTTGGTCGGGAGCGGGATCGGCCCGGCGATCGCGACTCCCGTCTTCTGGGAGATCTCGCGGATCTGCTTGCAGATCGAATCGACCTTGCGGGAGTCGGTGCCGCTGAGCGAGATCCGGGCCTTCTGCGGCATCGATAGTCCCTCCCCTAGGTCGCCTGTCCGAGCCCGAGTGGCTTACTCGCGCTTCTTGAGCTCGACCACGACCCCGGCCGCGACCGTCTGTCCCATGTCCCGGACGGCGAACCGCCCGAGCTGGGGGAACTCTTTGTACTTCTCGATGACGAGCGGGCGCTTCGGCGTGATCTTCACGACCGCCGCGTCGCCGGTCTTGAGGGTCTGCGGGTTCTCCTCGGCGACCTGGCCCGTCTTCGGGTCGAGGCGCTTCAGGAGCTCCGTGAACTCACAGGCGACCTGGGCGGTGTGGCAGTGGAAGACCGGCGCGTAGCCGACCGTGATGACGCTCGGGTGGTTGAGCACCTGGATGTTCGCCGTGAAACTCTCGACCACGGTGGGCGGGTTCGAGGCCGGACCGGCGACCTCGCCGCGGTGGATGTCGTTCTTGTCGATGCCGCGGACGTTGAAGCCGATGTTGTCGCCCGGGACGGCCTCCGTGACCGCCTCGTGGTGCATCTCGATCGACTTCACTTCCCCGGACTTGCCACCGGGCATGAAGATGATCTTGTCGCCGACCTTGAGCGTACCCGTCTCGACCCGTCCGACCGGGACGGTACCGATGCCGGTGATGGTGTAGACGTCCTGGACCGGGAGCCGGAGCGGCTTCGTCGTGGGCTTCTCGGGGACCTTGAGCGAGTCAAGGGCCTGGAGGAGCGTCAGCCCCTTGAACCAGGGCATGTTCGCGCTCGGCTTGTTGATGTTGTCGTCCTTGAACGCCGAGATGGGGAGGAAGACGACCTGCTCGGCGAGCTTGAAACCGATGTTCTTCAGGAGCTTCGTCAGGTCCTCCTTGACCTCGTTGTACTTGGCCTCGGAGTAGGCGACCTCCTGCCGGTCCATCTTGTTGATCGCGCAGATGATCTGGCTGACGCCGAGCGTACGGGCGAGGAAGATGTGCTCCCGGGTCTGTTCCTGGACCCCTTCCGCCGCGGAACAGACGAGCACGGCCGCGTCGGCCTGGCTCGTCCCCGTGATCATGTTCTTGACGAAGTCGCGGTGGCCGGGCGCGTCGATGATGGTGAAGTAGAACTTCTGGGTGTCGAAGCGGCGGTGCGCGATGTCGATCGTGACCCCGCGTTCCCGCTCCTCCTTGAGGTCGTCCATGACCCAGGCGAACTCGAACGTCGCCTTCCCCTTCGCCTCGGCCTCCTGGCGGTACTTGTCGATCTCTTCCTGTCGGATGTAGCCGGTATCGAGAAGGAGACGGCCGACGGTCGTGGACTTTCCGTGGTCGACGTGTCCGATGAAGACGATGTTGAGGTGGGGCTTCTGCGCCATTTTCTCGGGCTCCGGGCGCGCCCAGTTGGTCCTGCTATATAGGCGTTGTCTCCGCGCGCCTCCGAGAGAGACGGGCCGTGGCGCTTTCCGCGGCCGGCCCGGCTCTCCGTCGCGCGGCCGGACGGGAAAAGCCCGGGCACCGGTGCCGGTCGGAGCCCGGGCGGCGGCTCGCTATCGCTAGAGGTCCGGCATCAGGAAGAGCTCGTTACCGTCGGGGTCGCGCACGGTGGCGTACCAGCCCCACGGCTCCTTCTTCGGCCCTTCTGTGAACTCGACCCCGTTCGCCTTCAACTCCCCGCACGCGGCGACGAAGTCGGTCCCGGGGATCCGGAGCGTGATGCCCGAGTTCCCCGGCTCGAGCGGAGCGTTCGGCTCGAACTCGGACATCTGACAGAGGTGGAGCATGCCACCCTTGCCCTTGCGGCCCACCGCCACCCAGTGGTCCATGCTCTCGACGAGGTCGAGGCCGAGACGCCCCGTGTACCACTCGGTCGCCTTCTTCCGGTCGGAGACCACGACCGCGACGCTCGCGACGTGCGCCTTCGGTAGCGATCCCTTTCCGCGGCTCGTTCCCTCTCCCTGGCTCGTTCCCTTGCTCTTGGTCGGCATGGATGACCTTCCGGTCGAAGGATGACCCATTCCCACTAATCAGGGTTCGGTGGGGTGGTGAAACGGTCCCGCCTCCCTCGTACGGCACGGAAAGGTTATATCGAATAAACGATATCGATATTCCGATTATGTGGGCGTACGGCTGGGGTTCGAAGCGTCATCGAGGGCTCCGGGTCTGGGTGCTGCAGCTTCTGGAGCGGGGACCCATGAACGGGGCCGAGATCATGGAAGAGATGGACCGGATGACGATGGGCTGGTGGCGGCCGTCCCCTGGCTCGATCTACCCGCTCCTCGACCAGCTCGCGGAGGAGAAGCTCGTCCGCAAGCGCGACGACGGCCGGTACGAGGTGACCGAGGCGGCGCGGGGAGGGCCCGAGTGGACCCGCGGCTGGATGGGACGCGGTCCGCGCACCCCTCAGGACGCCCTCACCGAGGTCGAGGCGTACATCGCCTTCCTCGAGGACGTCGGTCGGGCCGAGAAGGTCGACCTCAGTTCGATGACGCCTCGCCTCAAGGCCGTCGCGAAGCGGCTCGACGACCTCGTCGACCGCTCGACCCGCGGGAGGTCGCCATGAGGACCCGCGCGCGGGAGTCCGCACCGCTCCGTGGGGTGGTCCGATGATCCGCTCGAGGTTCCCCCCAGGGCCTGCAGAGGCCGTCCCGTTCTTCCGAGGGCTCAAGATCCGCATCGCGGCCACGCTCGCCCTCCTCATCGGGGGTCTCTGCTGGGTGATCCTGTACCTCGCCTTCCTCGCCGGACGTTTCGCCTGGTACCAGAACCTCGCCATCGTCCTGGTCTCCTTCATCGTGTTCCCGGCGGTCGTCGTGGTGATGTGGATCTTCTGGGGGATGTCCGTCGGTCGCCGGTTCCGCCGGGCGTTCTGGGACGACGACTTCCCCTGAGGGCCCCGTCCGGGACCGACCCCGTGGGAGCACCGAGAGGCCGACCGTGACGATGGGATACCGTCCGAACCGACGGGACCGGTTCCGCCTGCGCGCGCGACGGGCGCTCCTCGAGCGGATCCGCCTCTTGGCCGAGCCGGAAGGGACCCGCCTCCTCGACCTCGGCGGGGGCACCGGGGCCGCCACGGTAGCGTTCGGGAAAGGGGCCCGGGAGCTGGTCGTGCTCGAGCCCGATCCACGAAAGATCGCCCGCGGACGGGATGCGGGCGCTCCCGTGACGTTCGTCGCCGGGGTCGCCGAGGCCCTTCCGTACGGAGTGGGTCGGTTCGACCGCGTGGTTTCTCTCATGTCGTTCCACCACTTCCCAAACGGGGACGATGCGCTCCGCGAAGCCGCGAGGGTGCTGACCCCGGGGGGTCGTCTCATCGTGTACGATTTCGACCGGTCAACCCTGTCGGGCAAATGGGTCGCCTTCTTCGAGGGACACCTCGCGCGCCACCCGATGCGGTTCGTGACGGCGGTCGACCTCGAGCGACGTGTCCTGGCCGCCGGATTCGCCCGAGCTCGCCGAGAGTCGTTCGGCTCGGGCGCGTTCGTGGTGGCCGAGCGGTGAGACCGTTCCGGCGGCGAAACCGCTTTAGCGACCCGTCTCGGTGCCGCCGCTCGTCCCCCAAGGCGTGAGGAGCGGCCCCGGTTCGTGGTAGGCCAGCAGAAGATGGAAGAGCGCCGGCGGACTCCTCCCCCGCGCCCGAAGTAGGAGAACACGATGCTCTGTGAGATGTGCGGCAAGGAAGTCCCGCTGACGAGCCGGGTCCGCCTCGAGCACTCCGTCCTCTCCCTCTGCCCGGAGTGCACCCGGTTCGGCACGCTCGTTGACCCGGTGCCCGCTCCCTCGGCGACAACCTCGTCCGACGGGGCCCATTTCCGCCCGGGCATGGGCGTCACCCGCCCGTCCGGCCCCCGTCGGCGGCTCGAGGAGCGCGACCTCTACCAGGAGATCGGGGAGATGGAGCTCGCTCCCGACTGGAACAAGCGCATCCGGATCGCCCGCGAGGCCCGGCAGTGGACCCCCGAGGTCCTCGGAAAGAAGCTGAACGAGAAGAAGTCGGTCGTCCTCAAGATCGAATCCGGCAGCTTCCGGCCCCCCGACGCGCTCGTGCGGAAGATCGAGCACCTGCTCCAGGTCCGCCTGCGCGCGGAGCCCGAGACCCCGGGTCAGACCTGACCCGACCGCGGCTCGGTAGCCGACGACGGGCCCTCCTCGTCACCCGACGTCCTTGGGTACCGCCGCCGGGCGTGGGGCGAGAGCGCGGTGGGTCGCCCGACATCCCGGTCGAACCCGACCGGCGACCCCACTTCCACGCGGACGAAGCCGTCCGCGGACCCGCCGTCGCGCGCCAGCCGAAGGTCGGTCGTGTAGCTCGCCAGCATCCCGTCGGACCATCCGACGTAGGCCGCGCCCAGCGCGCACAGGGCCACCACCGCAGCGAGGCCCACCAACGGGACCGGCACGCCAAGGCCGACCCCGGTCAGGGCGAGGGCCGCAGCGACCATCGTCCAGAGCGCCCGCCGAACGTCCCGGTGGGCGCGTCGGTCACGGTGGGTGTACGCGGCCACGGACCGGACCCGCTTGCGGCGTGCCTCTCGCTCACTTCGAGCGCCGGGGCCTGGCCCGGGGAAGGAGGAGATGTTCGAGGATCGCCTTCTGGGCGTGCAGGCGATTCTCAGCCTGGTCCCAGGCGGCGGACTGGGGCCCGTCCAGGACGGAATCGGTGATCTCCAGGCCCCGGTGCGCGGGAAGGTCGTGCAGGACGAACGCCGACGGCTTCGCGAGCTCGACGAGCGCGTCGTTCACTTGGAAGCCGTGGAACGCCGCCTCCCGGGCCGCCGCCTCGGCCTCCTCGCCCATCGAGACCCAGACGTCCGTGTAGAGGGCGTCGGCGTCCCGGGCCGCCTCCTTGGGGTCGTTCGTGAACGTGATCGTCGCCTTGGACGCTCGGGCCAGCACCTCTGCGGCCCGGACGTACTCGGGCTGCGGGCGGTATCCGGCCGGCGTCGCGACCGCGAGGTCAAGGCCGACCGCCGCCGCCCCGAGCAAGAGTGAGTGGAGGACGTTGTTGCCATCCCCGATCCACGCCAGATGGTGGTGGGCGAACCGACCGTTCCAACGCTCGCGCATGGTGAGCAGGTCGGCCGTGATCTGGCAGGGATGCTCCATGTCGTCGAGCGCGTTGATCACGGGGATCGTGGCCCAGCGCGCGAGCTCGACCATGTCGACGTGGCGGAAGGCGCGGTAGCAGACCGCGTCCACGAAGCGGGAGAGGACCCGCGCGGTGTCGGCGATCGTCTCGCCCCGTCCGAGCTGGAGGTCCTTCGAGGAGAGGTAGAGGGCATGGCCCCCGAGGTCGTTCATCGCCACCTCGAACGAGGTGCGCGTGCGCGTGGACGGCTTCTCGAAGATCATCGCGAGGTTCTTCCCCGCCAGCGTCGGCCTGAGGACCCCCCGGGCCCGCTCGGCCTTCAGGGCCGCGGCGCGGGCCAGGACCCGGTCGAGGTCCCCCGCGAGGTCGGAGATCGAGAGCAGGTCTTTCGGGGCCGGTGGAAGCGCCATCGAAGAGAGCACCGTGCGTCCGCGTTAAACGGTTCCGTGGACGACCTCCCTGGGCCTCCGTGCGAAGGTTATGAGGGCGACCTGATTGGCTCGAGGCGAGGGAGATCCAGTGCCCGCCCGTTCGAAGAGGAGTACGAAGAGTCCACCGGCCCGACCGACCCGAGCCCGAACGTCCCCTGCCCGAGGGCGGCGCGTCTACATCGTCACGGGAGGCGTCACGAAGTTCGCGAAGGCCCACCCCGCGATGGACTTTCGGCTCATGGTCCGCAAGGCGTACGATTACGCGCTCAAGGACGTGCCGAGCCTCACCCCGGACCGGATCGACGGGACGCGGATCTCCTACTTCTCGGACCACTTCACGCGACAGCTCAAGGCCGCGAGCATGGTCCAGGACTACCTGGGCCTGAACCCGAAGGGGTCGGTGCGGATCGAATGGGGGGGCGCCACCGGCGGGGAGTGCGTCCAGGCGGCGTACGAGGCGATCGCGAGCGGCCGGATGGACGTCTGCCTCGCCGCCGGCTTCGAGACGATGAGCCGGGTCCCTACGTGGAAGGGGAACGAGTTCATCGCGCTCGCGTCCGACACGAACTTCGACTTTCCTCTCGGCGGGTTCTACACCGGCTACTACGCGCTCATGGTCATGCGCCACATCTACGAGTACCTGCGCCTCGGGAAGTTCGCGAACGTGAAGGACGAGCGCGAGGCCCAGCGCCTGGCGATCGCCGAGGGGAGCCGCATCATGAGCCTCGTCTCGGTGAAGAACCACCGCAACGCGCTCCACAATCCCTACGCCCAGTACCCGAAGCGCCTGACGGTCGACGACGTGCTCAAGTCGGAGATGATCAGCTACCCGCTCACGCGCGAGCAGATCTGCACGATGAGCGACGGGGCGGCGTGCGTTATCCTCTGCGACGAGGCGCGCGCGAAGGAGTTCACGGACAAGCCCGTGCAGGTCACGGGCGTTGGCTGCGGGACCGACACGATGCGGCTGTCCGACCGGCCGTTCGGCCGCGTCCCGCTCCTTCCCCATGAGAAGGCGAAGGAGTACGAGAACCTCCCCTACCCCGGGGTCCACTCGTTCCGCGCCGGGCGCACGGCGGGGATCGAGGCGTACCGGATGGCGGGGATCACGAAGCCGAACCAGGAGCTCTCCTTCATCGAGCTCCACGACGCCTACGCCTCGAGCGAGATCCAGACGTACGAGGACCTCGGCCTCTGCCGCTACGGTGAGGGGTACGAGTTCGTCGAGCGGGGAGACCCGTTCCTGAAGGGGATCGACTACGGTTTCCCGGTCCCACGGGCCGGCGCCACCCCCGTCAATCCCTCCGGCGGCCTCATCGCCTGCGGCCACCCGGTCGGCGCGACCGGCCTCATGCAGGCGGTCTTCGCCTTCTGGCAGCTCCAGGGAACGATCCCGAAGCACTTCGGGGACCCGACGCTCCAGCTCGCCAACCCCCGGCGCGGCGCCATCCACAGCCACGCGGGGACGGGCTCGGCCGTGACCGTGTCGGTCCTCGAACGGGGGTTCCGATGAGCGCGCGCCCCCGCAGCTACACGAAGTTCCGCGAGGTCCAGAGCGAGCTCGAGCGTTCCGGTGCGGCGATCTTCCGGGACCAGGACGGCGTGGAGAGCCTCATCATCCGTAACCCCTACGCCATCAACTACGTCCACAGCTACGCCGAGGACTCCCCGTTCTTCCTCGGACTCGCCGAGGGGCGTCTGCGCGGGTCCAAGTGCCGCAAGCCGAAGTGCGGCTTCGTCTACGGGACGCCGCGGAGCCATTGCATGGTCTGCGGCGCTCCGACGGAGTGGGTCGACCTCCCCACGAAGGGACGGGTGCACTCCTGGACGACCTGCCACTTCGCGGGCGAGGTATTCCTGAAGGAGACGCCCTACAACCTCGCGCTCGTCGAGTTCGACGGGGTCGGGAGCCTGCTGCTCGTTCGGCTCCGGGACTGTGGGGAGTCGGAGCTCTACGTCGGGATGCCGATCGAGGCCCGGTTCGAGCCGAACCCGAAGTACGCGATCACGGACGTCTGGTTCGTCCCGTCGCGCTAGCGTCGGCGGCGGACCCGGCAAAGCCGGGAGGAACCGCGCGTCGTTCGGCTCGGCGAGCGCCCCACGTCGGCGGAGGCCCGCGGCGGTGGGAGGACGCGCCGTCGTTCCCGGGGTAGTCTTATCGGCCGGAGGGCCCTTCCCTTGCCGCCCCGACCTCGGGGCGCGCAGGGGAACCCGATGCAGCTGATCTCGGTGGAACGATGGACCTTCTGGAGCGCCGTGGTTCTCGCCGTCGCGGGAGCGCCGCTGAGCACGGGCCTGGGGGTGTGGTACAACCCTAACACCGGCACGAGCGAGGGGATCGGCGCGTCGATCGCGACCGCCGTCTTCGTGCTGCTCGTGGTGAGCTTGGTGCTCGGCGGCTCAAGGGATCCTGCGATCCGAACCGTCCCCCCGAGCCCCGAGCCATGAGCGCCGCGGCGCCAGGGTCCCCGGTCGTCCCCCCAGCTCCCTCCCGAACCGCCCGAGCGCACTTCGGCACCCGGATCCCCCGACGCCGCCGCGGAGAGGCCTTCTTGGGCGTGCTCTGCGCCGTCGCCTTCCCGGTGAGCCTGCTCCTCGCGACGGGATATGTCCCGGGCGTATACACGGCGTCTCCCTTCACGTTCTCCCAGCAGTTCCCGACGTGCGTCAACGTGGGGTACAGCGCCCCCATCGCGACCCACTACCTGCCAGCGTGGGCCAGCGTCTCGGTGCATTGGGCCGTGCTGCACCCAAGCGACACGCTGGTCATCTACTCCGTGCAGAACGCGGCCGGTTCGGTCCTCTACCAACTGGGGTCGAACGGGACGGGGTCGTTCGCCTCGCGAGGCGGCGAGTACGCGTTCTCGGGCGAATGGGCGGGCTTCTACGTGGAGCCGGTGAACGCGACCTGCGCGACCGTGGACGTCCAGGTCACGGTGAGCTACACCCTCGCGTGAACGAGGCCTTCTCGTTCCCCGTCGGGTGGCGCATCCCCACGACGTTCCCGACGAGCACGCTCTCGGTTCCGACGGGGGAAGGTGCCCCGGAGCCACGGCATGGTTTGTGGCGCTCCGACGCCCTACAACCTCGCGCTCGTCGAGTTCGACGGGGTCGGAAGCTCGCTCCTCGTTCCGCCCCGGGATTGTGGGGAGTCGGAGCTCTACGTCGGGAGGCCGATCGAGGCCCGGTTCGAGCCGAACCCGAAGTACGCGATCACGGACGTCAGGTCCGTCTCTTCCCAGTAGTCCGTCCGTCGGCCGTTCGGGCTCTCCGTCCCGGTCCCTCCTTCGGGAGGAGGCCGATGAGCTCGAGCACGTCCCCCTGGCCCCGGGCGATCTCTGCACGGGTGGTCCGAGCGACCTCTACGAACTCGAGATGCCTCCACGCGGGGGCCCGGGGAGGGGTGGAGGCGCTCCACCGTCCACGATACACGAAATGGAAATCCCAGTGAGGGTCGCGGCCGGGGGAACCCGGCCGCACCGAGGGGTCGGAAAAGACCAGCGGGCCGGTGAGGGGCACGGGTCCCGAGTCGAGCTGTTCCTTCAGGATCCGTCGACACGCTTCCGCCGGCGACTCGAACAGCAGCAACTGGCTCGACGGCAGCATCCAACGGTCTCCGATCGCTCCGACCATCGCCGTGGGAATGGCGCCGATCTCCCACCACGGCGCGGCCGGGTCGACCCGCCCCATGAGCACGGCCCCGTCCCGGTCCGGCGGCTCGAGAACGAGAAAGACCGAGAAGCACATGCCGTTGTCCGGGACCTCGGACGCACCGGGGTAATCGTTGAGCGGTCCTCGACGAAAGCGTGCGAACCGCCGCTCCATCGTCCTACCTCGAGGCGAGGGGAAGGGATGCCGCGGGCCGGGCTTGAACCGGCGGCTTCAAGATCTTCAGTCTTGCACTCTCCCAAACTGAGTTACCGCGGCGCCGGTCGCCCCGACCGGCCGGCCCGTATAAAGAGTCGGAGGGCGCTCGGGACACGCCGCCGGAGCGTCGTGGGCGGCCGTCGGCCATTTCCCCCCCGGCCGAACGCGCGCGCTCACGTTCGAAGCGGTCGACCGCCGTCAATCGCCCCCTGATTTTATCTACGGCTCCCTGCCTGATAATCGGGCCGTGGTCCGAACACTCGTCGTCGCAGAGAAGTTCAACACCGCCCTCCGGATCGCCATCGTGCTCTCCGACGGGCGCATGAAGCGCGCCCGACTGGAAGGGACGAACGTCTTTCGGTTCGACCGCACGGAGGGCCCCTACGCCGTCGTCGGGCTGCGCGGCCACATCGTCGAGCTCGACTACCCGAAAGAGTTCTCCGAGTGGACGCTCGCGGGTCTACCGAAGCTCCTCGAGACCCGGCCGCTGAAGCGAGTGACCGAGACGGGGATCGTCGCCGCCCTCCAATCGATCGTCCGCGAGTTCGACCGCGTCATCATCGCGACCGACTTCGACCGGGAGGGCGAGCTCATCGGGCTGGAGTGCCTCGAGCTTCTCCAGCGGGTCCACCCCGGGATCGAGGTCAAGCGGGCGCGGTACAGCGCGCTCACGCGCGACGCGATCGAGACGAGCTTCGCGCACCTCGAAGAGCTCGACCGAGCGCTCGCCGAGGCGGCCGAATCCCGGCAAGAGATCGACCTCGTCTGGGGCGCCCTCCTGACGCGCTACCTCTCCCTGACGGCGCAGCAGCGGGGCAAGAGCTTCCTCTCCGTCGGGCGCGTGCAGACGCCCACGCTCGCGCTCTTGGTCGAGCGGGACCAGGCGATCAAGGAGTTCGTTCCCGCCCCCTTCTGGGAGATCGTCGCCACGGGGGAGAAGGGTGGCGAGGAATTCCGGCTGCATCACCACCACGGGGTCTTCGAGAAGAAGGACGACGCGGACCGCGTCTTCCGCCTCGTCGCCCACGCCAAGAGCGGGGTGGTCCGGGAGTTCGCCGAGGAGGAGACCCGACGCCGGCCTCCGGTCCCCTTTTCCACCACGCTCTTCGTGGCCGAGGCGACGCGCCTCGGCCTCGGCGCCGCACGCGTGATGCGGATCGCCGAGGACCTCTACACCCAGGGTCTCATCAGCTACCCACGGACGGACAACACCGTCTATCCGCGAGGGCTCGGCCTGAGGACCCTCGTCGAGAAGTTCCGCGAAGGCCCGTTCGCCGAGGCGGCCGAGTTCGTGCTCCAGCAGCCGAGCTTCCGTCCGACCCGGGGCCGCACCGAGACGACCGACCACCCGCCGATCTACCCGACCGGCGTGGTCGACCCGAAGAAGCTGCGTCCCGACAACGCGGCGGTCTACGAGCTCGTGGTGCGCCGGTTCCTGGCGACGCTCGCTCCCGATGCCCAAGGCATCGGACGGACCGCCGCCGTCGAGGTCCACGGAGAGCGGTTCGAGGGGAAGGGGCAGTTCCTGACCGACCCCGGGTGGTACCGGATCTATCCGTACTCGAAGCCCGACACGGCCCCGATGCCACGCCTGGTGGTGGGCGAAACGGTCGCGGTCCCGAAGGTGGAGCTCCTCGAGGACCAGACCCGGCCCCCCCGTCGCTACTCGCAAGGGTCGCTCATCCAGGAGATGGAACGTCTCGGGCTCGGGACCAAGAGCACGCGGCATGACGTCCTCCAGAAGCTCTTCGACCGCCACTACGTGAACCAGCGACAGCTCGAGCCGACCTCGACCGGGATCGCGGTGACCGAGGCGCTGAAGGCCCATGCCCCGGTCATCACGCGGCCGGAGATGACCCACCGCCTCGAGGAGGACATGGAGCTCGTCGCGGAGTCGAAGAAGCCGAAGGCGGAGGTCCTGGAGGAGTCCCGCGAGATGCTCCGCGAGGCGTACGCCCTCCTCTCGGCGAACACCGCCGGAGTGAAAGAGACCCTTACGGGCGCCCTCGACAGCCAGCACTTCGTCGGTCCGTGCGCGAAGTGCGGAGGAGCGCTCCGGCTCGCCCGCAGCCCCCGCGGGGCGCGCTGGGTCCAGTGCGTCAACAACCCCGGCTCCTGCACGGCCACCTACTCGCTCCCGTCGGCCGGCTTCGTCGAGCCGGCGCCCGAGTTCCTGTGCGCCACCTGCAAGGTCCCCCGGGTGAAGATCACGTTCCGCGGGGTCCGCCCGGACCTCTACTGTGTCAACCCGGAGTGCCCCGAGCACCACAAGGCGTTCCGCATCGGGGTCTGCCCAACGTGCGGGAGCCCGCTCCAGATCCGCTACTCGTTCGCGGGGAAGCGGTTCGTAGGATGCTCGGGGTACCCGGCGTGTCGGGTCACCTACCCGCTTCCGCAGCGCGGCAAGCTCGAGAAGGACCAGCCTCCGTGTCCGGTCTGTCGAGCTCCGGTCGTCACGGCCATCGAGGCCGGTCGCCCGCCGTGGACGCTCTGCATCAACCCCGAGTGCCCGACCCGGCTCCAACGGGCCGAGGAGAAGGCGGCCCGGGCGACGGCCCGGACGGAAGCGAAGGCCGAGCGAGCATCGGTCGCGAAGGCCAAGAAGGCAGCCTCGGCCCGGAAGGCACCGAGGCCGAAGGCGCGAGCCACCCCCAAGGCGGCGAACCCGCCGACACCTTCCGCGAAGGTTCCGGCCGGAACCCGCGTTCCAAAGGACCGCCCCGCGCCCGCGAGAAAGCGCTCTCGCCCCGCGCGCGCCGAACCCGCGGCCGTCGACGGCCCGTTAACGGACGAGACCTCGTCCCCTCCGTGACCCATGTGTCGGGGCCGAGCCGAGGGGTAGGCACCCATCCCCTAAGAGCCTCCCTCCCCCGAACCGGAGGCTCGACCGTTTCCTCACCTCCCGGCCCGCGTTAAATACGCACGCTCGGTTCTTCGGAACGTGGACCCTCCCCGTCGCCTCCTCGACATCGACTACCGCACGTTCGAGCGTCGCCTCGCTTCGAACCCGCTCGTGATCGTCCCGGTCGGGGCGCTGGAGGCGCATGGTCCGCACCTGCCGCTCGGCTCGGACCAGATCCAGCCGGAGGCGACGGCCCTTTCCCTGGCCGAGCGCGTGGACGCACTCGTCGCCCCGACGATCCCGTACGGGTCGGCTCCGGGGGCCCGTCGGTTCCCCGGCACGGTCTCGCTTTCGATCGCGCAGCTCGAAACGTACGTCGAGGGCGTCCTCTCCGAGCTGGCGCGCTCGGGGGTCCGACGGGTCCTCGTGCTGTCGGGCCACGGCGAGCGGGGACACATGGCGGCCCTTCGCGAGGCCGCCGACCACACCGTCCAGGCGCATCCCGGGACCCGCATCGTGGTGCTCTGCGACTACGACTTCGTCTACGAGCTGCGAGGCAAGGACTCACCGCCCGGCGACGGGCACGCGGGCCTCCTCGAGACCTCCCGGATGATGGCGCTCGCCCCCGAGACCGTCGGCCCGGCCCGTCCCGTGGTCGAGTACCACCACAGCCCGTTCGTCCCCGGGAGCCCGACCGAGAAGGATTGGCCGGACAGCGTCATCGGGGACACGCGGAACGCCTCCGCCGAGATCGGGGCCCGGGTGCAAGCCCACGTGCTCGAGCGGTTGGCCGAGACGGTCCGGACGCTCCTGCCGCCGTAGGCCCGTATCATGGCCGACCCATCCGACACCATCCGGGTCCGCGGCGCGCGACAGCACAACCTAAAGAACGTCTCGATCGACCTCCCGCGCGGGAAGTTCATCGTCATCACGGGCGTGAGCGGCTCGGGGAAGTCCTCGCTCGCGTTCGACACCCTGTACGCCGAAGGCCAGCGGCGGTACATCGAGAGCCTTTCGTCGTACGCCCGCCAGTTCCTGGGCCAGATGGACAAGCCCGACGTCGACTCGATCGACGGCCTCGCCCCCGCCATCGCGATCGAGCAGCGGGCCGGCAGCAAGAACCCGCGCTCGACCGTCGGCACCGTCACCGAGATCCATGACTACCTGCGTCTCCTCTTCGCCCGCATCGGGGTCCCGCACTGTCCGAACGACGGGCAGGAGATCACCCCTCAGTCGGTCGACCGGATCGTCGATGCGGTGAAGGCCCGGGCGACCGGGGAGAAGGTCGACCTCCTGGCCCCGGTCCTCCAGGCGAAGAAAGGCGAGCACCGCGATGTGATCGACAAGCTGCGGAAGGCCGGCTACCGTAGGTTCGTCATCGATGGCGTGGAGGCTCGGCTCCCGGGCTCGGAGATCCGCCTCGAGAAGAACAAGAAGCACACGATCGAGGTCGTGGTGGACAGCTTCGAGGTCTCCCCGGCCGAGGAGAGCCGGCTCGCCGAGTCGGTGGAGCTGGCCCGGAGCCTCGGCGACGGCCTCGTGGTCCTGCGTCGTCCCCGCGGTGAGCGACAGGTCTTCTCGAGTCGCCGGGCATGCCCGGTCTGCGGCTTCTCGATGGATGAGATCGCGCCGCGGATGTTCTCGTTCAACAACCCGTTCGGCGCCTGCCCGGAGTGTCTCGGGATCGGAGCGACGCTCCACGCCGACCCGGACCGGATCATCCCGAACAAGGAGAAGCCGCTGACGAAGGCGATCAACGTCTGGGGCCTCACGCCGGTCACGGCCTCCCTCGCCCGGTTCGGTCAGCTCTACGGCTACGACCCGCGCCGCCCGATCCGGGAGCTTTCCGAGAAGGGGTGGAAGGCGCTGATGTACGGCGCCGACAAGAGCATCGGACAGTCGACCCACCGCCCCGAGGAGTGGTGGGTGAACGGGTGGCTGCGCGAAGGCCTTGTGGCGGCGCTCGAACGCCGGTGGAGGACGACAAAGAGCGAGGGCGCGAAGGAGTACTACCTCGGATTCCTCTCGTTCATCCCCTGCCGGGCGTGCGGGGGACGCCGCCTGAAGCCCGAAAGCCTCGCCGTCACCGTCCAGGGGAAGTCGATCGCCGACGTGACCGCGATGACGGTCTCGGAGTCGGTCGAGATGTTCCGCTCGCTCGCACTCTCCGAGCGGGACGAGCAGATCGTTGGACAGGTGGTGCGGGAGATCCGGGCCCGGCTCGGTTTCCTCGAGAACGTGGGCCTCACCTACATCACTCTCGACCGCGCGTCCGGCACGCTCTCGGGAGGCGAGGCCGAGCGGATCGCGCTCGCGACCCAGATCGGCTCCGGCCTCGTAGGGGTCCTCTACATCCTCGACGAGCCCTCGATCGGACTTCACCCCCGGGACCAGGCCCGCCTGCTCTCCACGCTGAAGACGCTCCGTGACCTCGGCAACACGCTCCTCGTCGTCGAGCACGACGAGATGACGATGCGGGAGTCCGACTGGCTCGTCGACCTCGGACCGGGGGCCGGGGCCCTCGGCGGCGAGCTCCTCTACTCCGGTCCTCCCGACCGCATCGCCGGAACCCCGCGGTCGCTCACCGCAGCGTTCCTGTCGGGCGCCCGCTCCATCCCCACGCCCGAACGCCGCCTGTCGCCCGGCCGTCGGTTCCTGACCATCCACGGTCCCCGCGAGCACAACCTGAAGGGGGACGACGTGGCGATCCCGCTCGGGCTCTTGGTGGGCCTCTCCGGGGTCTCGGGGAGCGGCAAGTCGACGATCCTCCAGGAGATCCTGTACCGCGCGGTGCGCCGACATCTCGGGCTGGGCCGCGAGACGCCCGGACGCCACGATTTCATCGAGGGGATCGATGAGGTCGACCGGGTCCTGCTGATCGACCAGGCCCCCATCGGCCGAACCCCCCGGTCGAACCCGGCCACCTACACCGGCGTGATGACCCCGATCCGGGAGCTGTTCGCGGGGCTTCCCGAAGCGAAGGCGCGCGGGTTCGCTCCCGGACGGTTCAGCTTCAACGTCGCCGGGGGACGGTGCGAGACGTGCGAGGGCGACGGGGTGCTCCGCTACGAGATGCACTTCCTCCCCGACGTCTACGTGGTCTGCGAGGAGTGCGGCGGGAAGCGGTTCAACGCGGAGACGCTCGAGGTGAAGTTCAAGGAGAAGACGATCGCCGACGTCCTCGATATGTCGGTGAGCGAGGCGCTCGCCTTCTTCGCGCACCACCGACGCATCGCCTCGCGGCTCCAGCTCCTCTCCGATGTCGGTCTCGGGTACATCCGGCTCGGACAAAGCGCGACCACGCTCTCCGGCGGGGAGGCCCAGCGGATCAAGATCGCCTACGAGCTCGCGAAACCGCCGACCGGGAAGACCCTCTACCTCCTCGACGAGCCGACGACCGGCCTCCACTTCGCCGACGTCGAGCGCCTCCTCGAAGTGCTGTTCCGGTTGCGCTCGGGGGGTAACACGGTGGTCGTCATCGAGCACAACGTGGACGTGCTCAAGTCGGCCGACTGGTTGATCGACCTCGGCCCCGAGGGTGGGAACGCGGGCGGGCACGTGGTCGCCCAGGGCTCCCCCGAGGCGGTGGCACGCGTTCCCGCCTCCCACACGGGCCGTTTCCTGCTCCCGCACCTTCCGCCGCCGGTGCCCACGATGCGACGCGCGCGTCTATGACCGAGGACGGTCGGGCCGAGCTTCCGTCGTTCGTGCCGGCGAGCCAGCTCGCCGCGGAGAGCCGCGAGGGGTTCCGGCGGGGCCCGGACGTTCCGGGGGTCTATCTGTTCCGCTCGGCCCGCGGAGAGGTCGTTTACGTCGGGAAGGCCCGCAGCCTGCGCCGTCGGGTCCTCGACCACCTGCGGGCGCGCATCGAGAAGGACGGGACGATCCTCGCGCAGAGCACGAGCGTGGAGTTCGTCCCCACCGTGACCGAGCGGGAGGCGCTGCTCCTCGAAGCGAACCTCGTCAAGCAGTACCAGCCGCCGTACAATGTCCTCCTGAAGGACGACCGGAGCTACCCGTACCTGGCGGTCACCCTCGGCGAGGAGGTCCCGCGGATCCTCCTCGTCCGCCGGCCCCGACGCCGGCCGGGCCTGCTCCTCTTCGGCCCGTACACGAGCGCCCGCGAGGCGCGGGGCGTCGAGAAACTTCTCGGCGACCTCTTCCAGTTGCGCCGCTGCGTTCGGCTCCCGAAGCAGGCGTGCCTCTACTACCACCTCAAGGTCTGCAGCGCTCCCTGCATCGGAGCCATCGGTCCGGAGGCGTACCGCGCCCAGGTCGAACGAGCCACCCAGGTGCTCCGAGGGCAGGTCACCCTCGTGCGTCCTCTGGTCGAGACGGAGATGCGACGCGCCTCCGAGCGCGAGGAGTTCGAGCGCGCGGCGATGCTGAGGGACGCCCTCGCGGGGCTCGGGGCGCTCTCCGAGCGCCAGGCGGTCATCGGCCCCGGCACCGGCCGCGCGGACGTCCTCGCCCTCGCCTACCCTCAGGACCCCTCGACGCTGCGCGTGGCGGTGGGGCTCCTTCGGGTGGAGGATGGCGAGGTCCGACAGACCGAGCCGCACCTGCTCGAGATCCCCGCGAGTGACGTCCCGGAGCCGGGGGAGCTTCTTCGACAGTTCCTGACCCAGTACTACGGCTCGCAGTTCGAGCTTCCCGACCGGATCTACATCGCGGCGCCCCGGCCGACCGGGATCGACGCGACGCTCGACGAGCTGTTCGGTCCCCGGGGCATCGAGGTCCACTTCCGCCCGACGGGCCGCTACGCCTCGCTCGGCCGCCTCGCCGAACGTCTCGCCCGGGCGACGGTCGACCAGGTCGTCGCCCGTCCCGCGCCGAGAGAGGTGCTCCTCGCGGTCCAGAGCCTCCTCGAGCTGCCGACCATCCCGAACCGGATCGAGGGCGTGGACATCTCCCTCTTCCAGGGCTCGGAGGCGGTGGGCTCGCTCGTCGTCTTCGAGAGGGGCCTCGCCAAGCGGTCGGAGTACCGACGGTACCGGATCCGCACGGTCGAAGGCACGAACGACTTCGCGATGGTCGCGGAGGTCGTCTCGCGCCGCTACGCCCGACGGCTCGCCGAGAGCGAGGTCCTTCCGGACCTACTGCTCATCGACGGGGGCGCCGGCCAGCTCTCGGCCGCGGTTGGCGCGCTCACGGAGCTCGGGCTCTCCGACCGGATCCCCACGATCGGCCTCGCGAAGCGGGAAGAGGAGGTCTACCGGACCGACCGCAGCGTGCCGATGCACCCGAACCCGAACGCCGCCCCGATGCTGCTCTTGCGGGCGGTGAGGGACGAAGCCCACCGGTTCGCGGTCACCTACCATCGCACTCGGCGGCGGATGCGCCTGCGAGGGGAGTTCGAGGCGGCGGATGCGAGCGCCCGGGCCTCGCCCGGCTCCTAGGACCGACGGCGCCGTCGCGCGGGGGGCCGACGGACGTCGATCCACGTCATATCCGGGGGCGCGCGGTCGTCCTGCCAGAGCGCGCCGATGACCTCGCCCAAGTGGTGCGCCTCCTCGAGCGTCGTCTGCCAGAGGACGTCCCGGACCGTGTAGTGGCCCGGCATCCAGAACGCCTTCACCGTTCGGCCGAGCGTGCGGTCGCTCAGGTCCCGGATGGTGGTCTCGGCCCCGGACCACACCTCCTCGGCGTACGCATCGAACCCCTTCCAGTCGGTGGGGTGACGCCGGGGCTCTTCGAAGAGCGCGCTCAGCTCGCGTTCGGAGTTGCGTCCGCGGACGACGTAGACGAGCCAGACCTCGGTGACGTTGAGGACGTGGACGAGGGTGTCGAACAGCGATTCGTGGCCGATGCCCCTCCGACGGAACGCCTCCTTCCGGGGAAGTCGGCGGACCCGCCGAACGAACCGGTCGAAGACCGCGCGGTCGTACTCGAGGATCGCGCGGGCGTCGTGCGGCGAGAGGGTCAATCGCTCGGCCATCGGCAAGGGGAGCGGTTCGCCCCCATAGACCCTTTCGGGTCCGGAGGAGGTCGGTCTACCGAGAGTTGGACCGGCGCTCGGGGGCGCCGATGAACGGCATCCCCTGCACACGGCGGGCAACATCGGCCACCGGGAGACGGCGCAGGTCAGCCTCCGGCTCCAGGATCGCGACGTCGAGGGCTTCCGGCTGGAACGGGGTGGGCGAACCCTCGGCGACCGCCTGGACCGCGAGCTTGAACGCGGACTCTTCGGTGAGGTGCTCGGTGAGCTTCTCTTCGAGGAAGTCGGCGACCGCCCGGCGGTTCCGGCCGATGGCATACGCCTTCCAGCCGATGGTCGCGCCGCTCGGGTCGAGCTCGACAAGACCCGGGGAGGTCCCGTTGAAGCCGCCGAGCAGGAGCGAGACCGCGAACGGGCGGGTGCCCCCGAACTGGGTGTACTGCTGGAGGAGCGTGCCGAGCGCGTGGCCGAGCAGCGTGAACGGTGGGGGCTCGCCGTACGTTAGCCGGTGACGCTGCGCCTCGACCCTCAGGAACTCGACGAGGACGCGCGAGTCGGCGATGAGGCCGGCGGTGACGCAGCCGAGCCCCTTGTCGATCGCGAAGCTCTTCTCGATCGAACCGGCCTCGGCGAGCGAGCTCACCGGGAGGTTGCGGTAGGCGACGAAGACGATTCCGGTCTCATAGGTCACCGCGACCGCGGTGCCCCCCATCTGGATGGCCTGGAGAGCGTACTCGACCTGGAACAGTCGACCGTCCGGCGAGAACACCGTGCTAGCCCGGTCGTACGCCATCTGGCCCGGTTGCATTTCCATCGGTGACGTTCCTCCGCGAGTGGCGCGTCCAATCGGGTGGGGGATTTGAGCGTACGCCTTCGGCCTCCCTCCATCCCACTTGGTGGCGAGAGGCCACCACGGGAACCGAGCGTCGGTAGCCGGACCGGTCCCACGGGTCGTCGTTCGGCGGCGCGGGAAACACTTATCCCACGGGGACCGGCTCCGCTCCCCGATGAGCGCGAACGGCCTCCATCTCCTCCCGATGGCCTCGAGCCACCGAGGGCCGCTCTCCCCGGCGTGCACCCTGTGCGCCGAGGGCCGGAAGATGGTGCTGTTCGTGACGGGCCTCTGCCGCTTCCGCTGCTTCTACTGCCCGGTCTCGCCGAAGCGCAACCAGCTGGACGTCATCTACGCCAACGAGCGGCGCGTCCGGTCGGACGACGACGTCCTCGAGGAGGTCCTCGCCATCGGAGCCGCCGGTACGGGGATCACGGGAGGCGACCCGCTCGGGGTCGTCGACCGGGTGGAGCATTACGTCCGGCTGCTGAAGCGCGAGTTCGGGGCCGAGCACAACATCCACCTTTACACCCACGAACCCAACCCCGAGAAGCTCGAACAGCTTGCGCGCGCGGGGCTCGACGAGTTCCGTCTCCACATCCCGCACTACCTCTGGGGCCCTCTCTCGGGCGAAGGCGGAGCGTACCGTTCGGTCCTCGAGCAGGCCCCCCGCTGGGGGATACGTCGGGGCGTTGAGATTCCGGTCCTTCCCGAAAAGGAGGCCGAGCTTCGCCGTCTCCTGAAGGCTCTGGACACGATCGGGGTCGACTTCGTCAACCTGAACGAGCTCGAGTTCTCCGAGACCAACGAGACGAAGATGCACGGCCGCCGCTACCGCGTCGACCCGCGCCACGGCTGGGGGGTCCGGGGCAGCCGCGCGGTCGCCGAGCGACTGGTGCGCGAGCTCTCCCTCTCGGTGCCAGTGCACTACTGCTCGTCCCGGTTCAAGGACGGCGTCCAGCTGCGGCAACGCCTCCTGCGCCAGGCCGAACGCACGGCACCCTCGTTCGCCGCGCGCACGGGGGATGGGACGGTAGTGCTCGGGGTCGTGGAGGCCGGGGGCAACGAGGGTCTCGGCCGCTGGTCGGCCCGGGTCGTCCGCGCGATCGGTGCCGGTCCGGGGGATTATCGTCTCGACGAGGCCCGACGCCGCCTCGAGTTCGGGCCGGCGGCGCTGCGGCGAGCCGCCCGTCGGCTTCCTTGGGCGGCCTTCGAGGTCGAGGTGTACCCGACGGCCGACGCCCTCGAGGTGGAGCGGACCCCTCTCAACAAGGCCGCCCGCGAGAAGGTCGGCTTCGCCCTCGGCGGCGAGTAGTTCTCGTCACACGCGTGGCCCCCCCAGGTGAGGTATCGTTCGTCGCCCCGCCGGTTCTTGATCGAGCACGGACCCCAACCGTCGTCCTCCGCGCCGTACCACATAGGGCAGTCCCGGCACCGCAGGGGCGGCGGGGTCGCTCCGGGCGCGCCGGGGTGGTGGGGGCTCATCGCCCTCCCTCGTTCCGCGAGCGACGGTAGGCCTCGAGCGTGTTCGCCATCAGCTGAGCGACCGTCACGGGCCCGACACCGCCGGGAACGGGCGTGACGCCGGCGGCCCAGCCGTCGAGGCTTGCGAAGTTTGCATCCCCGCTCGTGGTGGAGCTCCCCGGTCGCTTCGGGTCCGGGACGGTGGCGACGCCCACGTCGACCACGAACGCCCCTTCCGGGACCAGTTCCCGGGTCAGCATCCCGGGCCGGCCCATGCACGAGAAGATCGTACGGGCGCTCGCGAGGGCTCCCTTCAGGTCATGGCTCTTTGAGTGGACGACCGTGACGGTGGCGTTGAGTCCGACACCCTTTCCGGCGAGCAACAGCGCGAGGGGAAGGCCGACCGTCTCGGACCGGCCGAGGACGACGACCCGTTCCCCCTCGATCGGGAGCCGGTAGTGCCGGGCGATTTCGACGGCGGCGAGCGCGACCGCCGGGACCTGCACGGGCGCCTGGGCGACGAGGCGGCCGAGGTTCGCCGTCCCCACGCCGTCGACGTCCTTCGCGGGCCGAAGGGTCGCCACCGCGCGGTAGAAGTCGAACGGAGGGGGTAGCGGGTGCTCGAGGAGCACGGCGTGGACGCCAGGGTCCCGGTCCAGGGCGGCCAGACGGTCCACGAGCTCGTTCGGCCCATCTCCAGGGCCGAGCGGCTGGTCCCGGAAGGTGATGCCGAGCGCGGCCGCCGCTTTCGCTTGGCGCTTCAGGTAGTAGCGGAAGGGGCTCTCCACGCCCCGGTGCACGCTCGCGAGGCAGGGGGGTGCCTCCCCGACCGGGACCGACCGCACGGCCTTGCGGGTCGCCTCGTCGATCTGTTCCGCGACCGGCTTTCCCTCCAGCCGAACCGTCATCGTGGGTGCCTGCGAGGTCGAGCCCGGGACGGTAGATAACGGCCGACCCTCGCCGGGCCCGAGCCGACCCGGAAAGCTGAAAACGGTACCCGAAACCAAGGTACTCCGGATATACTGGCACGAAGGGCTTTATATGGACCCCAACATGGATTCATTGGCGCACCGGTTCTCGACCGTAGGGGACCGCGACGCCGCCATGGCAGAAGCAACGGGAGCACCGGGCACCGGAGGCGCGGACGCCGCCCCGGTCAGCGAGCTCGAACAGTGGGCGCGGACCCTACCCTACACGTCGAGCGCGCAGGTCGAGGTTCCGCCCCGTCTTCTCGACCAGGTGATCGGTCAGGACGACGCCGTCGAGGTCGCGCACAAGGCCGCGACCCAGAAGCGGCACATGATGCTCATCGGCGACCCCGGAACGGGCAAGAGCATGCTCGCCCGGGCGATGGTCGACTTCCTTCCCAAGGAGCAGCTCCAGGACATCCTCGCGTACTCCAATGCCGACGACCCGAACGAGCCGAAGATCCGGGTCGTCCCCGCCGGCAAGGGAAAGGAGATCGTCGCGGCGCAGAAGCTCGAGGCCGCCCAGAAGAAGGAGCAGCGGACGATCCTGTTCGTCGTCGTGGCCCTCGCCATCATGGCGGTCGTCCTCTACATCGTCATCAAGACCGGGGACCTGACCGCGATCCTCTTCGGCGTCCTCATCGTGCTCATCATCTGGGTGCTCGCCCGATTCTCGGGCGGTCGCTCGGATACGGGCAACGCGGTCGCGAAGCTCCTCGTTTCTCACACTCCCGATGACAAGCCTCCGTTCGTGGACGCCACGGGCGCGCACGCGGGAGCCCTCCTCGGGGACGTGAAGCACGACCCGTTCCAATCGGGCGGCCTCGAGACGCCGCCGCACGAGCGCGTCGAGGTCGGTGCGATCCACAAGGCGAACGGCGGCGTGCTCTTCCTGGACGAGATCAACCTGCTCAAGATCGAGAGCCAGCACTCGCTGCTCACGGCGCTCCAGGAGCGCAAGTTCCCGATCGTCGGCCAGTCCGAACGCTCCGCGGGAGCGATGGTCAAGACCGAGCCGGTCCCCTCCGACTTCGTCCTCGTCGCGGCCGGCAACGTCGACAGCGTCCAGACGATGCACCCGGCGCTGCGCTCGCGTATCCGAGGCTACGGGTACGAGCTCTACGTCAAGACCACGATGCCCGACACGCCGGACAACCGGCTGAAGATCGTCCGGTTCATCGCCCAAGAGGTCACGAAGGACAAGAAGATCCCGCACTTCGACATGGGGGCGATGGTCGAGGTCATCCGAGAGGCCCAGCGTCGCTCGGGTCGCTCGGGCCAACTGACGCTGCGCCTCCGGGAGCTCGGGGGCTTGGTCCGGGTCGCGGGCGACATCGCGCTCTCGGACGGTCTCTCCATCGTCCACGCCGAGCAGGTCGTGAAGGCGAAGAAGGCGGCCCGTTCGCTCGAGCAGCAGATCGCCGACCGCTACGTCGAGCGCCGCAAGGAGTACCACATGTTCTCGACCGAGGGCTCCGCCGTCGGGGTCGTGAACGGGCTCGCGGCGATCAACGCCCAGACGGGCATGGCGGAGTTCTCGGGCATCGTCCTTCCGATCGTCGCGGAGGTGACCCCGGCCCAGACGCGGAACGGCGGGGTCGTGGTCGCGACGGGGAAGCTCGGCGAGATCGCGCGCGAGGCCGTGCAGAACGTCAGCGCGCTCATCAAGAAGTACACGGGCGAGGACATCTCCCGCTACGACATTCACATCCAGTTCGTCGGCACGTCCGACGGGGTCGAGGGTGACAGCGCCTCGGTCTCGATCGCGACCGCCGTCATCAGCGCCCTCGAGGGCGTCCCCGTCGATCAATCGGTCGCGATGACCGGTTCGCTGTCGGTCCGCGGCCAGGTCCTGCCGGTGGGCGGGGTCACGGCGAAGGTCGAGGCGGCCGCCGACTCGGGCATCAAGCGCGTGCTCGTCCCCGAGGAGAACCTGGACGACCTCGTGCTCGAGTCGAAGTACCGCGGCATGGTGGAGGTCATCCCGGTCTCCACGCTCCGCGACGTGCTCAAGTATGCCCTGGTCGGGCAGGGCACGCAGAAGGAGTCGCTCCTCGAACGCCTTTCCGCGATGGTCCGCGCCACGGGGCGGTCGTCCGAAGAGATCCCCGCGCCCGCACCGCCGGCCGCCGCGCCGGCACGGCCGACCGGTTCGTGAGAGGGACGTTCCGCGTTCCGGCGCACGGGCCGGTGGTCTCTCGCCCGTTCCCGACCCCTTCCTCCTCCGAGGAAGGCGAGGACGAGGACCGGTTCATCGACCGTCCCTGCTACGAGTTCAACGATGAACTGACGACCTCCTGGAACGACCGCCACTGTTCGCACTGCCGGCATTACCTGACCGCCCGGTGCCCGCACATCGACGAGTTCTTGGACGACGTGGAGGATTTGAGCCCCGAGTGATTGCGAGGAACCCGTGCGAGCCCTCCTCATCGGCCGCTTCCAACCGTTCCACCGGGGTCACCTCGAGGTCGTACGCAAGATCCGGACCGACCGCCCTACGGCCTCCCTCTTGATCGGGGTCGGAAGCGCCGAAGTGTCGTACACGTGGGAGAATCCGTTCACCGCGGGCGAGCGCCTCGAGATGATCGGTCGTGCCCTCGCCGAGGCCAAGGTCGAGAACACCCTCCTCGTCCCGATACCGGACATCTCGCGCCACGCTCTCTGGGTAACGTACCTAGAAGGCCTCCTCCCGAAGTTCGACCGGGTCTACACGAACAACTCCCTGACCCGCCTCCTCTTCGAGCGGTCGGGCTACGAGGTCGAGAGCCCGCCCCTCTATGACCGGGACCGCTTCGAGGGAGCCCGGATCCGCGAGCAGCTGGCGGAGGGGAGCGGCGTGTGGAAGGACGCCGTGCCACCTGCGGTCGCCGCGTACCTCGAGGAGGTCGGCGCGCCCTCCCGTCTCAAGGTCGTGAAACAGGCCACGCGAGGTCTCGGCGGGAGCCTGACATGAGCGACCCGGAGAGGTCCCAGGACCCGGGGCTTCGCCCTCGTCCGCGTTTCGACCCGGTGCCCGAGTGGGTCGGTCCGTCGACCCGCCTCGTCCACGGAGCGCGCCGGCCCGAGTACAACGCCGGCGCGGTCGTCCCACCGATCTACCAGTCGACCACGTACCACTTCCCGTCGGGATTCTCCGAGGCGGCCGACCGGGGGGGCGTGTACCTCTACAGCCGGCTCGGGAACCCCACGGTCGAGGTCCCGACCGAGCTCCTCCGCCAGCTCGAAGGCGGTGAGGCGGCCCGCTTGTTCGGGTCCGGGATGGGCGCGTTCACGAGCCTCCTCCTCTCGCTGGTCCAGACCGGGGACGAGGTGGTGGCGCTCGACGTGCTCTACGGCGGCACGCTGACCGTCCTTTCCGAGCTGCTGCCCCGGTTCGGGGTGTCGGTGCGCTTCGTCAGCGAGCGGGAAGCCCGAGAGCCCGAATCGGTCCTTACCTCGAGGACCCGGCTCGCGGTCCTCGAGAGCCCCACGAACCCTCTGCTCACCGTTCACGACATCGCTCGCTGGGGGAAGGCGGCCGACTCGGTCGGAGCGATCCTCGTCGTCGACAACACGTTCGCGACCCCCATCAACCAGAACCCGCTCGCGCTCGGCGCGGACCTGGTCTTCCACAGCGCCACGAAGTACCTGGCGGGCCACAGCGACCTGGTCGCAGGCGGCGTGGTCGGCGCGAACGACCTTCTCTCACGGATCGACACCCAGGGGGACTTCGGCTCCGCGCTCGACCCGTTCGCCGCCTATCTCCTGGGACGGAGCCTGAAGACGCTCGCGCTGCGCGCCGCCCGCCACAACGAGAACGGTCAGCGGGTCGCGGAGGCCTTGGCGGCGCACCCGCTCGTGCGGCGCGTCTACTACCCCGGCCGGGCCAGTGCGGAGGAGGAAGCGATCGCCTCCCGACAGATGCGCGGGAGGGGCGGGATGGTCACGGTCTCCTTGAACGGCGGGGCACCGGTCGCCGAGAGGTTCCTGCGCCGCCTGCGGTTCGTCCACGTGGCGTCCAGCCTCGGGGGGGTCGACAGCCTCGCGAGCGTGCCGAGCCTCACCTCGCACCGACATCTTTCCCCGGAGGAGCGGGAACGCCGCGGGATCGACGACGGGCTCATCCGGTTCTCGTTCGGGATCGAGGACCCAGACGACCTCGTCCGCGACCTGACCGAAGCCCTCGACTCGCTCCGGTGACCGCGCCCCGCCACCATTATAGGGCGATTCCCATCGACCGTACGTTCACGCCACTGTAGCTCAGTTTGGCAGAGCGGCTGATTCGTAATCAGCAGGTCGGGGGTTCAAGTCCCTCCAGTGGCTTCCCCTGGCGGTTCGCGGCGCCGGTAAGGGCTGATCGCCGCATCAGCGAAGCCGTGGTGATTCCGCCCGGTCAGGACCCTTAGCGGCACGCACGACCCGAAGCTGTCGGGAAGTTTCCGAGGATACCACGGACCCCCACGGGCTGTTGCGGCGAGAAGTCCGGCCGGCACCAGGTGAGCGCCCTCAGGAGATGCATCTCCCGCGTCCTTAGGGCAGTCTCTGCTTCCCCGGAGGCCACGTTAGGGGGTCGGCGACGCCCGAAGGCATGAAGCTGCGTTTCCCGCAAGCAGGACACTTGCGCAGTTCGAGCGGGCCCATGTGAGGGAGAAAGGGGTTCCACGGGGCCTCGAAGACAGCCCTACACTTCGGGCACTGTGCATGGATCATCCCGGGCCTCGTCAACGAACCGGCCGCGCTTGGGCCGAGCGTCGGAGGAGGCGGTCCGAGTAGGCTGGGCGAGATCGAGGGGGAGGGTCCTTTCGCCGCCCCCCAGAACGTCGGCCAGCCCTCCCGGGTCATGAGGTAGGTGACCGCCAGGCAGAGAACGCTGAGGGCGAAGACGAGGGTCTCGAATCCTGCGAGGCCGAGCGTGGGGGCGACCGGGACGAGAGCGTCGATCAATCCCATCGGCAGGGCCACCAACAGGAACCTCGATTTCTTCGAGACCGCCGCGACCACGACGAGGATGCCCCACGAGAAATGAACGAGGATGGACGATACGCGTTCGAGCGTGCCGAATGCCACAAGTTGAACAACCTGACCCAGGGAACCCGAGGGCAGTCCCGCCCCACCCGTTGAGATGACCGCGACCAATTCCACGATCGAGGGCACGCCCAAGAGGACGCCGTTCTCCCAGAACGCAAGTCCCGCGCCATAGGCGGGTGCCTGTTCGACCGAGATGAGAGCTCGGGCTACAGCTTGCCGGGCGAAGAGATACGCGAGGCCGACCTCCAAGATCGCGGTCTGGAGACCGTAGTACAGTCCCTGCCCAAGCAGGTCCGACGGGGCGGCGACGGCCAGCTGGAAGAGTATCTTCCCTCCGATGGCAAGGAAGTAGGCCAAGAGCGACAGCCAGATCACGGCGGAGGTCAGGAGGCGCTTGCGGTGGTAGAGCAGGAGAAGGGCCGTAGTGGCGGCGATGACCATCAGAGGCTGTGCTAGATAGAGCAGGTCGAGCTGGCTCAACGCGACCCTCCCTGGGTGGGCGGCCTGTGAGGACTCCGAGGATCCTGCAGGGATAAGGCCCTCGAGCGAGACACGGCACACGAGAGGGCAGGGGCCGACACGCCTCCCCTGCTCTCCTCCCCCCCGTCGGCCCTTCGTGTCCCCGTTCTTGGCGGTGAGCCAGGGACGGGGGGATGGGCCTCGGAACCTCGGAGTCCTCCGGGAGAGAGTCCCCTTATGGAAGACGATGATGAGGAACCCCGACCCCCGTGACCATCGAGGACATCCTCGTCGTGCAGGACATCGCCATCGTCGTCCTGGTCGCGCTAGCGATGGCGGTCCTGTTCCGATGGATCCGCCAGCCCCTCCTGATCGGATACATCGTGGCGGGGATGCTCATCGGACCGTACACCCCGCCGTTCTCCCTGATCCATTACCCGGACGTCCTCAACGCGCTGGCCGAGATGGGGATCGTGTTCCTCCTCTTCGCGGTCGGGATGGAATACCCGATGGCCCGCCTGCGGGCCGTGGGTCGCAAGTCGCTCATCATCGCGCTTGCGGAATCGCTCTCGACATTCGTAGCCGGGTTCCTGGTGGGGTTGGCCTTCGGCTTCCCGTTCTGGGATTGCCTGTTCATCGGACTCGCGATCTCGGTCACCAGCACCGTCATCGTCTCCAGCGTGCTCGAAGAGATCGGGGTGATCCGCGGGCCGGACACCAGCCTCGTCCTCGGGATCACGGTCGTCGAGGACATCGTCGTGGTCTCGATGCTCGGGATCCTGCAATCCACCGCGCAGAGCGGTCATCTCGCCATCGGCTCGGTCGTGTTCTCGATCGGCCTCGTGGCGGTCTTCATCATCGGCGTCCTCCTGATCGGGCCGCGCACGATCTCCCCGCTGATCGACCGCATCCACCGCTCGGGGATCAACCAGGTGCTCCTCCTCGCCCTCCTCGGGGTCGCGTTCGGCCTCGCCCTCATCTCGAGCCTGGTCGGGATCTCGGTGGCGACCGGGGCCTTCCTCGCGGGCGTGCTGGTCGCGGAATCGAAGTCCCAGGCCACGGCGCACGAGCTGATGTCTCCCCTCAAGGACGTCTTCGGGGCGATCTTCTTCGTCTCGATGGGAGCGCTGATGGACATCGGTCTCCTGCCCCAGTACGTCCTGCCCATCGCCGCGTTCCTCGCGACCGCGTTCGGCGTGAAACTGGCCTCGACGTACCTGGCCACACGCCAGCAGCGGGTCGCGGCCCCCGAGGCGCGCCGAGCGGCGCTCACCTTGTCGGCCTCCGGCGGCGAGCTTTCGATCGTGGTGGCGAAAGGCGGGGCGGACATCGACGCCACCAGCCCCTTCGTCCTCCCGTTCGTCGGAGCGTTGACGGTCGTCACCTCGGTGATCGCTCCCTTCCTGATCCGGTACGCGTGGCGGCGTCCCGTAGGCCCCGACCCGAACCCTCCGGCCTGATTCCCAACTCTCGGTTCGGCCGCGCTCCGGTATTGCGAGCGCCCCCCCGGCCGGGCCGGAGGACGCCCGGGCGAGGGTCCGCCCCTCGCTCGGAGGCGTAGCCTCGCCATTGACCTCCACGGGGTCGACCGACCACAGTTACTTGTGCCGGAGAGGAATCCACCCTCGAGGAAACCATGGCCGCATCGTTAGTGAAACTACCCATGTGGTACCGCGTCCTGGCGGTAATCGTCGGAGTGATGTCGATCGCGCTGGCGCTGGTCGTGCTCGTCGACCCTCTCCTGGCCGTATGGCTGCTCATCTTCTTCCTCGCTCTCGCGCTGCTCTTCATGGGGATGGACCGGTTGGTTGCGGGGATCACCGGCCACCCGCTCGGCCAGATGATGCCGATGATGCCGGGCATGGGCAGCGGGTCGGACGCCAGCAAGTCGAGCGGGATGGCCCCGGGCCAGGCTCCGCCATCGAAACCCTGACCCGGTTCGGTCTACCGGTCGCCGTTCGCGGTTTCGGGCGCTCCCGGGCCACGCCGCCCCTCGACGCGGGGGCGCGAAACAAGGGCTGCGACCGCTCGAGGGACTCCGACCGCCGAACGCCAGCGTGGGTCAGGTCGCCCGAGAGCGGGAACGGAGCCGACGATCCGCCTCGGCGTCAGTGATCCCATCGGCCGACAGCACCTTCGAGCGGGAGGAGCCCGAATGCACCCAGGCGACCGAGGAGCTCGGCAACCCGAGCCAATCCGCCATGAGGAGGGCCACGGCGCGATTGGCGTTCCCCCCTCTGGGCGGGGCGCGGCACGAGACCACCCAACACCGGCGCCACGGGTCCCACGCGAGGGCATCCGTAGAGCTGCCGGCCTTCACCCAGAGCGGGATCCGCGCCATGAGATCCGCGTCCCCGTCGACGGTGTCCGCTCTCACCTCGGAGGACCGAGGAGGTGACGCTCGAGGAAGGAGAACGTCGGACGGAACGTTCGGAGGACCTGTTCGCGGTCGGCGCTAGCGTGGCCCTGGTCGGAGAACTCGAGGTACTCGAAGTCGCGGCCCTCCTTCCTCCCGAGCCGGAGGAGGGCGTCCCGGAACACCCGCGCCTGGCTCACCGGGCATCGGGGGTCGTGGAGACCGTGGATCATCAGGATCGGAGCCCGCACGTGCTCCGCGAAGAAGACCGGGCTGCGGTCGTGCCAGAGCGCCGCGTTCTCGACCGGATCCCCCATCAGCTCGAGGTCGTAGTGACGTAGGTCCGGCATCTCCTCGTCGTATCCGAGCTTGAAGTCGGTGACCCCGGAGATCGCGACCCCGGCGGCCCAGAGGTCGGGTTGCCAGGTGAGGGCGGCGTAGGTGAGGTAGCCCCCATAGCTCACGCCGTAGATGCCGAGGCGACGGCGGTCCACGTACGGCTGGCGGCGAAGGTACTCGGCGGCCGCGGCCACGTCCTTGAGGTCCCCGCCTCCGAGGTCCCGGAGATTGAGGTCCCGGAAACGCGAACCGTAACCCGTGCTCCCCCGCACGTTCGGCTTCAGGACCACGAAGCCGAGCGAGACGAGGTACTGCGCCAGGCCGTCGAACCCGTCGAAGAACTGCCAGGTCGGACCGCCGTGGACCTCGATGGCGGCGGGGGCCGGGCCCGCGCCGGCCCGTGCCCGGGGACGGTAGAGGATCGCTTCGATCTCGCGTCCGTCGAACGAGGGGTATCGGATCACCTGGGAGGGGACGACGGCGTCGGAGGGGACCGGACCGTAGTTCGAGGGGAGGATCTCGTGGAGGACGTCTCCGGCCGGATCCCAGGTGACGATCGCGTACGGTCGGCCCGAGTCGTTACGGACCGAAAGGACCCGTCGGCCGTCCGCCAGGAATCCCGCTTCTCCCCAGAAGTCGAGGTGGACGGGGACGACGCGTTCCCCGCCGGTCGCGAGGTCGTAGACGACCGGTTGGGCGGAGACCCCGCGAGATCGGATCACGAGGACCGACCGACCGTCGGGGGAGAACTCGAGGGGGGTTTCGTCGGCGGTCCCGGCGCCGAGCCACCGCACATCGTGAGAGGCGACGTCGAGCAGACCGGCCCGAACGAAATCGGCCGCGTCGGATTGGACGGCCACGAACCGACCGTCGGGGCTCCAGGTAACCGGGATCTCCTTCGATCCCTTCCTTACCGACAGGATCCGCTCGGAGCCGGCGACGCCCGGCCGGGTCAGGAACACCTCCGCGTCGCGGGGGTCGTCCTGGTCGCTCGCCGCGTAGACGACGCGGGTCCCATCCGGTGAGAAGAGCGACCGAGAAGCCCAGGCGTTCACGGGCTGGCGGTGGTGCGTGATGCGTTCGGCTTCACCTCCGACCGAGGGGATCCGCCAGAGGTCGAGCTGCCGTTCCTCGCCCACGCGCCCCTGGTCGCACACGTAGAGGAGCCACCGCCCGTCGGGACTGAAGGAGATCACGATGCGCTCACACGTCGGGTCGTGGGTAAGCTGCGTCACGGAGCCGGTCGCGCAGTCGATCCGGAACAGGTCATGGAGCTCGTTACCGTCCCGGTCCTTGGAGAAGGCGAGCGAACGGTCGTCCGGAGACCAAGCGAACGGGTACGGGGACTTGGGTAGCTCGCCGTGGGTGACCTGAACCGGTGGACCCCCTCGAACGTCCACGATGTACAGTTCGGCCCGGCCGTCGGGGTCCCACAAGAAGCCGACGTGTTCGCGCAGCGGAGAGAGGCGAGGGAAGCCCATCTCGGGCACGGAGACCCATTCCCGGAGCGTGTCGCGGTGTTCCTCGGCCATCATGCTAGGACCCCCAGCTCCGGGGGCTCACCGTGGCCCCTCGAACATCTACTTTGTGTCGCCGAGCTCGGAAGGGTCAGAGGGCGCCCCCTTCGACGGCCTCGATAGGTTTTCAAGGGAGGGCCGCGCGTCTGAATAGCGGTGGGTCGCGAGTGGCCGCGTTGGTCGTTCCCACGCATCGGCAACCTCCCGCGATCTATCGTCTCGCGCGAGCGCTGCGATGGGCCAGCACGATCGTGCTGGTCCTCCTCGTCATCTTCGCCGCGACCGTCGCGTACTCGGCGGTCGAGGTCGCGCAGTCGAGCGCACAGTCCCGCTCGCTGTCGGAGGCGTTCGCGCCCAACGGAACGGTCGAGATCACCGGGTCGTTCACGCTCTCGAACCCCGGGTTCTATTCGATCCAGGGGTTCACGCTGACCGCCCGCGTGGCGAACGGAACCGGCGTTCACCTCGGCACGATCCGCGTGGGGCCGACCCAGATCGCCCCCTCCACGACCGGGGTCTTCCCGATCGCGTTGTACCTGCCGGTATCGGCCTCCGGCCCCGCGGCGTCCCTGCTCACCAAGGACCAGTACCTCAGCCTATATGCCTGGGGGAACGCGACGTACGCGTACCTGTTCCCGCTCTCGGTCTCGTTGAACGAGACGCGCTACTGGGGAGCCCCCTTCGAGGGCTTCCGAGCGAGCGTCGGGACGCCCTCGGGCAGTGGCGGGACCCTCACCGTCCCCGTCACGCTGACGTTCGCGAACGACGCCGCCTCGCCGGACGGCGGGACGCTCACGTTCCTCCTCGAGTCGTCAGGCTTCGACGACTGCGGCGGCGGCTCGTTCTCGCTGGACGTCCCCTCGGGCGGGTTCTACGACCAGACCCAGAACGCCGTCGTCAGTCCGAGCTGCCCCTTGTCGGGGGGCGAGCTCCTGGTCACCTACTCGAACGGGGGCGGGACGATCCCGTTCCCCCCGGAGCCGCTCCCGTGAGCAGCCCGAAGGGTGCGTCCGTGGCCCCGCGGGAGGTCGGCGCCTACCGCGTCCCGTCGCTCGGCTACCGCATCTTGGTCGCCGCCCTGCGTCTCATCCCGTCCTTCTTCGTCGTGGTCGCGCTCCCGGTGGCCGCGCTCAGCTTCGCCGAATCCCAGGGCGTCGCCCTCCCGATCTCGATCCTTGCCGTGGTGGCCTGGGGCCTCGCCCTGCTCGCGCTCGGCACCGCGCGCTACATCGCGAAACCGACGCGGGCCTATGGGCCGCTGTCGGTCGCAACGTCGGCCGTGTCGCTCCTCTTCCTGGTCTATGCGCTCGGGCTCTCGCCCTACCGGTTCGACATCTCCGGCGGTTCCGCGTCCATCGTCGCCGGGTATTCGATGTTCCTCGAGGTCCTGATGATCATCCCGGCGATCGGGGTCGTCGTGGGGGTCCTCACGACGGTAGAGGACGTCCGCGCCCCGAGGGAACGGTTGCCGTTCGACTTCCCGGCGTGAGCGGTCGCTGTCTAAACGCCCGCGACCGTCGCCTCGACGATGCGGATGGGCGTCCGCGGCCGGTCGTGGCCGTCTCGCGGGACCGCGGCGATCTTCTCCACCACGTCCTGGCCCGAGCGGACCTTGCCGAACACGGCATGCTTGCGGTCGAGCCAGGGGGTCGCGGCGAGGGTGATGAAGAACTGGCTCCCGCCGGTGTTGGGGCCGGCGTTCGCCATCGAAAGGACCCCTGGGCCGTCGTGCTTGAGCGACGGGTCGAACTCGTCGGGGATGGTGTATCCCGGGCCGCCGGTCCCATCGCCCTTCGGGCAGCCGCCCTGGATCATGAACCCGGGAATGACGCGGTGGAAGGCGAGTCCGTTGTAGAACCCCTTCCGGACGAGCGCGACGAAGTTGTCGACCGTCTTCGGAGCTCGGTCGCGGAACAGTTCGATGCGGATGTCCCCGAGGGTCGTGCGTAGGGTCGCCGTCGGTTGCGCCATGCCCGCGGGACGTACGTCGAGATGAAAAGCGAGACCTGCAGCCGTCCGGTTTAAGTGGAAGGTCCGCCGTCCCACGCCCCGGGGACGGGAGGGGCCCGCCGGCAGGTCGGATGAACCGGTCGATCGTTCTCATCGGGGTCGCCCTGATCGGCCTCGGGTTCGCCCTTGTCGCCTATCCGATCGCCTTCACCGGAGCCGAGCAGCTCGACATCGAGCAGGAGCTCGGGTTCCTCGTCGCCCCCGTCGGTCTCGTTGTCGTGATGCTCGGGGCGCTCGCGCAGGACCCGACCCGCACGACCGTCGGCGGAGCGTTCGGCAATCCCTACGCCGACCTCGAACGCCCGACCCGCGCTCCCACGGTCGAGCCGCGAGCCCATCGCCTCTTCAACCCGCACGAACCGGCGAACTGCCGGTACTGCCGAACGGTCATCACCTCCGACCTCGCCCAATGCCCCCGATGCGCCCGGGCCCGCGATTGCCGGAACTGCGGCCGCCCGCTCGGGATGGTGAACGACCGCGTGACCTGCCCGACGTGCGGCCGCGCGGAGGCGTTCTGCAACTGTCCGTGGCTCGCCCGCCCCGTCGCGCCCTCCCACCCGAACGTGCCGCCGTCCCGGAGGCGCTGATTACCGTGACCGACGACCTCGTGATCCCCCGGGGGATCGCCGTGCCGGATGCGTCCGCCCCGGTGCTCGTCCACTTCGACGGGTCGTGCCAGCCTCCCGCCGGCGGGGGCGTCGCGGGATGGGGATTCGTGATCGAGGGTCCCGGGCTCCACTTCGAGGAGTGCGGGCTCGCGACCCGGCCCTACTCACCGCATTCTACGAACAACGTCGCCGAGTACGTCGGCGCCATCCGAGCCCTCGAACAGCTCCGCTCGATCGGCTATGCCGGGGAGGTCGTCGTGGAGGGGGACAGCCAGCTCGTGATCCGCCAGATGAACGGCGAGTACGAGGTCCGTGCGGAGCACCTGAAGGCGTACCACGACTGGCTGGCCCAGCTCGCCCGTTCCTTCCCCAAGGTCGAGTTCCGCTGGGTGCCCCGCGAGGAGAACGCGGCGGCCGATGCGCTGTCGAAGCGCGCGGTCGAGGAAGCCTGGGACGACGCGAAGCGTCACCGCCCCGTGCGGTCGCTCACCTGCGTCGAGGACGGACGAGAACAGGAGCGGGAGACCGACGCGCCCTGAACGGCCGAGACCGTGGCCTAGCCCCAGCGCACCGTGTAGACGAGGGTGCGCCCTTCCATCGCCGCGCGAGCCCGTGCCGGGTCGACGTACGTCGCGAACGCCGCAGCGGCTTCCGGTGTAAGCTTCGGCCGGACCCCGTAGCCTCGCGGCTCCCCCTGGCCGAGGAAGACGCGGGAGGAGGGCATCTCGAGCGGCGGTTCGGTCGAAGAAAGCGACGGCTTACGGATCGCCACGCTCATGCGACCCAGATCCCCTCGCGCGAGGCGAGACGGGTTTCGAGCCGAAGGCACGGAAGGACCGCAAGAGGAACGTCGAGGTCCTCGAGAGATGGGCCGAAATGCGCGGGCAACGCCGCGAGAATTGCACGGCCGTCGGGATTGTCGGACACGTCCGCTGAGGAGTGTCAGACGCACGTCGTACATAAAGCTGAAAGTTCGACTGGAAATGGAGGGGTCCCGACCATCGCCCTAAGGTAAATGCTTGGCGGACATCGGGCGGACCATTTGGCGCCACACGTCCGCTTTCGGTGCCCCTTCTTAAAGGGGGGACCGTTGGGCCCACGGTCACGGGGAGGGAACGATGTCGGTGTCGGAGATGGGGGATTTCCTGCGGAAGGCCGAAACGCGGCTGCTGGACCTCACCGTGGAGTCCCAGAAGGCGGACTGGGTCTACGACACGTACATCACATCGGATAGCGAGCTCCTCGCCGCCCGCGCGTTCTCCCGCCTGATCGGGGCGACGGCCGAGCTCGCCCGGCAATCGACGGGCTTCTCGACGAAGGACCTCTCGGAGACCGACGCCAGGAAGGCACGGCTCCTGCGACTGATGCTCCCCCTGGTCGCGCCGTCGGACCCCACCGAGTCCGAGGAGCTCTCCCGCCGGGTGACGGCGATGCGGGGCACCTACTCGAAGGGCCGCTACGCTCCCCGTTCCGCGCCGGAGCCGCTCGACCTTCAGGGTCTCTCGCGGATCCTCAGCGAGAGCCGTGACCCCGCTCTCTTGGAGGAGGTCTGGACGGGATGGCATGAGGTCGGCCGGAGCATCCGCCCCGACTTCGTCCGGTACGTCGAGCTCGCGAACCGCGGGGCGGCCGAGCTCGGGTTCGCGGACACGGGGGCGATGTGGCGCTCCAAGTACGACATGGAACCGGCCGCGTTCGCGCGGGAGGTCGACCGGCTCTGGTCGGAGGTCGAGCCGCTCTATCGGTCCCTGCACGCCTATGTCCGGCGCCGGCTGCTCGAGCATTACGGCCCGGAAAACGTTCCGGCGGAGGGACCGATCCCCGCGCACCTGCTCGGGAACATGTGGGCGCAGTCCTGGGAGGGGACGCTTCCCCTCCTGGCTCCTCCGTCGTCCAGCTCCGAGTTCGACCTGACGGCGCTCCTCGTTCGGCGCGGTCTCACCGAGGCCGACATGGTGCGGACGGCCGAGCGGTTCTTCATCTCCCTCGGGTTCGACCCGCTCCCGGCGACGTTCTGGGAGCGCTCGATGCTCGTCCGGCCGCGCGACCGCGAGGTCGTCTGCCACGCGAGCGCGTGGGACGTCGATTGTGTCGACGACCTGCGGCTCAAGATGTGCATCGAGGTCACCGGCGAGGACTTCATGACCGTCCACCACGAGCTGGGCCACAACTACTACCAGCGAGCGTACGCCCAGCAGCCGTTCCTGTTCCGCGACAGCGCTCACGACGGGTTCCACGAAGCGATCGGGGACACGATCGCGCTCTCGGTCACCCCGGAGTACCTCGTCCAGATAGGCCTCCTTGACCGTCCGACCGACCCGAGCGGGGACATCGGTCTCCTCCTGCAGCGCGCCCTCGAGAAGGTGGCGTTCCTCCCCTTCGGTCTCGTCGTCGACAAGTGGCGATGGGACGTCTTCTCCGGCGAGATCCCGCCTTCGGAGTACAACGCCACGTGGTGGGAGATGCGCCGACGCTTCCAGGGTGTCACCCCGCCGAGCGCGCGCGGAGACGAGGAGTTCGACGCCGGGGCCAAGTTCCACGTCCCGGCGAACGTGCCGTACATGCGCTACTTCCTCGCACACATCCTGCAGTTCCAGTTCCACCGGGCGCTGGCCCGGGAGGTCGGCGCCTCCGGCCCGCTCCACCGGACATCGATCTTCGGCTCCCAGGAGGCGGGCCGGCGTCTCGGGGCGACCCTCGAGATGGGAGCGAGCCGCGAGTGGCCCGACGCGCTCGAGGCGCTCACGGGAGATCGTCGGATGGACGCGAAGGGGCTCCTCGAGTACTTCGCGCCGCTCAAGCAATGGCTCGACGAGCAGAATCGCACGAGCCCCGTCGGATGGTAGCCGGGCGTCGGTCCCCGTGGGTCGAGGGGGAGCGACGCCGGATCCTCCGCGAGCTGCGGGCGGGACGTGGGGTATCGGGCATTGAGTCGCTCCGTTCGTATCTCGGGTCCCCCGTTCCCGTTCTCGGGGTGAGCGTCCCCGAGCTACGACGCGTCGCCCGGGCGGCCGCGCGTCGCTCCGACACGAGGTCGCGCACCGAGCGGGGAGCGCTGGTCCGTTCTCTGTGGGGGGGCTCGTCGTTCGAGGAGAAGATGACGGCGGTCGAGATGCTGGGCCGTCCGCCGCTGCTCGACGACGCCCTCGCCTGGCGCCTCGGAAGGCGTTGGGTGGACACGGCGACCGGCTGGGCGCTCTCGGACGGCATCGCTTCCGGCCCTCTTGCGACCTTGGCCGCGGCGCGTCCCGAGCGTTTCGGCGAGCTCCTCGCGTGGACCGGCTCGAAGAACCTGTGGCGTCGCAGGGCCTCGACCTACGCGCTCCGGGCGTGGGTCCAGGCCGGCGAGCTCGACCGGCCGTTCGAGCTGCTCGCGCGCCTCGTGGGCGACCCCGAGCGGTGGGTCCAGCGGGCGGTGGGCACCTGGCTCCGCGAGTGCTGGAAGAAGGATCGCGCGCGGACCGAGCGATTCCTCCGGCACGAGGTGCGTCGGCTTGCGCCCGTAACGATCACCGTGGCGACCGAGCGGGCCTCGAAGCGCTTCCGGGCCGAGCTCCGGCGCGCGAACGCGCGGCGACCCGTCGGGCGGCGAGGGTATTAGATTGCCGGCCGTCTCGTCCTGACGATGCTCTTGGGTCACGGGGAGAACGTGCTCCGCAGCGCCTACGCCGTTGCCAGCCCCGGCGACGGGTCCGACGGTCCACCGAAGGGTCCCGGCGTGCTGTACGTGACGACCCAGAGGGTCGTCTTCGAAGCTCCGGTGGGGCGGAGCCGGGTCGGGCGGCGAGCTCCGGGCGAGACGGAGACCCAGCTCGATGCCTCCCTCTACGAGCTCAAGAACGTCGCCGTGCGCCGGGGTCGTATCGGCCGACCGCGGCTCGTCCTCGAGCTTCCCCACGGCCGCCCGTCGTTCGATGTCCTCGAGCCGGAGGGATGGACCGGGACGATCGCCCAAGCGAAGCGAGCCCTTCCGCCCCCTCCCGGGTCGGGGTGGGGCTCGGTCCACACCATCGAACGGCAGGTCGTCAAGGTGCGGTGCCGGTTCTGCGCGGCCCTGGGCAACGAGGTCGACGGGCGATGCCCGTCGTGCGGGGCTCCGCTGTAGACGTCGCGCGGGCGTTCAGAACGGCAGCTCCGAGAGGAGCTTGCGGAAGCCCGAGTAGGTCCCCAAGACCGCGAGGCCCCCGACGCCCACGGCCACCGCGGTACAGCCGAGCGCGATGGGGACCGAGGCCACCGAGGGCGACAGGAGCGCGAACGCCCCCGGGATCACGATGGCGAAGAGGAGGATCATCCCCGAGCCGGTCGCGGCCAGCATGGCCCCGGGCCGAAGGAACTGGGGGCGGGGCCGGTCCTGGAAGTCGGAGAACCGAGAGGCGAACATGAGCCCCCAGAAGGTGAGCACCACCGACGCCGCGACCACGAGGAGCAACACGCCGAGGACGTCGCCGACGGAAAGACCGAAGTAGAAGCCGACGACGAGCCCGAGGGCCACGGCCACCACCACCGACGGCAGGAGCACGTAGGTGGCCTTCGCGCGCACGAGGCTTCCCGGCGAGATCGGAGCGGCGAAGAGCGACTGAAGAGCCCGTCGTTCCTGGCCGACCGACGTACCGGAAACGAGCAGCGCGAAGAAGCCGGCGACCCAACCGATCCACAGCACCGAGAGGAACCCCCCGAAGGTCGTCCCCTCCACCAGGAGCAGGACGACGAGGACGATCGGAACGACCAGCGTGGGGAGCATCTCGCGGCGCCGGACGAGGCCCTTGATGTCCTTCGCGACCAGCGCGGACTCGGCGGCGTTTAGACCGAGGAGCGCGAGGAACGGGTTCCGTGCGGCGTACCGATGCTCCTCGAGGCGGACCTCGGCCGACGAGGGCACCCAGTAGCGAACGCGAAGCTCGCCCGCGAGGTAGACGAGGAGGGCCACGAAGGCGACCTGCCCGACGGCGAACGCGACCCCCAGCGCTGGGTTGCCTCCGACCCAGAGCGTCAGAGCCTCCGTCGCCCAGAAGAACGGGATGGCCGCGGTGACCAGGCCGATCGACGAGAGCCGCTGGGCGAGCCCCAGCAGGAACACCGGGTTGAACGCGAGCTGGAGCACCAGGATGACCACCACAAGGACCAGGGCCCGGAGGACGAGGCTCACCTGGCCCCGACGTCCGGCGCCGACCGAGCTCGCCCGTTGGGTCGCCGAGCGGATCATCTCGATGAGGACCGCCCCCTCGAAGAGCGCGACCACCGTCAACGCGGCGGTGAGGAGATACGCCGTTAGGGTCCCTCCGAACAGCGCGAACGGCAGCAGAAGGCCTAGGACCAGGAAGACCGCCGGAGAGTACGTGTAGGCGATCGCCGCCGCCGACGCGGCCACGTACTCCGCCGGCGTGAGCGGCAACCAGTTCGCGGCGTCGCTCCCCGCGAACTTCGACGTGGTCGTCAGTTCGAACATGACCCCGGCCACAAGGACCACACCGATCGCTACAAGGGGCAGGAACGGCAGGAGCGCGCTCGTGAGCGCGGCGACCTGATGGCCCCCGAGCGAGCTCGCTCGCAGGCCCCCCAGCGTGAGCCCGCAGGTCGCGAGGAACAGGACGAGGTCCACGGCCGCGATGAGCTGGGGCTGGCCGAGGAAGCTCCTCGGGTCGGACGAGCTGCGTCCCGACCGGAGCTGCGAGGCGACCAGGGTCGCCGCGAGGCGGCGGACGCGGTGGAGGTCCATCGTCCCCCTACCGACTCAGCGCGTCGACCACGTCGCGAAGGTCGCCCGTGCCGGTGAGCGAGAGGAAGACCTCCTCGAGGTCCCGGCCCGCGAGCCCCGTGCGGTCCCGCAGCGCCGTGACCGTGTCCGAGGCGAGGACGCGTCCTCGGTGGAGGATCACCACGCTGTCGCAGATCGCTTCGGCGATCTCGAGCACGTGCGTGCTGAAGAGGACCGCGACGCCCTCGTGGGCCGCCAGGTTCCGAAGCAGGTCCTTGGTCACCCGTGCGGACCGCGGGTCGAGGCCGTTCAGCGGCTCGTCCAGGACGAGCAGCCGGGGCCGATGGGCGAGCGCCGCGATGAGCGCGACCTTCTGCTTCATCCCCTGGGAATAGCCGCTGATGAGCGAGTTCTCGTGGCCCGAGAGCTCGAACCCCGTCAGGAACTGCTGGAGCCGGTCCCGACGGGTCGAGCGGTCGAGGCCGTACATGTCCGCGACGAAATCGAGGTACTCGGCCCCGGTAAGAAACTCGTAGAGGGCGGGGGACTCGGGAACGTACCCGATCTGCCGTTTCGCCTCGACGGGGTTCTCTCGGACGTTCCTTCCGAAGAGACGGATCTCTCCGGAATCGGGTCGGACGAGCCCGAGGACCGCTTTCATGGTCGTCGACTTTCCCGCGCCGTTCGGACCGAGCAACCCAACGATCTGTCCGGCGGGCACCGAGAAGCTGACGGAGTAGAGCGCATCGACGAACCCGAACGCCTTCGAGACCCGGATCACCTCGACCGACGTCGCGGGGTTCGATGGGGATAGGCTCGGGGACGTTGCCCCCAACGGAAGTGAAACCATCGGCCCGACCGAGATGCGGACCACCGCACATTAACCCGAGGGGCCCCACCGTTCGACGAGAACGACGAACCTCGAGGAGGGAGTTACCCGGGCTTCCCGGCGGCGTTATGACGCAGGAGAGGTGGGGATGGCGAGGAGCGCCGACCGATGACCGTAGATTTTGTCCTGAAGAAGACGCCGAGCATTCGTGTGGCCGCGATCCGATGGACCGGCCCGTACAGCGAGCGCCAGATCCAGCGCCGGTTCGAAGAGGTCGAGAAGTGGGCGCGGGCTCGGGGCTTGCCTACCGGCCGATGGATCTTCCGCGAGCCGGGCTCCCGGGTCTGGGACACCGCCATCGAGGTCCGGGGGAAGGTGCGCTCGGAGGGCCGTGTGAAGGTCCGGACGCTTCCGGCCGGAACGGTCGCTAGCGTGCGGTTCGACCCGGAGGTCATTTCGCCTCGGGTCGTCTATCACGGACTTTCCGACTGGCTGCGCTGGCAGCGGAAGGAGAAGGCGATCCGCTCGGTCGTTTCGTACCGTGAGGTCTACGCTGGAAACCCCTGGAAGGACAAGGGGGCCTGGTCGAGGACCGAGGTCCAGTTCGTTGTCCGCAAGTAACCCGCCGGGTTCCGGTCTTCGGAGCGGCGAGGGCGCCGGCTCGGTCGGAACCGTGCGAGCGCGGCCGACCCCTTCGCATGCGCCCACCGACGAGCATGCGCCGGTCGAGGAGGAAGTCCCCCCGAGGGAAACCCGAGGCCATCGGCGAACTGAAATCGACCGAGGGCTTCCGGTGGGCCTCCGTCGACCTATACTCCCGCGTCGGGGGCCGGCCCGGAATCGAGAAGAGAATGTCTGAGGAAGTTCGAGGGGGCGCGCGACCGTCCGAGACCGCCACGCTGGGAGGGGGGTGCTTTTGGTGCACCGAAGCGATCCTTTCCGAGCTCGCCGGGGTTACGAGCCTCATGAGCGGCTACGCGGGCGGTACCGTTCCCCGACCTGCGTACGAACAGGTATGCACGGGGCGGACGGGTCATGCCGAGGTCGTCCAAGTGACGTTCGACCCGACCGTCGTGAGCTACCACGACCTGCTGACGGTCTTCATGACCACCCACGACCCAACGAGCCTGAATCGGCAAGGGAACGACGTGGGTACCCAGTACCGCTCGGTGATCTTCTGCCACTCGCCGGCCCAACGTGCGACCGCGGAGCAGGTGATCGGCGAGCTTGAGGCGGCCCAGGTCTGGAAGCGGAAGATCGTGACCGAGCTCGTGCCGTTCACCGAGTTCTACCCTGCGGAGGAGTACCACCGGGACTACTTCCGTCGCAACCCGGGGGCCGGCTACTGCCGAGCCATCATCGAGCCGAAGGTGTCGAAGTTCCGCAAACAGTTCGCGGCCCGGCTCAAGCGAAACTGAGCGGGGTCGTGTGTCGCCCTCGGATCAAAGCGCGAGGAAGAGGAAGTACGCCGCGAACCCGAAGATGACAGCTCCCGACGCCACAAGGACGGCCCGGGCGATGCGGGGTCGCCGCTCGGTGCCGGCATGTACGGCCCACGGGAATGCCACCACCCAAACGGCGATGGCTCCGAACAGTCCGACGAAAAGGACCCAACCCCCAAGATAGGCGAAAGCAAGTCCGGCCGTGAGCCACCAGGCTATCTGGAACGGGTTCGAGACCCCGAGTGCGAGCGCCTTCGTGTAGGTACGCCCGCCCTCGGTCTGGGGAGGGGGCTGGCCCGACGCCCCCTTTAGGAGTCCAACCCCGAGGTAGACCATCACGGCGGCACCGACGAGGTAGATCCAACGTAGCCCTGCCGATAGGTCGACCGCCGAATGCAGCGCGTAGACCAAGCCCCCGAGGACGAGGTCGGCGCTCATCGCGCCGACACCGGCGATCACCCCCTCGCGGAACGACCGCACCGCCTGCGACACGATGAAGACGTTCATCGGGCCCGGCGGGATCGTGAGAGAGAACCCGAGGAGTAGGCCGAACGCGAGGTCGAACAGGATGGTGCTCGTCACCGTCGCCAGCGGAGGATACCCGAACGATAGGGACCGCGAAGCCTGACAGACCTGCGGGCTCCTCTCGGGGAGCCCGCCGCGCCTTCGTCGTAACGTCCCGCCTTGCCGCGTTCCCCTCGCGAGGACCAAGGGGCTCCGCGACCCGGATCGGCGACGAGCGCGGCAGAAAGTCGTCCGATGACGCGACGATGCTGGCGAACACGAAGACGAACGTGCGGGTAGGACGCAACGGCGGGCCGGGGAGTGATCGTGGAACCGTCGAGGCCGGCCACGGTGGGATTTCCATGGGCCGCAAGGGAAGAGGACCTGCGATCGAGACCCCTCCGCGTTGAGCGGAGAAACATCGGGCCCACCCTGACCGAGAAGAGACCATCCCGGGTCCGAATCGCCGCGTTCCGGAAAGCGGAGCTTCGCGGCCCCCATGCTCGGGTCATGGAAGTCCTCGTGCTCTTCTCGGGCCGCGTCCCCGCGATCGCGAAGGTTCTACTCGATCTTCGGGACGGTGGAAAGTAGCGGTCACGAGCCGTAGAGGTCACGCAACCCCAAGGACGATTCGGAAGGTTGTTATAGTCCTAAGGCTCGTCTGCCAACGCCATGTCGTCGGGGT
>Ga0326728_10004128_pt1 | contig 43674 bp, 39 predicted proteins | sample MB3enrmetagenome_FD_207602 | JGI IMG/M metagenome (GOLD analysis project Ga0326728, IMG submission 207602) | Lab enriched peat soil microbial communities from McLean, Ithaca, NY, United States - MB31MN | ecosystem: Environmental > Terrestrial > Soil > Wetlands > Peat | place: USA: New York...
GAACGTACGATCGAGTCGAGCCATGCCGATGTCCTGTTGGCTATGACTAGCGTGATGATGCGTCGCCTTACGACGCCGCCCGAGGCGCGCAAGGAACGCCGATGATCTCTGTGGATCACCTTCTGAGCCAGGGAGTATCGGCAGGTTGTTACACTCGCCATTTTCGACCGGCGGACGCGGTGTGCGAGGGAGCAGAACCCGGACTTCCTGCTGCATGCGCTTCTGGCTGCATGAACGGACAATGGGGCGCATCGAATAGGCCGGAATGTGTATTCGATTTCGACAACACTTCATTGTGGATAACGGCTGAAGACTGTCAGGGCACTGCCGTGACCGCGGCGCTGCAAAACATCGAGATTCGCTACCTGACAGGGCTCGCGTGTGTTTGCCACACCGATTCCGACTGCCGCGACCCAACTCGTCCGATGTGCGACGTGAGTTCGAACGTATGCGTGCCATTCTGAGCGGCTGGGCACAAGCGCGCGCGGCGGTTTGACCTACGGCACTTGCTCCGAGCACGCCATGGGTTCGGTGCAGTCGGGTGCATACAGAGGTGGAGACGATCGCGCAAAGCGGCAGGGTTCGATCATCGCCCGATGGCAGCCAACCATGCGGAATGGCAGCGCGGGTCGACAATTCAGCTGAGATCAATCAGCGGGGGAAAGCGCCAGTCGCTTCCACTCCATGGCCCCGCTGTGCGTCTCGACGGCCCTCTCGACGCTCCTCCCATCCGACCCATTTCGAGGGCGCCACGAAGAGTCGCGCCGAGCGATCCGTCTCGTCCGAGCGAAGAGATTGCTCCGAGACGAGTCACCCGCACACGCCGCCCGTGCACGTCTGCCCGGTCTGGCAGCGGACGTCGCACCCGCCGCAATTGTTCGGATCCGTCGACGTGTTCGGGCATCCGTTCCCGCAGCGAGTCGCCGGCGCTGCGCACGTGACCGCGCACGCGCCCGCGACGCAGAGGTCGCCTGCGGGGCACGCCCGACCGCAGCCGCCGCAGTTGAGCGGATCGTTGGTCGTGTTCGCGCAGACGCCGCTGCACGACTGGACGGACGATGTACCGCCGTCCGTGGGGGCTCCGCAGTTGCCCACGCACGCTCCCGCGACGCACGCGCTCCCTGCCGGGCAAGATTGACCGCACCCGCCACAGTTCGTGGCCGAAGTTTGGATGTTGACACACCCCGCGATACCGCATGCCGTGAGCCCAGTGCCCAGGCACGAGGTTCCACAGGTACCGTTGGCGCAGACCTCGTCGAGCGGGCATTCGTGGGCACACGCTCCGCAGTTGTTCCGGTCGGACTCGATGTCGGCGTACGTGTCGCCACACGCTTGGTATGCACCGTTGAACGGTGCGACGAAGCTGCTGACCGACGTGCAGGCCCCCTCGATGCACGCCTGGCCCAGAACGCATGCCGTGCTGCAGGTCCCGCAGTTGATGGCGTCGGTGCGCGTGTCGGTGCAACCGCTCGCGCACTGGGTCAGATCTCCGCAGTTCGGGATGCAGCTCCCCTGGGCGCAGAGGCTCAGCGGCGGACATTCGTTGCCGCACGTGCCACAGTTCTTGGGGTCCGTCTCGAGGTCGGTGAGCACGCCGAGACACGCGTCGTACGAGGCGGGTGGCGTGAACGAAGTGCACACCCCGTCGAGACAGAGCTCCCCGCTCGCGCAGCTCGTGCCGAGCGCTCCGCAGTTCTGACTGCTGTTCGCGTACGAGATGCAGTCGCCGAAGATCATCGTGTAGCCCGCGGGGCAGGTGGAAGTGCACGTCGCCGACAGGCAGGCCTGGTTCGCGCCGCAGACGGTGCCACATTCGCCGCACTGGTTGTACGAATTCCGGCTGGCGCACCGGTCGGTGCAAAGGCGGTCTGCCGTCGTGCATCCGTCGACGCAGACCCCATCGACGCAGCTCTGCGTAGCGCCGCAGTGGGCTCCGCACGACCCGCAGTTGCCAGGGTCGCTGGGGAGCGCCGCGCATGTTCCACCGCAGTTGGTCTCGCCGTTCGGGCACGTCGTGCCACAGACGCCGTTGTTGCAAACCTCCCCCGTCTCGCAGGCGACGAAGCAACCGCCGCAGTTCGTCAGCGAAGTGGCGGTCTCGACGCACGTGCGTCCACACGCTGTCGTGCCCGCGGGACACGTGCTCGTACAGGCGCCGTTCACGCAAACCTGCGCGACCCCGCACGCGGTCGTGCACGAACCGCAGTGGTTGGGATCGGAGCTGAGGTCCGTGCAGCTTCCCAGGCAGTTGGCGCCGGCGGGACAGACTTGCGTGCACGTGTCGTCGGAGCACGCCGTTCCGCCGGCGCACAACGCTCCAACGGCTCCGCAGTTGTTCGAGTTGCTCTCCAGAGACACGCAGCTCGTCGTGGGCCCCTCATCGCCGAACGCCGGAGCGGGCACCTCGTTTCCAGGGCAAGCAGTCCCGCACGCGCCGTTGACGCAGACCTGCCCTGTCGGACACTTATAGCCGCAGCTGCCACAGTTGAGGGCGCTGGTCTTTAGGGAGACGCACAGCGAGTTGCACTCGGTCTGGAGCGCCGGGCAGTCGGAGACACACGCCCCGCCCACGCACACCTGGTCGGACGCGCACACGGTGCCGCAGGCGCCGCAGTTGTTGGGGTTCGCCAGCAGCGTCGCGCACGCCCCACTGCACATCGTTCGACCCACGGCGCAGGAGTTGGTGGCCGGGAAGTCGACGTATTCGGGGAGACTGGCTCCGCCGGATAGAGAGCTAGTCGCGCCCGAACAGGCGACGAAGCAACAGACGAGCAGCAGAGCGAGCACGCGGTCTTTGAAGTTCATCGGTTCCCTCATTGTCTCCAGGCAAGGCGACCGCCACTCCGACGCGACGGTTGGGAAAGAGTATCCTCAACGAGTCAAGAAAGGCGGGCAATTCCGCTCGCGCTGATCGTCGCGCCTCCGAGGGGCGCTATGTGAGGTCCGCCTGGCACGCGCGGGGCCATGTAGACCGCCTGGACGCCTGCCACGACAGCGAACGCCGCGCTATCCCCCGCGCGACGTCCTTACCTCTCTCGCCGGGCCGCAGCGCGATCACTTCCGCGTCCGCGGATCGAAAACAAATGGCTCCGGCACGCCCTGGGAGAGCTTCGCCATGTCGGCGTGACGCGGATTGAGAAGGATATTGTTCTCGACGGGCATGATGGCGGAAGGCACAACCAGCGCGACGGTGCGCAGCGACCCAGCCCACTCGGTTCCGATATCCTGGAGCCTCGAAGGGCCCGGGGCCTGTCGCCAACCCTTGGGGAGCCGAGCCCCGTCGACACGCTCCACGCCGACGTCGTCCGGAAGCTCGGCCCGGATGGCCATCAGATCGTCCGGGAGTTCGTCCGAGTCGACGTGTACGAAATATTCGAGCGCCGCGAGCGACAGGGAGGATGGGCAATAGACGATCGGGATGTCCTTTTGGTTCCACCGACCCGGATTCTTCCTTGCGCCCTCGCCGTCGAACGCGCCCATCGCTCGAGGCGCCCGGCAGATCCGCCAGAGGACCATGCGTCAGTCGAACACGCCATAGTCGATGCGCCCGAGCTCCTCGAGCACAGCGTTGCCGCCGATGTCCGCGTCGAGCATTTGCAGGGGCAGCTCGCCGCCGAGAGCTCGGCTCAGCTTCTGGAGCCACCGGCGTGCCTTCTCGGTGCTACCTAGGACGTGCGTCGCTTCCGCGAGAACGCGCCCGAGGCGTACAACGCGCTCGGACTCCTCGACGGTGAGCGCCTGGTTCTCTTGCAGTCGCCGCGCGATGGTACGCTTCGCGAGACCGAGGGATTCCACCGTGGCGATCGCCGAGAGGCCCATCCGCTTCGCCACGGATTCGAGCGACGACGACGGCAGGCCCTTGCGAATGACCGCCATCAAGCCGAGGCGCGAAGTCACTGGTCTTCGGAGGCCGAGAATCGCGGAGGTCTCGCCCAACACGGCGTCCGGAAGGACCGCCCCGGTTTCAACGGCTCGGGATTCGCTCGGGAGTGGATCCGGTGCCATGTGGCTCAGTGGGAATGCCAAAAGGCAGACAGTCAAGTCGGGCTTGTCGGGGGGTCGCGTGGAGGCCGGCATGTCCCTCCGCTCCACCTTCACTCACTGGGAGCACGCCGACTCCTGGAAGGTAGAGCGTGAGACGCTGCGCGAGCTCGGAGTTCTCGACGAGCCCGGTGAACCGGACGTCATTTGTCAAGGGGGAAACGGGAATGAGCAAGAGTGAACATCATCGGACGCATCGAAACCCGATTCCGCCGTAGCGAGCCTCCATAGTGCCCGGGGGGCGGAGCGCAGCGCGCACGGCAGAAGCGTCGATATCGCCCCAGCTGCCGCCACGCATGATGCGGTTATTGGCATCATAAATGCTCGATGTCCATTCCCACACATTGCCTGCCATATCCTGAAGGCCCTGCGGGGATGCCCCTCTCGGAAACGATCCGACAGGCGCCGTCGTAGGCCACCCATCGTCCGCTTGATACATCGCGCTCCAGTCCTCCCCAAAACTCTCCTTCGCCCACTTCACGCATTCGGTCCCGCATGCATTGATCCGATCGGGCGATGGCGCCCCCTCGCCCCAAGGATACGTCCGCCCGGCTTCGGCCCCGCGGGCCGCCCACTCCCACTCCTCCTCGGTCGGCAAGCGCTTATTCGCCCAGGCGCAGTACGACATCGCCTGGTTCCAGTCGACGCAGTTGACCGGATGGGTCGATGCCCCCGGGCGCTTCCAGTTGCACGTGCGAGCGTCGTTCTGGCCTTCTCGCTTTGCCATGTATCGATCTGGCTCCGTGCATCCGCTCGCCGAAACGCAGCTCGCGTAGGCGGACACGGTCACCTCGGTCACGTCCATGCAGAACGGGTGGACGGAAACGGTGTCCCTTCGGTCGCCCAACGCGAACGTTCCCGCAGGGAGCGAGGCCATTCCGCTCGGGCAACCTCCGCGCGCAGGCGCGGGGGCGGGCGCGTGTGCCGGCGCCACGTCCGCCACGCATCCCCTTGCCGGAACGAAATGCATCCCCGCCGAGCAGCTCGTGTCGACGGCCGCCGCGCACCGGCTTCCGTCCCACCGCGTTCCTCCGGGGCAGTCGACCTGCGTCACCACCTTCTTGCCGACGCACTCGGCGCCGTTCCACTCGGTCCCGCTCGGACACGACGCCGTGAGCTGCCTCGCCTCCCCGAACGGGACGACTTCTAGGCGGATCAGCGCTCCGCACTGCTCGGGCGGCGCCGTGTCGTCCCGCCGCGCCTTCTCGCAGGCCGCCGGGTCGCCGTCTTTCATGATGTTCACGCGCTCGGCCTTCGAAGCGCCGCCGGCCCCGATGCCCATGGCACCCGCCCCTCCTCCCACGTCGGCCTGTCCACCCGCGTAGAAATCGAAGGCGCCCAAGGTGACCGCGTAGACGAAGTGAGTCGCGCCCTGGCAATCGCCCTGGAGCTCGTCGAGGCGCACGCTCGGTCTCTCCGCTTCGTAGCGGCCGACGAGGTGCATCTTCACCGTCAGCGCGCCCGAGCGGTGGAGCCTTCCTTCGAGCTTGGCGGCCCCGATGGGCAGGTTCGCGTAGAGCTCGTCGTCGTCCTTGATGGTCTGCTCTTCTTCCTTCCACGTGGCCCCGACGTACTTGTACTTGGCCGGAACCGAGCAGCGCTCGAGCACGTCCATGTCGCAGCCGACGTAGCGCACGGCGACGATGCCTTGACGCGCTTTGGTCTCGAGCTCCATTCGATCCGTCGACGACCATTCGACAATCAGCGGGCGGGATTGACTCTTGGTCACGGCGCACTTGGTCTGGCCTTTGAGGTCAGGGCTCGGCGCAGAGGCGAACTGCGAGGCCGCGTTGCCCCCACCGCACGCGACCACTCCGAGGCTCGCGAACGCCACGGTCATCGCCGAGAATCTCATGTCCACGCACAATAGACGGGGCTGCCACCTGCTTCATTCGAAATCGATGCATCACGGTCACGGGCTTCTCGGGGGCCTCCTACTTGGCACTCATCTCGCCGCCTCGACCGCCCTCCTCAGGTCCCCTTCGGTCTGACCCTCGCCGCCCACCCAGCGAATGATGCCGCTCTCGTCGGCCACGAACGTCATTGGCATCGAAGTCACGCGGAACCGACCGGCGAGCACATTGTCCTTGTCATGAATCACGGGAAACCGAAGGCCGTAGTGCTGTACGACGGACACCGCAGTCTCGACGCTGTCGTCCTCGTCCACGCCGACGAGCGCCATCTCGGGGTGGTCCACGTGCACTCGCTCCACGGCGGGCAGCGTGTCCTTGCACGGTTTGCAGTAGTCCGCGAAAAATTTCACCATGACGGGCTTGCGCGACAGCGCGGCGGTATCGAGCGGCTGACCGTCGAGCGTCGTCCGGCGGTGGATCTCCGGTAGCCGCTGGCCGAGAAGGGGATGCGCCGAGGACGCGGGATATTCCGGGTGGCCGCAGGAGGCGGCTGCGACGACGAGGACTGAGAGGGCGAGAAGCCTCATGGTCTAGCGATGTTCGCGGACCCGTGTGAAGACGTCAACTTGACTCGAGCTTGACAGAATTCGGGTCGACGCGATGCCGACCGATGCCGCCATCGTGGGATTTCGCAACCAATGGGCGCATTCACGGTGTGCCGTAGCAAGCACTCGCGCTGAACGTGAGGACGTCGCCGCTGCCATCCACGGGACCCGCCATCGGTCCGAGATAGCAGTCCTGCGCCGGGATGGTGTTGGCGTGTCCGCCCAGTCCACTGATGTTGCCCCCAGTGACGTCGGGCCCGATGGGAGGCCACGCCTTGGTCGAAGGCCACCACGAGGGTTTCGCGCCGAGGAAGAACGAGGCGGGGAGCGTTTCGCTCGTCGGGACAGCGTTGCCATAGGGCGTGACCGCGCTCGGCACCTCGCCGGCTTCGAAGCGCACTGCCGCATTCGCGGTGTCGTAGTTGCCCCACCGCAGCATCGTCGAGACGACCATGGGATCGGCCCCGACGGTGACCGAACCTTCGGTGTTCCCACCGCCGAGGTTGAAGACAGTGCCGTCCGCTCCCGGTCCGGCGGTCACCTGATACGTGGTCGTCGTGCCGGGAGTCCCGAGGACGTTGCCCACGATATTCATGTATCGAATGTAGGACTCGAGAGAAACGACGGTCGTGTCATCGGCGCGTCCAGGGTCGGTGCCCAAGAAGTAATTGCGGAACAGGGTGTTCATGAGCTGATTGCCGTGGAAGACGTCGCCTCCGAAGCCGGGACCGACGTTGCCCTCGTAGAGCTGAAACTCGACTCCGGCGTTGTGCTGAATGAACTCGTCCTGCATCCAGTGGATACCCATGCTATCGGCGTACGTGTCGTTGATGGCGTAGTTGTACGCGTAGACCGAGCCGAGGCTCGGCTGGACGACCATAGGGGCGACCACGTGTTGGAAGATGTTGTTGACTACGAGGTCGTCGGATGCGCCGTACGCCTCGAGCCCATAGTTCACCGACTGGCCCTGCGTGCCATAGAAATAGCTATCGGCGACGGTGCAATGAGCGGCCATGTTGAACTGGAGGAGATCGCGCTGGCACGTGCACGTGCGAACGAGCCGCACGCCCCGGACCCAGTTGTTCATCGCGTTGTAGATGGCGACGTTCATCTGCCCGCCCGAGTTGGTCGCGTCCACGGAGAGGTCCTCGAGGCCGGCGTTCTGTAGCGGCTGGGTCGGCCACCACGCGCCGGGGGATTGGCTTGCCCGCCAGTTGGGGGAGTAGAGCCCAGGCGTGATGGTATAGTTGCTGCCGCTCACCGCGGTGACCTTCACGATCTGGGCCTGACTCCGCAGCACGCCGTTGATGATACGTCCACCGTTGCCGCCTTCGAGGGAGCACGATGCGCCCGTCGCGTCGCACACGAAGAAGTTCGAGCTGACGGACGTGTCGTTCGCCTGATCGAGATAGATGTACTGCCCGACTGTGATCCCCGTGCTGCCGACGTTCGAGAGCGTGATCTCGGTCGCTCCTTGTGCGTAGCCGTCCGTCCAGTCGGCGGCATTGGCGCCGCCCGGCTGCGTGTTCGCGCCGCCGGACCAGTCGTTCGTGCCAGAAAAGCAAATGGCCGCGCTCAGATTCGAGCAGTAGTTCGTCGTCGAGAATGTCAGCAGTGTCTCGTCGGCACCGGTGCCGCGGACGGTGACACCGGATTTCATGACGATGCCGTCGTCGGATATCGAGTACGACCCTGCCGCGAGGGACACGACCTGCCCGCTTGGACACGCCGCGATGGCAGCGTTGATCTGGGCGGCCGTTGCGCCGGGATTGAGCGTGGCGCAAACGACCGTGCGAGTCGGAATGCCGCCGACGACGCCGGCTCGGGACCAGTCGATGGCGCGCGTGGGGTCGACAATTCCCGTCCATGAGGGCCCCCCCGCCGAAACACCGGCGTCATTTCCGCTTGCACTGTCCGCGCCGCCTCCCGAGTCGGCAGCCATTGCGCCCGATCCGTCCGCCACCGCGGCATCTGCGGCCGCACCCCCGTCGGTGCCGCCAGAAGCCGACGACTGGCTGGTTCCACACGCCGTCCCGGACGCAAGGACGCAAAAGGTGAGAAAGCCTTGGGCAGCAGCGAGACTCCGCATGGTCGGGATCCTTTCATGGTTGCCCGAGCAGGGCGAGGCGACCGCGATGCGCACATCGTCTACCGGTGAATGCTTCGCATCCCCTGTGGGGCGATTACGGGATAGGTGGACTCGCGAAGACTCCCGACTAACGTCAGACGGACGGGCGGTGCGCCCCCGTCGATCCCGCCGGATGAGTCTCCTGCGGGCGGAGCCGAAGGAAGTTTTTTCGGGATGCGCGCTGGTGGAGGTAGGATGCCGCCATGTTGGGGATAGCGCCGGATCTTCGCGGCGGACTGAACTGCCCATTTTACTGGGCCATGAATCGAAGAAAGACAATCCATCAACAAATCCATCATCGTGCTACGCGGCGGAGGTCTCCGGTCGCGCGCAAGCCGACATGGAGACGTTCGCCAACGAACTCGACACGTTCGCCACTCATGACGAGGAAAACGCGCGCTGGCAGCACGAGATAGCTGATCGACTCGACCGAGCCATTCCGAGCGAGACGGCAATTCGTGACTGGCACCTCAAGATGGCGCAACGCCTGCGGGATTGGCTTGCGGCCAACGGAGGCTGACGCAAACAATCAGGACCCGGACGGATTCCTTTGGGGACCGCGACCCGGTCCCCGAAAGATGATTGGGCCCGGTCATTGCTCCGTAATGCTGATCGTCCCAATTAGCTGGGAGTTCGATGCGAAGCTCTGACCCCTCGCCATGAAGCCGAATGCGTAGCCGGAAACCACGGCTATTGACGATGTGCCGCTGAAGCTGAAGTCGCCGGACACCGACTGGCTCGCCGCAAGCGTTACGGTCGTCGTGGCGACGGGACCATCGGCGAAGGCTTGGAGGCTCGCCGTCGATTCGTCGTCTGCGTGATTGCCCGCATACTGCCACGCGTAGTTGAGAGTGAACGAACTCTCGGCAATGGCCTGGAAGGTGAACAACTGCTCCGCCCCGCTCCCATCCGTCGTCGTGTCGGAGTAGGTGAACTGCTCGGCAGCACTCGCGCCGGAGAGCGCCTGGTTTCCCAGCGCGGCGTTGGTGCCGGACGACGACTCCGTCCAGGGTTGAGCGTTTAGCCAGGCGATGCACTCGCCCGCGATGCACATCGAGCCGGCGCTCGTATCGCAGGCGACTCCGCAATGGCCACAATTGTCGACGTCATTGTCCGTCTGGACCTCACATCCGTTCGCATTCGTGGAGTCGCAATCAGCGAACCCGGTCTGGCACGCCAATCCGCACGCGCCCGCGCTGCAGAACGCGGTCGCATTGGCGGTTCCGCATGTCGCTCCGCAATCTCCGCAATTGGTCGGATCGGTTCCGACGCTAGTGCACTCGCCGGAACATTCGACCATCGGTGCTGCGCAGTTCGCAGTACACTGTCCGCTTGAGCACATCTGGCCGGCATCGCAAATGTTCCCACAGGCGCCGCAGTTTGCGTTGTCCGTTTGGATGTTCGCGCAGTACACGGCGCCACCATCGGGCGAGCAGGCGGTCATGGCCCCGCAGGTCAGACACTGGCCGCCTGCACAAAGCTGTCCCGACATGCAGGCGACGCCACAGATGCCACAATTGACGGAGTCGGTCTGCGTGTTCGCGCAGTACGTAGCCCCACCGTCTGGCGAGCAAAGGGTTTCATTGGAAGTGCAGTCCTGCTTGAGGCAACCGACGGCTGCCGAGGTGACACCCAGCAGGACCGCTGCTATCGCGGCCATTGACCATCCGTTCGGGACGCTGGCGGCACTCGAGACACGCATCGTCTACTCTCCCTGTACCCCCCTCGCGCGACCCCACGAAAGGTCTGACGGATGGCCAGGCCAACCCCTGCAGAGTTGACGTGATGCGATAGGTTACGGGACCCTCGGACATCCGGTTAAGACATGCGACAGTGTGCGGAGCCGGAGCACGATGCGGACCACGGATTGGCTTGGATGGTGACCGCGCCCGTTGAGGGATCGCTCTGCTCGAGCCAGACGCCTCTCCGTTCGAGCCATGTTCGGGTTCAGCCCGCAGCTCACAAATTCGCCCTAGGACCGGATACGCTCGATCCGAGTGAGCCCTCCACCAGCCGCCACGCGCGTCGTCGAAGCGCTCGCCGTGGCGCTCGTGAGCGGCACATATGCCGCGGTGCTGCTGATCGTATGCGCTGGGTTCCAGCCGGGTGCCGATAGCCACTACCACTTCCTCGTCGCGCGCGAGATCGCCCGCGGCTTCCTCGTTCCGGACGTGGCTCGCGGTCTGCCCTTCACGGTGCTCCGCGAGATGCCCGTCGACCACTACTGGGGATATCACCTGGTCCTCGCTCCCTTCGCCCTGCTCCCCGACGCGGAAGCGGGAATGAAGGTCGCCACCGTCGTTCTATTCGTGGCGATCTTCGTCTCGATGGACCTTTTCCTCACCGCCCGACGCGTCCCCTTCGCGTGGGCATGGGCGCTCCTGCCAGCGCTCTTCTCCACGCAGGATTGGCGCTATCTCCAACTGCGCGGCGGCCAGTTCATTGTCCCCCTTCTCTTCGCGATGACCCACGTTGCCTTCTTCGAGGCGCGGCCCCCCAAGCGTCGCGCGCTCCTTCTCGTCATCGCGTACGCCGCGACTCTCAGCTACCACGGCGGGCTCGTGCTCCTTCCATTCCACGTCGCGGGAACGGCCGCTCTCCTGCTCCTTCGGCGTTCGGAGCTCTCGCCCGGACAGGTTTGGGAGCCGACAATCACCGCCGCCGGCCTCGCCCTCGGTCTGACGCTCAATCCGTACATGGATGCTCGCGCATCGACGTGGCGCTTCGCCGCCCTTCACGTGGGCCAAATGGGCCGCGACAGCGCCCGGCTCTACGACGACCAGCCGCTCGCCGAATTCCACGGCTTCCCCTGGCGAGTCCTCGCGACGCACGGCGAATGGGTGCTCCTGCTCCTGGGTACGCTCACCGCTATTGCGTGGGTCGCTTTTCGAGCCCTCGGTCGACGCCAGCCAGTATCCCGAGAATCGATCGTCCTATCCGGGATGGCGTTGGCCGGTATTGTGCTCACCGCTCAGGCAATGAGGACGCGCGAGTACTCGGTGCCCATCGCCTTCGCTCTTCTTGCCGTTCTCGCGCCGCACTTTCGGAATTCCTGGGGCTCCCGCGCCACAGCAGGCGGCGTCGCGTGCCTGCTGGCCGTCGCATTCGCCCTGCATGGCCGAACAACCGTGCCACTGATTCGCTCCCACCTTCCTACCCATCAATACCGCGGAGCGCGCTCGCTGCTCGAAGCCAATGGATCGCGTCCCATTCTCAACATCGCCGAAGCGGACTACGCGATGCTGCGGTGGGAGTATGACGACGTCGTTTGCGTCCAAGCACTCAGTCGGTATTTCATTTACGCGTATCCTGCACTTTTCCACGACGTATGGGAGCTTCATGATCACGCCGATACGTCGGTCGAGACGCTCGCGATTCTGGCGCGCTTCTGGGATCGCGGCGTGCGCCTGGTCGCATCGCATCGAACCCACAGCATCGCGCGATTCGCCCAGGCACATCCCGACGTGCTCGAGCCACTGTTCCGTTCGACGATCAACGGCGCTTCCATTTATGCGATCGACGGGCCTGCCATTCACAGGCCGGCTGCCGCCCCTGGGTACTGAAATCTCGGTTTTTTCTTCACGACCGTGTTCACGCCCGGCCACTCAGTCGTAGTGAACGACAGCTCCGTGCCCACTCGCAAACCAGTTCGGACAACAGCCAGCGACAAGCTCGCACCTTTGCCCTCTGCGGCGCGTGCCGGGCGGCGACCGCAACAAGTCTCCCGTGCGGTCAGCGCCTTTCGATGTCGGGAGCTGAACCTTCGGTCCCGCACGCTCGCGACCGGGCTGGCCATCGGGTGCTCGGCCATGACATGGACCGCGAGCGCAGGCGCGCAAACCCAGTCGATGCAGGAACGCTTGAGTCGCTACATCGACCAGCGATTCGGCATGTTCATTCACTACAACATGGACACGTACTTGGCGGTCTCCCAGCCGGATGCCTGGGCGGAGAACCGCGTCGACCCCAAGACGTTCGCGCCGCCGAACGTCGACTGCCACACGTTCACCGACCAATGGGCCGCCGCCGCGAAGTCGGCCGGGATGAAGTTCGGTCTCCTCACGACCAAACACCATGACGGCTTCGCGATCTGGCCGTCCAAGGCCATCCCTCCATCCACGACTCCGTCGGCTTACAACGGCGCCCCCTACACGATTGCGCAGAGCGCAGTCCCGACCATGGACGTCGTGCAGTGCTACGTCGATTCGTTCCGGGCGGCCGGGCTGGACCCGAACCTCTACTTCTCCATCTGGGACCCGAACAATGGAGTCGGCTCGCAATCGGGACACTACGACAATCCGGGCCCCATCAGCTGGACCGTCATCGAGGACTACGTCACCACTCAACTCACCGAGCTTCTCTCGAACTACGGCGATATCCCGCTCATCGCCTTCGACGGCTACTCCTGGCTCAGCGGCCACCAGCAAGTCCCCTATCAGCAGATTCACGCGCTCGTGCGGCAACTGCAGCCGAATGCCATCATCCTGGACCATAACGGCGGCGTGCCCTGGGAGGTCGACACCGAGTACTTCGAGGAGCCGCTCGGCATCACCGCTCCTGCCGGGAACACGACCGCCGGCTCGCAGGGACAGACCATCGCGACGGACAACCAGTGGTTCTGGAGCTCGACGACCTACCGAACAGCTCAGGAGATCGCGGCGGAGCTTGTCAAGACCGAACCCAACTACACGACCTTCATTCTCGATTGCCCTCCCAACATGAATGGAGTGCTCGACGCCGCCGTCGTGACGGCCCTCGGACAGGTTCCCCAGTACTGGACACCGAATGCCTCCAGGGCGCCGCTCCCAGCGCAGCTGCCCAAGATCGATATCCCGCTGACGGCCGTCTCGGCCACGGCCACGAGCGGAGACGCGGGTCTGGCCGTCGACGGATTGAACGATTCGAGCAAGGGTCCGCGCAGCGAGACTCTTTGGAAGTCGACCGGTGCGCTTCCCCAGTCGGTGACGATCGATCTCGGTCAGGTCTACTCCAACATCGACATGCTCGAGTACCTCCCGCAGCGCTGGACCGGCACGACGAATGGCAACGTGACGTCCTATACGATCTACGTCAGCACGGATGGATCGACCTTCACCAAGGTCACGAGCGGAACGTGGCCGGCCAGTCCCACTTACAACGGTCTTCTCAGCCCCCAGCGAACCCAGTTCGCGGCTCAGAGCGCTCGCTACGTGAAGTTCGAGGTCGACGCTGTCGCGGGCGGAGGCACCGAAGCTGTCGTAGGGGAGGTAGCCGTGGGCTCGAGCGAAGCGGCCACCGGAGACGGTGGGGCGGTGAGCGTTGAGGACGGCGGCAAGGACACGAGCGTAGAAGCTGGCAATTCTGGGGGCACGGATGCGACCCTCGACAGTCGGTCCGAGGACGCCCCAGCCGACGCACGCGCACCAAGCGTGGATGCCGTCGGGGACAGCCTCGAGGCGGCCAACAGGGACGGAGCCGCAAGCGCCACCGCGGATGCAACGTCTACGGGGGCTCCAGATGCGACCGCCGACGCCCGGCTCGCAACCCTTCCCGAGGGCGGTCAAGGAGCTGTGTTGGAGGCTGGGGCGAGCGGAGACGCTCTGGCGAGGTCGGACGTTGTCACTTCCGACGACGCTTCGAGTGCGAGCTCTCCCGACGATGCGTCCACCGACGACTCGAGCAGCGCGGAGACCCCATCGGCGTCGCAGAGCGGATGCGCGTGCAATGTGGGCCCGAGCCGCAGCGCGCCGTGGGGACAGACCGCGCTCGCGGCCCTTTCAGGGCTCGCTCTCGCACGGCGACGTCGCCGCCACCTCCCACCGGGCTGAGAGCCAGCTCACAGCCCCGGAGAGCCAGCGTAGCGAGTGTACGGTCGAGCGGGCGTGGCCGGCGTCGTTCCGGCGACCCACGCGGGACTCCCCTGCGAGGTGATCGTGATGGTTCCGGACGTCAATCCAGTCGCTGATGCCGTAATGACCGTGGTGCCAGAGTAGTAGCTGCGAAACTCGATCGCGGCCTTGCCCTCCACGATGGCAATGTCGGATTGGGCGCTGCTCGAGGGCGGTGTGAACGTGATGGTCGTCCCCGTTGGGAATTCTCCAGGGCCGGATGTGATGGAGAGCGTGACGGTCACATTGTTGCTGATGGCGTTTCCGCTGGCATCCACGACCGTCACGGTGATCTGCGCGTCGTCCGTGCCGTCCACGGCCGAGAGCGTCGTCTTGTCCGCTGTCACTTGGAGAGCCGCGGGCGTGCCGGCGACCGGCCACGTCGGCGGGGCGACGCCGCCGTACGCGTTTCGATACCAGTACCAAGCGCGTTTGGGGATGCGGAAGTAGTCCACGATGCCCATCGTTTCGAGACTCGTGCCGCCGACACTGCCATGATCGAACATGCACCATACGGCTTGGCCGGAGCGCCACGAATACTCGGTTGGGAATCCGTTGGTGAGCGTGGCAGCCAAGAGACCCCACCCGGGATCGTACGCCCCCGGACGAGGCGTCGACACGCTCCCGTATTCGTTGATGATGGTGGGGAAGCCTGGATTCTGATCCTGGGCCTGCGTAGCGCCATCGCCATTTAAGCCCGCCACGTCGCCGAGGTTGTCGATGCGATTGGCACCGAGTGGGCGCTGTGCACCGCCGATGCCCGCTGGCCGCGTCGAATCGAGTTGATGGGTCAGGTCGACCTCCTTCGTCAGAAGCGCTCGCATGTTCGGGATCGTGGCGGTTGCCGTGTCGAATGGCTCGTTGCTCATGCTCCAGGCCACAACGCTCGGATGGTTCCGAAGAATGCGAATCATGTCCGTGAGGCTGTTCGTGATGCTCGTCTCGAACGGAGCCTGGTCGGCCGTGTTGTTCGGGTACGACGCTGCCGTCGACCATGATCCTTCGCCGGTCGCTCCGCCATAGCCCCAGAATGGGTTTTCGGACCACAAGAGAACACCGAGTTGGTCGCACGCATCGGCGAATGCCGGGTCCTTGGGATAATGCGAGCCGCGGATGAAGTTGAACCCGGCTGTCTTCACCATCCCCACATCGCGGAAGAATCCCGCATTCGTCACTCCATCGCCCCAACCCGCGTGGTCCTGATGCACGTCGGCGCCGTGAAGATAGTAGTGCGCGCCGTTGATGAAGAAGCCACTCGTGGTCCAACTGATCGACCGAATGCCAAAGGGCGTCGTGAATGTGTCCACGGCGGTCGTACCGTCGGAAACCGTGGTGACGGCCTGATAGAGCGTCGGATGATCCGGGTGCCATAGCGACGGATTTGCGATCGCGGGGGGCGTCTGGTCGAACGTGACTGTCGTGCTGGCCGCGACGGTCTGGCTCGAAGACGTGGTGGCGACCGTCGCTCCGCTGGCGTCGACGATGTCCGTTTGCACTGTGCACGTCTTCGATACGGAACTGTCATTGCGGATTTCCGTCTTTACGTCCAAGGTGGCGGAGGTCGTCGACACGGTCGGCGTCGTGACGAACGTTCCGTACCAGGTGACGTGCAGCGGATTGGTCACCACCAGATGCACGTCGCGGTAGAGCCCCCCGCTGAACGTGTGGTCGCCCGCGCGCGGCGCGAGCTGGGCGTTCCAATTGTTGTTCAGGCGCACGGCCACCACGTTGTCGCCTGTGACTACTGCGCTCGTGACGTCGTAGGAGAACCCCGTGTACCCGCCCAGATGTTCGCCGACCGAGGTGCCGTTGACGTACACCTGCGCATCCTGGAACGCTCCTTCGAATTCCAAGAAGATGCGTTGTCCCGACCACGCCGCGGGACTCGTGAAGTGCTTTCGGTACCACCCATATCCCATGTAGAACTGCGTCCACATGAAATACGGCAGGCTGAACGAGTGAGGCAGTCCGACTTGTGTCCACGCACTATCGTCGAACGTGGACGCCTGCGCGCCCGTGACGTCCGCGAGCTTGAACTTCCACGCCTGATTGAAGTTGAGCGTCTGCCGACTCCCGAGAGAACCACCGTCCGGTAGGGAACCGCTGCTCGACCCGCTCGAACTTGCGCTCGTTCCGCCGCTCGAGGCGCTGCCGCTGCTCGAAGCGCTGCCACTGCTCGAGGCACTTCCGCCGCTCGAGGCGCTGCCGCTGCTCGAGGCACTCCCACTGCTCGAGGACTTCCCGCCGCTCGAAGCGCTGCCGCTGCTCGAGGCACTCCCACTGCTCGAGGACTTCCCGCCGCTCGACGTGCTTCCGCTGCTCGACGTCGTTCCACCGCTCGACGTGCTTCCGCTTCCCGAGGCACTTCCGCTACTCGACGTGCTGGCACCGCTCGATGCGCTCCCCCCACTCGACGTGCTCGCTCCGCTCGATGCGCTACCGCCACTCGAGGACGATCCGCTACTCGACGTGCTTCCGCTACTCGACGTGCTTCCGCTGCTTGAAGCGCCTCCGCTGCTGTCGTCGCCGGCGGCACTCGCATCGGCGCCCCCCGCTGCGGACGAATCGGACCCGCACGCCGCCAGGAGCAGAGCCACCAGCGCTGCGCCGGCCGTCGGAACCGGGAAGCTCGTCGAATGACGCGTCACGTTGCGCCCTGTCGATCTAGTTGCCATCGCCGTGGTCGATCCTTTTTCGTTCGGGTCCGGCGGCGCTGGGGCCACGCACGGCATTGGAAACCCGAACGAGAACCCGCGAGCGACGCGTGCAAGGTGGCCATCCAGGACTGAAGCCAGCCTGTCGGCTTGGTGTCTGTGGCCGGCGCACGGGTATTTCGTGATCAAATGGGGTCCTGTTGGGCGGCGTCGTGCGCCTTGGCCCTTTGCAGCCAGGGCGTGTGGCCCGGGCGGGATTCGCTCCCTCCTCGCACAATCCACCCCCATGCTAGAAATGCGCCCCCTAGCGCTTGAGAACGCATGAGGAGAACCGACATGTACAAAGTGGTGCTGCTTCGGCACGGCGAGAGTGAATGGAACCGCGAGAACCGCTTCACGGGGTGGACCGACGTCGACCTATCCGAGAAGGGACTGGGCGAAGCCAAAGCCGCCGGGAACCTGCTCAAGGCCGAGAAGTACGAGTTTGATATCGCCTTCACGTCGGTGCTCAAGCGCGCCATTCGGACCTTGTGGCTCACCCTCGACGCCATGGACCTCATGTGGATCCCAGTCCACCGCAATTGGCGCCTCAACGAGCGGCACTACGGCGGACTACAGGGACTGAACAAGGCCGAGACAGCGGCCAAGTACGGCGAAGCCCAGGTAAAGATATGGCGCAGAAGCTACGACATTCCGCCTCCGCCCCTCGAGAAGTCCGATGAACGCTACCCGGGCCACGACCGCCGCTACGGAGACCTCACGCCGACGGAGCTGCCTCTGACCGAATGCCTCAAAGACACGGTCGCGCGCTTCCTGCCCATGTGGCACGAGACCATTGCGCCGACGATCAAGAGCGGCAAACGCGTGATCATCGCGGCCCACGGCAACAGCCTGCGCGCGCTCGTCAAGTACCTGGACAACATCGCCGACGCCGACATCGTCGAGCTCAATATCCCGACGGGCATCCCGCTGGTGTACGAACTCGACGCCAATCTCAAGCCCCTCAAGCACTACTACCTCGGCGATCAGGCCTCCATCGCCGCCGCGATGAACGCCGTCGCAAACCAGGGCAAAGCCAAGTAGTCAGGCGTCCGCGCAGCGAGCCGCCGCGGCTACTTCGTCGCGAGCGGCTCGTCGTCGTAGTAGCCCACCGGCGGCTGCTCCTCCTTGATAATCTTCATCACCCACGCGCCGCCCCGAAAGCCCTTGATTGGGTCGACACCGGAGGCGAACGCCAGCTTCTTCGAATCCGGGTAGCCCACGATATCCATCGTGGTTGGAGTCGCCGGTCCGGAAAGACATAGGTAGCGCAGCGGTCCATCGCCGGTGTTGGAGAGCGCATGGGCGGCGTCGGGCCCGGCCGGGAACGCCACGTAGTCGCCGCCGCGTACCTCCACGCGGTCGTTGCCGATGCGAACGAGCCCCGTTCCCTCCAGAATGAAGAGAGCCTCCTCGAGACCGCTGTGGAAGTGAAATGGGAATGCCGTCTTGCCGGCAGCAAGCTCGAAGTGCGAGCAACCGAGGGCGCGACCTCCCGCTCCCGGCCCGAGCCTTCGCCGACGGAATCCGAAGCCGCCCTGTCCCTGCTCGTCAGGCGCGACCTCCTCGACATTGATGACGCGAGCGTGGCGACGTTCCTCGGACATGGTCTCTCCTTTGTATGAGGCGATTCGTAGGGACCCGCATGCTGGGCGGCTAGATGGAACGCATGCGCCGGGCGATGTTCGGCTCGCTTTGCGGCGGCATCTCGCCGTGTCGCGAGTTCTCATAGCCGGCAGCGAATCGCCGGGACGCTGACGCTGGCCAATGGCGCCAGCGTCTCCTCGCTGCCGCACCCAGACAGTCACGACAGCCAGCCGGTCGCTTCGGGGGCGGTTTCGACGGTTGCCTCGTCTGGAGGGTCCTCTCGCTCCGCAGTCGCGCGGTGGAACCGTCCCTCGTCCGGTGTGGGTCGCCCATTGGCCCACCTCGATACGACGGGTCCAATCCTTCCAACATGTCCCTAGCGTTCGCATCGGACTCACCGGCTGCGATCATCGAGCGGCTCGTCGACCATGACGAGATTCCTCGGGACGACAAGATCATCGTCTTGCACGGAGCGACATGGGCGGACTACCAGCGGTTGCTCGAACTTCGCGGAGAGTCCTCGGCGCCTCGCCTTGCGTATCTCGAGGGAGCTCTCGAAATCATGTTGCCGTCAAGGTTCCACGAGTCCATTCACTTCATGATCGGACGCCTGATCGAGGTCTGGTGCCTCGAGGTGGGCGTTGAGTTCTCGGGATACGGATCCTGGACTCGCGAGAAGAAGGAGGACCGTCGGGGGGTGGAGCCGGACGCATGTTACGTCTTCGGCACAAATAGCGATCCCGAACGACCCGACCTCGCGATCGATGTCATCTGGACGTCCGGAGGCGTGGACAAACTCGCTATCTACGCCGCGCTCGGCGTTCGGGAAGTGTGGTTTTGGCGCGGCGGTCGGCTTTCCGTTCACGTGCTGCGTGACGGCGCCTACGAGGAGGTCGCCGCGAGCGAAGTCCTTCCGGGAATCGACCTCGTCGAACTCGCGCAATTCATCGTCAGGCCGACCGCGAGCCAAGGCATCCGAGAGTACAGATCCGCGCTCCAGACCCGCGGCGTGCACGGCGCATAACACCCTAAGCGCAACTCAGTTCTTGTCCGTCGCGAACACAACCTTCCCTAGCCGCGCCTCTTCCTCGCTCGCGGCTTCGCGTTCCGCTTGAACGGCTGCCGCCTCGAGTTCCAAGTCCTTGAAGCGCCACCGTCCTTCGGTGCCCGGTTCGAGCGACACGTCTCCACCGAGGGCGATGAGCTCGCGGTCGATTCTCTTGCGATCGGGTGGCTTGCCGGTGGCTCGACGCCACGCCGCGACAACGTCTCCTTCGCGCACCGGTTCCTTGCGCGCGAGATGCTCGAGGACTTCTCTCAGCACGGCGAGTCTTCCGCGCTCGGTCGCGACGGCTCGCTCTCGCGACGGACGCGCGAGCGCCCTCGCCAGCGGAACCGCAAAGAGAAGCAGTGAAAAGGCGAACGGAATCACGCCGAGCACCAGAGGGGTTCCCGTGTCGAGGACCGGAGTGGGCACGCGTTCGAACATGTGCCCAACCTTCTCGAGCGTCAGACCGTTCTCCAGGGCCGACGATGCCATGAGCAGGTTGAACGCGTTGAGCGCCATGATGGCGAGGTTCGTACCCACGGGGTTGCCGGTGAGCGGAGGAAGCGGTTTCACCCTCGTCCACGCGGGCGGGGGAAGCTCCGTCGCTGAGCTCTCCGCCGCCGTCTTTCGAATGGCCGCGAACCGATAGACGATTCCTCCGTCTTCGCTGACGTCGACGTCCCCCTCGTAGTCGAGCATGAGCCGAGCCATCATCGGATCGGCCTTCTCGCGCGGAAGGCCGGTCACCCGCATGACGTCGGCGAGGCCGATGCGCCCCTTTCCGGCGCGAATTGCAGCCAGCACGAGGCGCTGGCCGTCGCGCGCGTCCACGGGCGGGTCTGGCGGCCCGAAGAAGAATCGATTCACGCGCTCGTACAGGGGCACGCGCGGCCGACGGGCCCTCGCGGCGCGGGGCACGCCCCATCCGCCCTCGTTGCCCACGTAGTACGTGTTGAACGGCGACCAGGGGTGAAACGTCCAGAAGAGCGCGTCGCCGAGAACGCGAAGCAGGCCGTAGGCGAGCTCGCCACCGAGCAGACCACCGCCGTCGCGCCGGGAGTCTCCGCCCTGTCGCGCAAACGTCCCTCCGACGATGAGAGCCAGGAACAGAACGGCGTATCCGACGAGCGCAATCGCAACCCAGGCGCGCACGACGAAGCGCAGAACGCTCATCGCACCGTGCCCTAACCTGCCGAGGATCGCCTGCCACGCTTCGCGCACTTCCCACGGCTTGGAGAACCCCGTCGGAAACACGTGAACGAGCTCGCCTTCGCTGGTGACGCGAAGCTGCCCGCGATACTCCGAGGACAGCCACTTGAGGCCGCTCTCCGCATCCCGCAGCGCGAGCCCTGACTTGGCCGCCGCGTCGGCCACCGTCAGCGGGGTCGTCGGATCCACGTGGGTCCGCACAATCGCCGCCGCCGCCTTGGGATGAAGGAACCCCGGAGGCGATTGCGACGCGGACTCTTGTCGCGAACTCACGGCGCCATCAATCTAGGCGTGCCCGCCCGTTCGGTCGAGCCGAGGCGCTGCGCCGAGCGACGACAAGCCTTTGACTTCCAGGCCGGGGGGCGGTTGATTGGTTGCAATGCGACTGGGCCTGCTCGGTCCCGCACAGGGGAACCTGGACGGGCTGGGACGCACTGCGGAGCGAATGCTCAATGGCGCGAAAGTGACGCGCGCCGTGTACCTCGGCGCCGACAAAGCCCTGGAGCAGGTGGTCCATGTGTGGGCCGAGTCGCTCGTGGGACGCGACCCGAGCGACGAAGGACTTTGGGAGCGCGCCCTCGTCGTTGTCGCCGGTGGTTCGCCCGCTCAAATCGACGCGTTCTCGCGGTCGGAGAGAGCGCGGCGGCGACTGCGGGCGCTCGAGCAATTGCCCGAGCGGCAATTGCGGACCGCGGAGATGCTGGGCGAGCGGCTGGCCGTCGTCCTTTACGACAAGGCAAAGCTCAGCGAGGAAGACATCTACTCGGCGACGTTTCTCATCTACGGCAAGGGCGATGCGCCCCTCATCCGCAAGATCGGTCCTCGATGGTTTCTCTCGCCGGGGCCCGTTGGATGCCCCGGCGGCGGGGGCCTTGTGCTCGACGACACGGGCGACGAGCTGACCGCTGCGATTCATGACGTGGAAGGACACACGACCATGACGGAAAAGCTCGGGTCCAGGCAAGCCGTGAAGATGAGAGTGAAAGGATAGGAGGCTTGCCGCTTCTGTCCGCGCGGCCAGGCTTGTAGCCTTCCCCTTCGTGAACGTCGGCGTCTTCGGAGGAAGCTTCAACCCGCCCCATATCGCGCACGTGTTGGCCTGCACGCTCGTCCTGTCGCTCGAGGACCTCGACTCCCTCGTGGTCGTGCCGACGTACAAGCATCCGTTCGCGAAATCCCTCGCGCCCTTCGAGGATCGGACGCGGATGTGCGAGCTCGCCATGGGGTGGATTCCAGGGGTGTCCGTGTCACGCGTCGAAGAAGAGCTCGGCGGTGAGAGCCGAACCCTGCGAACGCTGGAGCACCTCAGTCGCGCCCACCCCGACTGGCGTTTGCGCCTCGTCGTCGGTTCCGACATCCTGCCCGACGCGTCGCGGTGGTTCGGCTTCGATGAGATTGCGAGGCTGGCCCCTCTCATCATCCTTTCTCGCGCGGGTTCGGACGGCGTGCCCCCGCTTCTGCCGGACGTCTCGAGCACGCTGGTGCGCGAGGCCATCGAGCGGGGCGCCTGGGCAGAAGCCGAGCGCCTCGTGCCGCGGACGGTGCTCGCCTTCCTGCGTGCCCACCACCTCTATGAAACGAAGAGCTGACCGCTCGCTGCGGGTGTTCGTGTTCGGTGCGGGCAACGCGGGCCGCGGCCTGGCGCGAGCCCTTCGCCGAGCGGGCGCTCGGGTGACCCTGCGCGCGGCGCGCTCCGGTATTCCTCGTAGGGTCCGTGCGGACCTCATTGTCCTCGCCGTGCGCGATGGCCTGGTCGCGTCGGTCGCCAGGGAAATGGCGGACAGCGGCAGTGTCGGCGCAGAGTCCGCGGTCGTGCACATCGCGGGGGCTCTTGGACCTGACGTCCTCGCTCCGCTTCGTGGAGCATGCGCAGGAGTCGGGCAGATGCATCCCCTTGTATCGTTCGCGTCGCGGGATACGACGCCGCAGCTCATGGGAGCGAGCGTTCACGTACAGGGCGACCGAATCGCCGTTGCGAGGGCCCGGCGTGCTGCGCGAACCATTGGAATGAAGCCGTGGACCCAAAAGGGCCTCGACAACGTTCGATACCACGCTGCCGCTGGCTTCGTCGCGAACGGAGCGGCCGCACTTGCCGCCATCGCGACGGAGCTCCTTGTGGCCGCGGGGATTCCGCGTGCGCGCACGCCGGGGATGCTCGGGCCGCTGATTCGCAGCGTCGGCGACAACGTAGAATCGCTCGGGCTCCCCGATGCGCTCACCGGACCGGTTCGGCGCGGTGATGCGGCGACCGTCGAGCACCATGTTCAGGTGATTCGCGCGACGGTCCCGGAGGCATTCGGTCTCTACGTGGAATCGGTGCGAGCGCAGCTCGGGCTTGCACGGCAAATCGGGGACGCAGCGCCGGAGAAGCTCGCGGAGATTGCGCGGATCATTGCATCGTTGTGGCTGGCCTCGAAGGGAACGAGGGACGTGTAGGACCACGGTTGCTGTTACAAGAAGTGGATCGTGAAGGAAGAGGGCCTGTGCCGAGCGCAAGCATCCGGAGGCTGAGTGCGTCCCGAAACTCATCACGCGCTGACCCATGGGGCTCCGGCGGGTGCAATGGCGACCGATGCCCCCTTCGCCAGCGGCGACCGGTCGACGAGGCACGATGACAGAGCGGACAGCTCGGCTGACACACTTCGGTCGAGACGCCGTCGCCAGCGAGCTGGAATCGAGCCAAGTCCATAATATCCCCCCGCGATGGCTCCGACGATCGCGCCCGTCGTGTCCGCGTCTCCGCCCTGATTGACCGTCGCGATGAGACACTCTTCGAAGCTGCACGTACTAAAGAAGTAGTGGAGAACAGTCCTCGCGGTGTCCACAACGTACGCGCTGGACAGGTTGCGGTAAGGACGAAACCGGAGTTGCGGATAGCGCGCCACAATCGCGTCGGCGTCTCGAAGCATGTGGTCACGCCCATGACCGATGCACGCGAGCTGTATCAGGCGGCCGACCATCACGCACACCGCGTCTGACAGCTCGTGATGGTGGGTCACGTGCGCTTGCTCCGTCGCCCAGCGCGCGAGCAGCTCACCATCGGCCAGTGCTGCTATGGCCACCGGGGCCACGCGCATGGCAGCGCCGTTGCCTGCATCCCCCTCGTTAGGCGGACCGGCGAGCGAGCCGTCGTGAATGAATCGCCGAATGCCACGACGGCACGTATTGCCAACGTCGATCGGACGCGAGCGCAGCCAGGCAGCCCAACGCTCTGCGATATCGCGGAGGGACCAATCCACTTCCACGATCGAGCGCGCCATACAAAGCGCCATCTGGGTGTCATCCGTGACCTGACCCGGAGAGAGCGACAGCCAACCGCCTCCCTTCATGTCGCGGAGGACTCCATATGTGGCTCGAATCTCCCCCGGGGTCATGAACTCCACGGTGGCTCCGAGCGCATCGCCGACGGCCATTCCGACCATGGCGGCCTCGGCTCGATCGCGCACGTCGGGAAGGTGTGCGTGAAAAGTGGCCATGGTGGCCTGGACCAGACGTACCAGCGCTCGCGCGTGCAGGCGCGTCGCTCACGTCTCCTCGCCGCGCTTTCGCGCATTGACCGTAATCGGGAGTGGAGTCTCCGAGGCGAGCACCGGCAGGTCCAGCACCCACCCGTTCTGCAAGCGCACCCAGCCTCCCCAAAGAGACTCGTGTTCCTGAGCGACGATCGACACTTCGAGATCCTTCTTTGGAACGTAAGCGGACAGCCCGTCCGTGCCGCGCCGAATGAGTACTTTCATGGTGCCCTCAGGTCGGTGGACTCGCTGGTGGCCGCGAGCTCGCGCCCCAGCATCCCCACGATGCGGCCGCTCTCGATGAAGTCCACCGCGTATACGTAGTAGCGTTGAAGAAACGTCCCCACGTCCCTCACGTATCCGACAGCGCCCTCGGGAACGAGCACATCTCCCAGGCTCGCGCCCGGGAATGTCCCGTCGTTTCTCACTGGACCTCGCGCCCTCACCCTACTGCCTGGCTCGAACAGCGGTTCCACGCCTAGATCTCCGGATTGAGCCTCACGACCTTCAAGTAGCGATGTCACGAATTCCTCCAGTCGAGTCGGCGCGGCACTCGTCGAATCATGCGGACTGCTCGACGCTCGTCTTCGCGTATTTCGATAGGTACCAGGCTGCAACCCCGGTCTCGAGCCACGCGTGGGCATGAGCGTCGGACACCTCCGTCCCAGCATCCTCGAGAGCTTCCTTCGGACAATCGCCCACGCGAGCGCACAGGACGGCGCTCACACCCCGCACCACCGCGAGGATCCCATCCATCGCGTCGTCGTCGCCCCACCCTCCCCTGCAGAAACCCGGAATCTTCCTCTGTCCGATGAATCGCACTCCTGCCGGCGACACCTCGAACACGTGGAGCTCCTTCGCGTGTCCGAAGTGCTCATTGATCCGCGCCCCACCGCGAGATGCGACGCCGACAAGGACCGTCGGGCCATCGACCACGGTCGCGAGTTCGTCGCGCACCGACCGTTTGGCGGCCCCGTGATCTGCGCGTTCACGCTCCGCCACCTCGCGATACGCGTGTCTCGCCCGTGGGTCGTAGTCCACCTTCTCGTTCAGGCGGTCCAGAGTGAACTGCGCGCCGATGTCCTCTCCGAGCATCCCTACGGCATCCGCTCGGCATTGCCGACAATGGCGCATCGTACGTGCGCCCTCGCCAAGCCGGTCGCGGAGGGAGGCGAGTTCCTCGTGAGTCGGCTCGCGCTGCCCGGCAAGCCCATAGTGAGTGCCGTGCGCCGGATCGGAGATGAGTGGCGTGACATTGTGGAGGAATGCGCCGCGTGCGGTCACTTCCCGATGAACGTCGACCAAGTGTTCGTCGTTGATGCCCGGGACCATGACCGAGTTGACCTTGACGAGGACATTTCGGGATATGAGCGCATCCAGCCCTTCCATCTGGCGCTCATGCAGGATCTTGGATGCATCGAGACCAGTCCAGCGCCGGTGCCGGAAGTAGACCCAGGGATAGATGCGTTGCCCGACCTTGGGATCGACCATGTTAATGGTGATCGTGACGTGCGCAACCTCGAGCTCTCCGAGGGCGTCCACGCAGTCCATGAGCCCGAGTCCATTCGTGGACACGCAGAGCTTCAAATCGGGTATCTGTTTGCGCACGAGCTCGAAGGTCTCGCGGACGTTCGCGAAGTTGCAGCAAGCATCCCCAGGACCGGCGATCCCAAGGACGGACAGCTGCGGAACGCGGCTCGCTATGGCCATCACCTTTCGCGCCGCCTGTTCGGGCATCAGTCTCTCGGAAACCACCCCCGGGCGACTCTCGTTCGCGCAATCAAACTTTCGGTTGCAGTAGTGGCACTGAATGTTGCAAGCGGGCGCGACCGCGACGTGCATGCGGGCGTAGTAGTGATGAGCCTCTTCGGAGTAGCACGGGTGGTCGTGGACCTTGTCACGTATCGCCGAAGGGAGGGCGCTCTCGCCCGTCGGAGCACCGAATGCCTTAAATCGACAATGGCCGCCGCTGGGCGCGGTGGGCGCGGTTCGAGATGGCAGCCGCTTGCACAGAGCTTGGAGTGGAACGAGTGGACCCACGGGTTGCTTCCTTGGAGGATGCTTTGCGAGAGGAGCAAGGTCCGTTCCCGCGCGGCCAGACCCGATTGGCGACGCTATGTACGTTCCGGGATGAAGCCGTGTCGCGTCATCGACAAACAATGTGCGATGTCCGACAAATCGTTCACTCGGCACCCGGTTCTGCATTCCAGCGATGGGACGCGAGCAGGCTCTTGCCATTCTCATCGCCGAAGCACGTATCGAGGTCGGGACACTCGGAACAGCACGGAGCAGTGCACATCGCGAGACCCTCGTTTCGGCAGATGATTCGATAGAGAAACTTCTTCCACTTCATGTCGCGCGTGTTGCTGTCGGCGAGCGGCGCGAAATGCCTCTTCATGAGGCGCGAGAGCTCTGCCCGATTTCGAAGACCGAGGTCCTGCCACAGGTGATTCGGCCGCTGCGCCCTGCGCGTTACGACAACTGCAAGCCATTCCTCCAGCTGCGAGCCGTCCGTGGTATTCTGAGTGAGTAGCTCTCGCAGACTCCACTCCTCGGGTGTGACGACGGGCTCCTCGGTTTCGTCGCAGGAACCGACAACGCTCTCGGCACCCGGGAAGTACTCCCCAACGAGATCCACCAGTGCGTGGGCGTCGAGTCCCGTTCCTGCAGTCAGAGAGCGCCCATCGATGATGGCTTCGGCCGCGGCCATGCTCAGGCTCGCCGCGAACACGTGGGCGTCGAATGATTCGCAGCGTTCGCCATCGACCGCGCCCATCAGTTGGTCGTAGGCGCCCTGTCGCTCCCGGCACGCGTCCATGCCGCAGCTTGCGGCCGTGCGCTCAAGCGACGAGCCGTATGTTGTCATGGGTCTGGCACCCTGTCGGACAGACGCGTGCGCACGCTCGACATCCAATGCACGCCCCAGCGTCATCCAGCACCATCACCTTGCGCTCGAGTTCCTCGTCGAGGTCAACAATCTCGCCGTCCTCGGAAATGCCTTTGAGCGTCATGACTCCGCGCCCGCACACCTTGAAGCAGCGACCACACCCTAGACATGCGACTGGGTCGATGGCTACGAGGTATTCGGGCTTCCAGGGACGGCCGTCCCGTGTAAACGCACTCATCAAATGTCCTTTCCTGGATTGAACTGGCTCACCCACGATGTCGACGTCTTGGGGTGGGTGGCTCTAGGGTCATACTCCGTCGTCCCGGTCTAGAAACTCCATCGTTCGCGACGGCGTCGGCGACATCGCCTTTCGCAGCCACGGCGGCGGGGTGCCGGAAAGCATTTTCTGCACTCGCCCCACGACTGATTCGATCGATTCGCGGCCGGGGAGCTTCACCGGGTGAATCTTTGCCCCGACGACCCGCGCTGCCGCCGGTCCGCCGATGGCGAGGACGAACAGGAGACTGCAACCCGCGAGCGCAGCCACTTTGGGACCGATGCGGTCGTAGTCGTCCGTAGCGTGCGAACCCGATTCATTGGAGACTTCGTCGAACTCGGCGACACCGACCAAGCGGCTCGCGTGTGCCGTGACTTCGTAGAAGGCGAACTTCCGGGCAGACCCGAAGTGAGCGTCGAGCGACTTGCCGTCCTCGGTCGCCATGGCGATCCGAAGGGACGGCTCGCTCGGAATCGCGTCGGGAGTGCTTGCACCGCTCGCCCCCGAGACCAGCTCCAACTTACGAAAGGTCGTGTCCATGTTCCTCGTCCTTGACCTGTTGTGACCAGTCCGCAAAATCGAGCGGAGTCGGGTCGTGCACCCGTGAAAGAAATGCATTGGCCACTTCGCACATCACGTCTCGCGTGCCCGCGTAGCCGACGCTCCGCCGATGCTGCGCGCCGATGCGGTCGAAGATAGGAAAGCCAATACGAAAAAGCGGGATGCCAAGCCGCTCTGCCGCGCGACGTCCATGGCTGTGAGTCACGAGAAGCTCAGCGCGTGCGAGTCTGGCGCGGTCCTCGAGGTCCGTGAGATCCCCGACGACGGCCGTGGCGTACGGCACGTCGCGATGCCTAGGAGACACTTCGGTCGACGACACGGCAGCGACGACATCCGCGCCAAGACTCTCGAGCAACATCGAATGCGCGAGCAAGAGGTCCGGGTCTGCGCCCACGGCCACGCGCTTGCCGCTGACCGCGAAATGGCAGTCGAGCATCGCGTCGACGAGCCGGCTGCGCTCCTGTCGAAGTCGCGATGGCGCGGGCCGGCCCGAGATACGCGACAACAGCGCGACGAGATGGTCTGCGGACTCGAGACCAAGGAGTGTTGGAAACACGGTCGTCGGGACAGCCGTCAGGGATTGCAAAGCGTCGGCGGGTTTTCGCATGTGCTCCCCGATCGCAATCGTGTGCGCTGCGACTCCCATTTGCTTGATATCCTCGAGCCGTGCACCTCCGAGACTCGTAGCCACGTAGGCATCGGGCACATGACCGTCGAGCGACGACGACAGGTCGGGAACAATCCGAGCCTTTAGTCCGAACGACTCGATGAGCGCGCGAAGTTCGTCGATGTCGGCCGCGGTTTCGTGCACTCCCGGAAGCACGTTGACGACCGGGCAAGTATCCCCATCCCCTCTGGGTGCTTCGCCGTGGACGAGGGCATCGATCACCGCCGTCGCGGCATTCGCCCAGCCGTCCTCGAGAGCGCCCTCGAAATCTGGGGTCGAGGCGAAGACGACGACGGTCCCTGAGAGCTCCGAACACCGCGACCGGATCGAGCGCAATTCCCCTGCGAGGTCCTCGCCACGCGTCTCGACGAGCGCCGTCGAAGCAACGCCGATGAACTTGGGATTCATTCGTCGCTTCAGGTTCACCAAAGCCTGTTCGAGACGATTCGACCCCCCCAAAATGGTGCTCACCTCGTCGAGTGCCGTCGTCTGGAGCGGAATGGCCTCCCTGAAGTGCCTGACTGCAAGAACGAGCGCAAAAGACGTGCACCCCTGCGCGCCATGGAAGAGAGGCACGCTGCCCTCGATTCCGAGAAATGCCAGAGCCGCGCCCAATGGCGCCGACGACTTCAGAGGGTCGAGGGAGCACGCCTTCGGAGATGATCGGACGCGCGCCACGGCCTGGACCTCCTGCGTTCGACAGTCTGTCCCACCCACAGACGGCGCGACTTGGCGCAGGTCCCACGGAGCGGGGCGTCGAACCTCGCGCCAGACCGGATTGTGAATTTCGCGGTCTATCTGCCGAGCGAGGGTGACGATCCCATCGTATCCCGCATAGGCCACTTGCCGCTCCTGGTTGATGTCCAGCCATGGGACTTTCGCTTTGAGCGCCACAAACTGGGTGCGGCCCCCCGAGAGCATGATGTCCGCATCGCCGTGTTTCAGTTTGCCGTGCATCTCGCGCTGTGGGAGTGATTCGAACATCTGCCCGGAGGCGCCGAGAAGCTCGGCGATGCGCGTCTTGTCCTCCTCCGTCGACTTGCGCACGGACGTGCCAATGACCTCCATGCCGAGCTCCTGGAGCGCAGACACGATGGACCACGACTTCACGCCCCCCGTGTACAAGAGCACCCTTCGGCCTTCGAGTCGCTTCCTGTACGGGGCAAGGGCTGCCCACGCCGACGCCTCGCGCTCCCCTATCAGGGTTTCGACGCGGGCCGACAGGTCGGCATCCGCCCCACGGTCGACGAGGAGCCGAGCCACGGCCCGCAGCGTCGCCGACGTATCTCGAATTCCATAGAACGATCCTTCGACGTAGGGAATCTCCCAGCGCTCCTTCATCACGCGCGCCAGGTGCAGAAGGGCGGCGGAGCACGCGATCATGTTCACGCGAGCGCGGTGCGCTGTGGCAATCTGTCGGTATCTCGAGTCCCCGGTGATGCACGCGCGGATCCGAATGCCGACGTGCTCGAGCAGCGGGCGAATCTGCCAGAGCTCCCCGCATAGATTGTATTCTCCGAGAATATTGATATCCGTTGGACCTACGTCGTCGGGTTCCACGGTTCCAATGACATGATCGAGAAGTGCGAGACTAGCGAGCTTGCTGCCGAAGTTCTTCGAACCGGCGAATCCGGGCGCGTGGACCGGAACCACCGGAAGGCCGAGACGTGAAGCCGCATGGCGGCACACGGCATCGACGTCGTCGCCGGTGAGGGCTGTGACGCACGTCGAATACACGAAGACCGCCTGCGGGGAGGTCTTGGATACGATCTCCTTGATGGCCCGATAAAGCTTCTTCTCGCCGGTGCCCATGACGATGTCCATCTCGGACAGATCGGTCGTCGCGCCGTGCCGATACAGCGTCGGACCCGACGTCGCCGCGTGCCTGCTGTCCCAGCCATTGCATTCGCACGCGATCGGACCGTGGACGAGATGGACCGCGTCTGTAATGGGCTGGAGCGCAATCTTTGCTCCATCGAGGGCGCATCCTCCCGCAGCCGCGCCTGGGACGAGCGGCTTCGAGCATCCCTGCTTTCTTCGATCGATCCCCTTGGCTTGATTTCGAGAGCACCCCGGCTCCTCGAAGAGCTCCAGCGTCCTTGCTTTGAGTGCGTCACTCATGGCGTCTTACCTCGTGAGGTCGTACGACCGTCCGCCGCCTCGCTCGCTCAGGGCATCGCTGTCGAGCTTGTCCAAGATCTTGTCGAGGATGGCCACGAGCACACGGAGGCCGCCTTGGTATCCCCACGTTGGGAATCGGTGGTGGTGGTGACGGTCGAATATCGGGAACGCCAGGCGAACGAGAGCAACATTCATATCTCGTTCGAGGTATTTCCCGTAGGAGTTGCCGATGAGCAAGTCGACCGGTTCGGTCGCAATGAGCGACCGCATGTGCCAGAGATCCTTGCCCGACCAGGCCTTGCAGTCCTTGCCGAAGGGCGACGAACTGAACATTTCGGCCATCTTCTCTTCCCAACCCTTGTTGCCGTTCGTGGCAAGACAGTGCCTCGGCTCTCCGCCCGTCTCGAGGACGAATCGCGCCATCCCGAGGACGAAGTCAGGGTCTCCGTAGATTGCGTACGATTTGCCGTGAAGCCAGCCCTGACTGTCCGCCATGGCGTCGATGAGGCGTCCCCTTTCGAGCGTCAGCTTGTCGGGAATCGGCCGTCCGGTCAGTTCGGAGACCTTCATGAGGAACTCATCAGTCGCACGAACTCCCATCGGGTAGTTGCACGACGCGACTTCGTGACCCAGGCCGGCTGCATAGTCGAGAGTCTTCATCGTGCAGTATTCCTGCATCGAGAGCGTCGCCTTTGCGTCGAGAGCTCCCTTGGCCGCCTCGAGCGTCGTCCCGCCGGAGTACATTTGATACTGACCATCCGACGGCGTATCGAACTGTTCCGCCACGTCCGATACGATGGTGTACGTGACACCCATCAGATCCAGGATGCGTTGAATTTCCCGATTGTTGGCGACTGCAAAGCCGTCGAATCCCGGGATGACGTTTAGGCTCGTGTTCGCGGCGCGCTCGCGATCCGTCCACAGGTGCGTCAAGATCCCCTTGAGCATGTTGTCGTATCCGACGACGTGGCTGCCGACGAATGCGGGTGTGTGCGCGAACGGGACATCCAGATCCGCCGGGATTGAGCCCTTTCCTTTCGCCGTCGAAATGAAGCTCTGGAGATCGTCTCCAATCACTTCCGCCATGCAGGTAGTGGACACGGCGATCATCTTCGGCGCGTACAGTCGGTAGGCGTTCCCCAGGCCGTCGACCATGTTGTTGAGACCCCCGAACACGGCGGCGTCCTCTGTCATCGACGAAGACACGGCCGCGCAGGGCTCCTTAAAGTGCCGGGACAGGTGCGACCGGTAGTACGCGACGCAGCCCTGGGAGCCGTGCACGAAGCTCAGCGTGCGCTCGAAGCCGGCGGCCGCAAACACCGCCCCGAGCGGTTGACACGCTTTGGCAGGATTGATGGTCAGGGATTCTCGCGCGAAGTTCTTCTCACGGTACTCCCAGGACCTCGTCCACTCGTCGACCTGTTTGACGCGGTCCTTGGAGTGCATGCCCTCCCCCGGGGCCTTTCGGACGAACATCTCTTGATATTCGGGCTCCCCGAAGAGAAGTGTATGGTCGAGACATCTTTCGGCGGTCTGCGGCATGACGGAACCTCTCTAGGTTGTTTCGTGCTTCCACGGTGCGCTGAACAGGCCCCACACCGGATTGTTGATGGCGAGGTCCATGTCCCGAGCGAAAATCGAAAACCCGTCGTAACCGTGGTATGGGCCTGAGTAGTCCCACGAGTGCATCTGGCGGAACGGAATCCCCATCTTCTGGATTGCATATTTCTCTTTGATGCCGGATCCGACGAGGTCGGGGCGCACCCGTTCGACGAACTTCTCGAGCTCATAGGCCGTCAGATCGTCGTAGATGAGCGTCCCCTCTTTCACATAGTGTCCCGTGCGCTGGTAGTCGTCCCCGTGGCCGAACTCGTAGCCGGTGCCTACGATTTGCATGCCCAGGTCTTCGTAGGCCGTGATGACGTGCCTCGGCCGAAGTCCCCCGAGGTAGAGCATGACCCGCTTTCCTTGTAGCCGGGGTCGGTAGCGAGCAATAATTTGGTCGACCAGCGGTCTATACTTGGCAATCACTCGCTCGGCCCCCTCCTTGATCCGATCGTCGAAGGAGGCCGCGATCTTGCGAAGCGAGGCTTCTATCTGCGTCGGCCCGAAAAAGTTGTACTCGAGCCAGGGCAGTCCGTACTTCTCCTCCATGTGCCGGCAGACGTAGTTCATCGACCGGTAGCAGTGGATGAGATTGAGTTTGGCCTTCGGGGCGCGTTCGATTTCGGCCAGCGTGGCGTCGCCCGACCAGCTTGCGACGACGCGCAAGCCCATTTCCTCGAGGACGACTCGCGATGCCCACGCGTCTCCACCGATGTTGTAGTCGCCGATGATATTGACGTCGTACGGCGTCGACTCATGTTCGACCGGTCTCTTGTCGAACACCCAGTCGCGGATCGAGTCGTTGGCGATGTGGTGTCCAAGGGACTGAGATACTCCACGAAAGCCCTCGCACCGCACCGGGATGATCGGCTTGCCAGTTTCCTTGGCCTTGCGTTTGGCAACCGCTTCGATGTCGTCGCCGATGAGGCCGATGGGACACTCGGACTGGATGGTGATCCCATTCGCCAGGGGAAAGAGCTCGCCAATTTCGTCGATGAGCTTGTCGAGCTTCTTGTCGCCGCCGAAGACGATGTCCTTCTCCTGGAAGTCGGACGTCATCTGCATCGTTCCGAACGCGTCGATGCCTGTCGTGCCGTTGTAGTAGTTGCGACGCTGAGACCAGGAGTACTGTCCGCACCCCACCGGTCCGTGGCTGATGTGTACGAGGTCTTTGACCGGACCCCAGACGACCCCTTTGGAGCCGGCATACGCGCACCCGCGTATCGTCATCACGCCAGGGAGCGATTTGATGTTCGACTTGACATCGCACTCGGTGGCTGGCGACGAGGCCGCCCCCGGCGTTGCCTCGGCATTCAGCGTCGCCGTCGTCAGATGTTTCTGGCGATTCTTCTTGGATTTGTCGGAGTAGGCCTCGAGGACCTCGGTGATAAGGCGCGAATGAAACTCGCCGTCGTTCTTGTATTCAAGACCCATGATGACTGTTCTCCGAGTGGAAGCGTTCGACCGACCGGAGTCTCACGCGACGGCCCTGGCAGCCTCCTTGGCCTGGAGCTCGGCGAGCTGTTGCTCCTCGGTCTTCATCAGTCCGAAGTCGAGAAGCATCTGCTCCAGCTCGTCCATCGTGATCGGCGTCGGAATGACTCCCTTGCCTCCGTTTTCGTGAATCTTCTTGGCGAGCTGACGGTACTCGTCGGCTTGCTTCGACTCGGGAGCGTATTGAATGACCGTCTGCCGGCGCAGCTCGGCGTGTTGCACGATGTTGTCGCGTGGAACGAAGTGAATAAGCTTGCACCCAAGTCGCTTCGCCAAGGCCTCGGCCAGGTCATATTCGCGGTCGGTCTTGCGCTCATTGCATATGAGTCCACCGAGCCGCACTGTGCCCGATTGCGCGTACTTCAAGATGCCTCGGGAGATGTTGTTGGCGGCATAGAGCGCCATCATCTCGCCCGACATGACGATGTAGATCTCCTGCGCCTTGTTCTCGCGGATAGGCATCGCGAATCCGCCGCACACGACGTCGCCGAGAACGTCGTAGGAGACGTAGTCGAGGTCCTCGTAGGCGCCGTTCTCTTCGAGGAAGTTGATCGACGTGATTACGCCGCGCCCCGCACATCCGACGCCGGGCTCGGGTCCACCGGACTCGACGCACTTGATTCCTCGGAAGCCGACCTTGAGCACGTCCTCGACATCGAGGTCCTCGACCGTTCCAGCAGCCGCGGCGAGGCTGAGCACCGTGTTCTGGGCTTTCGAATTGAGGATCAGGCGGGTCGAGTCGGCCTTGGGATCGCAGCCGACGATGAGAATCCTCTGCCCGAGCTCGACGAGGGCGGCGAGAGTGTTTTGGCTCGTCGTGGACTTCCCGATTCCACCTTTGCCGTAGAACGCTATTTGACGGAGTTTGGCCATGGTTGGTGTCCTGTCGTGGTGCGGCTCGACACCGCTTTGAATCCGAGGCTTTCGCGGGATCGCGTCCTCGTTGGCCCGAGCAACGCACGGGGCGTGCCAGCCTTCCGCCCTGCGATTTCACGTTGTCGTGTGGGGCCAGGGCGAATGTCCGACAATCGATGTCGCGAACCGTACAAACGAGACGACACTCCGCCGCAAGCCCGGTCACACGCCCATGAGCGATACCAGACGCCGGAGGCCCTACGAGCGCTCGGGGTACGCTCATTGCTTCGCCTTCAAGCGAGTCTCCTCGGAGAACCAAGGATGCGCCCCGCCTATTTGGACAACAACGCAAGCACACGAGTCGACCCGGATGTCGTCGGCGCGATGCTGCCTTTCTTCACGGAGCACTTCAGCAACCCTTCCTCCATGCACGCCTCGCGAGGTCCCGTGAGCGCGGCCCTGGTCGACGCGCGACGGAGCGTCCAGAGACTTGTGGGTGCCGCGAATGCCGACGAGATCGTATTCACGTCGGGGGGCACTGAGTCCGACAACATGGCGCTCGCCGCTGCGCTCGGTGCAGCGCACGGGCGCGACGAGATCGTGACGACGCGCGTAGAGCATGCTGCGGTTCTGGCGTGCTGCAAACACCTGGAAATGAGCATGGGAATCACGGTTCGAGTCGTCCCAGTCGACGCGTATGGACGCCTCGACTTGGGGGCTTACGAGCGAGCCCTCGGGCCCCGGACCGCCCTCGTGTCGATCATGATGGCGAACAACGAGACAGGGACGCTTTTCCCAGTGGACGTGCTCGCCCGCCTCGCCCATGAAGCCGGAGCTCTGTTTCACACCGACGCCGTGCAGGCGGTCGGCAGGATACCCATCGATGCGGCTGCGTCCGGAGTCGACCTGCTATCGCTCTCGGGCCACAAGCTTCACGGGCCAAAGGGCATCGGCGCCCTGTACGTGCGTCGTGGCGTTAGGCTGCGTCCTTTGCTTCGGGGCGGACATCAAGAGGGAGGCCTCCGTCCCGGAACCGAAAACGTACCGGGGATTGTCGGACTCGGCAGGGCCGCCGACCTCGCACGAACGCGCATGCCGGAACAGGACGGCCGTATCCGTATCCTGCGTGACCGGATTGAACGGGGCATTGTCGAACAGGTGGATCGCGGCCACGTTCTCGGGGATTCCGACCATCGACTGCCCAATACTTCGTGCATCGCATTCGAGTGTGTGGACGGGCAAGCCCTCGTTCGACTGCTGGCGGACGCGCACGTAGGAGTTTCGTCGGGCTCGGCTTGTGCCTCCGGAGCGGTCGAACCGTCGCACGTGCTGCGGGCGATGAACGTTCCATTCGGCACGGCACGAGGTGCCATTCGCTTCTCGCTCTCTCGCGATAACGACGATTCGGATGTCGACCGAGTCCTTGCCGCAGTCCCGACGTTCGTCCGCTCCCTGCGCAACCGGTCTACCGCATGGCGGCGGGCCCAGAATCCGCCAACGGACCGCTCGCAAATCCACAGTCACGCCTTCGTGGAGACTCACCCCCAATGACCCTCAGTGGCCCAATGTCCGCGTTCATCGTCGTCAACGACAGCACGCTGCGCGACGGCGAGCAGGCTCCCGGAGTCGCCTTCGACACGGACGAAAAGGTCGCAATTGCGCTCGCGCTCGAGGATGCGGGAGTGGACGAGATCGAGGCCGGGATTCCTGCCATGGGCGCCTCCGAGGTCGAATGCCTCGCGCGCATCGGCCAGTCTCTGTCGGTGGCCCACGCGATTGCGTGGTGTCGAATGACCAAGATGGACATCGACGCTGCCGCCGAGACGGGCCTTGGCCGGGTTCACGTCTCCGTGCCAATCTCCGAAACGCAGATCGCCGCGAAGCTCCACTGCACGTTCGACGACGTTCTCAAACGACTTCACGAGGTCGTGCGCTACGCTCGCGACCGGGAGTTTCGCGTGTCGGTCGGTGGCGAGGATGCGAGCCGAACCCCCGTCGACCGGTTGTGTCGAGCCGTCCACGCTGCGGAGCACGCGGGCGCCCACCGCTTTCGATTCGCCGATACGCTCGGCGCGCTCGATCCGTTTGCAACCTACGAAGTCTTCCGACGCCTTCGAGCGGAGAGCGATCTCGAGCTCGAATTCCACGGACACGACGACCTCGGGCTTGCCACTGCCAATACGCTCGCCGCGGTACGAGGCGGCGCGGGCCACGTGAGCGTGTGCGTGCTCGGACTCGGCGAACGAGCCGGGAACGCGGCGCTCGAGGAGGTCGTCACGGCCCTCTCCGTCTTGTCGGGGCACCGAACTGGAGTCCGCCCGACGAAGCTCGGCGCGCTCGCCGATCGGGTCGCCGCGGCTGCGGGGAGACCCATTCCCGACGGAAAGGCCATCGTCGGCGCCTCCGCCTTCACTCACGAATCGGGGATTCACGTCGCCGGGCTCCTTCGCGACCCGGCCACCTACGAAAGCCTCCATCCCGAGCGCTTCGGGCGAACCCGCAGCATCGTGCTGGGCAAGCACTCCGGTCGCGCCGCGGTCGCGCATGCGCTTCGAGCTCTGGGTGTCGCAGCCGATCCGCGGTATTTGCCGGCGCTTCTCGAGCGGGTGAGAGCGCTCGCCGTGGCCACGAAGAGAACCGTGACCGCCGAGGAACTTCTCGCCCTTCTCGCGGACTCCGGCGGCGCAGGCGCCACGCAACCACTGGCGTCCTGAGCCGTCCGATGGGCATCCTCAGCGATCTGCACCGCCTTTCCGCGGCCGAGGACTTCTTCCGCGCGCTCGAGGTCGCGTACGAACCGAACGTGCTCCGCGTCGCGCGCCTTCACATCATGCGGCGTTTCGGACAGTACCTCGAGCGCCAACCTGTCGAGGACATGGACGAGGCTTCGACACGCCGTCACTGCCAAGCGCTGCTCCGAGCCGCGCATGATGACTTCGCGGGCCGCTCTCCCCTCCGCGAGAATGTCTTCAGCGTCCTCCAGGCAGCACGCGCAGCTCGCGGTCTCGTGCCGGCTGACACTCTCAATCGACAGGGCCGAGAGGAGCCCACTCGTGAGCGCTCGTCCCTGAAATAGACACTCAGGTCTCCGGACTGTTTCCAGATTGCGTCCATCACTGTTACGCAATCGTTTCACTCCGACAAAGTCGAATGACTCGTTGGCTGTAACCGCCAAAATGCGCTATTCATGAACAGCATATGGTTCGTCGACACGGCTGCATTCATGCGCATTTCGCCCTATCCCCTTGACGAGCGTCCGGTGGATCGTTCCAGCGCCAAAGACGGCCTGACGAGCCTATCGGGCCGGCGGCGGCTTACGGCGGCGCGGAGCTCGGACATTGCGCTGTACGGAATCTACGAAATATCCAAAGTCCTGACGGCGCCGGGCGAGCTCGACACCACCCTCGGCAAGGTCCTGCAGCTCCTATCGAGCTTCCTCGACATGCGCCACGGACTCATCGCCCTGCTCGCGGAGGACGGAGCGCCGGAATTGGTCGTGGGGTCCGGCTGGACGCGAGCGCGGGCCGAGCGACACTTCGAGCGTCTTCCCGAGCGCGTCATCGGTCAGATCGTCGTGACCCAGATGCCGTTGGTGATCCTCGACGTCGAGGAGGACCCTCTGTTCGAGGGGTTCGACCTGACCGAGTGGGGCGAGAGTCGCGCCGAGGTGGCATTCGTCGGAGTCCCGATCAAGGACCAGGGGCGCGTGATGGGAACACTGACGATCGATCGGGACCGTGCCGCCGCGCCGCACTTCCGATTGGACGAGGATGTGCGTTTTCTCTCCATGGTCGCCAACCTCGTGGGCCAGACGGTACGACTCCACCGTCTCTTGATGAGCCAGTCCGCGCGGCCGATCGAGGTCAAGCGCCGGGTTGCCGCGTCCCTCGACGATTCGAAGATCCAGAACGCCGCCCCCATCGACTGCATCCTCGGAACGAGCTTGGCGATTCGCGCGGTTCTCGAAAAGGTGCGCCGCGTAGCCTCCACGCATTCGACCGTGCTCGTGAGAGGAGAGTCCGGGACTGGCAAGGAACTGGTCGCTCGGGCGCTGCACGATCTGTCGCCGCGTCGAGACCGACCGTTCGTCACGGTCAACTGCGCGGCTCTCGCCGAAAGCGTGCTCGAATCGGAACTCTTCGGCCACGAGAAGGGATCCTTCACGGGGGCTGCGGCGCAGCGAAAGGGCCGCTTCGAACTCGCAGACGGGGGCACGCTGCTGCTGGACGAAATCGGAGAGATCTCGCCGCCCTTTCAAGCCAAGCTGCTGCGTGTTCTCCAGCAAGGAGAGCTCGAACGCGTGGGGGGCATGACCACGTTGAAGGTCGACGTCCGGGTCATCGCGGCCACGAATCGCAATCTCGAAGAGGCTGTGGCGCGCGGAGAATTTCGCGCGGACCTCTACTATCGGATCAGCGTCGTGCCGATCGTCGTGCCTCCTCTAAGGGAACGAAAGGAAGATATCGCCGCGCTGGCCATGGCGTTCGTTCACCGATTCAACTTCGAGCACGGAACCCACGTCACTTTGCACCGATCTGCGCTCGACGTCCTCTCGTCTTGTTCCTTCCCTGGTAACGTGCGAGAGCTCGAAAATTGTGTGCGGCGCACCGCGACTCTCGCCGTGGGCCCTGCGATCTCCGGTGACGACTTTGCCTGCCAACGGGAGGGATGTCCCTCGTCCGCGCTTTGGACACAGCCCGGAAGCGAACCGCCTTCGTCGACTCCTTGCTCCACGTGCAGCTTCGAGCCTCCTCCGTTGTCGAAGCTTGGGTCCGGTCCCATTCGGGAATCTTCGCCGGTCCTCGGTCAGCCGCACGAGGGCGGCGGAGAACGGGAGCGCCTGATTGCGGCCATGGACGCTTCCGGTTGGGTTCAGGCCAAGGCGGCTCGCCTACTCAATTTAACACCGCGTCAGATTGGCTACGCCCTTCGTCGGCACAATATCCCTATCAAGAAGTTCTGAGTGACTGCCCGATGACGAGCGCGGATGAATCGGCGCACGACGCGTGGGGCTGGGTCCTCCCCCGCCGCGCTCGAGCCTCGCTCAATCGCTGCAGTGTGCCCGCGCTGATCCTCGGCAGTGCCGCCTTCCAACATTCCCCTCTCCCGCTCGAGCTCGATGGGGTCATTCGCTCCCATCGCGACCTGTTCGATCGCCTCGGAGTGCTCGAGGACGCGGCGGCCCGCGCGCAGCAGTTCGCGGACTACGTAGACGTGCATTTCCTCCTCCGGCGCCCTGAAGATGTCGGCCTGACGAAGACCGCGCGGCGGGATCGCAGTAAGGCGGACTACCGCAAGCTGATTCGCGGGTGGATGTTCGACCCCGACGCGATCGAAGGCGCCGTCCTCAAGGGATGGGTCGAGTCGAGGTTTGGTCTCCTGCCCCGGCACCACGCGGGGCCCATCCGAGAGCGCTCGGACGCCACGTACGCCGCGTACCTCGAAGCTTGGGCAAACGGGCTCTACAACACGAACGCCCTCGAGGCCCAACTCGACGTCCTCTATTCGTTCTGCCAGTACGAGCTCCCTCGACGATTCGACGGTCGAACGCACCTTCTGCTGTACCGAGGTGTCAACCGCCTCGACGAGCACGAAGTCCTGGCGGAACACGGTCCCGCGCGCACGATCATCTTGAACAATCTGAGTTCCTTCACGATGGACCGCGAGCGCGCTGACGAGTTCGGCGACTACATCTTGGCGACCGAGGTTCCCCTGCCCAAGATCGCTTTCTTCAGCAACATGCTTCCCGGGCTCCTGCAGGGCGAGCACGAGTTCGCCGTCATCGGCGGCGTGTATGAGGTGAGATTGACCACGTACTAAAGCCTCGGCCCGGTGGTACGATTGCTGCGGTTCGTCGAGAAGTGAGATACCTAGGAACGCAAACCGTCGGTGAAAGGATCGTGGAGTCATGAAGCTCTCCGCTCGAAATATCTTGCAGGGGAAGGTCATCGCGCTTCAAAAGGGTGCGACCACGGCCCACGTGAAGATCGAGATTGCCTCGGGATTCATCATCACGGCCTCCATCACGAACGAAGCGGTCGACGATCTCGGTCTCGCTGTCGGCAAGCCCGCCGTCGCCATCGTGAAGTCGTCGGACGTGATTGTTGGGACACCATAATCCAGGTCACCTCCCTCGGAATGAAGAAAAGCCGCCAGGATGCCAGGGTCGCCAGAAATATGAACGGAATTTGGGAGTCTTGTATCTCGTTTGGCGCGATGGATCATTCGCCGTTTCTCCGGCGTTCGCGCGATCTTTCCTTTTCAATTTTGGCGGCGGCGCTCGCGACGTCGGGGTGCTCGAGGCGAACCCCCGTCGCGACCGTCGAGCCGCTCAAGGTCGCCGCCGCTGCGGACCTCGTGTTTGCGTTCGACGAAGTCGGCAAAGACTACGAGAAGCTGACTGGACAAAAGGTCGTTTTTTCGTTCGGCTCCACGGGGCTTCTCGAGAAGCAGATCGCCGAGGGCGCGCCGTTCGACCTGTTCGCCGCGGCAGATATGTCGTTCGCGGACGACGCCGTGAAGGCGGGCGTGTGTCTCGCGGACTCCAAGGCCCTCTACGCGACGGGTCGGCTCGCAATGTTCTCCGCGAGCGGAGCGTCTTTCGTCCCCGAGACGATCGCCGATCTCACGGACAACCGCGTAGTTCGAATTGCCATCGCCAATCCGCAGCATGCGCCGTATGGCCGCGCAGCCGAGCAAGCGCTCCGGCGCTCCAAGACGTGGGATGCCGTCGAGCGCAAGCTCGTCTACGGAGAGAACGTGCAGCAGGCGCTCCAATTCGCGCAGTCAGGCAACGCCGACGTGGCTCTCGTGGCGGTGTCGCTCGCCGTGGTGACCCCCGGGCGTTGGTCGCTCGTGCCCTCTGACCTCCACGATCCATTGAATCAGGGCCTCGTCGTGTGCACGGGCGGCAAGGCAGGAGCGGACGCTGGGCGACGCTTCGCGGCTTACATCGGCTCGCCGAGCGGTCGCGCGGTGATGCGCCGACACGGATTTGCACTTCCCGGCGAATCGATCGTCAGCTTTCATTCGCCATCCCCCAGCGACTGAGGTGGATCTCGCGCCTCTCGTTCTGTCTCTCAAAGTCGCGACGACGGCCACCGCCATCGCGGCGGTTCTCGGTATTTCGATCGCCGCGCTCTTGGCCAATGCCCGATTTCGCGGACGCGACCTCGTGGACGTGCTCATCACGGCCCCCATCGTCCTGCCGCCGACGGTCCTGGGTTACTACCTGCTCGTCGCCCTCGGACGTCGTAGCTTTCTAGGTCACGCCTTCGAGGCGGCTTTTGGGTCCTCGATCGTGTTTACGCAGACGGGCGCCGTCGTTGCCGCCACCGTCGGCGCACTGCCGCTCGTCGTCAAGAGCGGTCGGGCTGCCCTCGAACAGGTCGACCCGACGCTGATACGAGCGGCGCGAACGCTCGGCGCCGGACCCCTGCGCGCCTTCGTCACGATTCAGCTCCGGCTCGCGGCGCGAGGAGTCGTCGCGGCCGTCATGCTCGCGTTCGCGCGCGCGCTCGGGGACTTCGGAGTCACGCTCATGGTAGCCGGCGACATTCCGGGAGAAACGCAGACTGCCTCACTCGCGATCTACGACGCCATTCAGGGTCAGCGCGACCAAGCCGCCCTCGGGCTGGTCGTCGCACTGGCCGTCGTGGCCATTTCGATCCTGTATGTCGCAAACAAGCTCACGGGAGCGCGCGATGCCCGATAGCGGCAGCGACTCGGACTTGTCGGTACGCGCGCACGTTCGGGCGAGCGAGCGCTTCGAGCTCGACGTGGAATTCGTCGTTCCTCCCGGTGTGACGGTCTTGCTTGGGCCGTCGGGATCCGGAAAGAGCACGGCGCTCTCCGTGATCGCGGGACTCGTGCGACCGGACGCTGGACGCGTCTCGCTCGGGAAGGAAGTATGGTTCGACAGCCAAGACGGAATCGACACGGCCGTGCACCGGCGGCGGGTGGCGCTTCTATTTCAGTCCCTCGCGCTGTTCCCGCATATGACCGCTGTCCAAAATGTCGTTTATGGAATGGAGCGACGCCACGACGCGGGACGGGCGCGCGCCCTAGAATGGCTGGAGCGGCTGCACGTCGCTCACGTGGCCGGTCGAAAGCCGCCCACGTTTTCCGGGGGCGAGGCGCAGCGTGTGGCGCTCGCGCGAGCGCTTGCATCGAGCCCGCGCGTGGTGCTGCTCGACGAGCCGTTCACCGCCGTCGATACGGAACTTCGGCGCGAGCTACTGGCCGACGTCAATGTGTTCGTGCGGGCCCTCGGCGTGCCCGTCGTGTTGGTGACGCACGACAGGCGGGAGGCTCGGGAATTGGCGGATCGGTTCGTGTTCCTTCGTGCGGGGCGCGTCGAGCGGGCTGGAGAGGGGCGGGAGCTCGGGGGGAGAGTGACCGTGGAGTCTCGGTGATGCGCGTCTTCGTGCTTGAGCGTTCGGTCGCCCCCCTGTAGGAGCGGACGGTTGTCATTTGGTGGAGGCGATCGATGAGGACGCGGGTCGGATGCATGGATGCTGATCACGACATGATTCTACGATTGCTGGGACGCCGTGCCGGATGGAGGAGTGTACGACCCATCGGCTGACGGAATCACGGCGATCGAATTCGAGGCGCCTGCGGGGGCGGTGCCCAGCGAATGGGCATTTTGCGTCAATTCCGTTT
>Ga0326728_10004131_pt1 | contig 43653 bp, 42 predicted proteins | sample MB3enrmetagenome_FD_207602 | JGI IMG/M metagenome (GOLD analysis project Ga0326728, IMG submission 207602) | Lab enriched peat soil microbial communities from McLean, Ithaca, NY, United States - MB31MN | ecosystem: Environmental > Terrestrial > Soil > Wetlands > Peat | place: USA: New York...
GGTCGTGCCGAAACGCGACGAGGATAAGGAGCGCCTGGATCCCCAAGAAAACCAGCACCGCCACGACCACCATCACCTTGGGGATCACCCTGATTTCTTCACGGAGATCGAATTTTCTTTCGGATGTCTGATTCATTTCATTTTCTCTTCTGGCCGCTCACCGCGGCCGGTTAGCTGGAGAGAGAGTCTCCGCTCGTAGGAGCAGGCCTCGTGCCTGCCCTGGTTATTCCCGTCTTCGACCCATCCATTCAAGGGCACCCACGAGGGGTGCCCCTACGGCCTCGTAGGGCCGAACGGCGTTCGGCCTGGGGCCAGCGCCGCTGGCCCCTACAAGTCTGGTTACGGCTCCGCCGCGCTGCACTACTCTGCTCAACGTTCCCAAGCCTTGGGGTCATTTCCCACGCTGGCAGCATGCGACTGCCTCCACGCGACGACCGCGCCGACCAATGTGGCCGGGGCAACCCAACACATGGCGAACGCCATGATCCAAATCGCTTGCGAAATGTCGAACCGGCGGCCCAACCAGGCGAAGGCTTCCCAAAGCAGGGGCGCCGTCAATATGCCCAGGAGCCACGAAAGCCCGCACGAAATCCACAAGGCCCGCAGGCGGGCTTGGTTTTCCCGCAACTCGCGAGCCCGCCAGCGCACGCGGGCCTGTGTAGTGCTGACGAGCGCGGGGTCAACGATTAGGGTGTTCGACCGCAACACCTGGAGGGTGCGCTCGTTGGCGCGTGCTCTGGCCCGGCACGCAGCGCATTCCGCCAGGTGCGCTTCCAGCCACTCGCGTTCGACGGCTGCAATTCCTTCCACGTGCCAGGCGTCGATGAGGCGGCAGGCGCGCTCGTGGACATCGGGATTCATACCTCTTCCTCCTCCAAAAGATTGCGGAACGCCTCAAGACCGCGATAGAGCCGCGATTTCACCGTCGAGAGAGGGGCTCTGACGATATCTGCAATCTCGTTCAGATCCATGTCCTCTTGAAAGCGCAGCACCAGCACTTCGCGAGCCTCGGGCGGAAGTTGTCGGAGAACGCTCTTCACGCGTTCCGCCTGCTCGCCCGCAGCCACGGTCTCAAACGGCGTGGCGGATTCACGGTCCGGCCACTCCCGCGCGGCGCCCTCGTCGCCGGGATGCAACAACGCCTCCAGGCTCTCGGGCTGGCGCCGGCGCAAGAGGTCGATAGCGAGGTTCCGCGCGATAGAAAACAGCCAGGCTTCAAACCGCCACCGGGGATTGTACTGGTGGCTTTTCTCCAATACCCGAATCCAGGTTTCCTGGAAAAGGTCCTCGGCCGCCTCGCGGTTGCCCGTAAGGGTCCAGAGGTAGCGGGGCAGCCGGTATTGATAGCGGCCAATCAACTCGTCCAGCAGGTCAGGATCGCGGCGCCGCAGCCCCCGCGCGATTTCCCGGGTTTCCTGTTCCATCGAATTCACAAAAAGGCAAAGGCTGTTTTCCATTCTAATCGGAATACGAATCAGCCTCCAAAAAAGACGCATCGCCGCAAAGCCTCTATGCCGTGACCTGCGGCCCTATAGGTCATTGCCGATAAGGAATGAAGCGCGAACCCGGAAAGGGGCAGCCTTTCCGCACAGTTGGCCAGGAACACATTCGCGACGAACAATGCTAATGCGCCTCCGGCACAGGTATTTTCGAAACAGCGGCGCGGCAGAGCCGCTTACCACGAGGATGGGGGCTATCTGTGTTCCAACCGCGCGTAGCTTTCCGGGTCGTCCACATCGAGGAGAATGCCGGGGTCGGCGACTTCCACAAACTGCGTCGTGTCGCGGTATTTGCGGATGACCGTGTTGGCGGGTTCGGCGGGTGGGAGCGCCAGCAGCTCCGGAAACAACGTCTGGCTGATGACGACAGGGTGGCCACGTTGACCCTTAAAGGTAGGGAGGAGGACAGGCGGGTGAGTCGATTCGAAACGCTCAATCAGTTTCGTAATAACCTCAGTGGAGATGGCCGGGTGATCGACGAGGCAGAGGATCGCGGCTTCCGGCGAGTCCGCTGCCGCCGCCGCAAGCCCCAGTTGCAGTGAAGAAGTTTGTCCCCGCTGGTAGTCGTGGTTTACCACTACGCGCACGGCCGCCAGGTTCACCGCTTGCTGGATTGTTTCCGCGTGATGGCCCAACACTACCGTGACCTTCTCGATCCCGGCGGCGCCAAGATTATTAATGATGGTTTCCAGGAAGGTTCGTCCGTGGTAGGTGAGCAGGGCCTTGTCGCGCCCCATGCGCCGGGATTCTCCGGCGGCGAGAATCAGGCCGGCAATCATGAGGTGTGCTGGGCTTTCGGTTTGTACGCCAGGGAGGGAGCGCTGGGCTCGGCGTTGCGCCGCACCGCGATCATCTCCGCGACGATGGCCACTGCGATTTCTTCCGGCGTGAGCGCGCCGATATCGAGCCCGATGGGCGAATGGACGCGCTCGATTTGCTCTGCCGGCACGCCTTCGCGCTCCAGCACTTTGCAGATCTCGATGAACTTCCGCTTGCTTCCGATCATCCCGACGTAGCGCGCCGGAGTGGTCACGGCCCAGCGCAGACAATCGAGGTCGCCTTTGTGGCCGCGCGTCACCAGCACCAGGTAGGTGTGGTTGCTAACGTTGATCTTGGGGAATAACTCTTCCCACGGTCCCGCGAGAGTCTCGGAGGCTTCGGGAAAGCGCTCTTTATTCGCAAAGGCTTCGCGGTCGTCCGCCACCACTACGTCAAAGCCCGCAATTTTCGCTACCTTTGCCACGTGCAGGCCCACGTGCCCGCCGCCGAGAATGAACGCCGTGGGCGTGGCCAGAATGGGCTCGACAAAAATGTCGAGCGACCCGCCGCAGATCAGTCCGTTGTCGTACTCAGGGTTGGCGTTCAGATTGAAGTGCAGGCGACGAGGCTTCTCCTCACGCATCACCTCCTGCGCCACTGACCACACTTCCGCTTCCACGCACCCGCCGCCCACCGTGCCGGCAATCGAACCGTCATCGCGTATCAAAATCTTGGAGCTTTCGTGGCTGGGAATCGACCCCTGCACCTCAACAATGGTGGCCAGCGCGCCCTTGCGCCCCGTCTTCCGCAGCCGAACAATTTCTTCAAAAATATCCATGCGTGAATCTTAGATTATGCGCCACGCGCGGTAATGTCAACGCACGACCACAGGGGACGATGGCCGCGGACCGAAGCTGAAGTTGCTTCCGGCCTGGCGGCGTAAAGAGTAAAATCCAGTTTTGGAAGGGCGGGGCTCAATAGATTGCGGAAAAACGCCCCACTGCTGTCATCCTGAGCGCAGCGAAGGACCCCGGCAGTTCGCGGGGTCGGTGAGCGGAATAAACTACAGGGGTCCTTCGCTGCGCTCAGGATGACAGCGCTTACGAGATTTTCCGCAGGCTGTTTGGCCCAATCCTTCCGGCAGCCGCCAAGAAGCGCCCTGCGTGGCGAGAAGTTTGAATTGGAGCTTGGAAGCAGCACTGAGGAAACCTTTCAGGAGGGAAGGGAGCGCTCGATGAAAGCAATCCGATTTCACCAGCACGGCGGGCCGGAGGTCCTGAAATACGAGGATGCGCCGGGCCCGAAAATTCTGGCCAACGAAGTCCTGGTGAAGGTGAGGGCTTGTGCGCTGAATCACCTGGACGTCTGGGTGCGCGGCGGGGTGCCGGGGTGGCGCATTCCGATGCCGCACATTGTAGGCGCCGATATTTCCGGCGAGGTTGCCGAGGTGGGGTCGCTGGTCACGCGCGTAAAAACTGGTGACCGCGTGCTGCTTTGCCCGGGGGTCAGTTGCGGCCAGTGCGAAATGTGCTTCAAGGGGCTGGACAGCGCTTGCCGGCAGTTCACGGTGATGGGCGTGTTCGTCGATGGCGGGTACGCGGAGTATGTGAAGTCTGCGGAGATGAACGTCCTTCCCATTCCCGGTGACCTCAGCTTCGACGAGGCCGCGGCCGTGCCGCTGGTTTTTCTCACCGCCTGGCACATGCTCTTCACGCGCGCGGGCTTGAAGCCTGGTGAGGAGGTGCTGGTCATCGGCGCGGGGTCGGGCGTGGGTAGCGCGGCGATTCAAATCGCCAAGCTCGTGAACGCGCGCGTGATCGCTACGGCGGGCGGGGATTGGAAGCTGGAGAAAGCGCGCGGGCTGGGCGCCGATGAAGTGATCAACCACACGCGGCAGTCGATTGGCGAAGAAGTGAAGCGCCTCACCCGCAAGCGCGGCGTCGACGTGGTGGTCGATCACGTGGGAGCGGCGGTCTGGGAAGCTTGCTTTGATTCGCTCGCCACTTATGGCCGGCTGGTGACCTGCGGCATGACCACCGGCGCCGACCTCAAGCTGAACGGCCAGGGCCTTTTCGGCCGCCAGCGCACGATTCTCGGTTCGTTTATGGGAGGCAAGGCGGAACTCGTCGACGCCCTCAAGTTCATCGCCCAAGGCAAATTGAAAGCGGTGATCGATTCCGAATTCCCCCTGCAAGAAGCGGCCGCGGCACAGAAGAAGATGGAGAGCCGCGAATTCTTCGGCAAGATTTTGTTGCATCCGTAAGCGTGCGGGGAAATGGACGTAGCCGCGGAGACACAATTGTGCGGGTCATGGGTTCGGGTGCGGCGCCGGCTTCCAGCCGGCAGAGAGCCACCAGGATGGCGGCGCTACCCTCACGATCCACGGTTGGTATTGAAGGGAAACGGGCCGCGTGGCATAATATAGGCGGAATGGGCGTTCCAATTGTAACTGGCAATCAATCCGGCTTTGAAGGTCTCATCTTCACCAAGCTCGACCAGGCGGTGAACTGGGCGCGCAAGTCCTCGATTTGGCCCTTCAGTTTCGGCCTGGCTTGTTGCGCCATTGAGATGATGTCGGCGGGCGCCTCACGCTTTGACCTGGCGCGATTTGGCGCGGAGGTTTTCCGGGCTTCGCCCCGCCAGGCGGATTTGATGATTGTCGCGGGCCGCGTCGCCCAGAAGATGGTTCCGGTGATTCAGAAGCTTTACGCGCAGATGCCGGAGCCCAAGTGGGTCATTTCCATGGGCGCCTGCGCGACCTCCGGCGGTGTATTCAACAACTACGCCATTGTCCAAGGCATCAACCAGTTCATTCCCGTCGATGTTTACGTGCCGGGGTGCCCGCCTCGGCCCGAGCAGCTTATCTATGCCATTACCATGCTGCAAAAGAAAATCGAGAAGCAGCGCGGTTCCTTCAAAGAAGCGGTTTTCCACAGTAAGTAAACCTGCATTTCTTACCACGCTTCGACGCTCATGGGGGGCTGGCGTTCCAAACTCGTGGCGAGAAATCCGGGTTAATGCAGTCGAGAAATCGGGCGACAAGAAGGAAAGGATTACCGGTGGGATCAACCGCGCCGCAGATATGCGGAAATCAGGACCACAACTGCCCCCAGGATGCAGGCCACGAGAAGCCACATCCGCCGGCGGGCCCGCAGGCCTTCGAACCATCGCAAGGGGATGGTGAGTCCCAGGACAATACCGAAGAGGGCGAAGGACAGGAAGATTTTGAGGGCCAGAAACTTCCATGCCCGACCCCACGGTTCTTCCCAATAGTAGCGGCGAATGTTGAAGAGACCTGAGATTAGGAGCAGCGTCATGGCACTCCAACTTATCCATCGGAATCGTCCCGCCACCGCCTTGGAGAGTGCTTCGCGTTGCTCTGCGCTGAGGACTCCCCAAGAAGGCATCAAGATGAGGAGCAAGAAGCCCATTCCTCCCAGGCCCACCACCGCCGCCATCAGGTGAACCCACTGCATGAACGTCGTCATAATCACTGTCCCCAATGCGGGTGGATTCTACGCGCTTTCCGGTCGCGAGGACAAGAATGAAGTATCACATAATGACGAAACATAAACTCCCCGCGAACGCGGCTGGCGAAATGAACATCGGCCAGCACCCCCAACAACCATTCGCGGAATGCCGGCTTGGCCGAAGTAAAGGGATCAAGAGAGCGCCGAATGGATCTCATCGATCTTGCTCGCCAGGTCAAAGTCCTTCTCTGTTACCCCGCCTTCGCTGTGAGTCGAAAGACTAATGCCCACCACGTTGTAGTTGATGGTGATGTCGGGATGATGCCCGGCGCTTTCGGCCGCCTGGGCGATCTTATTGACAAACTCGATGCCTGGCAAGAATGACTTAAAGGTGAATCTCTTGTGCAGCTCTTTCCCCTGGTAGGACCACCCCTGCATTTTCGCCAATCCCTGTTGAATCGCCTCGTTGCTGAGTGCCGTCATGGTGGCTCCTTTGTTCCAAGAGGTTTAACCTGTCGCAAAGTAAGGAGTACGTTCTGGATCGTAAGGCTGCTGCCGAATGCGTTTCCTTGATTCAGGGCGGGTTCGGTCCGCCGGTCCCCATTGCAAACATCGGCCCGCCGCAAGAGATTGTAGATCAACCGACGAGGCCGGAGGACACATCTTCTCTGCTTCCTCGGCGGAGTCGGCCATCTACAAGTTGCGGAATTCGCCCCTAAAGAACCCCAAAAGAGTATAGAAATCGGCGCGGCCTAAGTCAACCGGACGACGGTTGAAGGCTCCAATTGATCCCGGTCCTGCCCACAGCGCCTTGGATGGGTTTATCAGGCACGGCACGTCGCGGCATTTGAATTTCAGTAGTACTATGGAAGCTCGAAGCGTGTGGCGATTTCAGTTGTGAAAGGTGAGCGAGCGTCGATGATTCACGAAATTCTTCCGGTGGGAATGCTGGCCTGTAATTGTTCGGTTCTGGGGGATGAGACCACGGGTGAAGCGGTGGTGATCGATCCGGGGGACGACATTGAACACGTCCAAGATATCCTGGCCAAGCATCACCTGCGCGCGAAGTACATTATCGCCACTCACGCGCACATCGATCACGTGGGGGGAATCGAGAAGCTCAAGCAGGCCACCGGCGCCGCGGTGCTGATGCACCAAAGCGATTTGCCCCTCTATCAAAACCTGGCTTTGCAGGCAGAGTGGTTGGGCGTCCCGGCGCCGGGGGTGACGGACGTGGATCAGTTTTTGAAAGAGGGTGACTCGCTGCGTTGTGGCTCGCTGAGTTTGGAAGTTCTGCACACGCCGGGGCACTCTCCGGGCAGTGTCTCACTGCACCTGCCGGGCAAAAACCAACGGATTCTGAGCGGCGATACCCTGTTTCAGGGGAGCATTGGCCGCACGGACCTGTGGGGCGGCTCATTCGACGAAATTCTGCGGTCAATTCGCAATCGCTTGCTCATCTTTCCCGATCAGACGCCGGTGTTTCCTGGGCACGGCTCGCCCACAACGATCGGTGAGGAGCGCGAGAAAAACCCGTTCCTTCAAATGCAGTGATCAGTGACGAGTCACGAGCAAGCACAAGAATGCAGTGACCAGTGACCAGTGACGAGTGACGAGCCAACCAAGACCGAAATTCGAAAATCGAAGCTCGAAAATCGCGACAAGTTTCGATTCTCGTCTTTCGGTTGCTCGTCACTCATCACTGGTCACTTGTCACTGCTCTTAGGAGGCCTTTGATGGCTGGAGACACTCGCACCAAGTTCCGCATCAAAAAGATTCATCGTGGTTCCCAGGTGGTTTTCGGCGAACGCGCCCACTTGCAGGAAGTCCTCCGATCAGTTCAGCGCGCCCAGCTTCCCCGCGCGCGCAAGCTGGCGGAAATTCGCCAGCTCAAGCGAATGATCGAAACTCGCACCCAGGACCTGAACCGCTTCAGTCCCGCCTGGAACCGGAAGTTCCAGCAGGCCCGCAATCCCCAAACCACCTCCCAGCAACTCTTGCGGATGGGCTCCGCCTTGCACGCGGATGATTACCTTCTCGCCCGCGTGTTGACTGAGCACGCGGAAGCCCCGCCGGAATTGCTGGAGCATCTGGCGTCGCACCCTTACCCGGCCGTGCGGGAGAATGTGGCGCGCCACCCGCGCACACCCGCCGCCGTACTGCTCGCCATGGCGGAAGACGCAAACGAGCCTTTGTGGTTCCTGGTGGCCTGCAACCCTTCCGCTCCTTCCGACCTGCGTAACCGATTGCGCGAACGCATGAAGCAAAGCCCCAATTCCTAGGAAGAACGAAAATCGATATTCGAAACTCGAAACTCATGAGGAAGCCTTCTGCCGATTTGATCGTGGGTCCCCCCCTCACTCGTCCGTCAGCTGACGGAAACCCCTCTCCCCCAAGCGGGCGAGGGTAGTAAATTCAAATTACCGCCCTCCGCTGTTCCCAAGGGGACGAAGGATGCAAGTTCTCAGGTTTCAGTTGTCAGTAACGTCCCCTCCAAGAGGCCGAGAGTAGTGAATTCAGATTAACTCTCCCCTCGCCCCCTGGGGGGAGAGAGGCCGGGGGTTAGGGGGCTCGAGGGTCGAACAGGGAACAGTCTTCATGGCAAAGCTTAAGGGAACCGCATGGTGATAAGCGCAATTGGCCCACCCTAAGATTGGCCTACTTGGCTCTTTACAATGCTTCATTTTGGTTCTAAATTGGGCTGGTCATCAGGCCAGAGGAGCGAAGGGGATTATGCTCGTAACCCTGGATTCGAGCTTGCGCAAACCGCTGTATGTTCAGATTCGGGATCAACTTCGCGACCGCATCCTGAACGGCGGGCTGAAGCCCGGAGACCGTTTGGAGCCCAGCCGCGAGCTCGCCCATCAACTGGGAGTGCATCGGACCACCGTGGGCAACGCTTACGCTGACCTTGAATCCGAAGGTCTGATTCAGGGGACGGTGGGGCGCGGAACTTTCGTGACGCCCCTGGGGGAAACCCTGCGCGCTCCCCGCCGTCCGGCGCGCCGCTCCTCCTACGACCTTTTCTGGGAGAGTTTTTTTCCGGAGGAGCCGCGCGACGATTCTTTGGGGCGCTTGATGGCGAGCTCCGTGGAAGAGGGGGTCATTTCTTTTGCCGCCGCCCACGGTGCGGAGGAGTTGACGTCCCCTGACCTTGTGCGCCGGGCCGCGGATGCCGTCCTGCGCCGTGAGGGCGGACGCTTGGTGCAGTACGGTTCCACCGGCGGGTACGAGCCCCTCAAGGCTTATCTGCAAACTCGTCTTCGGCGCGACGGCATTCCGGTGGAGCTCGACGAAATGTTGGTGACCCACGGTTGCCAGCAGTCGCTGGACCTGCTGCGCCGCGCGCTGATATCGCCCGGCGAAGCGGTGGTGTGTGAGAATCCCACTTACACCGGCCTCTGGAATGTTTTCGAGTCGCCCGGAGTCCGGCTGATTGGTGTTCCGGTTACACCGGAGGGTATGGACCTCGACGCGCTCGAGTCGCTGCTCGAGCAGACGCGCGTCAAACTGATTTTCTGCAGCCCCACATTCCAGAACCCCACCGGCTTCACCATGCCGCTGGCGGCTCGGCAGCGGCTGCTGGAACTGGCCCTGCGCTTCCAAGTTCCCATTGTCGAGGACGATGTTTACGGTGCATTGCGATACCGCGGCCGACAGATTCCTCCACTAAAAGCCCTCGACTCGGCGGGGCTGGTTATCTATCTGAACAGTTTTTCCAAGGTGGGGTTCCCGGGCTTGCGCGTGGGCTGGCTGGTGGCTTCGCGTCAGGTGATTGAGCGCCTGCGGTGGGCAAAACAACGCGCCGACTTACACACCAACCTGATTGGACAGGCCGTAGTCCAGGAATTGGGCGCCCGCGGCTGGCTGGACAAATGGATCCGCAAGACCTGCAAGGTCTATGCGCACAAACAGGAAGTGTTGCGGCGGGCCATCGAGCGGCATTTCCCCCCGGAGGTTCGCGTCATCTATCCGGACGGCGGTATGTCGGTTTGGGTGGAACTGCCGGCGTTCCTGGATGCTGCCGAGCTTCTCGTGAAGGCGCGCGAGCGTCGCATGATCTTTGCCCCGGCGCGCTACTTCTATTTTCAAAATCCCAAGCACAACGCGCTGCGTATGTGCTACACGGCTCTTCCCGATGATAAGATTGAGAAGGGCGCCGCCATCCTGGGGGATTTGCTGAAGGCGGAAATACGCCGGGCGAGGAAGGGAAGGCCCCGTTCCCCGGTTGGCGCAGGCGTGGCGCTGGTGTGATCTGCGCACAGGCGTTTGACCCCCTCACCCACCCCCTGGCAGTTCCCCCTCTTCCCCCAAGGGGCGAGGGAAGAAGAATTCTTAGTGGTGGCTTGTTGTTTTTGAATTTACTGCCCTCGCCCCCTTTTGGGGAGAGGGTGGCCCACAACCGGCGCTTTCTCCGGCCGGGGCAGACCGGGCGAGAGGGTCACCCCGCAACGATTGGGGAACCAGAAGGAATTGCGGCGCGAATCGAGCAAAATGAGTCACTGGCAGGCAAGGGAATAAGGGTATGGAAGCCACCGATTCCAATCAAATCGCGGATCCGCGGAATGCCCCTCTGGAGATGAGCCCGGAGGAATTTCGCGCGTTAGGTTATCGCCTGGTCGACCGGGTTGCGGAATTCTTGGGTTCGCTGCCCAGTCGGCGGGTGAGTCCTGGCGAATCGCCGCATGAAATTCGCGCTGTCCTGGGAGACTCCCCGCTACCCGAGCGAGGTGCCGCCCCTGAGCTGTTGCTGGAAGAGGCGGTGCGGCTGCTGGTGGGTCACTCGCTGTTTAATGGCCATCCACGCTTTATGGGGTTCATTACTTCGCCCGCCGCTCCCCTGGGCGCGCTGGGAGAGTTGCTGGCCGCGGCCGTCAATCCCAATTGCGGCGGCTGGGTGCTATCGCCAATGGCGAGCGAGATCGAGGCCCAGACCATCCGCTGGATCGCCGAGATGATTGGCTACCCGCGTGAGGCAGGCGGAGTGCTGGTAACGGGCGGCACGATGGCCAACTTTGTCGCGTTTCTGGCCGCGCGCAAAGCCAAGCTCCCTTGGGATGCGCGCACCCACGGCCTTGCCGGTGATGGTGCCCGGCGGCTGCGCGTTTACGCCTCCACTGAAACTCACACCTGGATTCACAAGGCGGTGGACCTGTTCGGCCTGGGGCTGGACTCTATCGCTTGGATTTCTGTGAATTCCAGCCAGCAGATCAACACCGTCGAATTGCGCGAAAGAATTTGCGCGGATATGGCCAAGGGCGATTTGCCGTTCCTGGTGATCGGCACGGCCGGCACCGTGAGTACCGGCGCCGTCGATCCGTTGCCGGAGCTGGCGTCCATCGCGCGCGCGCACGGGCTATGGTTCCATGTGGATGGCGCCTACGGTGGTTTTGCGGCGGTGGCGCCGAATGCACCGGCGGATTTGCGGGGTATCAGTGAAGCCGATTCCGTGGCCGTGGATCCGCACAAATGGCTCTACGCGCCGCTGGAGGCCGGATGCACACTGGTGCGCGACCGCAACGCCCTGCGTGATGCCTTCACGCAATATCGTCCTTCCTACTACAAGTTACTTCAAGACGCGGAAGAGGCGGTTAACTATTTTGAGTATGGACCGGAAAACTCCCGCGGCTTTCGCGCCCTAAAGATCTGGCTGGCTATTCGCCAGGTGGGACGCGAAGGTTATGCGCGCATGATTGGCGATGATATTCGCTTGGCAAAGACCCTGTACGAACTCGCCGCCACCCATCCCGAGTTGCAGGCTTTCCGGCAGGGCTTGAGCATCGCTACCTTTCGCTATGTGCCGCGCGACCTCCAGCCGGGCGACGAAAAAGTGGAGAAGTACCTCAGCGAACTCAACAGCGAATTACTGGGGCGCTTGCAAAAGAGCGGCGAAGCCTTTTTGACCAATGCGGTCATCGGCGGAGCATTTGTCCTGCGCGCCTGCATTGTGAATTTCCGGACTTCCCTCGCCGATATTCGGGCGCTGCCCGGTATTATTACACGCCTGGGGGCCGAGTTGGACGCGGCCATGCGGCCGGGGGCCTTACCGGCGAACCGGGCCGAGGCCCAAAAATCTTCAATCTGAGAAGGAGCTATGCCATGTGGGAATATGATCAGCAAATGAAATTGAAAGTGGGCCTGGCGGAAATGCTGAAGGGGGGCGTCATCATGGACGTTACCACTGCCGAGCAGGCCAAGATCGCCGAGGACGCGGGCGCCACAGCCGTCATGGCGCTGGAGCGCGTGCCGGCGGACATTCGCAAAGAGGGCGGCGTGGCCCGCATGGCGTCCATCAAGATCATCAAGGAGATTATGGACGCGGTGACGATTCCGGTGATGGCCAAGGCCCGCATCGGCCACTTTGCCGAGGCGCAGGTGCTGGAAGCCGTGGGCGTTGATTACATCGACGAGAGTGAGGTGCTGACGCCGGCCGACGAGGAAAATCACATCCTCAAATGGGGGTACAAAGTGCCGTTTGTGTGCGGCGCGCGCAACCTGGGCGAGGCGCTGCGGCGCATCGGCGAAGGTGCAGCCATGATTCGCACTAAGGGAGAAGCGGGTTCGGGGAATATCGTCGAGGCCGTGCGCCACATTCGCGCCATCACCAGCGAGATTCGCCTCGTCACCACTCTGCGGGAAGAGGAATTGATGGCGAAGGCCAAGGAACTTGGTTCCCCCTACGACTTGGTGAAGTGGGTCAGCCAGAGCGGCAAGCTGCCGGTGCCGAATTTCTCCGCGGGTGGGATCGCTACTCCTGCGGATGCATCACTCGTGATGCAGCTTGGAGCAGAGGCGGTGTTCGTGGGTTCGGGTATTTTCAAGTCGTCGGACCCGGCCCAGCGCGCCAAGGCCATCGTACGCGCCACCACCCATTACAGTGAGCCGCTCGTCGTGGCGGAGTGCTCCGCCGAAGTTGGCGAGGCCATGAAAGGCCTGGACGTGCAGAAGATGGATCCCAAGGAGTTGCTGCAAACTCGCGGGTGGTAGCTGTGAATATAAGCGGTGGTTTGTGCTTCGGTCGCTAGGACACTCTGTCATGTCGCAAGATGAAAAAATATTTCTTAATATGGCCGGTGAATTCGCGGTCGCATCGGAACTGAATCGAAGGCAGGTTCTCGCTTCTGTAACCTATGGCTCTCCAAAAGTGCCGACATTTTTGCAGTTAACCGAGAGACGACTCGGGTCGTTCGCATTGAGGTCAAGACAACCGGATTGCGAAAATGGCCCATTGGGACGAAGGCGACAGACCTAACCCCCAACCATGCCGACCTATTCTGGGTACTCATGCTCCTGCCCGTTGCCCACAACGGATTGCCTATTGACGATGCACAGCGTGGACGACATGCTCCGCGCTTTTTTGTTCTTTTGGCCGAGGAGCTTTATGGCGTCGGGAAGCGGGAAGCCCGATTGTACGAGGAACGTTACCGCTCTCGCCACGGGCACCCTTTTCAAGGTCTGGGAGTTCCGAATGTGAGCCTCGAAGGAGTCGAGCAGTATGAGGGTCAGTGGCAGAAGATAGTCTCCCGTCTGGAAAGCAACGTGGCCTAGCAGTGATCGAGATTGAAAGAACAACAGCCTTGATGAAATACCTTATTGTTATCGAAAAAGGTGGAAACAGCTTCGGTGCCTCCGTGCCAGACCTACCCGGCTGCGCCGTTGTGGGGAAAACACGCGAGGAAGCCTTGCAGCTAATTCTCGAGGCCATGGAGCTTCATATCTCCAGTATGCGGGAACAAGGCGATCCTCTCCCGGAGCCGGCTTCGACGACCGAGTATGTGCAGGTTTGATATGAGTTCCGCAAAAGAAGAGGCGAAGAAGTTGATCAACCAGTTGCCTGATCAAGAGACGTGGGATGACATCATGTATGAGTTCTACGTGAAGAAGAAACTCGCGAAGGCATTGGATGAGGCGGCTGCTGGCGAAGTCGTCTCGCACCAGGCCGCAAAACAACTACTTCTTGTGCAGAGGACAGCGGACAACTGACCACGGAAAATGGACAACTGACAGCTATCCACTGTCCACTAACCACTAATCACTGATTTTATGAACAACGGCCACAAACCCGTAGGGATTCTCGCTATTCAAGGCGACTTTGCCATGCACGCCAAGATGCTCGATGCCATGGGGGCGCCTTGGATGTTGGTGAAGCACCCCGCGGACCTCGCGGCAGTTAGTGGACTCATCATGCCGGGCGGCGAGAGCACGACCATGCTGAAATTCTTTGCCAATGAGGGCATGGGCCCCGCCATTAAGGAATTCGCCGCCCAGGGGAAACCGATTTACGGAACCTGCGCGGGAGCGATATTGTTGGCGAAGGAAGTTTTGAATCCGCCGCAGGAGAGGCTGGGCCTGATCGACATCGCCATTGAGCGCAACGCGTACGGACGGCAGGTCGACAGCTCGGTGCAGGTGGGAGAGTGTCCCGCTCTCACCCACCGTCCCGTGGAGATGGTCTTCATCCGTGCGCCCATTATCCGCCGCGTTGGAGAGGGCGTACGGGTGCTGGGCCGGTGCGGGAACTTACCCGTCCTGGTGGAGCAGGGGAACATCCTGGCGGGGACGTTTCACCCTGAGTTAACGGACGACCAAACGGTGCACCAATACTTTTTGAAGAAATTGCGTGATTAAGTGATTTGGGGATTTAGCGATTGAATTGCAAATGAGGGGATGCGTCTCCCCAACAGAGCCAGGGAAGAGGATGAATTCTTTGATCTATCGCCAAATCGCTAAATCACCAAATCACTTAATGACCCGATGACTCAATCTATCAATCCTCCAGTGAAGATTCTGTTTGTTTGCATCGGCAACTCTTGCCGAAGTCAGATGGCAGAGGCGTGGGCGAACCACTACGGCAAGGGCAGGGTGCAGGCTTTCAGTGCCGGTTCGCATCCTTTTGGCTCGATCGTAGAGGACACTTACACGGTAATGAGCGAAAAGGGAATTTCCCTCGACGGGCACTGTTCAAAGGGCTTGCGTGACGTTGCGGCGGCGGAAATGGACGTGGTGGTCGGCATGGGATGTGAAATCGAGTGCCCCGTGCCCGTGGGTTTCAAAGGGCGCGTGGTGGGTTGGGAAATCCCCGACCCCTACGGCCGGGGCACTGAATCCTTTCGAAATGTGCGCGACATGATCGAGCGGCAAGTGCTAGCGCTTCTCGCTGACCTCATTCCCCCTGAGGTTTCCGCGTAGTGGATGCGGGTGTGGTCAGGGGGTCGTGCATTCCGTGATAAGATGGCTTGCTGCCGGTAACGCAAGGCGACGGCGAGGAGCGTTGGCCGGCTGTCCGGAATTGACGGAAAGGCGATCCAAGGGACACTTCAGGGAGGAATTTGTGAAAGAAGAGCATCCAGACAATTACGACGCAGAGTTGTTATTGCGTCTTTACGATCTACGGCGCGAAGCCAAATTGCGGCAGGGGCGCGAGTGGCTGATGCGGGAGTTCCAGGCAAAATCATTTGATGACTATCTTGCGCAAGCCCCGATGGGTTCGGAGAATAGTGCGTTATTCCGCATGACGGTCACCTACTGGGATATGGCTGCCTCGCTCGTGAACCATGGGCTCATTAACGAGGACCTCTTCTTCGAAAACACGGGTGAGTTCTGGGGTGTGTGGGAGAAAGTCAGGAACGTGGCGCCAACGTTGCGAGAGAAAAACAAGAACCCCATGACGTGGAAGAACCTGGAAACGCTAGCGGAGAAGTACGAGCAGTGGATGGCCAAGCGGGCTCCGGAGGCGTTGGACTGCCTGCGGCAGCGGCTGGCGGGGTCAGCGCCCAAGAAACCGGATTAATCACCCGCGGGGATCTTCTCTCCGGACTGTCTCGCATCTCAAAACAAAACGGGGCCACGCGTGGAAAAACGCGCGGCCCCGGTGAATCTTCTCAGAAGCTAATTGGGTAGCTTTACGGTAACGGTTTTGACCTCGGTATACTGCTGGAGGCCGTATTCGCCGAGTTCCCGCCCGATGCCCGACTGCTTGAAGCCTCCGAAGGGCGCCGCGGCGTCAAAGACGTCATAGCAGTTGACCCACACCGTTCCGGCCCGCACGCTGTTGGCAATGGCGTAAGCCTTGCCGATATCGCGAGTCCAGACGGCAGCCGCCAAACCGTACTCGCTACGATTCGAGCGCTCCACAACTTCCTCGATGTCTTTGAACTTCAGGATGCTCATGACGGGGCCGAAAATCTCTTCCTGCGCGATTTTCATGTTGTCCTTGACGTCGGCGAAGACGGTGGGCTCAATGAAGAAGCCGCGATTGCCCACGCGGTGGCCGCCGGCGAGCAGGGACGCCCCATCCTTTTTTCCCGCTTCGATGTAGCTCATCACCTTCTCGAACTGGATGTCGTCGACCTGCGGACCTTGCTCGCTCGCGGGGTCGAAGGGGTCGCCCACCTTGCGCGCTTTGGCGCGCGCCACGCTTTTTTCCACGAACTCATCATAGGCTTTTGCTTCCACAAACAAGCGCGAGCCCGCGCAGCAACACTGTCCTTGGTTGAAGAACAGGGCAAAGTGGGCGCCTTCGATGGCTTGGTCCATGTCGGCGTCGGCAAAAACAATGTTGGGGCTCTTGCCGCCCAGTTCCAGGGTGACACGCTTTAGATTGGACTTCGCCGCCGCTTCCATGATCAGATGGCCGACTTCCGTCGAGCCGGTGAAAGCGACCTTGTCGATGCCGTGGTGCCAGGCGATGGCGGCGCCGGCAGTGGGCCCATATCCCGGCAGGATATTGACCACCCCGGGCGGGAATCCCGCCTCCAGAATCAGTTCGCCCACTCGCAGGGCGGTGAGGGGAGTCTGCTCCGCGGGTTTCAGCACCACCGTATTGCCTGCGGCGAGCGCCGGCCCCAGTTTCCAGGCTTGCATCAGGAGAGGGAAGTTCCAGGGGATGATCTGGCCTACCACGCCGACGGGCTCGTGCCGGGTATAGCAGAAATAGTTCCCCGCAATGGGAATGGTTTTGCCTTGGATCTTGTCCGCCCAACCTGCGTAGTAGCGATAGCAAGCAGTGGTCAGCGGCAGATCAGCTTCCTTGGCAACCTGATAAGGCTTGCCATTGTCGAGCGCCTCGAGCCGGGCCAGTTCGTCGGCGTGTTTCTCAATCAGATCGGCAAGCCGGTGGAGTAACTGACCGCGTTGCGCGGCCGCCATCCGGCGCCATGGCCCCTTTTCAAAAGCCGCCCGCGCGGCGTGGACAGCCTTGTCCACATCCGCCGCATCGGCTTCCGCCACGGGACAGATTTCCAGCCCGGTGGCGGGGTTGATGGTGGGAAAGGACTTGCCCGAAGTACTTTCCACCCATTGGTTATTGATGAGAAGCTTCGTCGCCCGGACGGCGACTTGCGCCTCTAAGGCAGCAGTAGTGGTCGCCATAGATTCCTCCTTGAGTCTTGAATTGAAAATGCCCGTATAAAAGCAAGAATCTAGGAGCTAGAAGTTAGAAGAACGCGGTCAGATCATCCTGTCTTCTGACTTCTAACTTCTAGCTCCTTCAAAGCATAGAAGCCCAGCGACCAAAGACATCACCGGCAATTTCCTGTAAGACAGGCAGATGCCGGGGAATTTGTTCCGCAATCTCGGCGGCCTCGCCGCCCGCCTCGCGGAGCTCGTCCGCAAAGTCCAAAAGCATTTGGGAGATTTGTTCCCGCGTCACCTCTAAATGAAACAAGATTCCATAAGCGTTCTTACCATAACGGAAGGCTTGGCACGGAGTTTGCCGCGACGAAGCCAAGCCTATCGCCTGTTTCGGCAGCGAGAATACATCACCGTGCCAGTGAAAAGGCCAGAACTCAGGTCTGACGCCGGCAAAGAGAGGATCCTGGGCGGCAAACTCCGCCAGCGTCACCGCGTGCCAACCCAGTTCTTTCCTCTCGCCTTTCTTCACCTCCGCACCCAGCACGGCCGCAAGCAACTGGCTCCCGAGGCAAACTCCCATTACCGGTCTTCCCATGGCGAGGGCGGATTCAATCAGGCGCATTTCGTCGCGCAGGAAGGGATACTTGGCCTGCTCGTAGACTCCCATCGGTCCCCCCATTACAATCAGGCCTGCCTTGTCGGCCATCTCCCCCGGCACGGGCTTGCCGACGTGAGTTTCGATGTATTCAATCCCCATTCGGTGGCCCCGCAGCACGTCTTCGATGGTTCCCAAATTTTCACTGGACGCGTGTTGTAAGACCCAAACGCTTGGCAAGTTGTCAAAACCTCTCCGCCCGGAGCATGAGCCTTAAACTAACTGCCAAGCAGACTCGAAAGCCCGCCGGGGCGGGCGGCAGAATGTGGCCCCTGACGGGGCTTGAATCTGCGTCATAGCCCCATTATTTTAACGCCTATGCCCTGCCCGGAGGCGGGCCCACCCTCAGGTAGTGCCCTAATTTGAAATCTCATCCGTTTTCGGGCCAGCCTGCTTTTCCAAGCTCTCAATTCGCTTCTCCAGTCTGGAAATGTGGTTTTGCGTATATATTGCGGAGAAGAAGAAAGCCATTGGGAGAAATCCAATAAAGGCCGGAAACCCTGCTGGCAAAGAAATGGTACTTTGACTCCAGCCAAAAAGGGCGATGCTACTCACAGCCATCGAATATATAAAAGGGATCCAAAGGGAAAGGTATTTTAGCGAAGTTTTCATGTTTTCTATTTCCTTGGGCCAGTTGCACGGCGCATGAAAGCCAAATTAGGACATTACCCACCCTCAGGGCAGCTTGACCACTTCGATGCTTTCCACCATGCGAATCCACCGCGCTCCCTTTTTCTCTTGCGGAACCACGATGCGCACGGGTCCTTGCTTTTCTGGCAAAGGCTTGCCATCAGCGGTGTCAGCGAGGATGATCTTCTGCGATGCGTCGGTGAAGTCCGGGTCAAGTTCGGGTAGCGCAAAGACCACGCGGTACCCGTCGTGAGCCGTCACCAGCACGTAGCTTGCCAGCGCTTTGCCATGCAACTCCTTTCCCAGCGGAGCGCCGGCCTTTCGCAGGATCTCCGTGAGGGCCACGCCCTCGTAGGTTGCGATGGTATCGTGCTCGTTTGCTGTGACCTTGGTCCGCGGCATGGCGGCCAAGTCTTGAAGTGATAAGGCCAGGGGCCGGGCCACCGCCCCGCTCACGCGCAGAACCACCCCCGAGGAAAGCTGGGCCGCCGGCCCAACCGCCTGGAGTGCAAGGATAAGAAGAATGGAAGCCCCCATCGCCATAAAAGCTAGCACCGTTCTTCGCCAATGACAACTCTTAAGCATTGCATCCCCGCCAGAGTAACGCGGACGTGGTTTGCGGGTCCACGGCTTTTCACTCTCGCTGGGCAGAAGATCATGGTGATCATTTATCGCTTGACAACTTTGTGTACTATGTGTAGTAGTACACATATGATTGCGTTCCGCCTTTCCTTCCAGCCCGGCATCTCGCTTTATGAACAGGTCGTCTACGCTGCCAAGAAGGCGGTGGTATCCGGGCAAATGCGGCCGGGGGAGGCTTTCCCCTCGGTCCGGACCTTGAGCAAAGAGCTCAAGATCAACCCCAACACGGCTCACAAGGTCGTCACCCACCTGGTGAACGAGGGGCTTCTGGAGGTCAGGCCGGGTCTCGGAACCGTTGTCGCCGCCCTGCCTCCCTCCACTGCCGGCGAGCGCAGAAGTCTTTTGCGGACGGAATTGGAGCAACTGGTGGTGGAAGCCAAGCGGTTGGGTGTGCGACTCGATGATGTCGCGGAAGCCCTGGCGGAACACTGGAAGAGGCTGGACCCAACCGGCGAAGGGAGGAAGCCATGAATGTAATCCGCACTCGCGAGCTTTCGAAATCGTTCCGCCACACCCATGCGGTCGAGAAGCTGAATCTCGAAATCCCGGAGGGTTCCATCTTTGCTCTGGTGGGGCCCAACGGCGCGGGCAAGACAACTACCATCAAGACTCTCATGAACATTCTGCGTCCCAGCGCCGGGAGCGCCGAAGTTCTGGGAACCGATTCGCGGCGCCTCGGTCCTGCCCAGTTTTCTCAAATTGGCTACGTCTCGGAAAACCAGGAGTTGCCCCTCTGGATGACGGTCGATTACTTCATGTCCTGGCTCAAGCCCTTCTACCCGGATTGGGACAATGCCTGGGCGGAAGAACTGCTTCGGCAATTGGACCTGCCCCGTGGCCGCCGGCTGCAAGAGCTTTCGCGAGGCATGCGGATCAAGGCGGCTTTGGCTTCATCGCTCGCCTACCATCCCAAGCTCATCGTTTTGGACGAGCCGTTTGCCGGCCTCGATTCCCTCGTGCGCGATGAGCTTATTGAAGCTCTGCTGGAACGCTGCGCGGGCGCGACGGTGATGATCTCTTCTCATGATCTCGCGGAAATCGAGACGTTCTCAAGCCACATTGGCTATCTTGACGGCGGGTGCTTGCGTTTTTCCGAGGAGATGACATCGCTCGCGGCGCGCTTCCGCGAGATCGAGCTCACGTTTGACGAGCCGCCGGCTTTGCCCGCCCCCTGGCCACAGGCATGGCTCGGCCCGACCCAGAGTGCGGCCCTTCTGCGCTTCGTCGACTCGAAGTTCAACGCCGATTCCACGCCCGACAAGATCCGCCGAGCCTTTCCCTCGGCCCGCGCGGTGTCGATGAACCCTATGCCCCTCCGGGCCATCTTCGTCTCCCTGGCGAAGTCAACCCGTAAGGCCGCCTGATCGGGAGAACACACAATGCGACAAACCTGGCACATTTTCCTGAAGGACGCCCGAAGACTGCGATACGAAATCATCGTGATATTGGCGTTGACTGCGGCTTACGCTTGGTTGCAGGGGCATTGGAGCCCGCTTTCCAGTCTACAAGCACGCAGGCTGAATCAAATGGCTGGCATGGTGCGTGTTTTTCTGCTGCCATTGGCTTGGTGGTATCTGACCTCCCAGGCCGTCTATGGAGAGCCGCTGCCCGGAGACCGGCAGTTCCGGGTTACGAGGCCCTATCGCTGGACCAGCCTGCTCGGTGCCAAGCTGCTCTTCGTCGCCACTTTTGTGAACTTTCCGCTCTTACTCGCCGATTGTTTCATCGTGACCCGGCAAGGATTTCATCCTTGGGCCAGTCCTGGGGGCATCATTTGGCACCAGGTCGCGGTATCTGCCGTGTTTTTTCTTCCCATGATTGCGGCGGCCTGCATTACGACCAGCTTCGCCCAACTGATATTGGCGGGTTTGACTATCATCGTCTCCCTCATTGTCCTCACAGCTTTACTTGGCCCCGGAGGGGATGCCGTTGGGATCAACTTGGAGGGGGGGTGGGTCCACGGGTTGCTCACCTGCTTGATTCTGCTCTCGGCCGCGGTGGCCATCATGATCTTGCAGTACCGCACCCGGCGTACCTGGGTCTCGCGCATGATTTTCGTCGCGGCTTTGCTGCTCGTGCTGTGCTCCGGTAGACTCCTGCCTTGGGACACAGCGTACGCCTTACAGTCGCGCCTCCTCAAACCGCGCATCGATACCTCACCCATCACCGCCGTTTTCTCCCCGGGAAGCGGCCCACCCCCAACAGGGTCGCCCGCACCTCAGAACGCCGTGCGCGTGAGTTTGCCGATTCGTCTCTACGGCGTACCCTCCGGAACCACGGCTGTAGTCGACGCGATGCGGGCAGAGTTGACTCTGCCCGACGGCAATCCCCTGAAAACGTTGCTGTTCTTCGGAGAAACCCCGCCTGACACGGTTTGGCATGACATGCTCGTCGAGCGGAGCCTCTTCGAACAGGTGAAGGGCACTCCCGTGCGGCTCCACCTCACTATTCGCCTGACGGTGCTCGGCAACCCTCAAACGGAGGACGTGCCGCTGGGGGGAGGCCAGTATCACGTGCCGGGTGTCGGACTCTGCGAGTTTGATCCGTGGGGACCTGGCCGGGCCGCGCTTAGCTGCCGGACGCCATTTCGCCAGCCCGCCTACGTCCTAGCACGGTTCGATAGATTCGATAAGGAAGTGCCTAGTGAGCAGCAGCGAGTGGATTACTCACCCTATCCTGCGGAGTTTGGCATCAGCCCGATTTCGGACACTTCTTGGCTCGCACCGGCAGGCGCCACAACCGTGGCTTTCACCACCATGCAGCCTTTGGCGCACATTCGCCGCGAACTCGATATCCCGAATGTGCAACTGGCAGAGTTTGCCAACTGACGGCTTGAACAGAGGCTGCGTCCGATACACGCAAATCACTTCGAAATCCTGCGGTGGGCGGGCCGCCGATCCTTATAGCGGTCGAGCGGGGCTTTCTGGTTATTGGGAAAGGCTCGGAGGTAACCAGAGTACGGTTGACTGTCTCTATCCTCTGGTGCCGACAGAAAGCCCCCCTATATCAATCCGATGAAGCTGCAGAAAGAGCTTGACAAGACCAATCTATATATGTAGACTTTGTCCATGAAAACTCCCCGCATATCGCCGGAGACTCTCCTGGTGCTGGAAAGGTTCTTGGAGCGCCCTACCGACTGGCGCTACGGTTACGAACTCAGCCGCGAAACCGGGCTCAAGTCCGGGACGCTTTACCCCATTCTCATGCGCCTGGAAAAGTACTCGTTGCTGGAAGCCTGCTGGGTGGCGACCGAAGACGGAGTGCCGCCGCGGCACACGTACCGGTTGACGCCGAACGGATTGGAATTGGCCAGGAACAAGCTGGCCGAAGCGCGCCCGCGCTCGATGGTGCGGCAACCCGCCTTCTGTAATGGGTGATAATGATGCTGGAAACGCATCTCCGCCAAGCCGCGACCGTGCTCCTGGAATCCGCGATTCGCATCGCGCCGCCCGACACGCGCGACTGGGGCCGGGCGATGGCGGGCGAGCTCAACTACGTGGAAGGCCCCTGGGCGGCGGTGATGTGGGCGGCCGGCGGTGCGAGCGTTCTTGCCAAACAAGCCCTTGTATCCCTATTCATTCCGGGCCGTCGCGGGCAGGATCTGGTTCCTGACGGAGGGCTTTTCGCCAAGAACGCCTCCCTGCGCAAAGCGGCACTCGTCATCGGCGGCGCGTGCGTGCTGGCGGCTCTGCTGTTTTTCGCCGCCCCGCCGTTCCGCCAGGCGATCGGGGTTGCGCTGAGGCCTTGGTCCTTCATGTTTCGAATGGCTTCTGGAAATATTCAACCGGGTATTACAACCCTCGCCAAGCAGACGGAGATGCGCCACGATCCCGAGGGGCTGGCCTTCTGCGCCGTGCGGCTCCAAGACGCCCATGAGAGCGCGCGGCAGGCGGAGGAAGCCGTCCGGCTCGACCCCAACCTCCTTTGGGTTTACGCCGTCGTCGCCATGCGCCATCCTGAACTAAGAGAGACGAGCCAATGGGTCGAGAAGCTCGAGCGATGGGATCCGCAAAATGCCCTTTTTCACTTGATCGCTGCGGAGTCAATTGTGCGGCCTCATCATCCCCTTGGAACATGGGCGCCGCCGAATCAGGACCAGGACCAAGCATGGCGCACCGCCATGGCGGCGGCATTCCAGTCTCCGAAATTCGATGATTATCTGGACCGGGTGGCGGACCTTACACGCAAGGTCGTGGCCCGTTATGGTTTCTACGATCCTTATGAGGTCGAATCCCGAGCAGAACTTGACCTGCCACGCTCCGCCATCGAGAATTCCGAGCGGTTTGCCTTATCCCTTCTTCGCTCCGGGCAAGAACTCGAAGCCCGCGGTGACTTGCAGGGTGCGCGTGAACAATACTGGGCGGTGGCACGCTACGGCCAAGTGATCGATTCTCAGGGACACACCGGATTTGAGCATTGGGGCGGCACTTACCTTCAGTCTATGGCCTACAAACCGCTTAAGGCGCTTTCTGAGAAGGAGGGAAATTCCGCCGAAGCCGCACTGTTCGGTTACCTCGCGGCAAAACTCGATCCCGTCAAGGGAGAGCACGCAAGTGTCCCAAAAGAATCGGCCTTTGGGCTGGATACTTCCCGACGGAACGCCGCGGTGGTAGAGATTTCGGGGCTAATGATTCTCATTTTCTCCGGGCTCGTGGTGATAGCTCTGACGATCCTGATCGCCGGCACGCGCCGCAGTGCGGGGCCGGCGGCTCAGCGCGCCAAGCCCGTGGCCACCATGGTCGTTTTGACCAGCGCGGTGGGCTTGTTGTTCTCGTCCGTCACGCTTTACCTAACCTATCGCCCTTACTGGTATATCTTCCAAAGCGCCATCCTAAATGGTGACCGGGTCCAGACCCGCGACCTTCAAGAGTTTCTAAGCTCCATGCAGATGCTACCCGGCGTTCCACCACGCCTTTATTTGTTGCTGGACGCTCTGCTTTACTCCCGTTCGCCCAGCTTTCTGTTCTATGTCTGGACGGGCGTGACCCTGCTCGGGGTAAGCGGTCTGGTCCTCATTCTTCTGCGACACCTCCTAGGCCACCCACGCTCTCACGCGCCGTAGTCGCGCCGGCGCCTTGCCGGCCATGGAAAACGCTGCCACCATGGCAGCGCTAACACAATAGTTCCGGGTAGTTTCCAGGTTGTGCCACGGCCCCCGGCCTGGCAGTTGGCAGGGAAGGGCTGTGCCGACCGAGGGTAAGTGTGTGTCAAAAAGCAGGCTTGCGCAGAGCCCAACTCTGCGGCCTGAACTGGCAGCAGGTGAAACATGAATTTAACTCGACGTCAGGGTCGCGTGATCGATCTTCATTCAGTCGCACAGTAGGAGAGGGGGCTCCCTTGCGAAAAATCAGGTGGATCGTGCTAGTCGCGTTAGTGCCTTGCTTTCCGCTCCGGGCGCGGTCCCAGGGCGTTCCAATTATTTCGAATTACACGGTGTTCGGCGGGTTCACGACCGTGCGGAATCGGTTCGACTACGGCCCACCCGGTTGCGCCTGCCCAGGTCCAACTTTCTACGTGCGCGGTTGGGAGGCTTCAATCGAGCGCAGGGTCGCGGCGTGGGTCGGCATAGTCGCCGACGTTAGCCAGCAGTATGGAACTGCCTCCGGAGGCCCCTTCGTGGGCGCGCAGCAGGAGAACCAGGCCTTCGCGCTGTTCGGGCCGCAGTTCTCGCTGCGCGCGAGTCATCGGGCAATCCCCTTCGGTCACGTCCTTATCGGCCCGAGCTACGGGACGGCGTTCGAGGAGTATCAGAACGGGCCCACCCCATCAACGTCGAAGGTGCTTGACTTCACGACTGCCGTCGGGGGCGGCGTTGACATCAAAATCACGGGCCCCGTTTGGATTCGGGCGATCCAAGTGGATTACCTGCACACGAAGACTGATTTCAACGGCGATCACGCGACACAACTGCGAATTTCGGCAGGTATCGCCTTCCGGTTTTGAGCCGTCCTTCGAGGCGGCATGCGCCACAGCAAAGGAGATAACTGGGACAGGGGGAGTCACCATGCTGATGAAAAGACTCATTCCGACAGCAGCTTTATTCTTCCTAATTCCCATCGTCGCGCCGGGTCAGAACGCTACGCCGAGAGCAGAGGTCTTTATCGGCGGTTCAACCCTGTGGGAGACAACGCCGCTCCACTATCGGTTTACCAATCCTGGCTTTGGTTTGGCCTTTACCTACAAGCTCAATCGTTTCGTGGGCTTGGAAACCAATGTCAGCGCCTTTAAGAACGCCACTCCGGGTGCGCCGGTCTATGTGGACCGCTTCCGGCTTCTGTTGGGCCCGCACGTCGCGCATAACGCCAACTCACGAGTGAGTTTGTTCGCGCACGCCCTGGGAGGACTAACACGTGGGCAAGAATGCACCTCTGATTGCCTTCTTTACAGGTATCCACCGGGTCCCCTGGCGGGTGCTCGGGCGGACGGAAACGCCTTGACGGTTGCCATGGGTGGAGGCGTGGACGTGCATATCTTTCGCAACTTCTGGTTTCGTCCCGTCCAGGCCGACTATGTGCGCGTATTCCGCCCATACGTCGCCTTAATCTTCCCTCAGTCAACCCCTGAAAACGATCTGCAACTGGCGTTCGGATTCACATTCCGCTTCGGCAGCCGAGATAAGACGGGCAAGCATTAGCAAAGCGCTGGAAAAGGCGGGTGCCGTGCATGCCGCAGCCCCGGAAACCCAATCGGGAGATTCTGACTTGGATCTCCGATGGGAACGATCCCCCGGAGGGGTGAAAACTGAAGATACTCATTGCGACATCGGTCTTGTTACTTGTCCTTCCCATGTTCGCGTCGGCACAAGATGGAAGCCATCAGTATCGGGGTGAGGGTTGCGTATTTGTCGGCGAAGGGGAATACCCCCTAGATTCTGCCCACTACGGCATCAGCCACGTAGGCGGGGGCGGGGAAGTTCTGCTCCTTAAAGGGTTCAGCGTAGGCAGCGAACTTGGCGCCATGGGCTGGCGCGGCGATGGCGTGGGCTTATTCTCGATTGACCTGTCCCACAGCCTCCTTCGCGCCCGAAGCAAATCGAAGATTATCCCATTTCTGGAGGGTGGCTACACTCGCGCCTTTGGCAATAGGGGATTCACATTAACCGAAACCATGTTTAACTTCAGCGCCGGCTTGCACTACTGGGTGTTCAAGCGAGTAGGTCTGCGCCTGGAGTTTCGAGACTACGTCGCTCACGAACATGTCCTTTTCGGAGTCCCCGACCATTACTGGGGATTTCGTATCGGCTTGGCGCTCCGGCAGGACCAGGGGCCGGCGCAAGCCCGCGTGGCGGAGACCTATTTTCAAGGTCCCGGGATTCTTGTGCCCTTCGCATCACACTCGGCCGCCAAGGCGTGACAAACAAAACCATGCCGCGACATGGCCCATTAGGAATTGGGGTAAAATGCCTCTATACAAGGGTTGGGGCTGGCCTAGAGCGATGGATTTTGACCTGCGGTTGTTCCCGAGGGAGAGCGAAAATATGCACCCGGATGGAGAGTCACGTGGTGCTGGAAAGACCGGCCGCAGGGTGTTGGCCGCCGCACTCTTGCTTATTTGCTCAAAACCCATGGTGGCGCAGGACGTTGAGCGGCATTTGATGCCTGACCAAGGGCAGCTCAGCGAAATCTCCGCGGCAAAGAGTATGGCGGGTGCAAAAGGTGCACCAATAAACACGGGCGCCGCCGAAACTCCGCCGGATGCTCCGCAGCCTCAGACCTCCGCGCCGTCTCCAAATCCGCAGACTTCTCCGTCGTCAGAGCAAGCACCGGCTTCGGGTGGAAGCGGTTCTGGTGTCATTGCCGTTCTGCCTCCGGCCATAAGCCGCGAGCGCCTCGCGCCGGAAGACAAGTTTCAAATCTACTTCCATGAAAATTTTGGTCCGCAGAATTTCATTCTTCCCCCATTCGGAGCAGGTTTCTACATGCTGAATCCGCCGCGCCGCTATCCGCGCCAATGGGAGGACGGTGGGGGAGCCTTCGGGAGATGGTATGGAGAACAGATCGCGACCAGCACCTCGAACCGGACGGGACAACTTCTGGTTGAGGTTGCCTTGCATGAAGATCCACGCTACGTTCCGTCCGGCAGCACGAATGCCCTGGTTCGAACCTTTCATGCCGTTGCCTTTAGCTTCGTCGATAAAACCGATTCCGGACACAACACATTCGCGTTTTCCAACTTCGCTGGCGCGGCGGCAGGCGGTTTCGTCGGAATGGGCTTTCTGCCGGATGGATATAACGATGTCACGCATGCCGAGCGGCGCGCGCTGCGAGGCCTGGAAAGCGACGCGATTCGCAACATTGTAACGGAGTTTCGACCAGAGTGGGCACCCATCTTAAGAAAGATACACATCCCAAGCATTCTTCCCGAATGGTGGACTCCCAAGCATCCACAGCACCCTTAGAGACTGAAAGACGCGGACCGGGCGGGTCCGAGCTATCCCCGCTCTTCCGTGGGGAAGAACTTCCTCGTATAAAGGATGAAGACTAGAAGCACCGTCATCATCACAATCGATCCCACCCAGATGACCGGCAGGAACTGAGGGAACTGTTCGTAAATGCGGAGAGTCTGGTCATTGTAACCAATTTCCTTAAACAATTGCAGCAGATCAGGATGGCGGAGGTAGGTAACCAACATGGAGATTGTCCAAAAGCACGCGGTAAACAAAGCGATTTGCCAGCCAATGAGCTTTTGCCGGAAGATGGCCCAGGCAGCGTAACCACTCAAAACGGAGATTGTCAGCAAAAAGAGAAAAGCCGCCGCTCCGTGCAGGATGACACCAAACACAAAAGCCACCCGGATGAACAGCGTTAAGAACACCGAGAAAGCACCCAGGGCCTGCCACACACCCAGGATCGCCAGCGGAATCGGGAGTTCTGGAGCGGCAGTACCTCCCGCCGCGGGCGTACCGACTTGAGCCCCTTTCTGTGCGAGACACGTTGCCTTCACGCTTTTGCGAGAATAGAAGAACAAGAATATCGCGGGCAGCAAGACCATCAAGACCGCCATGACCGCGATCATTCCTACTATGATGGCGTGCTGAATCCCTGGTAGCACATTGCCAGGCTGCTGTCGCATGATCATGGGGATCATGAACGCCATAATAAGCGTCGTCAAGAGTCCGAGACCCAACCACAAACCACTCACCACCAACATGAGAATGCGGGCCCAGTTCTTGCACCGAATCGAACCTATCCCACCCGTAAAGAACACAGCAGCCAAGAGCCCGTATTGAAGGCCCACGAAGGCCATGAGGATGCGTGGGGACAATGCACTTGGGGGCATTCTGGCTGCCGCCGGCCCGAAAAATACAAACGCAGTAAACAGGATCATGAGCAGGAATGCGCAGCCCATCAAAATCTCGATGACCCCAAAAGCAATGAGCCAGCCGCGCCGGCTCTTGTAAGGAGGTGGAACTGCGACGGGCAGTGTTGAGTCCATAATTCATTATCTCGTTTCCATTAGAATTGAAGAGCCTATCGCTCGACGTATACACCCGAAGGCGGGGGAATTCAAGCGACGAAATGGCATGGCTTTGCGGATGGGCTTCTTGAAACCTCAAGGTCAATGGATTTACAATGCCTTCGCCACTTGATAATGGAAAACCCACACCCCCTGTATAACGGAGATACTGCATGGCTTTGATTCAATTCACCAAGAACCATACGGACCACTCAACGGACAAGGGATACCAGTTCGAGTTCTTTTGCGACCGCTGCGGGAACGGATTCATGACTGCTTTCAAACCCTCAATGACGGGCTACGCGGGCAGCGCGCTGCGTGCCGCCGGCGATCTGTTTGGAGGCGTCTTTGGCCGCGCCAGCTCCAGCGCTTATGAAATCGAGCGAGCCGTCCAGGGCACCGGCCATGACAAGGCTTTTCACGAAGCCGTAGAGGAAGTGAAGCCCAACTTTCGCCAGTGTCCCAAATGCGCCAAGTGGGCTTGCCTCACCTTGTGCTGGAACCAGAAACGCGGCCTCTGTTACGACTGCGCGCCCAATATCGAAACCGAAATCGCCGCGGCCCAGGCGCAAGCCACCGTGGCGCAGGTTCAGGAAAAGGTCCGCGGGCAGGATTTGACCAGAGATCTCGACCTGACCTCGGAAGCTGCGGCCCTCTGCCCCAGCTGCGGCGCTCGCACCCAGGGCGCCAAGTTTTGCCCCGAGTGCGGCCAGCCACTCCATCCCAAGACGGAGTGCCCGCGCTGCGGAACGAAGTTTGAAGCGGGAACCAAATTCTGTCCGGAGTGTGGGCAGAAGATCGTGTGATCCGGTGATCGGGTGATCGGATGAACCCAGGAAACCCATCATATGATCTTGGCGCGTCCGAAAATGAACGACCTCACGCCAAGACGCGGAAACACGCGAGACGAGATACCTTTCATTTGGTTTTATTGGCAATGGAGGTGAGGAGCTAGCCACTAAGTACTAGCCACTGGCCACCCTTCTGAACATGCCGACCTTCTCGGGAAAATTTCAGTACTTAAATTCGGACGCCTCCGCCCTGCAAGCGGGCCCGTGCCGGGTGTCGTTTGAGGCGGAGACTCTCACCCTGACGCCGGCCTCAGGCGCGCCGCTGGCTCTCGACTTCGGCGATATCGACGTCTTCCTCCCCGGCGAATACGACCTGACCCTAACCCTCTACACCGGCAAGAAAATCCTGCTGAACCAATTTGGCAAGACCTTCCAGAATCTCAGCCACGACCTGCTGGAAGCGTATCGGAAACGCCTGCTGCAATGCCTGCTGCTGGAAGACCTGGAAGAGATTACGCGCTTCGACGGCACGGTGCGCTTGGAGTCGCCGGCGCGCGCGTTTTCGAGTCCGGCGGAACTCCGGCTATACAAGAGCAATCTCGCCGTGCTGCCCACCCAGGCCACGGGCCTGCAATGGCGTTTCGCGGATATTGACGCGGTGAGCTTCGACGAAACCACCTGGGCCGTGGCGGCGGAGTCCGGCGACGAGCGCCTGGCCATCTCCAAGCTCGCCAAGCGCACGGAAGAATTTCGCGAACGCCTGACCAACGCCATGGATGAACTGGCGCAACAAGGCGCCGAGACCGTCCACGGCCTGTTCCCTTTCCTGAGCCCCGACCAGTTTCAGCAGGCCGCGGTGCTGATGAAAGAGGGCCGCGCCGCATCGCTCGCCAAGCTACGGGCCATCGATCCCAAGACTGAGCAGGCGCTTACCACCAACGTGGTGGATGCCAAGCTGAAGCCGTACTTCGACGCCCTGCTGGCACACGTGCCGGCGGGAAATTACTACGCTGGTTTCAAGCTGCTGCGCAAAGACGAGGAACAAGCAGAACAAGAGCAGCAGCCTCACGAGGCAGGGGAAGGCGCCACAGAAGCCGCCGGCGCCGAGGCCGGAGCGGAAGAGGCTGCGGAGCCCTCTGCCGAACCCGAGGCGGACACCGACAATGAGGAAGAAGCGCAGCCCATTCTGCACTGGTTCTTCCTGCCGCTGGCGGCGAAATCCGGCGCGAAATATCCAAGCAACCTCGTGGCCTGGGAAGCCACCTCGCGCTCCGGGCGCGCCACGTATTTCTTCCGGCTCGTACCGCTGGAGCAAGCCGCGCAATTGCAGGATGCGTCGAAAAGCGCGGCATTAGTCGAAACCGCCATTCGGCAATTGAATCGCGCCATCGTTCTGCTCAACTTCCGGCGTGAGCCCATTTACCTGCCTGACGATTCCCTGCTGCTCCAGCCGCGCTTCCGCCGCTACGCCATCGCCTGCCGCAAGCTCCCGGAGCTTGTGCGGCTGCGCTCGTCGTTCCTCGGCCGCGCCATCCATACCACGCCCGCCGCCTGGCAGAAACAATTTGAGTCTTATCTGGCGAAAGCGTACACCCGCGCCCAAGGTGTAGAGTAAGGCTCTCCACAGCCCTGCGGGCCGGCGCTACCTTACCGCCAATCCCCTCGCGCAAACGGACAAAGGAAAGTCACCCTATTGGTGCTCGATCGCGAGAATATCGTGGTACTCGTCGATCGAAATCCGATCAGGATGGGCCGACAGGGGAATCTGGACGGGAACGGTCGATGTCCCCTTAATCTTGATATATCCCATCCACTGTATGCCCTTGCCCATGGTCAAGTACAGAGGCACGCGCATTTCGAACTGGTCCGACACTCCCGATTGAGTCAGGGAGCATTGCATGATAGTTTTGCCTCCGGGGCCGGGCTTCAACTCGTAATGGAAGTCATACGTGGGGATCTCCGTGCCATAGACGTACTCGTTGAAGAACCAATCCATCGGCTCGCCCATGTGTTTTTCCACCATGCGTTGGAACTCGGCCGTGGAGGCATTGCGGTAGGCGTAAGTGGTAACGAAGTCGTGCATCATATCAATAAAATGCTGGTCGGGATCATGTTGCCTGGGGTCTTCCATAAATAGACGGATCATTTCCAGGACGTAAGCCCCCTTGGCGTAAATCAGTTCATAGTTTTGGGGTTCCAACTTGGCGTTCAACTGGTAATTGAGGTAGAGCGGGCCCACATCGACGGGCCGGTGCCCAGCCGCATTCTTGGAAAGAAGGAAACGGCGCTTGAGGTCCCAATAGTCACGAATCTTCTCCGTATGAGCCCTGCTCACATGGACGCTCGCGGAAAACTCGGCAAACCCCTCCGACAACCATTGGTCGCGATAGGTCTTCCACCCCACCAAGTGCCCCCACCACTGGTGCGCCATCTCATGGATGGCGACCACGTGGTAAAACTCTCTTGCCTCTGCCGACTGCTGCAATCCAAGGAAATGTCGCGTGGTAGCATCCAAAAGGGAATCGTAAGGGAGAAAAATGAGTGTTGGCCAGCTCTGCCCATACCCCCTGACAGGCTGCTCGGTAACCGAAACTGTTTTGAAAGGAAGCGGCCCAAATAGATACTGGTAAAGCATGAGCGCCTGGTAACTAAGTCCGGCGGCATATCCCAACATTGAGGCGGTATTAATCCCCCCTCGCAGGGGGCTATACATGGCCGCCAGGGCCATCTCATCAGGTACTTCATTGCCGCCGTAAGCCGTCACCGTCAGGTTGGCGTCGGACTGGCTTTTCTGCGCGAAATCACCGTAGTTAAAGCCCACGACGCTCAAAGGAACATCCGAATCCCAGTCGGTAACCAGTCCTTCCTTATCCTTTGTCGACTTCACCAGACGGCCGGTCCCCAGGAACGTAAACCTCTTGGGAGAAACAAAATGCAGCGTGTATCTGGCACGGTCGTCGAAGGCGCCGAAGCTGGGAAACCAGCTTTCCCGCGCGGTCACATAAAAGAGCCCCGGCCCCATCTGGTGCACGATGCGGCTGTCCCTGGTTGAGTCCTCCGCGTAAACAATCTTGAGGTTGTAAACCTTTCCGGGCGCCGCCGGCTCCGGCAGGATGATCCAAGGGTCGCTGTCCAATTCGCGTGCCTCCTGAATAACTGCCACTTTCTTGCCCTGGGCCTCCTGGAGGGAGGAAATTCTGAGCACGCTCTCCAGGCTGAGCGGCAAGACGCGCGCCGTACCTCCCGGCACCTCGAACTCCATGGAAGCCGTCGCGGAAAGCCGATTGTCCTTGGCGATCTCGGCGTCGATGTACTCCTGGCGGCAATGTGCGAGCAGGGTCCGGTGTTCAGGCCAAGCCGTGTGCGCGTACTCCTCCGTCCGGTGAAAGCCTGCCCACCACTCGAAGTACTCGTCACGGTTGTAGTGGATCAGCATGACCTCTTCGTCATTGGCGAAGCCCGGCAAAAGCAAGGGATCGCGATTCCAACTGATCTGGTAAAGCAGGTCGCCGTGGTGATGGCCCTTGAAATCCGCCAGAAAAAAACCCTTGCTGGAAGGATCGGTCAGGTCGGCCAACATGCGCGCCGCCAAATTACGCATTTCCAAATTGCCCTGCCGCTGGTTGTTCCACCAGGCGTTGAAGCTCTCCGCGTACTTCTTCTCGGCGGCCCCGAAAGCTTGCGTCGCCATGTCCGCATTGGCCCCCGCTCGCATTCTCATCATCTCCTGCAACTGGCTGGCGGAATCATCAGTGAAGAAGAAGACGGCTTGCTTGAAGTCGTCTTCGAGCACGGGCCCGCCGGCGAAGCGCGCGAGTTGGCGTTGCAAGGGGGGGGTGGGGGCCTGAATGCGAACCGACCCTTGACCTTCAAAATATGCGGCGAGGACGCGGCCGCCCACCGGCTCGGCAAATGTCATGTGACCGTCTTTAAACGTAAACGTGGCAGCGTCACGTCGCCATGCCACATTCTCCGTAACCGCCCACTGCGTGCTTCCCTGCAGGGAACGAAGCTGCGCATAAACTTTCAGCAAATCCTCAGAGGGCGCAGTGGCCAGATCCGCCGCCCGCGCACCCAGCGCGAAGCTGAGACACAACACCAAAATGCAGGTTCGGGTAAACATGAAGGTAACCTCGGGGATATGGCCGGAAAGTAATTCGGGAGAAGGACAAAGCGTTATTCTTCATACATTAGCGCACATCTTATTCCCGACACTGAGGCGAGTCAACCTGCTTTCTCCTTCCATAGTCTGCCGCCAGCGCAGGGCGAAGTCCAGCGGACTCGAAGATGAACATTCAAGGCGCACGCGAGATCCGCGCTTGCCGTTCGGCGGATCATTGTCCAGAAATGGGGTTCGGGTCCTTGGCAATGACGGGAAGACACGGTGTAAGTAAACCGTGGGAGTTGCGCGCACCACCCCCATAATCGGAAAGTCAGGAATGTCTTGCGGCTGGTAGTTTTCCCTCGATGCGAAACCCCCGGTCAATTGCTGGTGGCCACGGACAGTGCTTTCCTGTCCGTGGGGTTTTCCCTCGATGCGAAACCCCCGGTCAATTGCTGGTAGCCACGGACAGTGCTTTCCTGTCCGTGGGGTTTTCCCTCGATGCGAAACCCCCGGTCAATTGTAGCGGCAGTCGTGGCTGCTGGAAGGCCTTTGAACCGGGTGGTAATCTGCCGGCGTGTCCAATGTTCACCGTCTACGCCATACGGACTGCATTTTCTTTGTGACTGTCAACCTGCGCCCACGATTCACGCGATTCGACGAATCTGAATACGATTTGCTCCTCAAGGTATTGGAGGCTTCGCGGCAGCGGTTGGGATTCTTACTCTGCGGCTATGTTTTGATGCCCGACCACTGGCGCGCCCTGGTCCAGTTACAACAATTTCGCCTTGGACAAGGCAACGGTGGCGGCATGCCCCATGCAGATTGACTACGTGAGATTGCCCTTGGGTTATCGCGCCTGAGAAAAGCCCACGGACAGGAGAGCACTGTCCGTGGCTACCCGCTGAGATACAGTTCAGGCCAGCGGAATTTTGACTTTTAATTACGAGGCGAAGGATGGGGCAGGCGTCGACAATCGAGTGGACCGAATCCACGTGGAACCCGCTCACGGGCTGCACCAAGATCAGTCCGGGGTGCAAGCATTGCTACGCCGAGCGGATGGCCCTGCGGCTCAAAGCCATGGGCCAGCCGAACTACGCCGACGGCTTCGAACTGGCGCTCCACGAGAACGCCCTGGAACTGCCGCTGAAATGGAAGAAGCCGCAGACCATCTTCGTGAACTCCATGAGCGATTTGTTCCACAAAGACGTGCCCGTGGAATTCATCGCTAAGACCTTCGATGTGATGCGCCGCGCCGACTGGCATAAATTCCAGGTCCTTACGAAGCGGTCGGACCGGTTGCTGGAACTGTCGCCCATGCTTCCGTGGGCGCCGCACATTTGGATGGGCGTCAGCGTAGAGACCCTAAAATACACGTCGCGCATCGACCACCTTCGCCAAACGGGCGCGATGGTCAAATTCCTCTCCCTCGAACCGCTCCTAGGGCCACTGCCCGGCCTGAATCTGGAAGGCATCGATTGGGTGATCGTGGGAGGCGAATCCGGCCCCGGCGCCCGCCCCATGAACCCGGCCTGGGTTTTGGAGATTCGCGACCAGTGCCTGGACGCGCGCGTCCCGTTTTTCTTCAAACAGTGGGGCGGAATGAGAAAGAAAAAAGCGGGCCGAGAACTCGAAGGCCGGACGTGGGATGAGATGCCGACAGCGGCACCAATCCTGCCCTAACACGAGCAACCAAGCTGCGCGCCTCATGGTCCGCGGCTTTTCGTTACCGTTTCACGCCGCTAACGGGCAAGAAGTTCGTTGAGCAACCTCTTCCACTCATCTTCAAAAACAACTTCGTAGGTGATCTCTTTTCCTTGCATCGCCGGAACGAGTTCGTTCCACGTCTTGAGCGTTGCGTGCTTATTGCAAAGCGCAAATACAGATTTCTTGTAGTCGGTGTTTTCGTTCTTGAGGTGCAATCCCTTTGTCTCCAGGACGAAGACCTTCCGGTAATCCTCTTTGGTCGCGGTGGCGCCGTTGGTGGTGAAAATGAAATCGGCATAAATTCGCGATTTCTGCCAACCCTGCACGTAGTAGCCGTGGTGGGGAATGTTTCGGTACCAGAAGTAAAGCCGGCTCTGCTCGTCCAGGAAGCTTGCCACCTCATGCTCGAGAGAATTCAGCGAATCCGCCGCCATCGGTTCATACAGGTTCAGTATGAATTGATTGCCGTCGAGCCGCGTCGCCTTTACAAAAGGCTTCCGGATTTCGACCTTTTTGGGTGGGCGGTTCACCCCCAGGTCATGCAGGACGACCATGAAGCGCATCTGGTCTTCATTCAACAATTTGTTGAACACTTCTTCAGCCAGGCGGTCGCGCTCGTGTTCCAGACGCTTCCGAAGTTCTTCAAGAATGAAAACCAGGTTATTGGCGACGACCCGCTCTTTTCCCTGCCACTTCGTCAGTAGCTCAGTAAACGTTCGCTCGACAAACTCGTACCCGACCCAGGGATTCGGCACGGTATCCAGCAGGTGCGCCGCCGCGTACGCATAGTCAAGCTTCAACTCACCGCCCCCATTTAGACTTTGCGCCGCATCGCGCTGCAAGCCGGCCAGGTCCTCGACCAAGCCAGCGCGCAGTTCCACATCGCGCTTTTCCTCCAAGCTCAGCGTCAAGTTGAACAACGGAGAGATGTCTGCTTTGTCCCACGGCACGCGGGAGAGAATATCCTCCTCATAGCTTACCAGTCGCCAGTCCTTTCCATCGGGGATAAGAAAAGCCGGCAGGACCATGTTCGCGGCAGCCGCCCTGAAGATCTCGCGCGGCGCCACCCGCTCGATCTCCGCAGTCTCGAGGTCCTTTGCATCCATTACGACGCGGCCTTCCATCCCTTGCAAGCCTTCGCGGCTGAAACCTTGCCGGATTTCCTCCAATAGTTTGGTGCGCTGGAAGCAAAACACGTAACTCTCGTCGAGCGCGGTCACGTGTGTCTTGCGCGCGTAGGGCTGACGCAGAATGCGCCCCACCAGTTGGGTCAGCGCCGTCTTGGAATGGGGGTTGGTCAGAATCGTCAGCACGTAGGCAAAGGAGCAATCCCAGCCTTCTTGCAGAGCTTGCTTGGTAATGATGTAGCGAATGGGGCAGTCTCGCGACAATAGTCCACCGATGTCCTCAAATTCCTTCAGCTCGTCAATCTCCGCTGACTTTACCGCAATCCAATCCTTCGGGACTCCCTGTCCAATCAGGTACTCGCGGACGTCCTCGGAGTGAATCCATTGGCTACCGCGTTGTTCCTTGCCGGTTCGCTCCACCTGAACAAGGCAGATGGGCCGGATATAAACGTTGGTGTTGGCCTCGTAGGCGCGGGCTTTCTCCTGCAAGTTATCGCGCCGCTCCATCGCCGCCCGCATCGTGTCCCGCCAGTTGGTGCTGGCCTTGTTGATGACGTGCAAGTCAAGCCTGATCATTTCATCCTGATGGAGTTCGGTGCCGCTGATGGTCACCAGCTTGTTGGACTCGCGCGGTGGCGTGGCCGAAAGCTCCACGATCATGCAGGGGTTCAGATTCCTTAGCGTGTTCTGCGCTTGCGCGCTGTAGGCCTTATGCCCTTCGTCAAGAATGATCAGGGGCTCCAGGAGTCGAATCGTGTTTCCCAGCGATGTCTTCACCTGGCTTCCCCAAAAGGGATCCGCCGAATCGAAGGTTTGGAGATTCGGGATGCGCTCCAGCAGTTTGGCGTGTCCATCCTTGTCTTCCTCGGGAGGGAAAAACGCCTGAAAGGCCCCGCTGTCCCGGAACATCCGCAGTGCTTCCTTGTTGGCCCGTGACGCCGAGGGAAGCATCAGCAGCAGCACGGCAAGGTGCTCATCCACGTCCTGAGGCGTGAACCCGTCCGCCTTTTCCAGAATCAGCGTCCTGCCCGCCGAGACCATGTCCAGATGCTGGCGGTAGGGATCATCACGGTCCTTCAAGCGCAACAAGGTCTGCCGGTAAATCTGTAGGGTGGGCACAATCCACACCACCAACCCGGTCTGTCGCTGGCGGTAGATGTTCTGCACCAAATCAATGGTCTTCACTGCTAAAAGCGTCTTGCCGCCACCCGTCGGAATCTTGAGGCAGAACACGGGCAGCGGTCGCCCAAGCCCGTCCTTCTTCTTGAGGTACATTCCGCCGATGCGTGCCTTCTCCCAAGCCTTCTCGGCAAAATCGAACAGCCATTCATCGTCCTGGCGCGCCTTTCCGCGCCAGACAATAAGCTGTTCAAGGAAGCGTTTCACTTCCCGCAGCGCGCGCTCTTGATAATCCTTCAGTCTCATCGTCTGGGCTTCGCTGCCTTGTAGATTTCAAACGGTAACTGGCAGAACTCGATGCGCTGCTCTTCGAGATGGATGCTGTCCAGATATTTCGTCGGCGCGAACACCAGCCGCTTCTTTCCGCTGCCCTTGGGTAGATTCCGCGCAACGTCCAGAGTCAACGCCGTGCTCTTCAGGTAGTCTAGGTCTGGCGCGTATAGCAAGTAAACGTCGTACTGCGCGCTCTCGCCAATGAACCATGTCTTCCGATTGATCTTGCCGGCGTCAAAGTCCTCGCCCGTCGCGGTGTAAAAGATGTACCCGGCAAGGTCCTCATACGAAGGTAACTTCTCAGCCTTCAGCATTGTTTCCAGTTGCATGGGACGACCGACTTCGATAAAGGAAAACGACCCACCCAAGCCTTTCTGTAGCGCCTCGTCTTTGGCCTTCGGCACGCCCTTTATCACGCGCCGGATGCGCTCGGCAGTCAATGAATCCGCAAAGTCCTCGTTTTCGATCAGAACAAAGCGGCGAGAACCGCCGTCGGCCTTGTTAAGCGCTAATGTTGCTTGCGCCGTTGTTCCAGAACCAGCAAACGCGTCCAAAACAATTGCCTCCGGGCCCGCAACAAAGGAGAGGAACTCTTGAATATAAGCGACTGGCTTTGGATACCTCAGCGGTAGTTGTTTAGTTTCCGGAAATATGTCACGCACTTCATTCGCTCCGACCCTCGTGTCGAGGTCAAAGACGCTCGCGAGTTTGGCCCTGTATTCACGAACGTAGAGTTTTAGTTCGATGATCTTCGTCTCGTCCTCGCCGAAAAGCACACGGTGTTCCTTAAGCAACTTGTCCATCGTTTCTTTCGGGAAGCGATAACCCATCAAGGGTTCCTGACAGGGCTTCTTCGTGCTTGGGTGGATCACGTCGTAGCGATAACCTTCTCTCCCCGGGTTATGGACACTTTGGCTTCCTGTGTAAATGCCCTCGTCGTCTATGTATTTATATCGGTCGAACGGCCAGAGAAATGCCTTGTTCTCAGCGAACCATTTGGAGTACGCCTCTTGGCGGGCTTCCTTATCGGGGTACCTGTGAATAAAGTCCTCGCCTAAGGATATTAATTTTTCTTTGATCGGAATCCCTTCAGACTTCCAAGCTGTTGGTTGGGACTCTTTGCGCCGTGCGTAGCAGAGCAGGTATTCATGCTCAGTGCTTATTTGTGTGGGATTGTTGTCAGTGACGTTATGCCAGATGACCTCACCGATGAAGTTCGCTTCTTCAAACACTTCGTCCATCAGGCATCGGGCACGGTGCATTTCGTTGTCGTCAATCGAGACGAAAATGACGCCGTCATCGGTGAGAAATTCGCGCAGGAGTTTGAGGCGCGGCATCATCATGCAGAGCCACTTGTCATGGCGAGTCAGGTCCTCGCGGTCCACCACCTTGCCCAGCCATTCCTGAATCATGGGCGAACTGACGTTATCGTTATAGACCCAGTCTTCGTTCCCGGTATTGTAAGGCGGGTCGATATAAATGCACTTCACCTTGCCGTGGTAATAGGGCAAAAGAGACTTGAGGGCCTTCAGATTGTCGCCATGGACCACCAGGTTGTCGTGCAAGCTCACCTTGGCCGTCAGGCTTTTGGACTTCACCGGCTTCAGTTCGTGGTAGGGCACCAGCAGGTGAAAATTCTGCACCAGCGCTTTGCCTTTAAAAGTGAGGGACGGCATACGCAGATAATACCACCTTTGGGGATTCGGTCGGCCGATTCAAATCAAGGGAACACCCGCACGGCCATCGCAGGTTCCGGCACGGTGCCCGCCCGCCGCAACACCTCGGGCCTAAAGCCATTCACCGCCTCCAGTAGAGACTCGGCGGCCAGCTTATCGTACTATCGAACAATTCTGCTGTTCCTAACTTTCTATCGGTGGAAGTATGCCCCTACATGAGCCTGAGATTGCCATCTCCGCGGCGAAAGAGCCGCTAAGCGTCGCGAATACGAACGATGGCGTCATCCTGGTCGGGATCGACGATACGGGCCACGCCAAGGGTTTGGACCTCGACTTCAAGAGGAAGGATGCTTTAGAAAGGCGAATCCACCAGCTTGCCCGCACGCGCATAAAACCCGCTCCGCCGGTGGAAGTCGTCTTCGAGGAAATTCGAGGACTGACCGTCGGTAGAATCTCCGTGGCGCGCGGCGAAAAGCCGCTCTACACGCTGGACAATGTGGTTTACCTGCGGCGAGGGTCTTCCGACGTTCAGGCACAGCCCGACGAAATAATCTCCCTGGTCACCCAATTCGCCTTCTAGAATACTGGCCCCGGTGATTTCGATTTTTGATCCCGTAAAATCCTTACGTCTAATTGACGGTAGGTCGCTCTCCCGGAGAGCTGATCGAAGCCCCAAAAATGGTAGGGCAGTCAAATCCCAGATTACCATCTTCGGGCATACGGCAGAAACAGTTCGGACAATAAGGCACCCTCCCAAAAGACTTTTTCTAACCGTAGGAATCTCAAAACATTTCCGTAGGCTATGGCCATCACCTTGCGGGAGTAGGGAGCGGAGGGCTGTGTTTGGGTGAAATCGCGCCGTAGGGCTAGGCGCCAGGGCAAGTGCCTAGTGCCTAGTGCCTAGTGCCTAGTGCCTAGTGCCTAGTGCCTAGTGCCTAGTGCCTAGTGGCTAGTGGTTAGTGGCGAATGGCTAGTCACCGGCGGGTGCCCCTTGGAGGCTTTCCGGCAGTAGGCAGTGGGCAGCGGGCAGTGAACAGGATGCTGACTCCTGACTCCTGACTTCTGACTCCAGCACGCTGTCTCGCCACTAACCACTATCCACTCTCCACTGATCACTGACCGTTGGCGGCTCTCCACGATGTTCCAGAAACAAAACGGGTTAGTTGCTTAGCGCCAAAATGTCTTAAAGATTTATCTCATTCAAATAAAGATAGTTAGCTTGAAATACGGAAGCCGGGGCGAAAAAAAGGGGAGCGGCTCTCCACGATGTACTGGAAACAAAAGCGGTTAGCAGTGAATTGCGAAAACCTCGCAAAAATCTATGTTATTGAAAATAAAATGGTTAGCCAGACATCGGTGGCTAGCGTCAGCGGAAAAAACGGGGGCAAAAAAATGGGGCTCAGCTTCGTTAGGCTATTGAAAACAAATGTAGAAAAAATGTCAGCTTTTCGCCTCTCCACGATGTCGCTGAAAAACAATGAGTTATGCCTATCTCTCCACGATGTTGATGAAAATAAATGGGTTACTGAAAACAGAAACGACAAGTTACAAGTGGCGAGTAGGCATGGTTCGAAGGTGGAAGCAGGGCAGCGCGAGATCCATCGCGGATTTTATCCTGAGCGGCCAGCGCGAGATTCTTCGCTGCGCCCAGAATGGCAGCGAAGGACTCAGGATCACAGCGGAATGAGCAAGGGCGGAAGGCGCAAGGGCGGCGGACCCCGAGGGCCAAGCCCCCCGCGTGACACACTCGAAGGGCAGTGGCAGGTGACGAGTGACAAGCAATCGCAAATCACAAATCGGAGATTACAAATCGCTAAAGCACCCGATGACTAAATGGTCCGATGGCCCGATGACCCGATGGATCAATCGCCAATCGCACAATCACCCGATCACCGGATCACGCGATGGACCGATTGCCAACCACCTGGGTCAGGAAAGTCTGCTGGCTTCCGACGCTCCGAATCTGGTATAAAACGCTCTTGGCATGATCTGAAAACAGGGAGTTTCATCTTGCTCAAGCGAATGGTTTTTCTCACATTGACCCTCCTGGCTGGAGGCACACTGATGGCACAGGACGGCACCGCACCTTCACCGCTCGCAGACCGGGTGGGGCAAACGGGGTTTTTGCAACTGGAGGCGGAAAGTTTTAAGGAACTGCCCCCGCAGCAAAAGGCGCTAGCCTTCTGGCTTTCGATGGCGGCCATCGCCGTGAATCCCATCGCCTACGATCAGAATTCCGCTTACGGACTCGAACTCAAGCGCCTGCTCGAGCAAATCCTGACGCATTCGCGCGGTGTTGATCCCCCCGTGCTCAAGAAGATCACCGACTACACCAAACTTTTCTGGGCGAACCATGGGAATCACAATTCTTTCACTTCGCAAAAGTTCTTGCCGGAGTTCACGCCGGAAGAGTTGCGGGCTGCGGCCTTGCAGGCGCTGAAGAATCGCGCCGCGTTGGGCCCCCAGGCGAAGCTCCTGAAGGAACTGGAAGACCTGCGCCGGCCGATTTTCGATCCCGACTATCAGCCTTCTCTCACGGTGAAGAATCCCAAGAACGGTGAAGACCCGCTCGCCGCCAGCGGTAACAACCTTTACGAAGGCGTGACGATGGCTGACTTGAAGGACTTCCACGACAAGTACCCGCTCAACTCGCGCTTGGTGAAGAAAGACGGCAAACTGGTGGAGCAGGTGTACCGTGCGGGCGGGCCGTATGGCAAGGCTCCCGCCGGCCTGTATGCGGAGCATCTGAACCGGGCGATTCGCTACCTGACGCTAGCCCTCCCTTACGCCAACGCGGCCACGAAAACAGTTCTCAAGGATTTGATCCGCTACTATCAAACGGGCGACCCGGCGGACTGGCGGCAGTTCAACATCGATTGGGTCCATGACGATAATCCGGTGGATTTCACCAATGGTTTCATTGAGGTTTACAAGGATCCGCGCGGGTTGAAAGGCGCCATGCAGGCTTACGTAACCGTCGTGGACGAAAAGATGAACAAGCTGATGAAGGAGTTCGCCGCCAACGCCAAGTACTTCGAGCAACGGGCGCCCTGGGAGGACAAGTACAAGCTCGATGCGCCTCACCCGCCCATCGTGAATACCGTCGAGGCCCTGATTATGACGGCCGACTACGATGTCAGCACGATCGGTGAGAACTTGCCGAACGAGACCGAGATCCACGACAAGTACGGCAACAAGAGTTTTATCTTTTCCGGCTCCATGCGCGCACTGGCGGCGGCGCGCGGCGCAAAGGTGAGTAATGAGTTCGCCTACACGGAGGAAGAACGCGCCCGCGCGGAGAAGTACCAGGTCCTTGCCAGCGATCTCGAGGTGGCCATGCACGAGGTGCTGGGGCATGGTTCCGGGAAGATGAATCCCCAGCTCACGCAAGAACCGGCCGTGTATTTGAAGGAGTATTACTCGACTCTGGAAGAAGCGCGCGCCGACTTGGTGGCCTTGTGGAACTTTTTTGATCCCAAGTTGGTGGAGATGGGCGCCCTCCCCAACCTCGAGGTGGCCAAGGCCGCTTACGATACCCAGGCGCGCGCCGCGCTGGCGCAGCTCCACGAGTTTCCCACCGGCGACACGATTGAGGAAGACCACCGGCGCGGCACGCAACTGATTGTGAACTTTATCCGCGAGAAGACCGAGGCCATCCAGGCCGAGGAGCGCGATGGCAAGGTTTATCTGGTGGTAAAGGACTACGATCAAATGCACAAAGGAGTGGGCATGCTGCTGGCGGAGTTGATGCGCATCAAAGCGGAAGGCGATTACGACGCAGCCAAGGCGCTCATCACGAAATACGGAATCCACTTCAACACTCAGTGGCGCGACCAGGTGGTGCAGCGCTACAAAGGTCTGGACCTGCCCACCTTCTGGTGCGGTATCAATCCTGATCTGGTGCCCGGCGATAGCGGCAAGCCCGGCGATGTGAGAATCTCCTACCCGCGCGACATGGTGAAGCAGCAGCTTCGCTATGTCTCGATCACGGGCCATTAAAGAGGCGACGCGGCGGTACCCAGAGCCCCAGCAGCGGCAGATAAGCTCCGTGCAAAAGCCCGCCACGGGACGTTCAGCAGGCCGCAAAGATGCCGCGGCAGGAAAATAGGCTGGTGCAAAGTCGCGGAAAGGCGGTGCCCCTCACAATTCAAATAGACAGCACGCTCTTGAACTGGCCGGTTCTATAAGCTATAGTCTAAGACGGTTATGCGGGAGTAATTCAGCGGTAGAATGCCAGCTTCCCAAGCTGGACGTCGCGGGTTCGATCCCCGTCTCCCGCTCCATCTTTTCAATCAGTTACGAGGGCCTTTCCAGCAGTGAAGTCCAATAGAGTCC